>Ga0308009_10000423_pt1 | contig 31787 bp, 28 predicted proteins | sample Neamet127_FD_203134 | JGI IMG/M metagenome (GOLD analysis project Ga0308009, IMG submission 203134) | Marine microbial communities from water near the shore, Antarctic Ocean - #127 | ecosystem: Environmental > Aquatic > Marine > Unclassified | place: Southern Ocean | collected 2014-07-24
TGGGAGCTCAACATCAGGCCACGCAAGACCTTGGGCTGGAAAAGCCCTGCCGAGGTCTTCTTCAACAACAAGGCCATGGCTGATGCCGGCCTAATTCCGACTGTTGCACTTGGGGTTTGAATCCGCCTTACTTTTCTTTGGCGAGACAAAGAAAAGTGAGTTGCCGCCGGGCAACCCCCGGCCAGCAGGCGTTCACGAACTCAAAGGCTTGAGGGAAAAAACGGCTTCGACACGCTCAGCCCGAACGGCGGTGTTCATCGGAGATGGATCCCGGATCCGGTCCGGGATGACAAGCCGAACGTATCATCAAGCCCTATCGCATGGAGACACGACATGAGCACAAGATATCCCCTCCCCGACCTCAACACCCTGCCCGGCGACATCCGGGCCAAAATTCTGGAGGTGCAGGAAAAAGCCGGCTTTGTGCCCAACGTCTTCCTCGCGCTGGCGCGGCGTCCGGCCGAGTGGCGTGCGTTTTTTGCGTACCACGACGCGCTGATGCTGCGGGAAGAATCCGGGCTGTCCAAGGGCGACCGCGAGATGATTGTCACCACCACCAGCGCCGCCAACCAGTGCCTGTACTGCGTGGTGGCGCACGGTGCGCTGCTGCGGATTTACGAGAAGAAACCGCTGGTGGCCGACCAGGTGGCGGTGAACTACCGCAAGGCCGACATCACGCCGCGCCAGCGCGCCATGCTGGATTTCGCGATGAAGGTCTGCGAGCGCTCGCACGAGGTCGAAGAAGCCGATTTTGTTGCGCTGCAGGCGCATGGCTTCACCGACGAAGACATCTGGGACATCGCGGCGATCACGGCATTTTTCGGCCTGTCCAACCGTATCGCCAGTTTTTCCGGCATGTTGCCCAACCCCGAGTTCTACCTGATGGGCCGCGTGCCCAAGCAAAAATAGGGACAGCATTCGCTATTACTTTGATAGCTGGCTACGCTTGTCCAGCAAGGTCTGGCGGCCGATTTAATGCATGAACGGGCGCCTAGGTGACGATGGCCCGCATCCAGTCGGGCAAGGTGGCGGCCTTCTGGCTCGGAAAGTCCACCCAGATGGTGGTGGCGCCGCCGGCGGCGTAAATCACGCCGGGCTGGTCGCTGCGCTCCATCGTGCCCCAGGTCTCGAAGGTCGTGCGCCCCGGGTCGCTGGCGTACATCTTCACCAGCACATCGCCCGGGTACTCCAGCTGCTTGTAGAAGTTGCAGAAGGCGTTGACGATGACCGGGCCCTCGCCCTTGGGGTCGGGCACGCAGCCGATCGAATACATCCAGTCGATGCGCACCGTCTCCAGGTAGCGGAAATAACTGGCGTTGTTGACATGGCCCATGGCGTCCATGTCGCCCCAGCGGATCGGCAGCGACATCTCGAACACCAGCTTCTTGCTTTCGGGAATCTCGATTTTCATTGTTCGTCCGCAGCTCAGACGCCGAAGCCGTCGTCGGCGGCAATCACCGCACCGTTGATGAAATGGCTCTGGCCGCTGGCCAGCATCACCAGCAGCGCGTCCAGGTCCGCGGGTGTGCCTATGCGTTTGCGCGGCAGCATCTGCACCAGCTTCTTGCCCTGCTCGGTTTCCCAGTGGTGGTGGTTGATCTCGGTGTCGATATAGCCCGGGCAGATCGCGTTGACGTTGATGCCGAACTTGCCCCACTCCAGCGCCATGGCCCGGGTCATCTGCACCACGGCGGCCTTGCTCATGCAGTACACACCGATCTGCGGCAACACGCGCAGGCCGGCCATCGAGGCGATGTTGATGATGCGCCCGCCCGAGAATGCCCCCGGCGCCATGCCGCGCGAGCGCGCCAGCATGCGTTTGCCGACTTCCTGGCCGACAAAAAAAGCGCCCTTGACGTTGGTGTTGAAGATGAAGTCGTAGTCCTCCTCCCCGACGTCCTGCAGGCGCTGTGTGGTGCTGACGCCGGAGTTGTTGACCAGGATGTCGATGGGGCCGACCTCGGTCTCGGCGTGCGCCACCGCCGACTTGATGCTGGCGTGGTCCGTGACATCAAGCGACACCACATGCGCGTCGCCGCCCTCGGCCTCGATCTGCGCCCGCAGCTCCTTGAGCTTGTCCATGCGCCGGCTTGCCAGCACCACGGCCGCACCCGCGCGGCTCAGGGTTTTGGCAAACTGGGCGCCCAGGCCCCCCGAAGCACCTGTCACCAGTGCAACCCTCCCCGACAAATCCATGCTGTAAGCCATGGCAAACTCCTTTCATCATTAGAGACAGGTGTCTGACTTGCGGCTGACCTTGGCAGAATAAAATCAGCTGCTGCACCGGCGGACACAGCCCACACCTTACGCAAACCATTATCAGCGAGCCCCACATGACCCACCAAGAAATCCTCGCCCAGTTCGGCCCCCGTGAAGCCATGGAATACGACGTGGTCGTGGTCGGTGGCGGCCCCGGCGGCCTGGCCACCGCCATCCGCCTGAAGCAGCTCGCCGCCGAAAAAGGCACGGAGCTGTCGGTGGTGGTGCTGGAAAAAGGCTCGGAGCCCGGCGCACACATCCTCAGCGGCGCCGTGATGGACCCCAAGGCCCTGACCGAGCTGATCCCCGACTGGAAAGAACTGGGCGCACCCCTGAACCAGGCCGTCACAGCCGACGAAGTGCTGTTCCTCAGCGAAACCGGCGCCACCAAAACCCCCGGCTTCCTGGTGCCCGAGTGTTTCCACAACGAAGGCAACTACGTCATCAGCCTGGGCAATGTGGTGCGCTGGCTGGCGCAGCAGGCCGAAAACCTCGGTGTCGAGATTTTCCCGGGCTTTGCGGCCGCCGAAGTGCTCTACAACGACGACGGTTCCGTCAAGGGCGTGGCCACCGGCAACCTCGGCGTCGGCAAGGACGGCCAGCCCAGCGACCATTTCCAGCTCGGCATGGAACTGCATGGCAAGTACACCATCTTCGCCGAGGGCGCACGTGGCCATCTCGGCCGCCAGCTGATGGCACAGTTCAAGCTCAACGAGGGCAAGGACCCGCAGGCCTACGCCCTGGGCGTGAAGGAACTCTGGGAAATCGACCCGGCCAAACACAAGCCCGGCCTGGTCGTGCACACCGCCGGCTGGCCCATGGACAGCAAGACCTACGGCGGCGGCTTCATGTACCACCTCGAGGACAACAAGGTCACGCTGGGCCTGGTGGTCGGCCTCGACTACACCAATCCTTATCTCAGCCCCTTCGAGGAAATGCAGCGCTGGAAGACCCACCCCAGCATCAAGGCCTACCTCGAAGGCGGCAAACGCATCAGCTACGGCGCGCGCGCCATCACGGCCGGCGGTCTGGTGAGCCTGCCCAAGACGGTGTTTCCCGGCGGTGCGCTGATCGGCTGTGAAGCCGGCTACCTGAATGCCGCGCGCATCAAGGGCAGCCATGCGGCGATCAAGACCGGCATGCTGGCCGCCGAAGCGGCTTACGAAGCCATCACGGCCGGCCGCCAGCACGACGAGCTCGCGGCCTACCCCGCAGCTTTCGAAAAAAGCTGGTTGTTTGCCGAACTGCAGCAGTCGCGCAACTTCAAGCAGTGGTTCAAGAAAGGGGTTTACCTCGGCTCCTTCATGACCGGCATCGAGCAGTGGCTGCTGCCCAAGCTGGGCATACGCAACCCGCCCTGGACCTTGCGCCGCACGACGGCCGACCACGCCATGCTCAAGCCGGCCGCCGAATGCCCGCAAATCGTCTATCCCAAGCCCGACAACAGGATCACCTTCGACCGGCTGAGTTCGGTGTTTGTCTCCAACACCAACCACGAAGAGCAGCAGCCGGCGCACCTGACGCTAAAGGACGACAGCGTGCCGGTCAACATCAACCTCGCAAAATTTGCCGGACCGGAATCACGGTATTGCCCGGCCGGTGTGTACGAGTTCGTGAAGAACCCGGACAACTCTGACCGCCTGCAGATCAACGCGCAGAACTGCGTGCACTGCAAGACCTGCGACATCAAGGACCCGACGCAAAACATCGTCTGGGTCACGCCCGAAGGCGGCGGCGGGCCGAACTACAGCGGCATGTAAGTACCGGCCGGGGACGATCGCCCCGGGCCGGCCTCGCCGTGAGTCTTCCTCAAGACACGGCTTTGCGCTATAAGGGAGCCAGACTCAACCGGAAGCTCCCCTGTGCGCATGGCCAAGCTGTATCAACGCAAGTGGCTGCTGATTCGCCTGCCGCTGGTACTGGCAGCGGTCGCGGTGGCGACCTGGCTGTGGGTCTGTGTCTGGCCCATGCCCCCCACACGCCTGAGCATCAGCACCGCCCAGACCGACGGCGCCTACTACCTGCATGCCCAGCGTTACGCGGAAAAATTCGCCCAGCGTGGCGTGACGCTGGAGATCCTGAATTCCGCGGGCTCCGAGGAAAATCTCAGGCGACTGCGCCAGCCGGAGGCGCCTGCCGACTTGGCCCTGATCCAGGGCGGCTTCGGCTACCTGGGTGCCTCCTTCGAAGGCATTGACCGCAGCCGCGTCCAGACCCTGGCCAATGTCGATGTCGAACCGGTGTGGCTGTTCTCCAGAAACCGCGAGATTGATTCGCTCAACCAGTTGCAGGGCCTGCGCCTGGCCATCGGACCCGAAGGCAGCGGCCATCGCAAGGTCGCGCTCAAGCTGCTGGAGCAGGCGCGTATCGGCGACACCCAGTTGAGCCTGTCGCCACTGACAGGCAATGCCGCGGTGCAGGCCATGCGCCAGGGTGCGATCGATGCCGTGCTGATGGTGATCGCGCCGGAATCGGCCGCGCTGCAAAACATGCTCAGCGTGCCGGGCATCCAGATCGCCAACCTGAAAAAATCGGCGGCCATCACCGAACGCAACCCCTATCTCGAATCGCGCCTGCTGGCCATGGGCACACTGGACACCCGGCTGCCGCCGCGCGACAGCACCCTGCTGACCACCTCGACCAGCCTGGTGGCGCGTGATGGCCTGCACCCGGCGCTGCAGCGGCTGGCGATTGCCGTCGCCATGGAAGTGCACGCCGCAGGTGGCCTGTTCCACCGGGCCGGCGACTTCCCGTCCTTGCGGCGCGTTGACTTTCCGACCTCGCCCCAGACCCGGGACACGCTGGCACACGGCCTGCCCTGGCTGGAACGGGTGCTGCCCTTCTGGTGGGCGCAGCTGGCGGGCCGCATCCTGCTGATCTGCCTGCCGCTGGTCCTGCTGGCCGCCTGCCTGATGCGGCTGATCCCGGCCTACCTGCGCTGGATGCTGGAGAGCCGCGTGAACCGCTGGTACGGCGAACTGAAGTTCATCGAGAACGACCTGTCCCAGCCGGAGCTGACCGGGCTGGAGCTCGGCAAATTCCTGCAGCGCCTGAACAGCATCGACCAGGCCCTGCTGGCTTTCGCCACCCCCAAGGACCTGATTGCCCGCTGCTACATGCTGCACCAGCACATCGAATTTGTGCGCCAGCGGCTTTACCGGATGCGCGGCCGATGAAACTTCTGCTGCTGTACCGCCGGCGCTGGGCCCTGTTCTACCTGCCGCTGCTCCTGCTGGCGCTGCTGGCGCTGGGGTGGTCGGCCAGTGCGTGGAAGCCGCTGCCGCCGACCCGCGTGCTGATCGCCGCCGGCTCGCCGCAGGGCAGCTATGCCCAGTTGGCCCGGCGTTATGCCGAACACCTGGAGCAGCTCGGGCTCGGCGTCGAGATCGTTTATTCGGACACGCAGAAAGGCTCGCTGCAACGCCTGCTCAACACGGGCGACCACGCCGACATCGGTTTTGCCCATGGCATCTACGCCGGCGGCAGCAAGGAGGTCCAGGCGCTGGCCGTGATCGGGCGCGAGCCGGTGTGGATCTTCACCCACCTGCCGGCCCTGAACGCGCTGGCCCAGGCCAGGGGCCTGAAGGTCGCGGCCGGCGCCGCCAACACCTCGTCCTTCACGGCCGCACGCGCGCTGCTGGCGCATGCGGGGCTGCGCGACAGCGACATCGACATCGAATTTGTCAAGTTGTCCGGGCTGGACGCGGCCAACGCCATGCTCGACGGCAAGGTGGACCTGCTGTTCGAAGTGGCCGGTGAAGACGACCAGGCCGTCCGCCTGCTGAACCAGAGCAACTTCGTTCACCTGCTGGGCACCGACAGGGCCGGGGCGCTGGCTGCGCAGGAGCCGCGGCTGCAACCCATCCTGCTGCCGCAAGGCGCCATCGAACTGCGCGGCGACATCCCGCCGCGCGACCTGATCCTGATGGGGATGCAAACGCATCTGCTGGTACGGCCAGAGATGCACCCGGCGCTGCAACGCGCGCTGATGGATGCGGCCATGGAGATTCACCAGTTCCCCAGCTTCCTGCAGCGCCAGGGGCAGTTCCCCGGCTTCCGTGGCAGCGACTTCCCCCTGTCGCCGCATGCACGCGCTTACAGCCTGGGCAACCGCCCCTGGCTGGAGTCGCTGCTGCCTTACCGGCTCGCACAATGGGCCGAGCTGATCCTGTACGCAGCGCTGCCGCTGCTGCTCCTGAGCGGCTTCCTGCTGACCTGGATACCGCGGCTGTTCGACTGGCGCATCAACGCCGCGCTGCAGAACTTTTACGGCGAGCTGAAGTTTCTGGAAGCGGACATCGACCGCAGCGTCACGGATGACCCGATGGCGCTGCGCCGCCTGCTGGCCCAGCTGGACCACATCGAAAAGCAGGTCACCCAGCTCGACCTGCCGACCGAATTTTCCGAGCGCTGGTACACCCTGCGCGAACACCTGGCCGCCGCCAGGGAACGGCTGCTCACGCTCAGGGCGCGCTAGACTCATGGGCTTGCAGCCGGTCCATGACCGGCCGTCCCTACCTGCTGAAAGCCGACACTCATGAACATCGTCATCACCGGCGGCGCCGGATTTCTGGGCGTACGCCTGGCCCGTGAACTGCTGAAAAAGCAAACGCTGGCGCTGGCCGGCGGCATGCCGCAGGCCATCAGCCGCCTCACCCTGGTGGACCGCGCCGCGCCGCCCGCAGACTTGGTCGCCGACAGCCGGGTGCGCGTGCTGGAGGGCGACCTGAACGCGCTGCTGGAGGCCGGCACCCCGGCGGTGGTCGCCGAAGGCACAGACCTGGTCTTTCACCTGGCCGCTGCGGTGAGCGGCGAATGCGAAGCCGACTTCGACCTCGGCATGCGCAGCAACCTCGACGCCACACGCGCGCTGCTGCAGGCCTGCCGCGGTCTGCAGGCCAAACCCACCCTGGTCTTCGCCAGCTCACTGGCGGTATTCGGCAACTCGCCCGAACAGCCGCTGCCCGAGGTGGTCGAGGACACCACCCTGCCGACACCGCAAAACAGCTACGGCATCCAGAAGTTCATCGGTGAGCAACTGGTGGCCGACTATGCGCGCAAGGGCTTTATCCGCGGCCGCAACGTGCGCTTGATGACCGTCAGCGTGCGCCCCGGCAAACCCAACGGCGCGGCCTCGAGTTTTCTCAGCGGCATGATCCGCGAGCCGCTGGCCGGCGTGCGGGCCGTCTGCCCGGTCGCGCCGGAAACGCCGGTGGCCCTGTCCTCACCGGGCCACACCATAGACGGGCTGATCCGCGCGGCCGAGGCCAGCGACAGCGACTGGGGTGCACGCACCGCCATCAACCTGCCGGCGCTCAAGACCACGGCCGGCGAGATGGCTGCCGCCCTGGCCCGCGTGGCCGGCAAGGACGTCGCCGCGCTGATCGACTGGCAGCCAGACCCGGTGATTGCCCGCATCGTGACCAGCTGGCCGGCCCAGATCCACGCGGCGCGCGCCGAGCGCCTGGGTCTGCTGCCGGAGAAAAATTTCGACGACATCATTCGCGCCTACCTCAGCGAAAACCCCTATGCGGCGAGCCAGCCTGCGGGGTGAAAATCAGAAGTTGTATGACAACTTTTCCGCCCACCCCCTTTATCCCGAGGAGACATTCCATGACATTTTTCAAACCCGCGCTTTCCAGGCTGGCCCTGGGCATGACGCTGGCACTCGGCCTGGTGGCCGGCGCAGCCGCCCAGACCACCATGAAGATCAGCATCTCGACGGCCCAGAACTCGCACCAGGGCGTGGCCATCGACACCTTCGCGCGGGAAGTTGAAAAACGCACCGGCGGCCGCTACAAGATCCAGACCTTCTACAACGGCTCCCTGGGCGGCGAGCGCGAGTCGATCGAGGCTGCGCAGCTCGGCACCCAGGAACTGGCCTTCTCGTCGACCGGCCCGGTGCCCAACTTCGTTCCGGAAACCAAGATCCTCGACGTGCCTTTCCTGTTCCGTGACAAGGCCCATGCCCGCGCGGTGCTGGACGGTCCCATCGGCCAGGACCTGCTGACCAAATTCGACGCCAAGGGTTTCAAGGCGCTGGGCTGGGCCGAAAACGGTTTCCGCCACATGACCAACAGCAAGCGTGACGTGAAGACCCCCGAGGACCTCAAGGGCCTGAAGATGCGCACCATGGAAAACCCGGTGCACATTGCCGCCTACAAAGGCTTCGGCATTGTGACCACGCCCATGGCCTTCCCGGAAGTTTTCACCGCGCTGCAGCAGGGCACCGTTGACGGCCAGGAAAATCCGCTGTCGGTGATCATCTCCGCCAAGTTCGATCAGGTGCAAAAACACCTGTCGCTGACCGGCCATGTCTACTCGCCCTGCATCTGGGTCATGAACAAGGCCGCGTTCGACAAGCTCAGCGCTGCCGACAAAAAGCATTTCCTGGACGCCGCGGCCGAAGGCACCAAGGCCAACCGCGCCCGTGTGGACGAGGACGATGCCAAGGGCGTCGCCGACCTGCGCGCCAAGGGCATGACCGTGATCGACACCCTGGACAAGGCGAAGTTTGTGGCCGCGCTGGCACCGGTGAACGCCGAGTTCGAGAAGCAGTTCGGCAAAGCCAATATCGACAAGATCCGCGCCGTCAAATAAGCGCCCACCCGCTGCTACGATTTTTGTAGCTGGATACGCCCGCAGCCAGACGGCCAGCGGGCGTTTTACTTGTACATCCGCGAGCCCATGAAACACGCTTTCCTCACCCTCGAACGCTGGACCACCGGCTTTGCCACGCTGGTGGCCTGCCTCATGCTGGCCATCGCCTCGGCGCTCGGCATGTTCCAGATCGTCACCCGCTTCGTGCTCGAGCAACCCGCCGAGTGGACCGAAATCCTGATCCGCCTGTCGCTGATCTGGATGGTGTTCATGGGCATCCCGGCGGCCTTCCGGCAGGGCGCCATGGTCAGCGTCGATGTGCTGTACCGCTGGAGCCCGGTCAAGGTCAGGCGGGTGCTGGACTGGGTGGTCTGCCTGGCCGCGCTGCTGCTGATCGCCATCATCATCTGGTGGGGCTGGGACTATGCGCTGCGCGGCCGCGTGCAGTCCATGGCCGGGCTGGAATCGATCTCGATGTTCTGGGGTTATGTGGCCATGCCGATAGGCGCGATGTTCTGCGTGATCGGCATCATCGGCAACCTGATCGACCCGCAGCGCCATGAACTGGAGACCGCGCAATGACCGCCGTGATGTTGACGACCATGATCGTCTGTTTTGCACTGACGATCTCGGTCGCGGTGTCCATCGGCCTGGCCGCCGTCTTCGGCATCCAGGCCTCCAACGCGCACATGCTGATCTCCGTCAAGGAGATGTTCAACGCGATCAACAAGTTTCCGCTGGCGGCGATTCCGTTTTTCATCCTCGCCGGCAACCTGATGGAAACCGGCGGCATTTCGCGCCGCCTGGTCGAGTTCGCCAAAAGCATCGTCGGTGGCGTCCAGGGCGGCCTGCCCATGACCTGTGTGCTGACCTGCATGATTTTTGCGGCGGTCTCGGGTTCTTCGGTCGCCACCACGTTTGCGGTCGGCGCCATCCTGATTCCTGCGCTGGTCAAACATGGCTACCCGAAAAGTTATGCGGCGGCCCTGCAGGCCACCAGCGCCGAGCTGGGCGTGATCATTCCGCCCTCGATTCCACTGATCCTGTACGGCGTGAGTGCTGAAGTTTCCATCGGCGAACTGTTCATCGCCGGCATCGGCCCGGGCATCCTGATCAGCCTGGCCCTGATGGTGTTTGTTTACATCTACTGCCGTATCAAGGGCTGGGGCAAAAACGACGGCGACGGCCGGCTGGGTTTCTTCAAGGCCACCTGGCAGGCCGGTTGGGCGCTGCTGATGCCGGTCATCATCCTGGGCGGCATTTACGGCGGCATCTTCACGCCGACGGAAGCCGCCGCCGTGGCGGTGTTTTACGCGCTGATCATCGGTGTGGTGATCTACCGCGAGATCAGCATCCCCAGCCTGATCGTGGTGCTGCGCAAATCGGTGATCTCCAGCGCGGTCATCATGTTCATCATTGCCAACGCCGGCCTGTTTGCTTTCCTGATCACGCGCGCCGGTGTGCCTGACGCGATCGGGCGCTACCTCGAGGCGGTGCTGCAGTCACCCGCCCTCTTCCTGCTGGGCGTCAACCTGGCGCTGTTCCTGATCGGCATGTTCATCGAAACCAGTGCCGCCATCATCGTGCTGGCACCCATCCTGGCGCCGGTGGCCATGCACTTCGGCGTCGACCCGGTGCATTTCGGCATGGTCATGGTGGTGAACCTGGCGCTGGGCATGATCACGCCGCCGTTTGGCGTGAACCTGTTCGCCGCCTGCACGGTGGCGCGAATATCGCTCGACCAGATCATCCGGCACCTGATCCCCTTCGTGCTCGTCATCATTGCCTGCCTGATGCTGATCACCTACCTGCCGGCGATCTCGCTGACCTTGCGCGATATCGTCTACGCCCGCTAGCCGCGGCGGCCATGGGCCGCGCAGGCACCCGGGGCGTCCGGACTTCATGCCTGTGTCATATTGTGTCCGCATGATGGGGGCTTTACCGTTCAGGACGCCCCATGCAGCTCCACAAGACAGACCGCGCCCGGGCCGAACTCAAGCCGGGAAACCGAACACTCGGCCAGCGCGAACGCACCCTGTTGCTGCTGGCCGATGGCAGCAAGTCGGTGCAGGACTTCCGGCCGCTGTTCAATGGTGACGGCGAGGAAATTGCCCTGCGGCTGCTGCGCGAGGGATTTCTGCAAGCCCACCCCGGCAAGGTGCCGGCAGCGGCCCGCCCACCGACGCCTGAAAAACCGCAGCCGGTCAAGCTTGAGCAACCAGTACCTGCGCCCAGCACCCCGCCTGCGCCGGCGCCCGCCCGGGTGTCGGCCGACCAGTTCGAGGGCAAAAGGTCGCTGGCCACCACGCGCATGTTCCTGTTCGATATCTGTGAACGGATGTTCTCCCGGAAAAATCCCGAGTTGGCCGGGGTGTTCCGCGAGGCCTTGCGCGACGCCCGGGATCGCGAGGCCATGCTGGCCGCCGCCCGCCGCATGATCGAGGAAATCGAGAAGGTCACCGGGTCCGAACGCGCCGACTCCATCAGTGAACGCATCGCCATGCTGCTGCCTGCCGAACAGGAAGCCTGAGTCCGGCTTCAGCTACACTTGCCGCGTCAGGAGAGAGTTTTCCCCGTGAAAACCGCCGAAGGCGCATGTATCACCCCTATTGGTGGTCTGAACGCTCAGGCAAAAGGACTGGCAACCGCCCCCAGGCACCCCGTGCAGGTGGGCGTTCCCTACTGGAGAGAGGCGGCCTCGCAGGCCGTCCACCGAAGGAGCAAGCCCGCATCGCCGGGTGAATCTCTCAGGTAAACCGGACAGCAGGGGCAGCCCATGGTTTGATGGCCATGTTGTCTATTGCCCTCCGGAGAACGCCCGTGTCCGCTACCGCCACCGAACTGCTCACCACACCGCTGCATGCCCTGCACCTGGAACTCGGCGCTCGCATGGTCCCGTTTGCGGGTTATTCGATGCCGGTCCAGTATCCGGCTGGCCTGATGGCCGAACACCTGCACACCCGCACGGCGGCCGGCCTGTTCGACGTCTCGCACATGGGCCAGTTGCGGCTGGCCGGTACGGACGCCGCGGCGGCGCTGGAAAGCCTGATCCCGGTCGATGTCATCGGCCTGGCCGCCGGCAAGCAGCGTTACGGCCTGCTACTCAATGAAGACGGCGGCATCATCGATGACCTGATGTTTTTCAACCGCGGGGAAGACATTTTTGTGATCGTCAACGGCGCCTGCAAGGCCGGCGACATCGCGCACATCCAGGCAAAAATCGGCAGTCGCTGCGACGTCATTCCCATGCCCGAGATGGCACTGCTGGCATTGCAGGGCCCGCAGGCCGTCACCGCACTGGCGCGCCTGGCCCCCGGCGTCGAACAACTGGTGTTCATGACCGGCGGGCGTTTTGCCGTGGCCGGTTGCGACTGCTTTCTCACACGCAGCGGCTACACCGGCGAAGACGGTTTTGAAATTTCCGTGCCCGCGAGCCAGGCCGACACCCTGGCGCGCGCCCTGCTGGCGCAGCCTGAAGTCCTTCCCATCGGCCTGGGCGCGCGCAACTCGCTGCGCCTGGAGGCGGGCCTGTGCCTCTACGGCAACGACCTCGACACCAGCACCACACCGGTCGAGGCCAGCCTGAACTGGGCGATCCAGAAATTGCGGCGCACGGGCGGCGAACGTGCCGGTGGTTTCCCGGGCGCGGACAAAGTGCTGGCGCAACTGGACAGCCCGGCCACCCTGGCGCGCAAGCGTGTCGGCCTGATCGCGCTCGAGCGTGTGCCAGTGCGTGAACACACCGAACTGCACAATGACGAAGGCCGGCGCATCGGCGAAGTCAGCAGCGGCCTGCTGGGGCCGACGATAGACAAGCCGGTGGCCATGGCCTACGTCGAGCCCGCGTTTGCCACCCTCGGCACCCGCGTGAACGCCATCGTGCGCGGCAAGGCCGTGCCCATGGAAGTGGTCGCCATGCCTTTTGTTCCTGCCCGTTATTTCCGCGGCTGAAATTTTTACCTCGCAACTTTATTCAACGGAGAAGACCATGCTCAAGTACACCGAAGACCACGAATGGATCAAGATCGACGGCGACCTTGCCACCGTCGGCATCACCACCCACGCCCAGGACGCGCTCGGTGATGTGGTGTTTGTGGACCTGCCCTCGGTCGGCAGCAGCTTTGCGCAGAAAGAGGTGGCCGGCGTGGTCGAGTCGGTCAAGGCCGCCGCCGACGTCTTCATGCCGATCAGCGGCGAAGTCACCGAAGTCAACGAAGCCCTGCGCGACGACCCCTCGCTGGCCAACAGCGATCCGCTGGGCGCCGGCTGGTTCTTCAAGGTCAAGCTGTCGGACAAGTCGCAGCTCGACGCCCTGCTGGACGAAGCCGCCTATACCGCTTTTGCCGCCAACGCCTAAACCGTCTCTTCACCCCCGTTCGGGCTGAGCCTGTCGAAGCCATGCCTCACCGCACTGCTGCGCTTCGACAGGCTCAGTGCGAACGAATTCTGGAACCGCCTTCATGTTGATGCCCTCCGCCAAGCCGCTCGGCGAGCTTGAAAACCCCGCCGAATTCATCGCCCGCCACATCGGCATCGCTGCCGCCGACGAAACCCACATGCTGGGCGTCGTGGGATCGGCATCACGCCGCGCATTGATAGACGGCATTGTTCCGCGCGCCATCGCGCGCAGCAGCGCGATGGCGATTCCGCCGCCGGTCAGCGAAGCGGCCGCGCTCAAGCAGCTCAAGGCCATGGCGTCCAAAAACCAGGTCTTCAAGAGTTTTATCGGCCAGGGCTACTACGGCACGCTGACGCCCGGCGTGATCCTGCGCAACATCCTCGAAAACCCGGCCTGGTACACCGCCTACACGCCCTACCAGGCCGAGATTTCACAAGGCCGCATGGAAGCGCTGATCAATTTCCAGACCATGGTCTGCGACCTGACCGGCATGCCGATTGCCAACGCGTCCATGCTCGACGAAGCCACCGCCGCCGCCGAAGCCATGACCCTGGCCAAACGCAGCGTCAAAAGCAAGAGCAATGTGTTCCTGGTGGCCGGCGACTGCCACCCGCAGACCATCGAGGTGATCCAGACCCGCGCCAAACCGCTGGGCATCACCGTCAAGCTCAGCACCGCGTCAACGACGCTGCCGATGCTGATGACCGAGGGCGACTACTTCGGCGTGCTGGCGCAATACCCCGCCACCACCGGCAGCATCCACGACCTGCGGCCGCTGGCCGGCCAGGCGCATGTGGACGGGGCCGCACTGTGTGTGGCCGCCGACCTGCTGGCGCTGACCCTGCTCAAGCCGCCTGGCGAGTGGGACGCCGACATCGTGCTGGGCAGCACGCAGCGTTTCGGCATGCCCATGGGCAACGGCGGCCCGCATGCCGCCTACCTGGCCTGCCGCGACGAGTTCAAGCGCTCATTGCCCGGGCGCCTGGTCGGCGTCAGTGTGGACAGCCACGGCCACCCGACCTACCGGCTCGCGCTGCAGACGCGCGAGCAGCACATCCGCCGCGAAAAAGCCACCTCCAACATCTGCACCGCGCAGGTGTTGCCGGCCGTGATTGCCAGCATGTACGCGGTGTATCACGGTCCCCAGGGCCTCAAGCGCATCGCCGAGCGCGTGGCGACCTACACCGCCATCTTTGTGCAGGGCCTGAAGGCGCTGGGCTACGAGATCAGCAACAGCGGCGCCTTCGACTCGGTCACCATCAAGACCGGCGACGCTACCAATTCGATAGCTGCTCGCGCACGCCAGGCGGGCGCCAACCTGCGATTTCGCCTGAACAATCATTTGGGCGTATCACTCGACGAAACCACCAGCCGCAAGGACATCGAACTGCTCTGGTCCTTTTTTGCGCAGCCCGGCCAGACCGTGCCGGTGGTCAGTGCTTTCGAAAAAGGCTTGGCGTCGCTGATCCCTGACGACCTGCGCCGCAGCAGCGACTTCCTGACGCATCCGGTGTTCAACACGCACCACTCCGAAACCGGCATGCTGCGCTACATCCGCATGCTCAGCGACAAGGACCTGGCGCTGGACCGCAGCATGATCCCGCTGGGCAGTTGCACCATGAAGCTCAATGCGACCAGCGAGATGATTCCCATCACCTGGCCCGAATTCGCCAACATCCACCCGTTTGCCCCGGCGGAGCAGTTGCAGGGTTATGCCGAGCTCGACCGGCAGTTGCGCGACTGGTTGTGCCAGGCCACCGGTTATGCCGGCATCAGCCTGCAACCGAATGCCGGTTCGCAGGGCGAATACGCCGGCTTGCTGGTGATCAAGGCCTGGCTCGAAGCCAACGGCCAGGGCCACCGCAACATCTGCCTGATTCCCTCGTCGGCCCACGGCACCAACCCGGCCAGCGCGCAGATGGCCGGCATGACCGTCGTCGTGACCGCCTGCGATGCGCAGGGCAATGTCGACATGGCCGACCTGAAGGCCAAATGTGAGCAGCACAGCGCGAACCTGGCCTGCGTGATGATCACTTACCCCAGCACGCATGGCGTGTTCGAAACCGAGGTCAAGGAGCTCTGCGCGCTGGTGCACAGCCATGGCGGCCGGGTCTATGTCGATGGCGCCAACATGAACGCGCTGGTCGGTGTGGCCGCGCCCGGTGAATTCGGCGGCGACGTGAGCCACCTGAACCTGCACAAGACATTTTGCATCCCGCATGGCGGCGGCGGCCCCGGCGTCGGACCCGTCTGCGTTGTCGCGGACCTCGTGCCTTACCTGCCCGGCCACGCGACGGCCGGCCTGCCGGTCAACGGCGTGGGGGCCATATCAGCGGCACCATTGGGCAACGCCGCCGTGCTGCCGATCAGCTGGATGTACTGCCGCATGATGGGCCCCGAGGGCCTGCAGCAGGCCACCGAGGTCGCCATCCTCAGCGCCAACTACATCAGCGCGCGGCTGAAAGACCACTACCCGACGCTTTACGCCAGCGCCAACGGCCATGTGGCGCATGAATGCATCCTGGACCTGCGGCCGCTGAAAGAGACCAGCGGCGTGAGTGCCGAGGACGTCGCCAAACGCCTGATGGACTACGGCTTTCACGCGCCGACATTGAGCTTTCCGGTGCCGGGCACGCTGATGGTCGAACCCACCGAAAGCGAAACCCTGGCCGAGCTGGACCGTTTCATCAACGCGATGATTGCCATCCGCGAAGAGATCCGCAAAGTCGAGGCCGGCGTCTGGCCGCAGGACAACAACCCGCTCAAACACGCACCGCACACCGCCGCCAGCCTGCTGGGCGCCGACTGGGACCGGCCTTATTCGCGCGAAACCGGCGCCTTCCCGCTGGCCACGCTCAAGCAGGTGAAGTACTGGCCGCCGGTGGGCCGCGTCGACAACGTCTACGGTGACCGCAACCTGTTCTGCAGCTGCGTGCCGGTGAGCGACTACGCGGCCTGAGCCGCATGGATGCACAAACACTGATCATCATCGCGGGTGCCGCCGTGGCCGGCTTCGTGCAGGGCCTGTCGGGTTTTGCTTTCGGCATGGTGTCCATGTCCTTCTGGGCCTGGACCATAGATCCGCGGCTGGCTGCCGCGATGGCAGTGTTCGGTTCGCTGACCGGCCAGATCATTGCCGCCGTGACTGTGCGGCGCGGCTTTGATGTCCACAAACTCGCCCCCTTTGTGATCGGCGGCCTGCTGGGCTTGCCGCTGGGGCTGCTGCTGTTGCCGCGGCTGGACGTGCTGATGTTCAAGGCGCTGCTCGGCAGCCTGCTGGTGATCGCCTGCCCGGCCATGATGTTCGCCGCGCAGTTGCCGCGCATCACCCGCGGCGGGCGGGTTGCCGATGCTTTCGTCGGCGCGGGCGGCGGCTTCATGGGCGCCCTGGGCGGCTTCACCGGCGTGGTGCCCACCCTGTGGTGCACGCTGCGCGGCATGGACAAGGACAGCCAGCGCGCCATCATCCAGAACTTCAACCTCGCCCTGCTGGCCGTCACCTTCGTGAGTTACATCGCCACCGGCGTGGTGACAAGCGCCACGCTGCCTTACTTCGCCATCGTCGCGCCCGCCATGCTGATCCCCTCGCTGCTGGGCGCGCGCCTCTACATCGGCATCAGCGAAGCCACTTTCCGCAAGGTGGTGCTGGGGCTGTTGACGGCATCCGGTGTGGCACTGCTGCTGGGGTCGGTGCCGGGCTTGTTGCGGCGGCTGGGTTAAGGTGTCGGTTCATTGTTCGCTCTCCTCGCCATGGAGGAGTCCAAACCACAGGCAGGCGCCTGGACGAGCCCGCCATTGACAACAACATGCTGAAACTGCTTCGATCTCTGCTCCCAATCTCCGGCCGGGCCGGTCAGGCCAAAGACCCGAGTGCTGAGGCACCGGCACCTCCATCCGATGTCTCCGCGCCAGGTGTCAGCAGCTTCCTGTTCACCTCCCATCTGTCCCTTGAAGGTGGCTTTCCCATCCCCGATTGGACGGCCGCGCAAGCATGGGTAGAAACCATTCCCGAGGAGGGGGAGCAGGCCAGCGCCTGGACACGCATTGAGCGCGCATGGCTGGAGCATCTGCAGCTTGGGTTAGGCCCTGCCTACCGCCTGCATGAAAACAAGGACGCCTTTGTGCTCTCAACGCTGGAGCCCCACGTTGCCAGGGCGACACTGGATTTCATGTCAAAGACGCTTCAGCGAATTGCCCGCATTCTTGACGGGGTCGCCGAGATGTCTCCCTGGGGGAAAGATATCCTGATCGTTGTTGACGACGAGGACAGCTACTACCGCTATGTCTCACACTACTACCCCGAGGATGGCGAGTTTGCGGCAAGTGGCGGTATGTACATCAACGCAGGATGCGGCCACTTCGTCACCGTCAAGTCCGATTTGCATGCCATCGAACCCGTCATCGCCCACGAAATGACGCACAGCTGTCTTTCTCATCTGCCGATTCCGGCCTGGCTCGATGAGGGACTGGCGGTCAACACCGAGCAGCGATTGGTGCCTCGGGGAACGGCAACGCTGACGCCGCAGCAGATGCATCAAAAGCATTGCTCGTTCTGGGGCGACGCCGAGATGCAGGAGTTCTGGTCAGGCAAGTCATTTCTGCGCAACGACGACGGAAACATGCTCTCCTACGATCTGGCGCGAATCCTGGTTTCACAGTTAAGCGCGGACTGGCCCAGTTTCCGTTCCTTTGTACTCGACGCCGACTTCGCGGATGGTGGCGCCGCCGCTGCCATCGAACACCTGGGCATGGAGCTTGGGACGGTAGTCAGTACCTTGCTGGAGCAAGAATCCGGCCTTGATCGGGCACCGACTCCGTCCAGGTGGAACGAGGTTCCCGAACGCGGCGCTTTTTGAGCTTCCGCCCAGGTCACGCTGGATGGGAGCACTGGCTTGTCTTGTCAAGCTTCAAGCGTCTCCAGCCACCCCATCGCCTCCACCAGTTCCTCCTGAATGATCTCGTGCGCGCTCGGGTACTCGGCGTAGCTCAGTTCAACCGGCAGCGTCTTCACCAAATCCCGAATCGCATGAGCCGCCGCCAGCGGAATCACGTTGTCGCTTGTGCCGTGGCTGAGCCAGAGCTGTTTGCCCTGCAGTTCGTCAGCCGGGGCCAGCAGCGGCAGCACCTGCTGCAGCAGCCGGCTGTGCATCACCATCGCCGCGTGTAGCAGCGCCGGCTGGGTCAGCAACACGGAGAGCGCCATGATGCCGCCCTGGCTGAAGCCGCCGGCCACCACGCGCTCCGGGGGGATGCCGAATTGCTGCGCTGCGGCGGCCAGGGTTTGCGCAACGAGCTGCCGGGCAGCGGCCTCTTGCGGCTCGTTGATGATGCGATCGCCCACCCGGTTGATGCTGAACTCGAACCAGCCGTACGCCGACGGCCCCATGGCATAGGGCGCACGCAGGCTGAGCACATGAAAGTTGGCCGGCACATACGGCGCCAGCCCGAACAGGTCGGCCTCGTTGCTGCCCACGCCATGCATCAGCACCAGCAGCCACGGCTCGGTGACCGAGGGGTCGGCGGGACGGTGCAGGAAAGACAGGGACGGCTCGGCCATGCAAAACTCCATTTTTTTCATTCAACGAGTGTTCATTATCGGCAGCTTACAGGCCGGGCGTAGAAGCACCTGAATGCTCCTGATTTGATAGCTGCTAACGCTTGCCAGTCATGGGCTAGAGGCCGAAAACCTTGATCTGCAGGCTTGGCCGCATCAGCCCGGTGCCACACCGCAGTTCGAAAAAATCAGTCGCCGCCGCTGACCTTGCCGCGTGAACTCTTGATCTCGGATCGCTGACTTTTTCCAGCCAGGCGCCGCTGCTTCGAACCGTAAGTCGGCTTGGTGGCACGCCGCGCCTTTTGCGGCACTGCCACGCTGTCGATCACTTCCTGCAGCCGCGCCAGTGCATCGGCGCGGTTCATCTCCTGCGTGCGGTGCTGCTGCGCCTTGAGCACAAACACGCCTTCCTGCGTGATGCGGCTGTCGTTCAGGCACATCAGGCGCTCGCGGATTTGCTCGGGCAAGGACGAGGCCATGATGTCGAAGCGCAGATGGATCGCGCTGGACACCTTGTTGACGTTCTGCCCGCCTGCGCCCTGGGCGCGGATGGCGCTGAACTCGACCTCGCGTTCATCCACCGGGTACTTGGGCACGGTGGACATGGCGGTGCCAGGCGCTGTCAGGCCATGCCGGCCAGCGCGGCAATCGCCAGCGCATAACCGGGCACGCCGAAACCGGCCATCACACCCTTGACCGCCGGCGACAGGTAGGAGTGGTGGCGAAAGGACTCGCGCGCATGCACATTGCTGATGTGCAGCTCGATGGTTGTGACGCCCGAGCCCTTGATCGCGTCATGCAGCGCCACGCTGGTGTGGGTGTAGGCGCCGGCGTTGAACACCACACCGGCCAGCGTGCCGGCGGCCTGGGCCAGCCCGGCTTCCTGGATCGCATCCACCAGTACGCCCTCGTGGTTGCTCTGGCGGAAGTCCAGTTTGAAGCCATGCGTGGCGCAGGCCTTGGCACACAGGGCTTCCACGTCGGCGAGCGTCTGCGCGCCATACACGGCCGGCTCGCGCGTGCCGAGCAGGTTGAGGTTGGGACCGTTGAGGACGAGGACTGTTTTCATGGCGTCAGGCTTTCATTATCAATGGGAAGCAGGCAGAGCCTGCGGCGGAATCAGGGGACAAGGCGTCGTACGGCCAGGGCTTCATCGCGCATACCCGCGGGCCTGTTTGAGCCGGATCTGGTTGGGCAGCGGCACCGAGCGGCGCAGCACATCCTCACCCAGCCACAGCGCGGAGCGCCGCGCGCGCTCAGCCACGGTCGCCAGCGGCATCTGCTGGTAGTCGTCGTTGAAGACCTCGAAGCTGTAGTCGCCGCGGTAACCCAGGCCATGCAATTTCATCACCAGCGCGGCCAGCGCCTCGCTGTGCACACCTTCACCGGGGAACACGCGGAAATGCCGGGCCGTGGCGATGCGCTCTTCCACCGACTTGATCTCGGTCCACATGAAGTCGGCCAGCTGCACCAGGAAAATCTTGCGCGGGTCCAGCAGGTCCAGTTCGGCCAGCGGCGTTTTCGTCGCAAACATGTGGAAGGAGTCGAAACCCAGCCCGAGATTGGGCATGTCGGCTTCGCAGATCAGCTCCCAGGCCTGTGGGAACTCGTTGACGGTGCGGCCCCAGGACAGCGCCTCGTAGGCGATGCGGATGTTCATCGGGATCGCCAGCATCGCGAGCTTGCGCAAGTCCTTCACCAGCGCCTGGCTGTCGCCGGTGGCATGCACCGAGGTCGAGGAACAGATCAGCAGCACCCGGCAGCCGAGCTGGTGGCATAGGGACAACATCGACTTCGCGATGTCGATCTTGTAGTCGTGCAGATGGCCGGACAGGCCTTCAAAGTCGCGCAGCACCTGGAAGCCGGTCACGCGCAGGCCGCTGGCGCGCACCGCGGCCACTGCGGCATCGACGCCACCCGGATGCCCGGCCAGGTCCCTGGCCGCCAGCATGATCTGGCTGAAGCCGGCCTCGCGCACGGCCTGCAATTTGGCCTCCAGCGGGCCGGCCAGCGAGATGGTGTCCATCCCGAAATCGTTGATGTTTCCGCTGTCGTGGCTCATGGCAATCCTCAGCCGCGCCTGTCGTGCACCAGCTCGAAGCTCACGCCGCCCAGCCAGCTGCGCGTCAGCGCGCCGCGGTCTTCGGTGTGCACACCGCGCGACTCGACAAATTCCACGCCGCGTTTGCCGAGTTCGGCCATGGTCGCCAGCACATCGGCTGTTCCCAGGCCGATGCGTTGCAAGGCCTCGTCGTCTTCCACATCCAGCACGCCGGCTTCCGGCTCGATCAGCTGGACGTAAAAACGCGTGGCCGGCGGGCACGGACTCTGCAGGATGCGCCCCTTGGGCAGGATGCCGAAGCGCTGCTCGGCCGGCAACTCGGTGAAGCCGAACAACTCGCGGTAAAACTCGGTCCAGTCGTCCGCGCGGTCGTTGCCGATGTACTGCACCACGCCGAAAAAATGCAGGCCGGCGATGGCCGGCGGACGCGGGTCCACGCCCGGGATAGGCACGAAGTCCACGTCGTAGATCGAGAACTGGTCGTAGCGGTCGACAAAATAAATCCGGCTGGTGCCCACGCCGTGGATGGCCGGGATATTGAGCTCCATCACCTCGACGCGCGAGGGCACGGCCCAGGCGCCGCGGTCCAGCGCGCGCCGGTAGGCGGCGGCCGCATCACGCACGCGCAGGGCCACCGCCGCAATCACCGGCTTGCCGTCGGTCGGCGTGCCTTCGGGGAGCGCAGGCGCATGGGCATTGACGATCACGTGGATGGCGCCCTGGCGGTACAGCAGCACCTCGCGCGAGCGGTGCCGCGCGACCGGGCGGAAACCCATCATCTCCAGCACCTGGCCCAGCGCCTGCGGTTTGGAGGTCGCGTATTCGATGAACTCGATGCCGTCCAGTCCCAGCGGATTGGCCGGTTCGGTGATGGATTCGCGGTCGGCCAGCGCGGCCGGGCTCGAGGTGTTCATGGATGACTCCAACAGATCGGGGTGGCATCACGCCGGAAAGGCACAGGCAGGCAGACACCTCACAGTGCCCTCGTCATCATAATGTACGAACTAGTTAGTTTTCAACAAATCCGGACTTACCCTTGCACCGGCCACAACCTCAGGCGCGCACAAAACGCAGCACCATCTCGATGATGCTGTCACGGCGCGCGGCCAGTGCCGGCGCCGACTGCGCGTCGCGTTTGAAGATCAGGCCGAAGGTGTGCTGGTTGGACACGTTGAAAAACGTCAGCGCCGAGATCGAGGCGTGGATATCGATGGCGTCCAGCCCGGGCCGGAACACCCCGGAGGCCACGCCGCGATCGTAAAGCTGGCGGATCGCCTGGATCGCCGGCACATTGAGCTGCTGGATGCTTTTGCTCTGCGCCAGGTAGGCGCCGCGCTCCATGTTTTCGGTCATCACCAGCCGGATGTAGTCGGGGTTGTCGTGGTGGTGGTCGAAGGTGAAGCCGACCAGGCGGCGCAGCGCATCCTCGGGCGGCAGGTCTTCCAGGTGCAGCTCGGCCTCGATGGCGCGCATGCGGCGGTAGGCTTCTTCCAGCACCGCGATGTACAGGCCTTGCTTGCTGCCGAAGTAGTAATAGATCATGCGCTTGCTGGTGCGCGTGGCGGCGGCGATCTCGTCGATGCGCGCGCCGCTCAGGCCTTTGCTGGCAAACTCTGCCGTCGCCACCTCGAGGATGCCGGCCATGGTGCGCACCGGGTCATTGGTGCGGGTGGCCTCGCGCGGCGCGGCCTTGCCCGGTTTGGCGGCCTGCGCCAAATGTACTGCCTGGTTCATTTCGGGAAGTATAGGGCCGCAGCCGCCCCGCATTTTTTTGCTACATGTTTGATAGCTGCTTACGCTGACCAGGCAAGGGCTGGTGGCTGATTTGGCCGGTGAACCCGCGTGGCAGCGGCACCGGCGTCGAATCGCGCACAATCATGGGGCCCCATGCACACCCGCCACTTCATCCAGTTGATTGCCCTGTCCGCGCTGTGGGGCGGCTCGTTTCCGTTGCTGCGCATCGCCAGCCCGGCGCTGGGTCCCTGGCTGCTGGCCGGCCTGCGCTGCGTGCTGGCCGCGCTGGTGCTGGCCGTGCTGATGCGGGTGTTGCGCCAGCGCTGGCCGGCGCGCGCCGCCTGGCCCCGGCTGGCGCTGCTGAGCCTGCTGACGGTGGTGGCGCCGTTTGTGCTGTTCAACTGGGCCGCGCTGGTGATTCCGGCCGGTTATTCGGCGGTGCTCAATGCCACCGCGCCCCTGTTCGGCGTGCTGGGCGCCGCGGTCATGGGGGAAGAACGTCTCAGCGGCCGCCGCCTGATGGGCTGCGCCATCGGTTTTGCCGGCGTGGCGCTGCTGGTGCAGCTCGGCCCGGTGGCCGTCACCACGCCGGTGCTGCTGGCCGCGCTGGCCTGCACCGCTGCCGCGGCCGGTTACGGTTTCGGCTCCACGCTGATGAAACGTGCGACGCTGGAACACGACGCCCTGCCCGCTTCGGCGGTTGTGCATGTGGCCGCCGCCTTGCTGCTGCTGGTGCCGGCCGGCGCCAGCGTGCCTGCGGCGACCTTCAGCACCGGCGCGATGATCTCGGTCGCGGTGCTGGGCCTGTTCACCTCGGGCCTGATGTACTGGATCAGCATGCGCCTGATGCGCGAGATCCCGGCCAGCGCCGCCACCTCCGCCGCCTTCATGATTCCGCTGTTCGGCGTGGCCTGGGGTGGCCTGTTTCTCGGCGAACCGGTCACCTGGGGCATGGCGCCGGGCTGCGTGCTGGTGCTCACGGCGACCGCGCTGATCACCGGCTTCAACCCGTTCAGGGAGCGCGGCAAGGTGTGACCGGTCTTGCAACGCTATCAATTGGATAGCTGCTCACGCTTGCCAGCCGTGCGCTGCAGGCCGAAAAGGCTTTTACTTCAGGCGGCCGGCCGGGCTGGCGCATCGATGTCGCGCTGCAGCCGCCAGGCGCGCCAGGCGCAGAAGGTGGCCAGCGCCGCCGCCAGCGCACAGGCCCAGTACACACTGCCCAGGCCGAAGGCCGAGCTCAGCACCCCGCCGCTGAGGCCACCCAGCACACCGGGCAGGCCGTAGGCCAGCACCACGTACAGCGCCTGGCCGCGGCCGCGCAGCCGCCCGGGAAAGTGGTGCGACAGCAAGGCGATACACACCGTGTGATGCGTCGCGAAGGTCAGCGCATGCAGCATCTGCGCAAACACCAGCACGGCCAGCACACCGGCGCCGGTGGCCGTCAGCCCCATGCGCAGCGTCATCGCGGCGGCGCAGATCACCAGCCAGCCGGTCAGGCTGAAACGCGGCAGCCAGCGGCCCTGGGTGTAGAACCAGACGATCTCGACCACCACCGACACCGCCCAGAGGATGCCGATCATGGCCTTGCTGTAGCCGATGCTGTCCAGGTAGAGCGAGAAAAACACATAGATGCCGATGTGCGCCAGCACATGGAAAAATGCCGCCGCAAAAAACCACAACACCGGCCGCTGGCGCAGCACCGGCAACACCGGCAGTTTTTCTTCATGCGGGCTGACGGCCTCCTTGAGGTCGGGCAGGCACCAGACGCTGACCGTCACCGCCAGCAGCGACAAAAAGGTCCAGGCCGGGAAATGGCCCATGCCGAAGTATTCGAACCAGGCGCCGGCCGCAAACACCGTCACCAGGAAGCCCAGCGAGCCCCAGAGCCGCACCCGGCCGTAACGCCGCGCGTCGAAGGCGCCGCCCTGGCTGATCAGGTGCGCCATCGCCGCCTCGCTCATGGGCATCATGGAACTGGTGTGGGTGAACATCACCAGCAGCACCGCCGTCAGCCACCAGATGCCGAAGCGCGAATCGAAGTCCAGCCACAGGCCGCAGGAGCTGATCAGCGCAACCGTCGCGCCATAACGCAGCAGCTTGACACGTTCACCGGTGTGGTCGCTGAGCGCGCCCCAGCCGTAGGGCGCAAACAGCCGCGTCGCGGCCTGCACCGAGGTCAGCAGGCTGATCGCCAGGATGCTGAAGCCCAGTTCCTTGAGCCACAGCGGCAAATAGGGGTTGAAAAACCCGATGTGGGCGAAGTAGCTGGCCGACAGCGCCGCGAACGGCACCAGCTGGCGGCGCCGGGTGGCAGCTTCCGGCATCTTGAGCGTCGGTTTAGATCGAGCCGTTGATGGCCCGCATCGGCGAGACCACGTCGCCGCACTGCGCGCGGTGCCGCAGGGCGTGGTCCATCACCACCAGCGCCAGCAGGGCCTCGGCAATCGGCGTCGCGCGTATGCCCACGCAGGGGTCGTGCCGGCCCTTGGTGATCACCGAGGTCGGCTGGCCCGCCATGTCGATGGAGTCGCGCGGCGTCAGGATGGAGCTGGTCGGCTTGATCGCAATCGAGACCTCGAGGTCCTGGCCGGTGCTGATGCCGCCCAGCACACCGCCGGCGTTGTTGGACTGGAAGCCCTCGGGCGACAGCGAATCGCCATGGGTGCTGCCGCGCTGCGTCACGCTGGCAAAACCGGCGCCGATTTCAACACCCTTGACCGCGTTCAGGCCCATCATCGCGAACGCGATGTCGGCGTCCAGCTTGTCGAACAGCGGCTCGCCCAGGCCCACCGGCATGCCACTGGCGGTCACACGGATACGTGCGCCACAGGAGTCGCCGCCCTTGCGCAACTCCTCCATATAAGTCTCGAGCGCCGACACGTCGGCCACCGGCGCAAAGAAGGGGTTGTGGGGGACATGCTCCCAGGACTCGAAGCCCACCACCATCTCGCCGACCTGCGTCATGCAGCCGCGAAAGGTGGTGCCGTATTTTTCCTTGAGCCACTTGCGCGCCACCGCGCCGGCCGCCACCGTCGGCGCCGTCAGCCGCGCCGACGACCGGCCGCCACCGCGCGGGTCGCGGATGCCGTACTTCTGCAGGTAGCTGTAGTCCGCATGGCCGGGCCGGAAGGTGTTGAGGATGTCGCCGTAGTCCTTGCTGCGCTGGTCGGTGTTTTTGATCAGCAGGCAAATCGGTGTGCCCGTCGTTTTGCCCTCGTAAACGCCCGACAGGATCTCGACGGCATCCGGCTCATTGCGCTGCGTCACGAACTTGCTGGTGCCAGGCCGGCGCCGGTCCAGCTCGACCTGGATGTCGGCCTCAGTCAGGGCCAAACCCGGCGGGCAGCCGTCGATCACACAGCCAATGGCCGGGCCGTGGGATTCACCGAAGTTGGTGACTGCGAATAGGGTGCCTAGGGTGTTGCCGCTCATGGGGGGATTATCCCAGATGGTTTGCATCGACCCGAGCGGAAGGCAATGACTCCGACTGTGGCGCGTACCTCAAGAGCCGTTTAAAGCGTAGAAGCAAGTACCGGTTCGAGAATAATCAATTCTCGGCTTCAACGCCCTCCATCGCTACATGTGATAACGCTGCTACCCATCAGAGTGGCGGCCTAAGCTTGGTTCTGCAAGAAGTGCACCCAAAAATCTGCTTAAATCCCCAGCGATCTCACTGATATATCTGAGTGACAAGGTAGAAATGGCCTCCAAAGCCTCTTACCTGCGTTTCGAAGTCCTTCGATGCTTCTATTGCTCTTCGAGGAGTTTGGTCAGTTTCATCATAAATGAGTGAATGGAAAATATTCACCGATGCTGCACCTCCCGTTGTACCCCAATCCCACGAGTGATAAGCGGGCGAAGCGGATCGGAGCGTCTGAATGGATGCTTCGTATCCGCTCTTAGTGATTTGAAACCGCAACCAATGCGAGTCGAATCCCTTGTGTAACGCCAATATCAGCAAAGGCCAGACGATGAGGGGCGCAGCAGCAACAGAGGCTGCTCTCATCCAGTCCCTGCGAAGAGAGCTTCGAGCGATGCCAACCACCCAAGTCACGCCAACGGCAATAGCAGGAACTCCAAGGATTGGAACCAAGACGAACCAGAGCCCAAATTTCCGGTCAAGCTCCCCCGCGAAGAAGAAAAGCAGTGCAAGGCCCGATTGAAGCAAGATATGAAGCGGCGAGAACAAGCTGCCGTAACCCTTCGGTCGCAATTCGGTACTCATTGCTTCAAGCCTTAGTGTCAACTCGTTCTGCCATTTGTACCCTAAGGTGTGAAACCATGGACAGACGCATTGTTCGCGTGGGCGTCAGCGCCTAAACCGGCAAAGCAAAATAAAACACCGCGCCCTCGCCCACCTTGCCTTCGGCCCAGACGCGGCCGCCATGGCGCATGATCACGCGGCGCACGGTGGCCAGGCCGACGCCGGTGCCTTCGAATTCCTCGTCGCTGTGCAGGCGCGCGAACACCTCGAAGAGTTTGTCGTAGTAAGCCATGTCGAAGCCGGCGCCGTTGTCGCGCACCGAATAAACCGCTTCCGCGCCTTCCACGCGGCCGCCGACCTCGATCAGCGGGCTGGCGACGCGGCTGCTGTACTTCACCGCGTTGGAGATCAGGTTGATCCACACCTGGCGCAGCAGCCCCGGGTCGGCCGGCGCGTCCGGCAAGGGGCCGAGCCGGATGGCGGGCCTGGGCGCGTCGTGGCCGAATCCCGGCATCTCGGCGGCCACCTGCGCGACCAGCGCATTCATGTCGACAGCGGTTTTGGCGACTTCCTGCAGGGTCAGCCTGGAAAACGACAACAGGTCCTCGATCAGCCCGGCCATGCTCTTGACCCGGGCGCGGATGACGGCCAGGTAGTGCAGGCCTTTTTCGTCCAGCCGGTCGGCGTAATTTTTCTCCAGCAGGCCGGCGTACCCGGCGATGACGCTGAGCGGGGAGCGCAGGTCGTGCGAGGCCGCCGATGTGAAACTCTCCAGGCTTTTGTTGGTGGCCTCCAGGTCCTCGGCACGCAGGTTCAGGGCCGCGTGCAGGCGGTCAATCACCTTCTCGAGTTCCTTTTTCTGGGTGATGTCTTCCGAAATCCCCAGCACGTGCGTCGGCTCGGCGGCGTCGCCGAAGACCGGCACCTTGTAGGTATGCAACATGCGCAGGCCATCGCCGTTCGAGGAAAAACGGTGCTCCTCGATCTCCTCCGTCACGCCGCTGGCGAGGACGCGCCTGTCCTCTTGCACCGACATGTCGGCATCGTCTTTCTCAAACAGGTCGTGGACGGTTTTCCCGAGCAAGGCCTCGCGCGGCATGCCTGTGAGTTTTTCCAGCGCGCGGTTGACGCGCACATAACGCAACTCGGCCGCGTCCTTGATGTAGACGGCGGTCGGGATGTGCTCGATCATGGAATCCAGGAAGCGGTTGGACTTCAGGACCTCCGCCGTGCGCTCCCTGAGCTGCTCGCGGCTTTCGGTCAGTTCGTTGTTGCGCCGCACCGCCGCGTCGTAAGTGGACATCAGCAGATTCAGTATCTGGGTGCGGCTGGCGGTGATGTGGTGGCGCTCACCATGGAAGAAAATTTCCGCCGGCGCGCTGGCCTCTGGCGCCTGGTCGATGTCACGGGTGCTCAGCGCATGTTCCACCCGCGCCAGCATGTGGCTTCTTTCATACGGCTTGATGACGAAGCTGTCGGCCCCGCACTGCAGGCCCAGCAGCACCTCATTGGGGTCCACCAGACTGGTCACGAGGATCACCGGGATCTGGCGCAGCGCCGGGTCGGCCTTGATCTGGCGGCACAGTTCGTAGCCGCTCATTTCGGGGATTTTGACCCCGCTGACGACCAGCGCGGGCTGCAGGCTGGTGGTCATTTCCAGTGCGGACTGGCCGTTGTCGGCCATGCTGACCTGGTAGCCCTCCTCTTCGAGGATGTGGCCCAACATCTGGGCCTGCGCCAGGATGTTCTCGACGATCAGGACGTGCTTGGGCGGGGTGTCGCCGGATCCAACAGCTGTCATTTTTTTATTCCCTGGAGTATCAGCTTGCCTGCCTACTCTTTGTTCTTGTTACAGATAGTACTAGCTCTTCGGCGTTTGCATACCGCACCGGTCTTTTCCCCTCGATCGGGTCGTCATTCAGCGGGGAGGCTGCCACACAGCGGTGCATGGCATGGCGGGACGCTCTGGAACACTTCCTGCTTGCTGCGTTGCACCATTTTTCTTTGATGCACTGACCGCAAGGAGTTCCCCATGCTGGACCGCACCGCTACCCAGTTTTCCCACGTCAAACCCGGCGACACCGCCTTTGTGTCAGGCGGTTTACGTGACTTCTTTCTCTACCGGGATCTGGGCGTGGCCGAAGCGACGCACGGAAAAGTGATTGCGCACCTGGTCAAGGCCAATATGGCACCGGAAACGGGCACAGGCTGGCACCGGCATGAGGCGGATTTCCAGATCGTTTACATGCTCAAGGGCTGGGCGCGTTTCATGTACGAGGACCAGGAAACCCTGGTCGAGGCCGGCGACGTGGTGCACCAGCGCCCCGGCATCAGGCACTACCTGTTCGACTACTCGCCCGACATGGAGTACCTGGAGATCGTTTCGCCGGCGGATTTCAAGTCGATCGATGTCGACCCCGTCTGCGACATTCCCCCCGCAACACCCTGGAAGTAGCCGAGCCTGTGCAGGGATTGCGGGTCAAACCCGCCATGACACAAGCACCAGAAAATTCCTTCTTCTACCTGCAGGGGCCGCGGGTCCGGCTCTGCCGGCCCGCAGGCGCCGCCCCCTGCAAGGGGGAAACAGGCTACACGCAGTGAGCCTGGATGGGGGTGTTCAAAATTCAGCGTCGAGCTCGTCGATTTCGTCCGGCTCTTTCTTCGCCGCCGCCACCCATTCCTTCATCGCGGGCAGCTCCATGATGCGTTTGCAGTACGCGCTGCAGGTCTTGTCCAGCGCCACGTCATACGTCATGAAGCGCGTGACCACCGGCGCGTACATCGCGTCGGCCATGCAGGGCTGCTTGCCGAACAGGTAAGGCCCGCCGTAGCTGGCCAGGCACTCCTTCCAGATCGCGATCACCCGGTCAATGTCGCCCTGGGCGCGCGACCAGACCTTGAAGTTGGGGAAATGGGCCTTGATGTTCATCGGCAGCGAGGCGCGCAACGAGCCGAAGCCCGAATGCATCTCGCCACAGATCGCCCGGCAGTGCGCCCTGGCCTTCACGTCAGCCGGCAGCAAACCGGCTTTGGGCTTGATTTCATTGAGGTATTCGGCAATCGCCAGGGTGTCCCAGACCTTCACGCCGTTGTGCTGCAAGGAAGGCACCAGCATGGACGCCGACAGCAGCAACATTTCAGCCTTCATCGACGGATCGTCGGGCGAAATGACTTTTTCGGTGAAATCCAGGCCGGCCAGTCGGGCTGTCAGCCAGCCGCGCAAGGCCCAGGCACCGTAGTTCTTGCTGCTGATCGTGAGAACCGCTTTGGCCATGGCTTGCTCCTGGAGTGCGTGGGTTCTACCCCGGTGCAAGGGCTGTGCCAGAAAAGTGCACGCCATATACGCCGGTTGGCCCGCAACTTGCCTGCAATCAGCGCAGGGGGGCCCACCGGTCGCCCATGCCAGGAGAACCATGTTGTATCAGGCCTACCAGCTCCAGTCCGACCTGATGTCGCCGCTTCGCCTGATGGCCCAGGGCCTGAGCGCGTCGCTCTGGCTGCAGAACACCGAACGCAGCATCACCCGCCGCATGGCCGCTGCCAGCGAAGTCATCTCACGCATGCGCCTGACCCACACCCGGCCGGCCTACGGCATTGGCTCGGTGCTGGTGGACGGCGAGGCCACGCCGGTCGAGGAAGACATAGTGCTCGCCCTGCCCTTCGGCAGCCTGCTCCACTTCAAAAAACCGGTCTCCGGTGGCCGCCACCACCCGCCGGTGCTGCTGGTGGCGCCGCTGTCCGGCCATTTCGCCACCCTGCTGCGGGAAACCGCCCGCACCCTGCTGCAGGACCATGACGTCTACATCACCGACTGGCACAACGCCCGCGACGTGGCGCTCAAACACGGCGCTTTCGGCCTGGACGACTACATCGAACACATGATCAGGTTCATCGAAGCCATCGGCCCCGGCACCCATGTGGTGGCGGTCTGCCAGCCCTGCGTGGCGGCGCTGGCGGCCACCGCCGTGATGGCCGAAGACGACCATCCGGCCCAGCCGCGCAGCCTGACGCTGATGGCCGGCCCGGTGGATTGCCGCGTCAACCCGACCGGCGTCAACACGCTCGCGACCAGCAAGCCGATCGAGTGGTTCGAAAAAAACCTGATCAGCCATGTGCCGCTGCCGCATGCCGGCTACATGCGCCGCGTGTACCCCGGCTTTGTGCAGCTCAGCGCCTTCCTGAGCATGAACCTGGACCGCCACAAAAAATCGTTCCAGGACCTGTACCAGCACCTGGTGGACGGCGACCTCGACAAGGCCAATGTGATCCGCGTGTTCTACGAGGAGTACCTGGCCGTCAACGATTTGCCCGCCGAGTTTTACCTTGAGACGGTGGAAAAAGTCTTCCAGACCTATGACCTGCCGCTGGGCAAGCTGACTTACAAGGGCCGCATCGTCAAACCCGCCGCGATCCGCCGTACTGCGCTGATGACGGTCGAGGGTGAACGCGACGACATCTGCGCCGTCGGCCAGACGGTGGCCGCGCTCGACCTGTGCAGCAGCATCCGGCCCTACATGAAGACCCACCACATCCAGACCGGTGTCGGACACTACGGCGTCTTCAGCGGCCGCAAGTGGAACCAGCAGATCTATCCGCGGGTTCGGGAGATGATTCATGCGAGTGTAGGGTGATTTGAAGACCGAATCAGGCTCTGGCCCTTATTCGGCGAGCGTGAGCAGCTACTGAATTTATAGCGCTCACCACGTCCCTGGCTGTCGTCCCGGACTTGATCCGGGATTCATGCTCGCCAACTCCCTGCTTGTTTCATTGCGTGATAGCTTGCCTGCAAGCCGGGGGTTGCCCGGCGGCAAGTAACTTTCTTTTGCTTCGCCAAAAGAAAGTCACGGCGGATTCAAGGACCAAGTGCAACACTCCAACCTTAAAGGAGTTGCATGACAAGAACATATCGACAATTGAGTGCTGAAGAGCGAGGCACGGTAATGGGCATGAAGCTGCACCATTGCAGCACCCG
>Ga0308009_10000426_pt1 | contig 31639 bp, 51 predicted proteins | sample Neamet127_FD_203134 | JGI IMG/M metagenome (GOLD analysis project Ga0308009, IMG submission 203134) | Marine microbial communities from water near the shore, Antarctic Ocean - #127 | ecosystem: Environmental > Aquatic > Marine > Unclassified | place: Southern Ocean | collected 2014-07-24
TGTACAAGGCCCCGTTACGTCGCTGGAAGATTGAGCGTGGTGGCGTCCCCCAGGTTCTACCTGTCCGAACCGAGCACGAAGACGGTTGGCGCGAGCTGTGGGAACTATATTGCGATGGTGCCGTGGATTCGGCCATCACGAATGCCACATGGCAGCGCATGCTGAACCCGCAATCTTCGGTCAGTGGCATTGTTGCGACTTTGGCCGGTAAAGTTGTTGGCTTCACCACTTTTATCGAACACGACTGCACCTGGGAACTCGGGGCGGTGTGTTACGTGGAAGACTTGTTTGTATCCAAGTCATATCGCGGTCGGAAGCTGGCCGTTGGCATGGCCATGGCCAAACACCTGATTGGTCGTCTGGATGCTGGTGAGTGGTCCCGGCTTTATGGCATCACAAGCGTACGCAACGATGTGGCCCAGAACCTGTACAGCCAATTCGCTGTTGGACACGACTACAAGCGGTATGTCATAAAACCAACGGCCGCGGCCAACTGAAAGGAAAGCACACATGTCAGTTGCCACAAACATCGTCCGTGTTGAGTCATTTTCTGAAGCAGGGGCACAGCTTGCGCGGTATTTCTCCGGCACATATTCGGTTCTGCGTGCTCCCAATGAGATGGCTGAACTTTGGATGGAGAAAAGGCTGGCCGCAGTTGTGGATTCATTGCCCCATGATTTTTTGGCCGACTACGAGCACTGGAAGCGATGGAAACATTGATGAAGAAGGTGGCTGCGTCCTGCATGTGCTTGTTGATGCGTTCGTCCCTGAAAACATGATGGGTGTGGTGCTCGCACGTATTGATGCGAACAACGTCACAGACCGTGCCTGGGTCATTCCTGGTTTGGCTTAGCATCAAGGAAAACTATGCATAAAGCAATCGTGGATGGGTCTAAATCTGAGGGGGAGGGTCTGAAAGTCCGCGGTGGACGTGGGCCTATCGCTGCCTATTTATCTCGGCCGCCTTCTTCATTTTTTACAGTGTTTGGTTCACACCATCCGTCATTTTTTGGCGCGTCGAGGGCTTTCCGTCATGGGCCGCCACGGCCGAAGAAAAACGGATTCATGACGCGCAATATGCGGACAAATTCATGTCCATCTGTCTCGCGCAGTTCCACGATGTCGGCTCTGAAAGGAATCGCATTCACGCGTGCGAATCCATGATGAAGCAAGGCCGAGCGACCAAGTAATAGAAAAGTTGAGTTGACTAAACCGCAGCCCAAGCCTCTTGCGCAGCGAGTGCGCGAATCTGAGGCACGTAGTCTTGACGCTGGAGCAGTGCGCACGCCAGGTGGGCTGTTGCCGGCAGATGCGGCTGTGGCTTTGAATGAACTGGTCGAATCTGGTTACGCAGCAAGCAAAACGGCGGTGATTGCCAAGGCGCTGCTGGAGGCGCGTAAGCGTCTCAAAAAGAAAGAATTAGCACTTGCGTTACGCGCGTAACCATTATATAATTGCTATATAAAAGCCTTGAAAGAAACCATGACCAAAAACACATTTCAAATTATTGCGCTTCTCAGCCTAGCGTCTATCGCTCTGGCTGCGAACGCGCAAAGCCCGAAGCGGGTCGTTACTGTGGAAGGCAATACGATCTCGGATTCGTATGAAAGTACGCAGCAAGTCCCCCTCAAATGTGAAGGCGCCAAACCGGTCAAGATTTTTGTTAGTTTCATGATTAAAGGCACTGACACTCATAAGGAGGCGCGCGGCTACGGAAACACGGTGATGTGCTGGGATCGCGAGGTAGATTCCGAATCCGAGATTCAACGATTGCACAGCAGCCTGGAGAAAAAGCCAAACGTTACCAAGATAATGATCGTCAGCATCATGAGGCTCCGCGCCTAAACATCGAGGAAGCGCCACAATGCCGTCGAACCACATGATCATTCGCGTAAACAGCGACATTTCGGGGCAGCGCTTTGATACACGAGCGGGTGGGTTGAAGCACTTGCGATTCGGGTACGCAAGCCCCGCCTTTGTTCCACGGCTTGTTGCCCAGTGCCGAAAAGGTGAAGCTATTGATTGGGGTGGCGCCTCGGTGCAGCCGCAGGACTATGAGGTGCTGTTTGACGGTCCCGGCCCGTTACCTGTGCAATTCAAACCCATGCTGTTCGGTTGTGGGCTTGGCTAAACGAGGGATACAAGAATTGAAAAAACATATCGTTGAATTCTGGGCGATGCCTGCAGGTGAGGTGGCCCAGCCTGAAGACAGGCCACACCAGGTCGATTGCGGAAGCGTCGAAGAGGCCGTTGCACTGGAGCAGAAGTTCCATGGTGTTGGCTGGGCGGCACGTGCGGTCACGTTGGCCATTACACGGGAATTTCCAACTGCAGGCGCTCGATGAAGGAAAACAACATGCCGGCGCAGAATCCACCCATCAAGCTGACGGACTGCATGGACCGAGCGGTCCAGTGCGCATGGGTCGAACGTGCGCTACGCAAAGGACACGTCCTTACTGACAGCGGTCTTTGGCTCGGCGGCGTGAATAGCCCAGAGTCACTGATCACGGAGTTACGCAAAAGTGGCCTCAAGGTCACAACCACCACGAAGCGAGTGGTTGATGCCGCCGACCAGACGCACATGGACCTCGCGTGGAAACTTGGCGCGTAAAGGAAATCAATCATGAGCACTACCCCAGAAATTGAAGCGGTCAAGGCCCTTGATGGGCGTATTTTTGCGATGCTCGATGCATCAGAGCTGGCAACGCTGGAGTTCTATCGGGCGCAAGGTCGTAAGTATGGTGTGGCTGTGTCCATCATTAATAAGGCAGATGCCGAGGCCGTGGCAGCAGCCAAGTCACGCCAGGAAGCTGACCGCATCATGAAGTCGGCGAACAGCCTGGTCTCCGTGACTGTTCAGTAACCGAGGAAAACAATATGGAATGGCTTTTGGTAATTTTCACAAGTACGCAGTGGTATTCATCCTCATTTAGTGAGAGTGGATACAAGTCTGAAGCTGCATGTGTAGCCGCGGCACCTGCAATTGTTTCAAAAATGAATGATTGGGAGCTGAGGAAACAGGCGGAAAAGGCTACGGCCAATTCAAAGCTTTACAACGCCCGTCAGTGGGATTGGCTTTGCGCTCCTAGTGGTAAGAAGTGAAGGAAAACTGTTGACCATACCGCGAAGCCCGGCTTGCCGGGTTTCCCAGTGCAGTCCGCACAGAGGCCACCCGCTTGGTGGAATTTAAGGAACATCGATGAAAACACTGCTCGCTACATCCTGCCTTGCAATCCTGACTCTGACTTCAATTTCAGGACAGGCAACCACGCCCCAGGACGGGACAAAGCAAGAGCCGACGTTCACGGGTAAGTGCGAACTGAATCTGGATGTGGTCAAGCCAACTGGTGCGATCTCAATCAAGGCTGGTGACATGGCTGCGGTATGCATTCCGCAAGGCTGGAAAATCCAGACGGTCTTGAACAAGGGGGAATTCAACGGTTGGAACGTGCAACCGCTGAGCATCAAGAACATACTGGTCATTAGCGCCGGCGACCGGAAGGTCAAAAAGACCGAATTCTGGATTTACCCCACCAAAACAGATTCGGAGTCGCCAGTGCGCTTCGAGGTCGTCGTTACGCCAATCTAAGTCTCGGAAGATAACGAAAGAGGAAACCAATCCATGAGTGCTGTGACGGTTCAAAAAATTAAGTATGGCTCACCGATTGGCCAGCGCGACATCGGTGATGCCCTCAGAACGAAAGCCTTAGCTCTGGCGAAGACTTTTTGGCATTTCCAGATGGCCGACGACTTTATGGAAGGTGTCGATACCTGGAAGCCTGGCAAGGAGTTTTCGTTGGATTGGATGCCGCTTGAAGAGTTGGCTGCTTTGGGCTTTCGTCCCATCGTAAAAAACAACCACTGGGTGATGACACCTGAAGAGCCGGCGAACCTTGGAGCCGACATATCAACACTGGTCCGACTTATTGAAGAAGGTCGGATTTAGGCTTTATCAACAATGAAATACGGATACCCAAAAAATGCAGCGCCGAGCCGAGCGTGCAAACGAGTTGGTTACCGCGCTGAGCGAGGAATATGACCAAGAGCGACTGCGCCTGTGGGGTTCCACGCCTGATGTGGCAGCGCTCCTTGAGCCTGACGGCAGCATGACCCTTTTCTATGCCGGAGAGGCCTTGGCTGAGGCTTATGGGCTGGGCTGGGGAATGAAGTGGGGCGACACCAATCAACGGGTCTTGTATCTCCGTCTAAATCGCGGCGAGTTTGGAGCTATGGAGAGGGCCAAGGCAGCCGTGCTGTATTTCGCGCCGTTTATTAAGGCCACGCAGGGTATGAAACGCTTCGGCGTGAATCACCACGAGAGCGGGGAGTTCGCTGTCGAGCTGAGGTATTCCAGGAAGACCGGTGCAGCGCAAGTTGGTCGCCTGCACTGTGGACAGGAGGATGGGGAGCAGGGATTTCCCACTCTCGAAGCCGCATTGCTTCACATTCAAGAACATCACTGGGTTGAGGACATCATTGAAATGCAATCAGCAACGGCATTGTTGGCCTAAAGCCCGAACCAAAGGAAACCAGCGCATGGCATCGGATACACAAATGTGGCTTGACGGTCTAAAGGTTGGTGACAGCGTTGGGGTCTTTGACTACAAGGGAAGCACATTTCGCCATGTGGAGACAGTTGCAAAAAGAACCCCATCTGGCCGAATTGTTTGTTCGGGTGGAGCCGCCTTTAAGTCAGACGGATACCAGGTTGGTAGCGGTTCGGACCGGTGTCTGCGCCCAGTACAAGCTAAATAATAAAGGAAACCGCAGTGGAAAAGCACATCGTTGAATTTTGGGCAATGCCTGCGAAAGAGGTTTCGCAGCCGGGCGACAAACCGCACCAGGTGGATTGCAAGAGTATGAACGAGGCCGTTGCTCTGGAGCAGACGTTTCATGCTGTCGGTTGGGCCGCTCGTGCAGTGACTCTGCGCGAAACCCGCCACTTTCCAACCGCTGGCCAACGATAGGAAACCAAAATGCCGCTTATCACCATGCGTCATCCTGATACTCAGGTGATCACACACATAGCTGGTGGCCTTGCTGACTACGCGACGTTGTGCGGTGTTGCTGAGGATGGCGATGAGTTTTCAGCGGTTGACACCAACGTGTACAGAAAGTTCCCATCATTGGATTTTGGAGATGAGTCTCCAATGCAACGTGGTTCAGAAGCCTTTTCCAGCGGACTGATGCGGGCTGAGATTTGCGACCGCGAATTCTTTTCGCTCGTGAACGCCAATGCTCGGACACCTGGCTTCACGATGAAGGCGCTTGGTGACCACCGAACCTTGGCGTGCCGCGATTGGATTAAGGGCTGGGATAAAGCGCAAAAGGAAGTAAATTGATTTCGGATGCTGTGTTGATCTCAAAACTTGATGCTTTGTGCATTGAAACACAAGGACGCAAGTGGAGTTGGGTGGCTGGTTTTGAGGCTCTTTATGCCATTTCAACCGATGGCAAATTGGTTAGCATGCCACGCGAAGTATCAGTAGCAAATGGCTTCGTCAGAAAAAAGAAGATGAAGCTCAGGTTGCCCAGCAAAGTATTGCGTGATGGAAAACTGCAAAGTCTGTTCTCAAAGCTCAGTCATTCTGATGTCGTAGGCATTCGCTATGCAACTTACCCCAGCATGATCCTCGAAGCCTTTGTCGGCCCCAAGCCATCAGAAGAACACGTTGCGCACGTAAAGAATGCAGACCCCCTTGATCTGCGCCTTGAGAATCTGGAGTGGTCAACCCATCGTGAAATCCGACTTGCCACTGTCCATGGAGCTGAGGTAGCAAAGGGGCACCGTTTCGCTGAAGGCAAGTATGTTCGCACGCGCTCTGTTGTTGACGACAACCTGTATCTGCGAATCACCAGGGCCGCTAAAGCAGGGGTATCTATTCAGCTCTCAGCCAATGAATGCGCGGAACTAGCGAGATCAGAGGCGTTCATGGCAGCTACTGATGCCGAGGCCAGGAGTGCAGGTGTAAAGATTACAAATGAAGGATTGATTCGTCTTGAGAGGTATCAGTAACTGGATGAATTACGGTCAATGCGATATAGAAATAGCAACTAAAAGATTTGAAAGGAACCAACAAATGAAAATCCAGCGAACAAAAGCATCATTGCACATGACAGCCCTTGTCCTCGTATTGAGTGCAACGGCAACATTGGCATCTATGGCGAATGAACCGGGGAAGATCGGCGAGCCCGTAGGTCAGATGACATACCCAATGTGGAAGGACGGATGCGTCTTAGCGAACGCTTCCGCAACTGGAGACAAAGTGACCGCTCGGATCGGTGAGGTTATCGATACGAAGCACGGCAAATGGAAGTGCGCGCAAGTTGTTGCTGACCAGGCAAGCGGCAAGTGGGCTGCAGCATGGGTCTCGGCTGGGAAGTAAAGGAAACCACATGGAAAACGCCGTAAAAGTAATTGCAGAATCAGTGTCTGGAATTGACATTGACGTTGGTGTTTCGTCGTGGCAGCAAATGGGGACGAATCGCTACATTCTTGAAGAAGATTTTAAGGTCAGCGGCGATATTTGGCGAGTGCACCTAAGCGACGCTGACCCATACCCTTCGAGTCCACACGCGCACTGCATCGGCGGCACGAAACGATTCATTGGATGCAAGCTACACCTTGGCACTGGGCAGCTATTTTCGGCAAGCAACAAACCAATGGGTCGCCGGTTAGAGACATCGCAGTTTGAACGGCTCATTGAACTGATTCGACCGAAGTTCCCAGGTGTCGTATTGCCGATTCCAGTCTGATTCGAGACCATCCCAGGAGTACAGGCTTGAATATTGACATCGCGCCCGCCGCGGCCCCGGCAATCCGTTCTCAGCCCCAAGATGTCAAGACGCCTTCGGATCCAAGTGATCTTGAAGAACGCTTTTGCCAAAGTGACAATTGGACTCGGGTCAGCGGCGATCCCAGCCCCAGAGCTGTGCGGTGGGCGACTCGAATGATGCGTCGGACGATGTCACCCGGCATGGCACTACACGGAAGGGAATGGGTTTTTCACTGCGTGCGGTTCGGCCGTGATTCCTTTTGTGGTCGACGGAAGCCCCGTGGAGAGCGAGGTCGAGCGGGTACTGTTCCTGATTGAAGGTGACATCTACAAAACTCGTTCGGGCATGCCCCCAGACGCAATCCGGGGCGCGCTGTCTTACCTGGTGGCCATCGAAGGGGTTTCCGTGGTCACGGTCGGCGGGGTCCATGAAACCGCATCGCTGCTTGTGACGCTGGCTCGCCACCTGCAGGAAGGGCTGGGGTACGAGCCGCCGTTGCATGCGAGCAAGCCGAAAAATCTTGCCGACATCTCCGAGTACATCGTTTCAGCGCTGCCTGGCATTGGCACCACGACGGCCCGCACGCTGCTTGCGCACCTTGGGTCAGCGGAGGCGGTCCTGACTTCAAGCGTTGCGCAGCTGTGTTCAGTGCCAGGCGTGGGCAAAAAGACGGCTGAACGGATCCGGGAAGCGCTACTGGCCAAGGCTGGAGACGCCGGCGCCGCCGTATGAGTTTGGCTACTTCACGCCGCCAGTAACCGCGGCCGACAGCTACCGTCCAGCCCAAACGAGATCGCAATGAATCGAGGTCCCGCATGAACAGCATTGCCAGTACTCTGCCGAAATCGCCTTGCCACGGGCAGACAGCCGAGGAGATCGCCTTGTGGCTGAAAGAGAATGTGGCCCTCGACGCCACGGTCGTGGTGCGCAACACCCAGGGCGGGTTCTTGCATTACGCCAGGGGAACAGTGGTCCAGCTCGGAAAGGGACGGTTTGAGATAAAAGTCGACCCGGCGCATGAAGGCGGGCTCACCACAGCCGGCAACACGTTTTACTATTCAGGGAAGAATTGCTCTCAGCCAAAAGGGCAGACCCGCTTGGTAATTCCGGTACCGGCAGTTCTCCAGGCTTGCGGTCGTCCCGGAGATCTCGGGCCGGCGTACAGTGCAACGACGACGGTTTGACCGGTTGTCCGCGCGCGGTGCGTTTTCGTTCCAGCTGGTGTATCAGGGTTTAAATGCAGGGCGTTTCTTGCGGCGCTCAGAGTGAAGTGACTATTTCAATCATGGGGCAAGAAAACAGGGTTTGACATGGGCGATGTACTCACGCGGGGTGTCTAGGCCCACTCAGTACCCGGCGGAGACTCTACAGATCGACGCCACCAGATCTGGCGTGCCAACCACTCACGGACATCGACCAGCGGGTAGGACACGGTTTGTCCATCTTGCAGCATCGGACCGAGGAACTCATTCGCGAGAACCTGGGCGTGCGTCACAAGCCCCAAAGTGCTGTCTTGATCCAGAAACTGCAAGGAGAATCCTTCCTGAACCGAAAGGGCAAGCAGGGAGCGTTGCGCCATATTTGTGCAAAGCGCCAACTTCTCCGCTGGAACTGAAAACACTGGAAGGTTTGTCACCACGAGGTCTGGCTGATTCGACCGGGCAAACACCACGATGTCAGACCTGTAGCCATCGGCAAATTCGAGCCTTGTCGGGAGAAGCGCGATGTCAACCACAACGGCCCCATCTTTCATTTCATCCGCGCGGCGCGGAATGGTGTGTTCAGGCGGATCTTCGAGGTAGAACTGTTTCTTTTTCATAAATCGCTTAAGTGAGTCGACGCTATCGTAATCTGAAGAGACGCCTATTGATATCAGGAAGGGAGGTCTTAGAACTGCGGTAGATGCCAAACAGGGTAATGCATGTAAAACCGATTTGGCCTACCAAAAGGCCATAGCGCCTGATGCTGATTGCAAACGCGATCATGACAATATTGGCGGTCAAGAACCAGAACCAGCCTTGGCGAGAGTATCGAGAATTGGTCGCAAGCAAGAAAGCGCCGGCCAGCCCAAAAACGGTTCCTAGCCACTCAAAAACGGTATCCAGAGTGGTTGCAGCCACCAGCTGGGACGCCAAGTGGTAGCAGCCGATGGCTTGGTCGAAGTTCATCAAGGCTTCGCAGACTTGGACTTTGGCACATCGACAACGATCTTCCCGCCCTTGATGTCCAGGAGAATCCGCCCATCCCAGTCACCAAAACACAAAGCCTTCACGTAAAAGTCCATGATCGCGCGGGATTCGGTCGTATTGTTCGCGTAGGCGGAATCCATACAAATTCCACTTGACGTTGCCAATATCCACCCGTGTGTTGTCGGCTGGAGGTCTTTAGGTCGCATCTTGTGTTGGACCCGGGTGATCATGACTTCTGAAGCGGCAGTTTGCTCGCGCAGAACTTCGAACCATACCTGCCTGGTAGAGCCGTGCATACCCTCGACAATGGCATCCCATTCGTTGAATGACGTCTTGCCACTGAGCGGCCCAGCAAAACGGCATGAGCGTTGGGTTTCTGTCGTGACGGCTTCGAAAACGATGTTTCCCGATGCTCGGTCCGTTGGCGCTCGAGCGAGCACATCGAAACTGGCCACGCCTGTGGTCGGGCTCGAAAGGTCCACCGGTGAAGTACAAATCTCATATTTGAGATTGCGGATGTTATTTTCTGGGGTGGCTTCGTAAGCCTGCCTGGTGCTTTCAACGCTGCTCAAAATCGAGGCCTCAGATTGACTGAGCCCAACGCCAAAGATGTTCGGCAACGTCGTGAATCGCAGGTGGAAGCTTGTAGGTGTATTCATGGATAGGGCTTATGTGGTGAGAACCTGAAGTCAAAATGGTTTGCTGGCCTTCACCAGCCTGTATGCGCCGCCCCTTGTTGTTGCCCGTTCTGTGATGTGTCCGGCAGCCATCAGCTCGCGCATGATGTTGAGCGCCCTGATTGGACCCACGCGATGAGCTCGCTGAATAGTAGAAACTCGAGGCGGCTTCTTTTGGGACCGGAAGTACCTCAACGCCTCATTCAGAAGAGGGTCACCAGCTGGCGCGGCTGAAGGGGTCGTCTCGGTGTTGAAGGTTGTCATGTTGGCCTTAAATTACGCAGCAGCAAGTACGGCGCCGCCGGCTGTGGAGTTGCTTTGAAACCGGCCGCGGCCGCCGAGCAGGTATTCCAGGGCCCGATCCGTGCAGATCCAGCGGCGCTCATTGATTTCAGCCGCCTCTCCCGTCGTCAAACTGCCGCCGAATGGATCGGCAACAAGATCACCAGGCTCAGTCAGAAACTTGACAAAACGGCTCGCCAGTTCAAGTGGCATAGATGCCCCATGAGTCGGCAGACCATTCTCCATCTGATACTTCCTGAGTCGGCGCTGTGACGGGCAGGTGTTGCCGATCTCGAACACGTTCTTTTGAATGGCGCCTTCAGTCGGGTTTGAATAGCTACCGGGATGAAGCCGGTATGCGCCGTCGCTCCAAACTCCGGTTCTGTCTTCACCGCCGCGTGCGATGAGCTTCTTTTGGGCCTCGGTGTGCGGCACCAAAATTCGCTGATTGTTGGAACGGACCTTCTTGGGGTTGTTCGTGAACCAATAGACAGGCTCCCATGCAACATTGAGCTGGACGCGGTTTTTAGAGGCCCACTGCATTGGTCCAGGCGGCTTGTTAGATTTCCACACGACCATATCCATCAAACTTAGTCCGAGAGCCGAATTCAGCGCGAGTACCAGGCGTTCTTTGTAGAGGCTTCGAGAAGGCAGCCCACGTTCAAAAATGTCATTCGAAATGTTCAGGGCCAGGCTTCCTCCATCCACCAAATTTCGAACCAGAGGCTCAAGGCTACGAACAATAAATGAAACGTACTCAGCCTCACTTGGGCCGCCGTAGGCGCGCGCTTTCGCCAGCGGAAAAGGTGGGCTCGTTAGTATCAAATGCAGCGGCTCATTCAATGTCGTGAAGAATTCTTTGCAGTCTGCCCAGATTGCATAACCCCACTTGGTATCCAAGGCCAGCAAAGTGACACCAGGAGGGACCATGGTCAACGCATCCTTGCCCTTTGCCGATGTACGCCACTGTCCGCGAACGCCTTCGACGCGCTCCAGGATGCCCATCGTTTTCATGGTCTGTTGCAACCATCGCACTTTCCTGGTGGCCAGGCTATGCCGCTGGCCAGAGCGACCAATGCTGCATTTTGTTTTGATGTCGTCCGCCGTCAGCTGTCCGCGATCCACCAGTTCCTGGTAAAGAGCTGCATTTGGGATGGTGCCATCCCCGTTGCTGCAGGCTTGGGAATAAATGTCCTGCACAGCTGCAAACAAGTTGAGCTGGGCATGGGCGCCAAAGGTTGAGGATTTGGCCGAAGCGAATGATAATGACATGCGCAAAGGGTATCCTATACACCTGTCTTTGTCATCGGATGGACGGCTTGACTATATACCCATTGGGCTATAGCCTTTCAGTATTCACAGATTGCACATTTTTCCTCTCTTCCTCTATGCCAAAAAAGTCCGAGCTCGACAAAATCATTGAAAGCGACATCCTCCTTGATCGCATTCAGGTTAGCGAATGCGGAAAAACCGCGTGGATTCACGCTACTGATGGCTCCACCATTGGGCGGTTTTCGAAAACCTTTGGCATGGACGTGCATCGTTCCGGTACCGAGCAGACGGCAGGAAAATCGGAATGCCTTCACTGCACCCACGAAGCCGGGACCCAGGAAGACTGGAAAGAGTTTTGCCGACTCATGAAGGTTCATCACGGTGTCGATGTGCCTGAGTCGTCAATGAAATTCGATGTCGAGAAAGCCCGCCGGCCGGGCCCTCGTTGATCCCCGACACCTAACCAGGATAACAAATGGCAACTCAACCCTTCGCGACTCAAGCCACCCCAGACACAATGCGAGTGTTGTACCGTGCAGCGATTGACTGCCAGCATTCGATCGATAGCGACCAGGTAACGCTCCATCGGAACCCGAATCTGCCCGGTAATGCGCTCAGTCAATTGGCCGATCGCTTGGATGCTGAAGAGGCGAGGTTGCGCTCCAAGCTGATAGGCGGCCCGATTTCCGGTGGTTCAAGTGTGGGGGATCATGTATCGAATTTGCGGCTCAGGGCCAAACCAGAATTCATCACCTTCACCGGAGCCGACAGCGACACAGACATCAATGAAATGCTGGCGCTTTCAGACCAATATCCGATTGAGTGGGGAATTCTGTTTTCTCCGAAGCTGCAGGGTACCGGTCGCTATCCTGCTTTGTCGACCATCAAGCGAATCGCCTCCACTCCGGGTTTTCGCCTTGCTGCTCACATATGCGGCGGCGACGCCAGGGCGGTGATCGCGGGTGGTGCATTTCCACACGACGGCTTGGTAGCGAGTTACTTCCTGCGCGCTCAGATCAACACAGCTGACCCAGAGGTCGATCCATCGCGCATCAAGTCATGGGCGGACCGCCTGGGTGTTCGGGCGATTCTTCAGTGTCGCGAATCCTTCCCTGGCGACCAAAACGTCGACTACTTGTATGACACGTCTGGTGGGCGAGGTGATTCCCCTCTGAATTGGCCTGATTTTCGTGCCTCTAAAAGCCCATGCGGTTACGCCGGCGGGTTAAATCCTGACAACGTAGCAGCGCAGATCAAGCGCTTTGCTCCGGAATCGGGGCGCTACTGGATCGACATGGAATCTGGGGTTCGGGATGACCTCGACCGCTTCAGCCTGGAGAAATGCCGGGCTGTCTGTGAAAACGTTTATGGGGAAAGGTCATGAGCAGCAACGAAAAACCATCGGGTAACCCTGAAGACTCCGCTGAAAACGGAGCGTCTGATGTGGTGGGCGGATGGCGTTGCTTCCATTGTGAAGAACACTTTACTGACCGCGCTGCAGCCAAAGAGCACTTCGGCACATCTCTTGCGCATGTACCGGCATGTCAGATCGACGCGGCCGAATACAGACGCATGGAGGAACGGGTCCGTCGCGCGAACGAAGATGATAGCGATACCGACAGGGCCATGTACGCTTTGCAATCAGAGCACGCTACTGCGTTGCGTCGGGAAGAGGAAAAAGGATACGCCAGGGGCTTAGCTGACGCGAAAAAATACCCTCAGGACCTGGGGCTTTGTGTGGATACCAAGAAAGGCGGACCAGCTGCGATTCCTACAGCTGGTAAAGGGGCTGGGCGTGAGTGGAGGCTTATCCCGACCTTGTCGGATGCTGCAATGAATGACGCCGGCCTGGCTGAACTCTCCAGAAGGCAGAGGCTTTTCGGCGTCATGACCAGGGCTCCCATCTGGACCGATGCTGAAGGATGCTTTCGGGCAATGGCGGAAGTTGCTCCGGTCTACGAATCGTTCCAATCCCGGGTGCGGCCATGGATGATGGAGTGCTTCGGGCCGGCCATCGGCGCTGACCACAAGGAGCGAAATCACCGCTTCTTCGAGGAGTCCACAGAGCTTGTGCAGTCCACGGGGATGACTCGCAGTGAAGCCCACCAGCTAGTCGACTATGTGTTCAACCGACCGGTGGGGGAGAAAACACAGGAATCGGGTGGCGTCATGGTGACGCATGCTGCACTATGCCTGGCACACGGCATGGACATGCACAAAAACGGCGAGGTCGAGCTGAACCGAATCTGGACGAAAGTGGATGAGATCCGTGCCAAACAGGCATGCAAGCCGTCGCATTCACCCTTGCCAGAGGCTGTTCCTTTGCAGGATTAAATTCGAGGTTTAAGCGAGCGGCACCAGGGCCTGATTGAAGCAGGAAACCACTACGCGTACTTCGAGCTGGCTTATACCCGGCAAACAGGCTGGATGGCGTTTCTGACCGACAAACCGTTGATGGGCCAATTGACATCCTCCCGACCCTAAAGAGACAGGGATTCCTACTGCCGTAGAAAGTCGTGAGTACATTTCTGCGCTCACGCCAAGCTCCTGACATCGGTGGGTTCCTGCTTCTCAGGGGCTGCAGCTGCACGGCTTGCGCCGCGCGGCCGTCTGACCACCCCTCCACAGGCTACGGTTGGCGATAGTTCTTTCGAATTTTCCACCAACCAGGCCGCGTGTCCCGCGGCCAGAATGTTCTTCGCGGCATGGATGTCCGCGTGCTCCGTGTGACCGCAGGCCGCGCAGCAAAAGACGGGTTGCGTCTTCCTGTTTTCACTGGACTCATGCAGGCACAGCCTGCAGGTCCTGCTCGTGTATGCCGGATTGACGGCGATGACCTGACCTCCGCGCCATTCGGTTTTGTAGGTGAGCTGACGCCGGAATTCAGACCATGCCGCGTCCAGGATGCCGCGGTTCAGGCCGGCCTTCTGCCGGGCGTTCTTGCCCTGGGCCTCAACGGAGCCTTTGGCGCTGGCCGACATGTTCTTGACCTTGAGGTCTTCAAGGGCGATCACTGCATGGCGATCGGCCAATGACGTCGTCAGCTTATGAAGCCAGTCGGCGCGCTGGTGCGCAATCTTTCGGTACACGGCGCCGAGCTTTGCAATCGCCTTGCGGCGGTTGCAGGAGCCCTTTTTCTTTCGGGATACCGCGCGCTGCGCGAACTTGAGCCGGCGCTGCTGCCTGGCCAGGGCGCGCAAAGGCGCGATGATCTCGCCTTCGGACGTTGCTGCAAAGGCGGTCAGCCCAAGATCGATGCCAAGAGTTGGCGCAATGTCTCGCGCCGTGGTCACCGTCGAAGTTTGCACCTGGATCGAGACAAACCACTTTCCGGATTCGCAGGTAAGGGAGGCATTTCTCAGTGTACCCATCACCGGCCGACTCATTCGCAGACGAATCCAGCCGAGCTTGGGAAGTTTGATGCGGCCATTGGCCGCGTCAATCGCGAACTGTTTTGGATCCGGAAACCTGATGCCTGGCTCTTCGCCGCGGCGCTTGAATTTGGGGAAACCGGCAGTCCGGCCGGTTTTACCGCCCTTTGCATTGGTGAAGAATCGGCGGTAGGCGTCGTCGAGTCGCCTCAAAACCTGCTGCTGCGGGTGGATTGGGCCTTCAGATAACCAGGCGGTTTCTGGAGCGTTGCGCCAAGCAGTTAGCCACTTGCCCATGTCCACATAGGAGGCGTATTTCTCGCCCCTCTCGTGCCTGGCCTGCTGCTCTGCGAGGGCTTTGCACCACACCCAGCGGCCCATGCCGGCAAACCGGCGAAGCTTCGATTCAATGCCCGGACGCGTCCGCAATTGAAAGCGGAAGGCTTTGATTGTTGCAGCTTCACTGGACATTCATACAGTATATCTCTTATGAAACAAAATCAAAATTCCATGACGCAATGCCGGCTACTCCGTCAAAGCGCCGCGCTATCCTTCTCCGGCCTAAACGCCTGGGTTTGCCGCGCAAGAATGATCAAGCCAGTTCCTCCTCCAGCTCGGTCACCATCTGCCGAAAAGTGGGCAACCGCTGAGCTTTGAGATACCCTTTGCTCAATATCGGGCTCGGCATGGTTGCGTTGGCGCGCGACGCAGGAATAAGCCATTTCCACACCAACGGACTAAAAAACTGAGTCTCCAAATTGAAAATAAATCGAATCACCGCCGTCATCAGGTCAAACGGACTCGGATCTACCTCCGTCGACAACATTCCCGCCGCAGGCCTGGGCACGGGCAGTGGGTTGCCGCCATCTGAACGTGATGCAGTCGCAGCATCTACGGCTGAAAACCGGCAATTCCTCGATCCGACTGGCACCATGGCCACATTTCAAAGGTGATACGCCGCCGGCGGCAGCTCGGTCACGGGCACGGCCTTAAATTGAAGTCGCGATAAATGAACCATTCTGGACACCCATGAAGCAAAACACCTATCAAATCAACGATCGCGATGCCGCCAAATTAGTGGCTTTTATGACGGAAGCGAGTGAGCCCAGATGGAGGCGTCCTGAGGAGATCATGACCGTAACGGTCGAGCCAGGATTCGCGATGTTGATGGAGAAGATCAACGCGGATCCCTACGTCTTTCTGCTGCCCAATACCATTGTGAGTTTTGAATCTGATGCCGGCAGCGGTACCGATCTGCTACGGAGCAGAATGCACGCACGCCTGTTTTTCACGAAGACGGTTGAAGATTACAAGGCCAGCGCGGCATTCAAGTCGGCGGACCAGGTTCAATCGCCCGCGGCCGGGGCAGAAGGTGCTCATGACCTGGTCATTCAGCCGATCTATCCAATGAAGGGCGGTAACAGCGCGAAACCGGAAGCCGCGGAGGCTGATGGCGCCGGCGCGCCAGGTTCGACGATGGGCTCGCCAGTGACCTTCGGAGCCCCCAATGTGCGGCATCCTTTTTCGGAATACTGTCTTGCAGACGCCGTTCAGATGGCTAAGGGTATTGCCTCGCTCTGGAAGGAAACCGTCAACTCACTGGTAGAAGCGAGGGTTTTGATCCAGCGATCGGCTGAAAACAGTGGTCACAACTGGATCACCGGTGCTGTTGCCCTGGATGTTTTGGATGCGGCGATCGACGGCGTAGATCTGAAGGTCATCAACCGGATCATCCCGGAAACTGAACCTGGTGAGAACTTGGCGCAAAAACTGCGCACAAGAGCCGCTGATGCTGTGGCAAGCTACGTCTACGCGCATGACTGCCTTGAAACCCGCCATCTCGATACGGCGAATCCTGAAGGTCTACCAGATTCACATTTTTTCGACAATGAGCGCATTGCCGAAAACGGGATGATGACCGCGTTATCAATGCTCCCGGATGATGCGATCACGGCGATCCTGGCTGAGCACAATGCCAAAGACCATGACGGCTCAACCTATGAAGTCACCAGTGTGAGCAAAGTGCGCGCCTGGGCTGTGCTGAACGTCAAAGCTGGCCCCAGCTTTCGATCCGCAGAAGGGCCCACAAGAAAGTCCACGCGCTCGATGCACTTGTAATGATCTCCTTTGGCGCGCACCAAGTTGTTGCCGAAGAAAAGTTCTGATTATTGATAAAAAACGTATGCGTCAAATCGTCACCACTACCCACACTCTCGAAATCGCGGGGCCGCGCGGACAAATCTGGAGACCGGTATCTGACAAAAATTTTGCGGCCGCCGCCAGGTTGGCGGAGCAGCAAAGCTTTACCGGCGCCATCCAACTGGCCGAGGATGCCTATATCGCTGCGCACGGCGATATGCACGGCGTTGCTTTCCGGGTTAGATCGGTCAGCGAGACCCTCACGGGCATTGGCTCCATTGAGTCGATCGTTACGGAGCCGACTTAAACATCGAGTACGTCACTTCGAACGTAACCAAAACATTCTTTGGCGTCGATTATTCATGTGAACTAATCACCTATATGCGCACGCGTATGAAGTATTAGATACACTGCTAGCTGGCTTTTGAAGCGCCTAAATCCTACGAGTATTTGCATCTCCGCCGTCGGATTTATGGTTTTGGCTTCATCCACTCTGTTGAAACCAAATTCACTGAATTTCATGGCCAAAAAACAATTCACCCTGGTCGGTCGCACCACGTTGCCAGGCGAAATCTTTGACACTGAAATTTATGTACACATCGAATCGGCTACGACCGCAGAAAATGCCAGAACGCAATTCGAGGCCCACATGGGTGCCTCCGCAGCCTTCACGGTTTATCCAGGCCACATCCACTCAGAAGACCAGGCCAGCGTGCTGAGGGTTCTCTCAGGTGGACGCATGTACGACCGCTCGGTCGCCTTACTTCCTGATCCGTCTGTTGACGCCCGAACCGCGGCTGTTATCAACGGCATCAAGGTAACCATGGTTCTGAACAAGGGAGTCCCCCGATGGGTGGTCCAGCACGAAGAAAACAGGCTATCTGAACGGACCTTGGGTGATACCACTCATGCCACGCTTGCAGAAGCGGTCACGGAGACCACAAAACAAGTCGAACGGGTTCAAGCAAAGAAAGATCGATTCGCTGCCATCGACTTCGCCGCCTCCGATGCATTCTTCAAGAAGGACGTCAACGACAACAGGTCCCGCGCGGAATTCATGCGGGACGCCTGGCTCGACGGACCGACACGTTTTCATGCCAACGCTGGGCTTGGCACCGGCTATTACACCCAGCGTCAATCGTTGAGACTTGCGATCGCCGATGGCCGCTTCGCCAAGGCTGTCCAGGTCGCCGGCGCCAGTTTCTCGCGGACTGGTCTGGAAGTGAAGGGGACTTACCAATTTCGCCTTTACGACGGCGTTGATGACAAAGGGGATTTCCGTGAGATCACGAAGATCGACTATGACTTCATCCGGGAGGAGCGGGTGGTCGAGTCAATCGCGATATCCACATATGCTGTAACCGGCCAGAGAATCTGTGAAATTTTGGCGATGCCAGGAGATGCTTTGATCGTCCAAGATCTCGCCGCGGCGTGATCAAGCATTTGCAGTGTGCATTTCGCCATACCCATACCGTTGACTTGTTGCCAAATGGTTTGTATTTTTTGAAGAGCTACCCGTAGGGTGGTGGTACAAATTTTCAAACAATTCATCGGGCACGCATCAACATGGCAATTACCCTCGAAAACTCCCTGCCCGATCCGAGCTTCAAGTGCGAGATAGCAGTTTGGAAAGGCGTGCTATCACCTTGCGCCCATTTGTGGCAGGGTAATCACTTTAAAGAACCGGTGCTAAATTCGACCCCTCTGCGAAAGGTCAACTGGGCAACCCTGTTTGCATACATGCACCGCCGGTTCGGCCCTCCACATAGTGGTGGCGATGATTACAAAGACCTATCTGCGAGTTGGGTGTTAACCAGCCCTGACGCTCTGGTTTATGTGAATGTTTCCCCCAGTTTGTCGGGCGCTGGGTTTTCATTTGAACCCTATTACCAGAGATCAGAAGAGAGTGCCCGTGCCAGTCGATTTCTTGATTTGCCGCCGGACCGCGTGGCGGAAGTAAAGGCTGCATACAGATCCGTATTGCTGGATTTGCTGAGGCCTGTCGGTGTGCGAGATTCACTTATCAATGCCATGGGTGAGCTAGGCCAGTCTGAACTTGACTCGGCTCTGCAGTCTTATGGAGAAGAGGGGGAGGGCGAAGCTGTTTATGTGGTCAAGCGTCACTCTTCATGTGGGTTTTCAATGCCGGCGGGATTGTTTGGTGGCGCTGAATGGACATCGCTATGTACCATTGTTCAGAGCATGGGTGATGGCAATATCCAGGCTGGTCGCTCAGCTGTAATAGCTGCTCTCAGGAAAGATGTTTTTGAAGAGGCAGCAAATCAGCCGAATCGGATCAAGCGATTGATGCTGATGGCAAATTACAACTTGCGTGACACTTTGAAGGAAGGTTTGAGAATATCGGATGCTGAGATGTTGGTATTGGATGCAGAAATACAAGCTCTCTCAGGCGCTGATGCTTACAAATCCAGTGTCGTGTCAGATCTGGCGTTGGATGATGCTGCAGTCGCAATTGGACTTCTCCATTGCCTTGGATTGGGTGCGAATGGGCTCAAAAAGCGAATTCAGGCAATTCAAATTGATAAAGCTGTCGACGAATCGTACGGAGAGCTTCAGTCCCTGCCTTGCAAAGAGTTCCCGGTGGAAGCAATTCCAATATTTGATAGCGACAAAAAGGTGGATTTGGCTGAGCACATGCGAAGCAATTTTCTATCGATCGGCCGTGGTGACTTGCTTCAATGGCTTGAAACTACGCTCGCTCGACCTGCCGGCCCTCAGGCGCTGGCTCAGATTGCTTGGTATATCCAAAACCAGAACCAGAACGCAGAGAGTGCGAAGGCTCCGCCTGCACGTGAAAAAGCAACTCGGCGACATTCCCCCAGGTAGCTTTGTCGGAGGCGAGTAGAGCGCCGAAACGCAGCTTTGGGATATTGGCGCCACCGTTCAGAGCTGTCCTATTGACCATACTGAACTCGGTGGGCCTCAGTCGGTAGAGGGATCTCCCAACGGTGCAACATCCCGAGCAGCCCCTTATTGGAAAGTGACGTGTCGCGCGCAGCATTCCGCCTGAGCAGCTCGGCGCGCGGCGCCTCGAGGTAGACGATCTCAACTTCTGCGTGGTACGCAAAGCACAGGTCGACCGACTTCTGTCTCAGCATTTCGCTGATGTTGGTGGCATTCCAGACGAAGGGTTTGCGGGCCCGGAGCAGTTCCTTGGCCAGATCCACTGCATGGTGCGCAACGGCACCCTCGTTTTTGCCGTGCCGCAGGCCCAGCTCCTCCCGGGCGTCGTCGAACGAGACGACGGGGAGATCCGGATGATTCTTCTCGACCCACCGGTTCTTACCGGATGCGGGCAGACCGGACATCACGATGACCCGGGAGCCATGCTCCTGGTGCAGGGCATAGTCCGGATGAACGTTGGCGCCTCGGAAGTAGCTTACCGCCGTGTGGGCATCCGCGAAGGCGCGCGGCCGCCCATAGCAGCCGTCCTCGGCCGCCAGGATCCTGAACAGCTCGATTGAATCCAGGACCTTCTGCTGATCAGCGTAGATCCGCCCGCGCATGTCGGCCTCCGCCAGCAGGGCCAGCAGCCTGAGATCCACGCGCCAGGACAGCTCCCGGACGATGAATTCTGGCGTTTTGCCGCGGCGCGACGTTTCAAAGGCATGAAAGGGCGTCTGGTGTGCGCCAATCAGCCGGCAGACGGCCTCCCTGGCGTCAAAGGGTGCACCGGCATCCCAAAGGGCAATCCGCGCGTCTACAGCCCCTTTTTTCGAATGGCCAGGGTGCCCGATCTGTCCTGTTGCCTCATTGATCGCCGTCGTGCTGGCTTTGGCGATGTCGTGGAGGAGGGCGGCGAGGAACACAATTTCCTGATCGCGGCGATTCAAGGCGGCGTATTCGCCGGAATCCAGCAATGCCTGAACAACCATCTTGGTGTGCGTCCAGACGTCACCTTCGGCATGCCAAAGGGGGCTTTGAGGCGTGTTTGCCGCTTCGCGGAGCAACGGAAAGGCCTCGAGGCACAACTCGAAATCCACCGCGTTGCCGGCCGCCGGCACCAGGCTCTGTATGTCATCCCATTTCATTTTCATTCTCCTGTGGTGGCTCGAACAAGAGCCAGGACCGAAGTCCCGACGCTGTCAACGCCTTGATCATTCCGGGATCGCCGGCAAGCGGCCCCGCCAGGCGGTACCCGGTCCAGACGCCACTCAAAAAGCGGTTTCCCCATTTATCGAATTCAGCTCCAAATCCAGCCGGGCTCAGGCTCGATGGCAAAAGGATCTGGCTTATCCCCGCGGCCGATCGCACCTGGGCCAGCCCGAGGACGGTTGTTTCACAATCCCAGTGATGCCTAGTGCACAGCGGAGCGCCATTGCTGCGGTAATACCCGCCATCCTCGAAAAGCTTCCTGTCCAGGATATGGTGAGCATCGACTGCGGCTGCGGGGCAGAAAGCGCATTTACCCCCAAGAGCGGACAAAACCGAAATCTTGAACGCGTCACGGGTCAAAAGCGGCTCTGGACGATGTTGGAACAGCACCATCACAACCTCCCGCCATTGGGCAATGGCCAGGTTTTGTCCGTTTCTGCGGCAAACAGGTCGACACCAGGTCGCAGCCCGTTCGGAATGATCGGCCGCGTGCTGTGGTGCGAGTCAGAATCAAGAATAGTTTGAGTGAAGCTTCTGCGGACCAATTTGCATCGCCCGACCGTCCTCCCATCCTCCTCCAGCTTGATGTACAACCCCTCCGCATGCTCGCTGCGATCAGTCTGCTTCCAGCAAAGCTCAAGATCCAGCCCCTGCCTGGCGACTTCAGTCTCGAAGTCGCACCGCCAGTTCGCAGTGCGGCCGACCGACGGACCCACCATCTGCAATAGATCCTCAAAGCGCTGCGGAGCTACGCCGGCGTACAGCACTGGGACGGAAACCACAGGAACCCCGGCGAGCAGCGCATGGCACTCCCTGGTGTCCAAAAAAGCTTCCGCAGACCTGTCCCAGACGTCAAACGAAATGAAGTGGTGTGGTAGGGCGTTGTAAAAGACAGAATGCTTGGAAAGCATGTACTCCCCGTACATCACGTACCGGTCTTCGAGCACTTCAAGCAGTCTCGTCTCCTGGGCGCGGCCCCATTGCTTGAACAGATTGAACTGCCGCTCCCGCCCACCCATACGGTCGATGTCGAGATAGTGCCCGCGAGACTGCAAATACAGCTGGCCGCCGGCGTCAAAGCTCAGACCAGCATTCGCAGCATCAAGCTTCTCTTCAACAACGATGTAGCGACCCGCAAGGGTGCTGTAGGGGATGGGAGCGCCTTTGTCACCAGGCTGGAAACGTGAACCCTGCAGGTGAGGGGTTCGTGGGTATTTCGCGAGTTCGCGATTCTGCAGCGTGCCGTGCGTCATGTGATTCTCCGGAAAAGCAGTGAGCCAGGCAGTGCCTGGAGCTTGGCCGACGACGCAGGTGATCAGAAGATCAGTGAAAGCAACAAATGAGAAGCGAGCAAATCTTGATGGCGGAAACGCCGTTGATTGTCGCTACATGCCGCATGTGCACACGAGTGGCATAACCCAGGGCTTGAGGCCGGGGGCTTCGTGTGACGGTCGTTCAGCTGGAACGGTGAGTGCGGTGCATGAATGTTCTCGATAGGTCAGGTTGATAACAGGTGCAGAGAATATCTAATTCAACCGAGGCTGTCGAGGATTCTGATTAAATAGAAAGTGTTGCCGTGGTTTTTTGTTGACTATATACCCAATGGGTCTATATACTTTGTGCATGTCAATTTACGCTACAAAATACGAAATCCTGCGAGGCGTTTCGCCGTCAAGCCGGCGGCCCTGTCCATTGCAGCCGAGCGCAAAACCAGTGCGGGTGGCCTTTTTGTTAAACGAAGCCGAACTGGTGAGAACCGGCGGGCTCATGACTCATCACGAAACTGTCTTTTTTGAAGATAGTTTGCATGATTGGGACTGGCGCGATGGCGTTTTCTACTATTACGGGCACGCAATGGGGATCGAGGATGTCGGGGACATCGTGGTGGTACTGGAAGAAGAGCGCCGCTGAACCATCGCGCCGCAAAGCCACTCCAACCCCGCTTTGCGAGCGGTGTAATAATCGTTTCTTCCAATAGCGGCATGTCCTGCAGCGATATTGACCCAATGAATAGAAGGAGCACCAGATGCCCAACGAATCCCTAAGCCCCAAAGGCATGGACAATGCCGAAGAGCGGGCCAATGCTGACACACAGGCTGCCCTTGACCGCGCCAGGCCGGCGCTGGTTCCTGACGTAATTGAAGTTGTGGCGGCTTTTGACAGCCTCGGCGGCTTTGAAGTCCTGGACGCACGTTTGGTGAGCGCTCTCGTGGGAAGGGGCTACGGGCTCACCCAGGTCAAGGATTCGATCGTTTCTGCAATCAGCGCCGGCGTACTCGATCGGGTCCCCAACGGCGGGATCGTCAAGCCCCTTCAGGCACCTGAGCAGACTTGAGGAGGGGTTCAGAAGGGTCCTGGCTGCAGATCTGGGCGCCGGCAAGGACTTGCCCTTCTGAATTCACCCATGCGCCGCCAAAGGCCGCAGTAGGCGACGACGCATAGGCGATCCATCGGTCACAAACCTCTTGCACCACCAAGGCTTCTGCAACCTGCAGCGCGCCCTCGGCAAGCATCCCGTGCTCCTTAATCAGCCGATCCGACAAGGCCGGCAGATGCTTACCAGTATTCAATCCCGTTTTTTGCCAGGTTCGCACCTCTATGGCAAGTGCAAGCAGAGTGCCCAAGCCAAAGCCTTTGACGGTGCTTGATGGTGTGACTTTATTTGGCATTGATAAAGGATCCTGGGTAGGCGTGAAAAGTGGGCGTACGGATAGAGAAAAGATACCCACCCAATGGGTAGTAGTCAATGTGACTCGTGCACTTGACGATTGATGCCCAAGTCCATATCCTTCGTTGCACATAGAGGCGATTTTGTCCGCAACATTTCAATCCAGAGAATGCACACTTTTTACATTGATGACCGTAAAGTCGAGCAGCCTGATCGTTTTAACGATGGCTCGCGCTGGTTTGAAATGATGCTTCTGCCAGATCAGTGTGAAGTAGTTGGGCCGTTCACTCCCGTGGAATTCGCACGGCATCGTGCCTGGGGGCAGGATCCGGTATGGGCAAATCGCTGTGCCATCCATGTGCCGATGCAAGATGCGACCGACACCTATAACAATGGTTTCTGGCCGCTGAAGCAGTGTGAGCCGGCTGATGTGATTGCAGTGGGTGCGGGCCATGGCCGTCGGTACCAAGCCTGCGTATTTCGATATTGATTGTTCGTTGGAATCCTGAATAAGAGGCCAAAATGGCGCGCGATTCGAAAAAAATTCTTGGTGCTGACTGAATTACTTATGGCTGGCCACATCGTCATTACCTGGGACAACAACGGCGTTCGAGCTCAGCACGATGTTGCAGGCCCAAAGGACGGCGAAGCTCTCGCGAAAACCTTCAGAACACTCGATTTCCGCACTGTCAAAATTGCCGACGCACTTGGGTCAACACATCACTGGTCCAGGGCCACTGGGCTGGCGGCCAGAAACCATTGGTCGGTCAGGGCGGTAGCCGATGAAGCTTTTAGCTGATCATCGTCTGGTTGGAACGTGGCCACGTTGACGGTACCGGCCGCTCCACCCGGGCACGAGGCCATTTCGAATCTCCGCAAGATCGCTGAAGATGTTCGGCGCTCCATTCAACCTGGGCTATCAGGTGGCTCTGACGGCGCGTGCCTTCACGCTTCACTGCTGCTATGTTGCCTCATCAACAAATTTCATGGCGAGCAATACCAGGCCGACCTGAAGGGCGGCAGCGGTGAGCTTGAGCTGGGCGCCCTGGGGACAGATGGACGGTGGCACGGCCATTACTGGGTGGAAATCAGTCAAGTTGACGGCCCCAATCTCATTCTGGACATCACAGCCGATCAGTTCGGATATCCGGCAGTGTTTGTCGACTTTTCCCAGAGATCGGTCGCCAGGTACCGTGCCGGGGAACAGCGTGAGGTTGATGTTGCGGCGGTTGAGTTGGCGGAATCTTTTGGGGACGTGACTTTGGCTAAGCTCTCTTTCGAGCGCATCAAACAGGGGACGTAGGAACCCCGTTCGGCTTGCTGGATACGGGCCAGACGCCCGTGATCAGGTAGATCCATTCTTCGGCAAGAAAACCCTCAACGCCATCTGTGCGGACCTCACGGATCCGCTTGAGGGTGATCTGGTGACGAACCTTCAAAGCACGGATGGTGACCTTGTGGTTGCGCATCAGTCGAATGATGCCGTGGCCAGTGATTTTCATGTTTCTGCCCAATTCATCATTTAAATATACGCATAAAACAAGATTCATCAAGGTGGCTTCAATCTGCCCATCTGTATGTGCACGCTAAACGAGAATGAGGCACGCTATTTGCGAATGAGGTACGTTATTTGAGAACAAAAGCGAAAAGCACTCAAATGCCGATCTCATTCGCATTTAATGTGCACCGGATTCGCAAATACCTTGACCGGCACGTTGCTATGGCCGGCGCGCTGCTCGGGCGCGGGGCTGAGGGGAGTCAATATTCGTGACCACAGTAACCGCTGCTGGTTCATATGCCGGCAAGGGACGGACCCGTGACGGAGCTGAAGGCTTGTCCGCGATCATCAGGCGGTAGCTTTCGGGGTGGTAGCGGGGCGCCGGCCGGATTTCGGGTCAACGATCACAGGCTGTGCTGCCCAGTAGTCAAAAAGGTCAAGCTGGAGAAATACCTTGCGCCCGGCAGCCAGGGCGGCCAGAACGCCGGGCTGAGTCATGGGATCTGCTCGCGGTGGAGTTGATTCAAACATGGCCAAGGTCGACGCCAGGCCGGTGGCCAATGAAGGATGCAGGGCTTTCATCGCGGAGCTGGGGGTAATGCTGTCGCCGACCCTGCATAGACAGCGCCTTCAGCCTGTACATGGCCAGCACAAGTCCCGTCCTGGTTTTTGGCAAGGGCTGATGACCAGTGCGCGCTTGCCCATGGCTTTCATACAGACAAAAATCGAGCGCATCTCCGAAATCGATCCGCCTGTCAGCATGGTGCCTAAAACCGCATCAGTCTGGCGCTGAAGGAAGTCAATCTCAAAGTGGCAATGAATGATCCTGCCCATAGCTGTCACATCGCCGGGCTGCGTTTTCGCGGAACCGTTCCAGGTTGGCCAGGATTCTGAGTCGTATTGCGTAGGCGTGCTTCGGCAATGACTTCACGTGCAAAATCCATGTCTTCACGGACTGAGGCCGGGTAGTTCGAGCCGAATGCGTTCACCAGGCGAGTTAAGGCGCCAAGTGGCGACCTGTCACCGGTATCGGCAGATTCGCCCGGGTCTGTATTGGCGCCACTCATGCCTTTGGCTTTCCCGATCGAGATTTCGACGCCGGCCTGATAACTTCGGTCGCGACCGCTTCCCACGAGTCCCTCTCCAGATCGATCCCCAAGTCCCCCACAATGTGTTCGGCAATCCGGGTGAGCAACGCCACAGGTGGATCAAAGCATTCGGCTTGCTTCTCGCTATCCACAGCTAATTCGAGATCTACACATACGAAGCAATGGATGTCGTTGTCATCCTGACCGTCATCCTCCGATATCCTGGCTTCCAGAATCGAAACGACGCCTGGAGGAAACAGGCCTTCTTCCTGGCAGATTTTGCTGAACGCCTTAGCTTGAGGTCCACTCAAGGTGGAGTCCAAAACGCTCCGGTCATCCGTGAAGGCAGTCGCCTCGAAATCAGTTTTGTAATTTGGCATTTGCAATGAGGTCAGGTGGCGTTCAAGGCGCTCTTAGGGGCGCGGGCGAGCGGGCGTGGGTTTTGGTCCGTTGGGGACCGCCTGATCGGTGCGGCGCCCATCAGCGTCCATCGTGACGCCCGGCTTGAGTCGCTTGATCTGGGTTAGCACAGTTTCTTCTGGGAGAATGTCATTTCGCAAACCCAGGGAAATAGGCTGCTCGAAAGCGCCGCCGGGGTTGAAGTACAGGTATTGAACCTCTAGGAGCGATCCAGGACTCGGCAGCGCTTGATTGGCTGGGATGGTCACGTTTCCAACCGGCACCAGATATCCGCCGGAATCGTGCAGGCCAAGCTGGACCGAGTTCTGCTGGTTTTGGGCTACCACCAGGCACGTGCACGACTCCAGCAATTTGTATTTGAAGACGGAGTCGCTGCGGCCGCCAGTGTAAGGAGCCGAGATTTCCTTGTAGACAAGGCCTTCCCGATTTTGCGCTTTGATCACCGCAAGCAATGCGGCTTTCTCCGCGGTGGTGAATGCCGCCTTCAGCAGCTGTAGCGACGGCGCCTGGCTGTTGAACTTCATGAAAAGGGTGACCAGGTTGTCGTACCGGGTGGCGAAAGTCCTCGCGCCGAGGTCAATCGAGTTCAAAGAAACCATGTCGAAAGCATGGAAGGTCTCACCAACTTGTTCGCCGTCAATCTTGGCGTTCCCGAATTTGGAGAACTCAGTCACCCAGGTTTCCGGGATGTTGACGTAGAGGCCAAGTTTGTTGATGCCCCTTACCTGGCCGTCGACTACCTCGATAGTCCTGCGTTCACCATTTGCCTTTTCCTGGGCTGCAAAACCGTCGTCGCGCTCTAGTTCGGCCGCCCTTGCCTGGTCGATTGCAGTTGGGAGCTGCTGAATGTGACCGCTGAAGTTTTTGCCTTCCTCGGTGTTTGTAAATCGAACGCCGGCAGAGTCTTCTGTGTAGCCGTCCTTTTTCTTGCTTGAAACGAGCTTGTCGAAGACGGTGAGCGCGTCGCTGTAGTTCAGGGGTGCTGGTGTTTTAGGCTTGGACTGGCCAACTTTGCCGCGGGGACCGTTGGCGTAGTCAACCCCCCAACCGTCGGCGCGCTGCCGGAGGTGAGCGTGGTACTCCTTATCGGAAGACCCCTCGGTTTTGAAGAGGTAGACACTTTTGTCGACGGCGGTAAGGGTTTCAGGCATTTGATTCAATCGGGCTGGGGTGATTGGGGGGGAGGATCAAGGACGTCTACGAATTGCCGGACGCCCTGTGTTGCCAGGGCATGAACAAGTTGAAGGTGAATCCGTCCTGTCAATGACGCTGACAGAATGAAACTTGGAAAGACTTGCGGCTTCGTCGCGCGCGTTGGCGATCTGATCTACCCGTTGTGAGGAATCTTCGTACGGGAACTCGTGGTGAACGAAGGGACCCGACTCATCTGCTGAGGTCAACGTGATTCTGATGACACTAGCGGTCCGCCGCGCACCCCAAAGGTCATCAATGTAAATGACGCCTGGAGGTGTAGGTAGAGCGGGATTCATGAGAACGAGGGTGCAGCAACTGCCCGAACCATTGAAAACTTACGAAGCCCGCCGGACTCACCCGCACGACGCGCCGGCTGCCAGAAGGAAAGGGAGCCACCGACGAAAACCATGTCACGGTTGGTGATCATGTGGGAATCCGTTTCAACCAATCGGTATCCTGAAGGCAAGGTCGCCTCGGGCGAGTTGACAGCGACAGAGGGTGACGCCAGAGGCGCAGCAATGGCGCTGCCGATTGACTGTCGACCGGGATTGCGCCGAGATCGATCAAAACGGGCGTCCGATCGGAAGGTAGATTGGGTGGTAATCATGCGTACTCTCGACGTTTGACAAGTGGTATATGAAGTATATCGAGCGCCACTATTTGAGTCCACCCACGACGCTTGTTTACTCCTTTAGCCGCTCGCGCTTAGGGCGTTCGGCATCTCCAAATGCTGACACTTGATGGTGCATGTGATATATTAAATTTCAATTGTCATCACGCGTTGCTGGCAAGAATTGACTACATTACAGCCTCATATCAGATTCAAGGAGAAAACGTGAAACCATCTTTCAACAACCGCCTGTCGCTCATCCTTTCGTTGTCGGTCGCTGCGGGTGCCATGCTCATTCAGGGGTGTGCAACCTCGCAGCAGGACGGCGCCCAAGCCAGCAACGCCGCCCAGGCCAGCAAAAAGGAGTCCACCGAGGCGACCGAGAAGGCCCCTGATCATTCCTACATCATCAAAGGCAAAAGCACAAAGGCTCAACTGATCGCTAAAAACGGTCCGCCGCTCTCGTCCAAGGCAACGCGTACCGGCGAAACGCTGGTGTGGGACACCACCAGCGTCAAAATGAGCCCGCAGACCTATATCCCGATCTGGGGCAGTTTCAACGGCGGCATGAAAACGACCGTGAAGGTTCTAACCGTCGAATTCAACAAGGGCGGCATCGTTACCGACTACACCTCCGAGTTCGGTGTCTCCAACAAGAAAATCGGTATGCAATAAGCCGGCATTAATCTTCATCGAGGCAGGTGTGCGCAAGTCGTACCTCTGCCTTATTTTTTAGCTCTTTCACCTGAACGAGTTGGCGAGCAGGCTCAGCAGCCATGCGCCGTCGGTATTTCCAGCGGCTGGTCGACTCCCCTTAGCCCTCAGTCCGCACCACCTGCACCAGCTGAACGAGGCCGCCAGCGTTCTCGCGCAGCTAGTGCAGGTGCACGCGCTTGTCGGGGGACTTACCAGGGCGGCTTGAAGAGAGACCAGTCAGGCGCAATGCTCGCGGCTTCTGCTAGTCGGCGAGGCATGTCCAGCCCCAATTTGGATGCAATGTCTTTCGCAAAAAACTTTTTGTCCGCATCCAACAGGAGATTTGCCACGCGGTTTCCGTTTCCGGCCAACCACGCGCGCTCGACGTCGAACCAAAAGAAGCTGCCGTCGTGCCACTCGTCGGCGGAAAAGGTTGCCCTCGCATTGCCTCCAATGGCTCGCGCCAGCGTGAACAACAGCAGTGCCAACCATCTCGGCGACTGTGGGTTGGAATTGAGGTGGGCCCAGGCGCGGCGGTAAGCGGCCTCCCTCTCTGGGCCGAAGTCGGGTTTGTCCGGGAGCGTATCGCGCAATTCTGCGGGGGAAGAAGCAAGCTCAGGCCGGGCGATATTAAGTGCCCGCTCAAAGAGTTGCAGGGCCTTTGGTTTCCGCTTGATGGATTGAAAGCTTTCTGCCCACTGGGCCGGGTTTGTCTCCAGAAGTTTTTGCGCCGCCTGCATATTCCGGCGGATTTCCAGCTGTGCGGACATCAGCTCAGGTTCCCCAAGCGCGGCACCGAGATGGGACATCACTGAGCCGAACGCTTTGACCTCGGGGTCGTTCTTCTGCACCAGTGCCGAAGTCTGGTAGTTTTCCATAAACTCCTTGGCCACTACTATCTCAGCAGCGCAGAAGATGGCTGCGCCGACGCGGTCTTGCGGATTGTTCATACGGGCCCCTGCGACGATAACTGGCCGATGATACGAGATTCAGGGCAAACTCGTCGCGGGGTCGAGTGCGCCCGCTGAAAGTGACTTTCAACACGCTTAGGTGACAGAGCCTATTTTTTCGCCGATTCCTTGACGTCCACATACGTCGCGAACTGAAGCCTTTACGTAATGCCCAACGGATAGCATTTGATTCGCCCTGATATTCTTTGACGGAACAGCATATCTTCAAAGCTTGGGTAGTGTGTCGAAGGACTTTCCGATCGCCTGATCCCTGTAGGTGATGACAGTTTGAGGTGAATGTTGTACCTAACATCTAAGCGGTGTATGAGATACATTATGCGAACATTGTTGATTTGCAATTTCGCATATCGACAGTTCGACCTTCACTCACCTCGAATGAACTATCCAAAAATTCACCGCTATGGCTTGAACAAGCTTGGCCGTGACTTTGTGATTGGCGACATTCACGGCGTCTTTGATACCGTGAAGCGCGGGCTAGAGTTGATTAAATTTAACGCTGACGTGGACCGCGTCTTTGCACTTGGTGATTTGATCAATCGTGGCCGGGAGTCACGCCAGGCTCTTGAATTTCTTTCGCTTCCCTATGTGCATTCCATCCGAGGAAATCACGATAGCGAATTTGCGTCGATGCAGATTGAAGAGATTCGTCAGTATGGTTCGCGAGATCGAAATGGCATGGGATGGGTTAAGGATGTCAGCGATGACCTGCTGATCGAGATCAGGGAAAGGTTGTTCAGGCTGCCTCTGGTCATTGAAGTCCAAACTGCTCGCGGTCTCGTGGGCCTAGTCCACGCAGATATTCCTGCCGGTACGAGTTGGCCTGTATTCATGAAGAAGATTGCCGACCGTGACGAAGTTGCTACCAAATGCGCGCTGTGGGGTCGAGATCGCCTAAAGGCGAACGATTGTTCAGGAGTTGAAGGGGTTGGCCGGGTGTATGTTGGGCACACTGTTCAATGGAGCGGCCCAAGACGGTTGGGTAACCTAATCGCCATCGATACCGGGGCAGTTTTCCGTGAAAGCGTAAAAGGCAAGGGCGCTCTCACGATTCTGAATCTTGAGTGCTCCTCTGCGGGCTTCACGCCGCGTCCAGGCATCACAGAAGAAATGGAGTTCATCATCCGCCAAGATGCTGAAGCAGGCGCCTTTCGGTATCCCCCGGCTTCAAATAAAGCGGCATTCAGAACGTCCGCAAACTGAGCACGAGTCACAGTTGACTCCAGCCCACTGGGTGTATATCTTTTAAAGATAGTACTCTCCCCCACAAAATTCAAAACATGTCCATCTTCCGTATGGCCTCAAAGTGAGGTGAAGTAATGCCAGTACTTTTGCCCGTTGAGCGCGTCAAGCAAGTCTGCAACCCTTTTCAGAAAGCTGTTTGGGAACAGGGCCCACGGTTGACCCGCCGCGCGGTCGCGGATGCCCTCATAAATCGGCGTCTTGCTTCTGCGCCAACATCTGCAGATCATGCTGCCCGGGTGGCGTTCTTTGTTGAGAACGAATCAACCGACCCGATCGACATCGATGTAGGTGTGCCTGCACTGGGCATGACCGTGGCTACCGATGGTGAAACGCTGCCTGAACTTGCCGAAGCAGTCGTCGACGACATGCGCGAGACAATCGCTCGACTCCGGAAGTGGATTGTTCAGTTGGAGCCTCTGGTCAACCTAG
>Ga0308009_10000431_pt1 | contig 31441 bp, 26 predicted proteins | sample Neamet127_FD_203134 | JGI IMG/M metagenome (GOLD analysis project Ga0308009, IMG submission 203134) | Marine microbial communities from water near the shore, Antarctic Ocean - #127 | ecosystem: Environmental > Aquatic > Marine > Unclassified | place: Southern Ocean | collected 2014-07-24
AAAACAGTTTCTGGATTAGAAAAAAAAATAAAAGCAGACACTTTATGTATTCATAGCGATACGGAAAATGTCATTGAAATTGTATCAATTTTGACAACTGAATTAAAAAAGAGAGGAATAACAATTGGGGCATAAAACTACATACAAGCCTTATGGTGATAGTGCAATTTTAATAGATTGGCATGCTGAAATATCTATTTCAATTTCTAATGATATTTTAGAATTTTATAAGAAAATAAAAGACTTAAAAGATACAAATATAGTAGAGGTTATTATTGGCTATAGTTCTTTAACTATTGTTTTTAAAAAGAGGATAACTGATTATTTTAAGGAAGTAAAAAGCTTGAAAGAAGTCTATAATTTAAAAGATATTAGCTTCAAACGAACTCCTTTTATTTGGCAAATTCCGGTGTGTTACGATGTTGATTTTGGTAAGGATTTACAAGAAATGTCAAATATTACTAAATTAGAAATCTCAGAAATCATTACATTACATTCGGAAAAATTATATCGCGTTTATTTTATAGGATTTCTTCCTGGATTCTGCTATTTGGGTGGTTTAAATGAGCGATTGTTTTTAGAAAGAAAGCCAAATCCGAGATTACACGTAGCAAAAGGATCTGTCGCAATAGGAGGAAAGCAGACAGGTATTTATCCAGCAGAAAGTGCTGGTGGCTGGAATATTATAGGTAAAACACCGGTTGATTTTTTTAATGTATGTCTTGAGCATCCATGTTTTGTAAAAGCAGGAGATTTTATAAAGTTTATTACTGTTGGTAAAGAAGAATTCTTTCAAATAGAAAAAGAAGTAAAAGATACTTCGTATGAAATTTCTAAAGTTTTATACAATGCTTAAAGTTTTAAAAGCTGGTTTTTTTAATACTATTCAAGACAAAGGTAGATTTGGTTATGCTGCAATGGGTGTTCCTGTTTCTGGCGCTATGGATAGTTATTCTTCGGATATTGCAAATAGTATTTTAAATAATTCTTTAGAAGATGCTGTGATAGAAATTACTTTTGGAAATTGTAAATTTCAGCTTTTATGTGATACTTTTATTTGTGTTTCTGGAGGAGGTTTTTCAGTAAAAATCAATCAACGGCTAATTGGATTAAATAAAAAAATAAGTGTTTCAAAAAATGATATTTTATCATTTGGAAATTTAAATTTTGGTGCAAGGTGTTATTTAGCAGTTTCTGGTGGTATAAAATCTGAAGTAAAGTTAAATAGTAGGAGTTTTTATAAAGGAGTTACAAAAAACACTGTGTTACAAAATGGAATGGATATTCCGATTCTACAAAGATCAAAAGGTGAATTTATGTCAAATTCATCCATAAAAATAAATGAAGCACATTTTAGTTCAAAAGAAATTAAATGCTACAAAGGTCCTGAGTTTGACCTCTTACATTCTGATCAACAAAAAGACTTGATTGAGAGATTATATTCTATTTCTAAAAATGCTAATAGGATGGGTTACCAATTAAATGAAACAATACCTAATAATATACCAAGCATTTTAACCAGTGCTGTTATGCCAGGAACTGTGCAGTTAACTCCTTCAGGTAACTTAATTATTCTGATGAAAGATTGTCAGGTTACTGGAGGTTATCTTAGAGTTTTACAATTACCAGAAGCCGCTATTAATTGTATTGCTCAAAAATCTACAAATAGCCAATTTCATTTTGTTTTAGAAGATTTATAAAAGCAAAAAACATCCCTCTAAATATTTAGAAGGATGTTTGTATAGTAGCTATCTAAAATTACTCTTTTTTAGTATTTTTTTGAACATTTACAGAAATAATTGCTCCTGCTTCATTCGCTTTTTCTTCTATTTCTTCAACTGTGCCCTCAATTTCTTGAGTGCTAGTTGTTGTTTTTCCGTTCACAGTGGTAGCAGTTGTTATTGTCGCTGCAGCCATTTCAGAAGTATCTCCTTTAATTTCTACACGTACTTCTTTTCTAACTTCTTCACTATGTGAATTGGTGTTTGAATGTCCTCCTAAAATAGGAGCAATTACCAAACCTATTAAGCAGGTAAGTTTAATTAAGATGTTCATAGATGGGCCAGAAGTATCTTTAAAAGGATCTCCAACTGTATCTCCAGTTACTGCCGCTTTATGTGCTTCAGAACCTTTGTAAGTCATTACTCCATTAATCTCTACTCCAGCTTCAAAAGATTTTTTAGCATTGTCCCATGCTCCACCAGCGTTGTTTTGGAAGATTGCCCAAAGTACACCAGAAACGGTAACACCGGCCATATAACCACCTAACATTTCTGCAACTAACATATTGTTTTCTTGATACACTAATTTACCAACGAGTACTACAAGTATTGGAAAACCGATTGTTAAAAGACCTGGTAACATCATTTCTTTTAAAGATGCTTTGGTAGAAATAGCGACACACTTATCATATTCTGGTTTCCCAGTTCCTTCCATAATTCCTGGAATTTCTTTAAACTGTCTTACTACTTCATTTACCATTTCCATAGCAGCTTTACCAACGGCATTCATTGCCAATGCAGAGAATACTACAGGCACCATACCACCAACAAAGAGCATTGCTAATACAGGTGCTTTAAAGATATTAATTCCGTCTATTCCCGTAAATGTTACATAGGCAGCAAATAAAGCTAAAGAAGTTAATGCAGCAGAAGCAATGGCAAAACCTTTACCTGTTGCAGCAGTTGTATTTCCAACAGCATCTAAAATATCTGTACGTTCTCTAACAATAGGATCTTGTTCACTCATTTCTGCAATACCACCTGCATTATCCGCAATTGGTCCAAAAGCATCAATAGCTAATTGCATTGCTGTAGTTGCCATCATTGCAGAAGCAGCTAATGCAACACCATAAAACCCAGCTAAAGCATATGAAGACCATATTGCAGCAGCAAATAATAATACAGAAGAAAACGTAGAAATCATACCAGTAGCTAAACCAGCAATAATATTTGTTCCTGCTCCTGTAGAAGACTGTTGTACTATTTTTAAAATTGGTTTAGAACCCAAACCTGTGTAGTATTCTGTAAATGCAGAGATTCCTGCACCCACAACTAAACCAACTAAACATGCATAAAATACTCTCATTGATGAAATATCTTGAAGACCTTCACCAAAGAAATCCATTTGCATGGTTTCTGGTAACATCCAAGTTACTAAACCATAACATGCTACGGCAACCATTCCTATAGATGCCCAGTTTCCAATGTTTAATGCTTTTTGAACGTCTGCTTCTTTAGCATCGTTAGATGATATATTAACTAATAGTGTTCCGATAAGAGAAATGATAATACCTACACCAGCAATAGACATTGGTAGCAAGATTGGTCCAATTCCGCCAAAAGCATCTTGAATAGCACCCCCCATATCTTTAATTACATAATTCCCTAAAACCATTGCGGCTAATACAGTTGCTACATAAGAACCAAATAAATCAGCTCCCATACCTGCAACATCTCCAACATTATCTCCAACATTATCAGCAATAGTTGCCGGATTTCTTGGGTCATCTTCTGGAATGTCTGCTTGTACTTTACCTGCTAAATCAGCTCCAACATCTGCAGCCTTGGTATATATACCACCACCAACTCTTGCAAATAAGGCAATAGACTCTGCTCCTAAAGAAAAACCAGCCAATGCTTCTAAGACAATTGTCATGTCTTCTGTAGTGGTCCATTCACCACCCATAAAGAGGTAGTAGAAACCAATAAAGAACATGGTTAAACCTAAAACAGCTAAACCGGCAACACCAAGTCCCATTACGGTACCACCACCAAAAGAAACTTTCAATGCATTTGGCAAACTTGTTTTTGCGGCTTGTGTTGTTCTAACATTTGTTTTGGTTGCAATTTTCATTCCCATATTTCCTGCAAAAGCAGAAAATATAGCTCCAATAATAAAGGCAACAACTATTAAATAAGTACTATCCATATAAAAAGCAATTCCAGCTAGAACAATACTTGCTCCCACTACGAAAATTGCTAAAAGTCGATATTCTGCGTTTAAAAAAGCAAGTGCTCCTTCATAGATGTGGTCAGAAATTTCTTTCATTTTTCCGTCACCTGCATCTTGTTTCATTACCCAAGATTTTTTAACTAGCATGTATGCTAGTCCTAAAATAGCCATTGCAATTGGCATCCAAATCATCATTGATTCCATATATATTTTTATTTTGTTTGTGTTAAAAGTGCGTAAATGTAATAAAATCAAATAGAAATAAAAAACCTCTTAAAAAGTTAATTTTAAGAGGTTGGTGAAATATGGATATTTTTTTTGTTAAATCTTAAATTTATCAGTCTTCTTATATTCGCTTTGTTTGTATCTCTCAACACATGCATGAAAAATTTCAGTAGCTTCTTTAGCATCTCCCCAACCACCAACATCTACTTTTTTCTTTTCTAAGTCTTTATATACTTTAAAAAAATGTTCAATTTCTTTTAATCTATGTGGATTTAAATCTGAGATATCACTTTTATTATTCCAAATAGGATCGGAAATAGGCACACAAATAATTTTTTCATCGGGTCCTTTTTCATCTGTCATATGAAAAACACCAATTGGTTTTACTTCAATAACACACATCGGGAAAGTTGGTTCATGTCCTAAAACTAAAACATCTAAAGGATCATCATCTAACGCTAAAGTCTCTGGTACAAAACCATAATCTGCAGGATACATCATAGAAGAGAACAACATTCTGTCGAAACGAATTTTATTCAAATCAAAGTCATATTCATATTTGTTTCTACTTCCTTTTGGTATTTCAATTAAAACATCGAAAGTTGTATTTTCTTTTGGACTCATAAATTTTGTAATTTTTTTTTAACGTGGTGCAAAAATAGTAAATTCGTTAAGTTTTTCAATACAATTGACTACGAATTTACGCAATGCTTTTCGCATAAAGTATAAAGTATGTATCAATTAAAAAGTCCTTTTTTCTTTTTAGAAAAAAGGACTTTTTAATTAGTTTAAAATCCTCTTATAAGTATAATACTTCTTTAACAGCTTTTATAACATCGTTTGCATTTGGAATCCATTTTTCAAATAAAACTGGAGAATAAGGAGCAGGCGTGTCTGCTGTTGTAATTCTTTTAATTGGTGCGTCTAAGAAGTCAAATGCTTCTTCCTGAATTCTATATGTAATTTCAGAGGCAACACTTGCAAAAGGCCAAGCTTCTTCTAAAACTACCAATCTATTTGTTTTTTTAACTGATGTCAAAATAGCAGCATGATCCATAGGACGCACTGTTCTTAAATCGATAATTTCAACAGAAATATTTTCTTTAGCCAATTCATCTGCCGCTTTATAGGCTTCTTTTATTATTTTTCCAAAAGAGACAATTGTTACGTCTGTACCTTCTCTTTTAATGTCTGCAACTCCAATAGGTATGATATACTCCCCTTCAGGAATTTCCATTTTATCACCATACATTTGTTCAGATTCCATAAAAATTACCGGATCATCATCTCTAATAGCTGCTTTTAATAGGCCTTTAGCATCATATGGGTTAGAAGGAACAATAACCTTTAAACCTGGTGTGTTTGCAAACCAGTTTTCAAATGCTTGAGAATGTGTAGCACCTAATTGTCCTGCAGAGGCTGTTGGTCCTCTAAAGACAATAGGACAATTAAACTGACCACCTGACATCTGTCTGATTTTTGCCGCATTGTTTATAATTTGATCAATTCCAACCAAAGAGAAATTAAACGTCATGTATTCTACAATAGGTCTATTACCATTCATAGCAGAACCGATTGCAATACCTGCAAATCCAAGTTCGGCAATAGGAGTATCTATAACTCTTTTTGCACCAAACTCGTCTAACATTCCTTTACTAGCTTTATAAGCTCCATTATATTCTGCAACTTCTTCACCCATTAAATAAATGCTTTCATCTCTGCGCATTTCTTCACTCATGGCCTCACAAATTGCCTGTCTAAATTGAACTGTTTTCATTGAATCTAAATTATTGTTGTTTTCAAGTGCAAAAGTAAGGAATTTATGAGTAAAAAAAAGCTACTTTTTTATCAAAATAGGAGAAGTTTTTTTTTGAACATATTTTTAATTATTGTGGTTAATTTAAGAACTGTCTTGGTTGTTGCCAGTGAAACATGCACTTGGGGTTTGAAATTATGAGAGTGCAATAAAAATGCAGCAAGCCCAGTTCGAGGGAAGCTTTTAAGTCTTGGTAAAAGAACCACTTCTACATTAAACTTTTATTGATAAAATAGTACCGTTTTCTTTATTTTAATTTTGAGACATAGTGAGTTACTAACTTGCAACGCCTATCCTTTGGCAAATGATTGTGATTTAGAATATTTTGTATTCACTGAAGTACTGCGATCTGAAGCGTGAAATGGAACTTCTAATAAAACTACATTATTTAAATTTTTATAAATATTGTTTGGAAAAAACGAGTCGCAAGTTTGTAGCTATAATTTCATAAGTTCCTTTTTTTTAACTGATGATTGTTTTTTTTAAAATATTCACCATTTTTGTTACTTCATTGCAAGACAGATTATATAGTTCATATAATTTATAGTCTTCTTTATTTAAGTTGCTTCACTTATAAATATCTAAAAGTGCATACTGCTTTTCAATAACTGTTTTGAATTCTGTCTTTAAATCTGAAATTAAGTCGCTTACACTTGGAGAATCTGTAATAGTTGTTACACCTTGGCCTGCAGACCAAATAGTAGCCCAAGCTTTCGCCTCGTCTTTATGTGCGGTTAGTTCTTCTCCAAAATCCACTTTCTCTTTTCTGGATAGCATTTCTTCGGTAATTCCCATAGCGTTTAAACTAGGAGCTAAGAAGTTCGCAGAAACTCCAGAAACCGCGGCTGTATATACAATATCTGTTGCGCCACAATCGATAATCATATCTTGATATTCTTTTGGAGCTTTACTCTCTTTGGTATTTATAAAGCGAGTTCCCATATACGCTAAATCGGCCCCCATTTGCATCGCAGAAGCAATATCTCTACCTGTGCTAATGCAGCCTGCAAGTAGGACTGTCTTTTTGAAGAATTTTTTAATTTCTGTAATTAATGGCATTGGATTAATTGTTCCTGCATGACCACCAGCTCCGGCAGCTACTAGAATTAAACCGTCTACACCAGCTTCTGATGCTTTTTCTGCATGTCGTTTTTTAATAACGTCATGAAAAACCAAACCACCATAACTATGCACCGTGTCTACTAATTCTGAAACTGCACCTAATGACGTAATAATTAAAGGAACTTTATGTTTTACGCAAAGCGCTAAATCTGCTGCTACTCTTGAGTTTGTGTTGTGTACAATTATATTCACGCCAAAAGGTGCTGCTTTTTTTCCTGTTTCTTCTTCAAAAGTAGAAAGCGCAGTTTTTATTTCGATAAGCCATTCTTCGAAACCTTCAGATGTTCTTTGGTTTAAAGCAGGAAAAGTTCCTACAATTCCGTTTTTACAACACTCGATTACCAATTGAGGACCCGATATTAAAAACATTGGTGCTGCCACTGCAGGAAGAGATAATTCTTTAATAAATGATGCTTTATTCATTCTTGGATATTTTTGTTGATTGTTTTTTTGCGTTAGGGATTGTCGTGATAATCCTTTTTTGAAATTTTTCTTTTAAAAAAGATTGTAACAAAAAGCCCGCCCTTTATGGCAACGCCCAAAAAATACTATTCATTTTTATTAGATTACTTCAAATAAACCAGCTGCACCCATTCCGCCACCAACACACATTGTACTTACTACGTATTTAGCACCTCTTCGTTTTCCTTCAATTAAGGCATGTGCTACCATGCGAGAACCACTCATTCCGTAGGGATGACCTATAGAAATTGCGCCTCCGTTTACGTTTAATAGCTCATTGTCGATTCCTAATTTTTCTCTACAATATAATACTTGCACAGCAAAAGCTTCGTTTAATTCCCAAAGACCGATATCGTTAATTGTCAATCCGTGTTGTTTTAGTAATTTAGGAATTGCGAAAATTGGTCCAATTCCCATTTCATCCGGCTCACAACCTGCTATTGCAATTCCTCTATAAATTCCTAAAGGAGTTACATTTTGTTTTGCTGCCATTGATCCTTCCATAAGTACACAAGCAGAAGCACCATCTGATAATTGACTTGCGTTTCCTGCAGTAATAACACCTCCCTCTATAACTGTTCTTAATCCTGAAAGACCGTCTAAGGTTGTTGTTGGTCTGTTTCCTTGGTCTTTAGAGAGTGTAATGTCTTGATATGAAATTTCTTTTGTCTCTTTATTCATTACGCCCATATTTGTTGTGGTTGTAATAATTTCTTGATCAAATCTACCTGCTTCTTGAGCAGCTGCAGTTCTCATTTGACTTTGAAAACCATATTCATCTTGTTGCTCTCTTGAAATGCCGTAACGTTTTGCAACGATTTCTGCAGTTTGTAACATTGGCATATATACGTCTTTGTGCTGTGCAACTAATGCTTTATCTACTGCTCTGGAAAAATTTGCTTTTTCATTTTGAACTAAACTGATAGATTCTAAACCACCACCAATAACAATATCATGCCCGTCTACAATAATTTGTTTTGCAGCTGTTGCTATTGCCATCATACCAGATGAACATTGTCTGTCTAATGTCATTCCGCTAACAGATACTGGTAGTCCACCAGCCAATCCTGCTAATCTTCCAATATTTTGCCCTGTAGTTCCTTGTTGCATGGCGCATCCCATAATAACATCATCTACTTGATTTGGGTCAATTCCGGCTCTTTTTACAGCTTCACGGATAGCAAAACCTCCTAAAGTTGGTGCTGTTGTATTGTTATATGCACCTCTATAGGCTTTGCCAATTGGTGTTCTTGCGGTTGATACGATTACTGCGTCTTTCATCTGATTTGGTTTTATTAATTATTAATTTTTTTGAAACTACTTAAAACGAGTTTCTTCTCTTTTTTTTATTTTGAAGATGTGTCTTCGGCTTTTATATTTGCGATATATTCTTTGTATCGTATTTTTCCCTTTGATGTTAGGTACGGGAAGATTAGCGCATAACTATTTTCTAAACCTTTAATTATAGAGTCATTTTTTGAGCCTCTAATGATGTTCTGGGCAAACCAAAAATGGCTATTTACCCAGATTTGTTCTACAAGTTTATCATAAAGTCCAGGGAAATCTTCCGGCTCTGGTTTAAAGTATCCCATTCCAATAGATAAGTAGTTCAAGTTTTTAATAATCTGCATAGATTGATTAATTTGCTTGTACATTTCCTCTTTTAGTATAGGGTATGTTTGCAATATATTGTAGGTGTCTAAGTAGAAAAATTTATAGTCATATTCGAATTCTAAATATATTTTAGGAATGTCAAGTGCCATTCTTCCTTTGTTAATTAAAACACTAGTTTCAGACATTCTGCCCTTTAGGTCGATAACCATATATTCACAAACTGAAAAAACTAACTCTTGTTTTGTTGCAAAGTGGTAATTGAAATTACTTAAGCTAATTGCTGCCGATTTTGCGATGTCTTGATTTAAAACAATTGCAAAACCAGATTCGTTGTAAAGTTTAATTGCAGTTAGAATTATCTTTTCTTTGGTCTTATTCATAGCGATTTGTATTAAATAATAATCAGAATACAAATTATATAATAATAATTTGTATGTTTAACACAAAAATATACAAAAAATTTAAACTAAAACATTAATTTCGCTAAAATATGATATTTATGAAACTTTCTAAACGAATAAAACTACTCTATGGTTTTGGTTTTTCTGCTCAAGGGATCAAGGACGGTCTTTTTCAAATATTTCTATTCTTTTACTTTAGTCAGGTGTTAGGTTTAGGTGCTGGCCTTACAGGTTTGGCAACAATTATTGCTTTGTTTTTTGATGCGATATCAGATCCACTTGTAGGTGTGTTGTCAGATCGTTGGAAGTCGAAAAAGTGGGGAAGGCGTCATGGTTTTATGTTGGTTTCTGCAATACCCTTAGGTGTTTTTATTTATTTATTATTTTTGCCTCCTGCAGATTTAGATCAAACAGGTTTGTTTTTGTGGTTAACAATATTTACAATTCTAGTAAGATTATCTCTTACGATGTTTCAAGTGCCGAGTATGTCTCTTGGGGCAGAATTGTCTACAGATTATGATGAGCGAACTTCCATAACGAGTTACAGGGTAATGTTTGCTGCATTATTTTCAACCTTTATTGTTATTGTTGGTTTTGTAGCTTTTTTTGTTCCTTCTGAAGAGTATACAAGAGGATTAATGAATCCGTCAACCTATCCTAAATTTGCGATGTTCTGTGGAGCTTTAATCATAATTTCTATCATTGTGAGTACTTTAGGAACGAAGAAAGTGATTCCTACACTTCCGAAAGCTGCTGAAAATCAAGATAAATTCAATTTGAAATCCTTTTTTAAAGAAGTGGCAATGATGTTTAGGATGAAGTCTTATAGAACCATTATTCTCTATACAATGGTTGTGTATATAGGTATTGGTGTGGGTACTGTTTTTACTACCTATTTTATGGAGTATTACTTTCAGTTCACAGAAATACAGATGGCTTTACTGCCTATTGCATCTGGTTTGGGTGGGGTATTGTCACTTTTTTTAGCGTCTGTATTAGGTAAGATATTTGATAAAAAAAGAGCTGTTTTGTATAGTACAATCGCTTTTAGTATTTTATTTAGTTTGCCTTATAATTTACGATTGCTAGGAGTGTTTCCTGAAAATGGTGCCTCCTCATTAATGCTAATTTATTTTGTTTGTATTTTATTTGCGTATATGTTTTTGTGGATTGTTTTGAGTCTGGTAGGTTCAATGATGGCCGATGTTGTAGATGAGTTTGAGGTAAAAACGAGTAATAGAGATGAAGGATTATTCTTCTCTTCAATGTCTTTTGCTTATAAATGTACCGTTGGTTTAGGGTATTTTATTGCTGGAATTCTCTTAGAGGTTATCTCTTTTCCTAAACAAGTGGCTGTTGAAAATATACCTAAAGAAGTTATATCGAAACTTGGTATTATTGGTGGCCCAGTTTTAATGTCAATTTATTTAGTAGCTATTTTGTTTCTGATAGCATATCCAATAAATAAGAAAAGATATAATGAAATAAGAATTGCGCTGGAGAATAAAAAATAGTGTTGTTAAATTTGTGATAGAGAAAAGGTGGCTTTTAAGTAAAACCACCTTTTTTTTATTCTTAATTCACTCCTTTTTAATCGTTAGAGAGACTTTATAAATTGCTTGTAAGATAATATTCCCTTTTTAGTTAGATATGGATAGCATAAGCTAAACAAAGATTCAATACCCTTTTTCACTACGCCCTCTTCGTTTTTAATAATTCTCGAATTGGCAAACCAAAAATGATTATGAATCCAGATATGACGCATTAGTTGGTCATATGAACCAGGTAGTTCTGCTGGCTCTGGTTTCATCATACCCATGCCAATGGCTAAGTAGTTTAAATTCTTAATTATTTGATATGACTCTTCTATTTGTTTCTGAACTTTGTCGTTTAGTTCGGGAAAAGACTTTAAGATATTTGGTGTGTCTATGTAGAAAAAACAGAAACGTTCTTGAAATTCAAAATAACTTTTTGTGATGGAAAGTCCTTGACCTTCTTTAATTAAGACACTGTTCCCGTAAACATTTTTTTGAAGGATTTCAGCCATGAAATCAAAAACAGCAATGATTAGGTCTTTTTTTGCACCAAAATGATAATTAAAATTACTCAAACTCATCTCTGCTTTTTCTGCGATGTCTTGGTTTTTAACATTTGTAATACCAAATTCGTTGTAAAGTTTGATTGCAGTGTCTAGAATTTTCTTCTTTGTCTTGTTCATATAATGCAAATTTCAACAAAAATAAACGATTATCAAAAATATAATACACTTTGTATAGTTATTAAAATAATATTTATATATTGCATACTAATTAAAGTGTATTTGTTATGTTTTAATTATCGTATTTATAATTTTTAATGAAACACAGTGTTTTAATATGTCAATAAACAAAAAACTAGATGTAGCAATTATTGGCGCTGGCTTTGCTGGCGTTGGAGCTGGCATTAAGTTGAGACAAAGAAAAGATGTCTCTTTTAAGATATTTGAAAAGAGTAATGATGTTGGCGGAACCTGGAGAGATAATACCTATCCTGGCTGCGCTTGTGACATTCCTTCAAATTTATATTCGTATTCTTTTGAACCGAACCCGGAGTGGTCGAAAGCGTTTTCTCCGCATAATGAGATTCATGATTATCTGAAGCACTGCGTACATAAATATAAAATAGAAGATGCGATACAATTTTGTACAGAGATTCAAAAAACATTTTTTGATGTTCCAAATGGACATTGGGTTCTTACGGACACCAAAGGGGAAATTTATATAGCCAGAACCATTATATCTGCATCTGGCCCCTTGAATCAGCCATTATACCCTAAAGTAAAAGGGCTTACTTCTTTTAAAGGAGAATCCTTTCATTCCTTATATTGGAATCATAATTATAGTTTAAAAGGTGAAAAAGTAGCGGTTATTGGCACTGGAGCAAGTGCGATTCAATTTATACCAGAAATAGCTAAGCAAGCAGGGAAATTGACTGTTTTTCAAAGAACAGCCCCTTGGATTGAGCCAAAACTTAATAGAGAGAATACGAATAAAACTAAAAATAGATTTAGACGTTTTCCGCTGTATCAAAAATTTTGGAGAGAGCTAATTTATTGGTTTTTAGAATACAGAGGTAAGGCTCAATATGCACCTAATAAAATTAGAGAAAAAAGAAAAGAAGCTGCTTTAAAGTTCATAAAAGAATCAATTCCTGATTTAGAGCTTCGTAAAAAGTTAACGCCAGATTACGAGATTGGCTGCAAGCGCATATTATTATCGAGTAATTATTACCCAGCCTTAAATAGAGAAAACGTAACACTTGTTACAGACACTGTTTCTGAAATTACAGCAAATGGCATTATTGATAATGTAGGTCAGTTACATGAAGTTGATGCTATTATATATGGTACAGGTTTTTACACTACTACGTACAAACATTTATATGAAGTAAAAGGACTAAATAGTCAATCGCTTTTTGATAAATGGAACAAAGAAGGTGGAGAAGCTCATTATGGAATAACAGTTAATGGTTTTCCAAATTTCTTATTAATGGTTGGTCCAAATACTGGTTTAGGGCATAATTCTATTGTTCATATGATGGAATCTCAACTGAATTACATTATGGACTATTTAAAATATTTAGATCAAAACCCTACTGCATTTTTAAATGTTAAGGCAACGGTTCAGAATGCTTTTAATGAGAAAATTCAAGAAGAATTGAAAAGTATGATCTGGTCTGACGGCGGTTGTAATAGTTATTATTTAAAAGATAATGATGGCAAGAACACCTCTATTTGGCCCGGATCTACAATGTCATATAGGAAAAAGACAAGAAAAATAAATAAATCTGATTATGATTTATTACCAATTAATAATACTAAAAAAGAATTAGTTTAAATGGAGCAGTTTGATTTTATGTTTTATGATTGGGAGAAGAATTTTCCAAACCAACCCTTTTTAAAGCAGCCCTTTGGAGACACTTGGGAAACATATACTTGGGCCGAAACAGGCAAAATGGCTCGCAAAGTTGCGAGTGCGTTAAAAAGTTTGAATTTACCAAAAGGAGCTCATGTTGGGTTGCTCTCAAAAAACTGCAGAGAATGGGTTATTGCAGATATCGCTATTGTAATGTGTGGTTACGTATCTGTGCCTTTTTTCGCGAATCTTACAAGTGAACAATTGGGTGAAGTGTTAGCGTTGGGTGACGTTAAAGCTCTATTTGTTGGTAAAGTTGAAGGTTGGGAAATTACCAAAAAAAGTCTAAATAAAGAAGTAGCATTAATTGCATTTCCTCATTATAAAGGACATTCTAAAGTTGAAAATGCCTTACAATGGGATACGATATTAACAGATTTCACGCCTACCATTGAAGTGCATAGGCCCTATATGAAAGATACTTGGAGCGTTATTTTTACATCCGGTACTACCGGATCTCCTAAAGGTGTGGTGCTTACGTATGGTGCAATTGAGCAATCTAAATGGTCTGTGTTAGAATTGAATCCTACGAAGACAGATTTACATGGTAATAATAGGTATTTTTCGTATTTACCTTTAAATCATATTGCAGAAAGGTTAGTTGTAGAATACAATTGTTTCAGGTTTGGAGGTGCTATTTATTTCACGGAATCGATGGCTGCTTTTTCACAAAATTTAATCGATACAAAGCCAACTATATTTTTTGCAGTACCAAGAATTTTATCAAAATTTAAGCAAGGTATTTTATCAAGTATATCACAAAAGGAATTAGAAATTGCTTTAAGTGATCCTGATAAATCAGTAAATATGCAGAATAAATTGCAAGCTGCATTAGGCTTAGAAGAAGTAAGAGCTCTTATTTCTGGCGCAGCTCCATTATCTGAATCGTTGAAAGAATGGTATCGCGATTTAGGCTTGCCAATAACAAATGGTTACGGAATGACTGAAAATTGTGCAATTACAACAATACTTCTGCCAGAAGATAACAAACCAGGTTCTGTAGGAAAACCGCAACCAAAAGTTTTAATTAAGATTGATAGTGAAACGGGAGAAATTTTAATGAAAGCCCCTTTTTTAATGTCGGGTTATTATAAAAGACAAGATATAACTGATCAAACCCTTGTGGATGGTTGGTTAAAGACTGGAGATCAAGGTAGATTTGATGATGAAGGTCATTTGTTTATTATCGGTCGTTTAAAAGACACTTTTAAAACATCAAAAGGAAAGTTTATTGTTCCTATGAAAATAGAAAACTTATTTACAAAGAGTGAATTTCTTGATCAAACCTGTGTTGTAGGCTTAGGTTGCCCGCAACCAATGCTTTTGGTGAATTTATCTGCTTTAGGAAAATCAAAAGAAAGAGAAGAGTTAGAAATTTCATTAATTCAGCTTTTAGAAGAAGCGAATGTTAGCTTACAAAGCTATCAAAAGCTATCAACATTAATAATTAATAATGAAAATTGGAGTGTAGATAATGGACTTTTAACGCCAACGCTTAAAATAAAACGAAATGTTATTTGTCAGAAATACGGTGACGATTTAAATGAATGGCATGAGGATAGTAAACAAATAATCTGGGAATAGGTAATGTTATATATCACAATTATAGTTGTCTTATTGATCTTTGTGCTTCTTTTTAGAGTGTACAACAGAGTGAAGCTACCTAAGAATGTAGCTTCATTAATACGTGAGATTAATACTGAAAATCTTCCGGAATTTATAACCGGAAAAACAGGCTTTGCAAATAATTCTGATGTAAAAATAGCATATGAAATTATTGAAAGCGAGACTTCTAATGGAAAGTCAATCATTTTAGTTAATGGTCATGGACATTCTCGATTATTTTGGCCAACTTATTTTTATCAACCTTTTTTAGATCAAGGTTATAAGATTATAAAATACGATAATAGAGGTTTAGGAGAATCTGATTGGATGAATAACTGGTCAAATGATAATCCGTATTCCTTAGAAGATATGGCAACGGATACGATTGCAGTTTTAGATGCTTTGAAGATTGAGAAAGCTCATTTTATTGGAATGTCGATGGGCGGAATGATTTCGCAAAGAATTGCAATTTCTTTCCCAACTCGAATAGCATCGTTAACATCGATAATGTCGACTGGTTTTTATGATGATCCGGAATTAGTTACCCTACCGAAGAAGTTTTACAATAACATTGTTGCAGTAACTCTTTTGTATGGTAGAAAGCTAAAAAACAATCCTCAGAAAATGATGTTATCTTTAGCAACACAAAGACTATTGAAAGGAAAAGGTACTTATAAAATTGATGATAAAGAAATCTTGCAAAAGGCATTTTATGAATTAACAAAACGAAACGGGCTGAATGCAAAAGTGAGTAATCAACACACTGCCGCGATTAGAACTTCAGGTTCAAGATATCGTGAATTAGGAAAAATTAGAGCTCCTTCTTTGGTGATTCATGGAACTGATGATCCTTTAATACAAATAGCGCATGCAAAAGTATACGCGGACTTAATACCAGATGTAAAAACACTATTCATTAAAAATATGGGGCACGATTTACCAAAAAAATATGTATCGTATTTACATAAATCAATATTTAAAAACATTAATATTAATCAATTAAACTAATTCTAAAATCATGAAGGCAAAACAATTAAAAAAAGCATCTTTCTTTTTAATGATGCTATTCTGTGTCTCATTTATTTCGGCACAAAACACCATAAAAGGAACCATTACAGATGAAGATAATGAACCCATTCTAGGAGCAAATATTATTATAAAAGGGACAACAACAGGTACTTCTTCAGATTTTAAAGGAGTTTTTAGTTTTGTTACTAGCAAAGCATTGCCATTAGAAATTGTAGTAAGTTATACTGGTTATGAATCAAAAACGCTGTCTGTTACTAAAGAAAATCAAGCAATAGTTGTGGTTTTGAAAGCAGGAGACTTATTAGATGAGGTTTTTATTTCTGCTTCTAGAAAAGCAGAGAAAATTCAAGATGCTCCGGCTTCTGTTTCAGTAATAACAGCAAAGAGTATTAAGAATCAAGCAGTTGCAAATCCTATTAGTCTTTTAGAAAATACGGTTGGTGTATCTATTGATAAGCAAGGTTCTGGGCGAACAAACATTACAATGAGAGGGAGTTCAGATTTATTAGCAACTTCAGTTTTTGTAATGATGGATTATAGAAGTTTAATTGGTTCTGGTATAAATTCATTTGATGCAAACGCAACAACATTATTGCCAATTGATATAGAGAGAGTTGAAGTTGTTAGAGGACCAGGTTCTGCATTATATGGACCAGGTGTTACTTCTGGAGTTGTACATTTTTTAACGAAAGACCCATTTAAGTATCCTGGTGGAACAATTGAATTAAGTGCTGGTAATTTAAATACATTAAAAACAAGTTTTAGGTATGCAAACCATAACAAAGACAAGGATTTTGGTTATAAAATTACAGGTTTTACAAGTCAATCAGATGAATGGGGATTAGACCCAAACAATGCAATAGATGCTGCAACATTAGCAACATTTCAAAATGATATTATAGATCCAATTGATGGTAGCCTTGTTGGGCAAACAGGAGGGAATCTTAATGAAAAAGGAAAGTCTTATGGAGGTTCTGCATCATTATATTTTAGACCAGGAAATTCAGGATTAAATATTGTAACAACTACAGGTTTTAATTATACTGAAGGTTTGTATTGGGGTTCGCAGGGAGAAGGATACCAAGCAGCTACAGATTTTTACGCTCAAGGTAGAGTAAGTTATAAAGGTTTATTTGCACAAGTATATTACAATTCTAACAAAGGATCAGATGAGGATGCTAAAAAAGGATTTTTATACAGAACAGGTAATTTAAGTATTGTTGATAGAGAGCAGTTTGAAGGACAATTACAATATAATTTTGATATAGAAAGTATCAAAACAAATATTACAGTTGGAGGAGATTATAGAGCAGCACGTTTTGATACAAGTGGAAGAACATTTGGCCGTTTTGAAGATAATGACAACTATGATTTATATGGAACTTACATGCAATCTAAAACAAATTTATCAGACAAATTAGATTTGGTATTGGCTGCACGTTATGACGCCTTTTCTGCAATTGATGCAAATTCATTTGCGCCAAGAGTAGCATTAGTTTATAAAGCGAATGATGACAATACTTTTAGAGCATCCTATAATACTGCTTATGCGCCTAATTCTGCGTTAGATTTATTTATTGATCAGCCAATTGGAAATGCTGGTGCTTTTGATTTATGGTTGCACGGAAATAGCACAGAACAAACTTTTAATAATATACAAACCACATTTTTAAACGGATTACCAACTACTGCAGGTATTGGTATTGGTGTAGGTGATGCTTATAATGCATTTACACCTGCTGCAATTCAAGCAATTAGCGCTAACCCAGCATTTCAACCAGTGTTACCTTTTTTATTACCAATTTTACAAAGTGTAGGTTTTGCAAATGCAATTGCTACAAATGGTGGTTTTTCAGATGGTATACCTGTTGATTTAGGTGGTAATATATTAGCTCCTAATGGAACTCCAAAATCTACTTTAAGAGAAGAAAATACTTTTGAAATTGGTTATACAGGTAAGATCACAAATAAATTAAAAGCGAGTTTAGATCTGTATAGGGTAAATAAAAAGAATTTTACAGGAATACGTCAAATAAGTCCTTTAGTAGTATTACCAACAGTTGGTTCTGATGTTAATGCGGTATTGACTCCTACTTTAACAGCTGCTTTTACAGCTGCATATTCTGGGTATTTACAGAGTGTTGGTTATGATGCTCCAACTGCTGATGCAATTGCAGGGGGAACAGCTGCTGCTGTAGTGCCTGGTGTTGCTGCTGTTTATGATGGTGTTGCAAGTGCATTTTTTAATAATGCAGATGGTTCTCCTGGGGTTCGTGGTTTAGTACAGTCAGATCAAGCACCAACTACTGGTTTACCACATTTAATGTATGGATATAGAAATTTTGGTGAAGTAACTTATTACGGTGCAGATTTAGGATTGAATTATGATTTAAATGAGAATGTCAAGTTATTTGGAAATTATTCATGGGTAAGTCAGAATTCATTTACAGGTGAAGATATTGGTGAACCAGGTTCTACAGATAGATATGATTTAAATTTTTCTCAACATAGAGTTAGACTTGGTACAAGTTATGAGCCTTTAACGGGTTTACAAGCAGGGTTATCATTAAAATACAATAATGAATTTGAATCTACTCTTGGTGTTTATAATGGTACAGTTGATGCAAGAACATTAGTAGATATGAATTTAGGTTATCAATTAGATAATGGATTGTTCTTTAATTTATCTGTAGATAATATATTAGGAAATACATACAGAACTTTTCCAGCAATGCCTGAAATTGGAACGCAATTTTTAGCAACGGCGAGATATACTTTTGGAGGGAAAAAATAATGGATAAATCAATAAAAAATAAAGTTGCTTTTGTAACAGGTGCTGCATTAGGTATTGGTCGTGCTACAGCAATCCTTTTAGCAAAAAAAGGAGCAAGGGTAATGCTTACAGATATTAACGAAGAAGAGGGTAATAAAACCACCAGCAAGATAAATGATGCTGGTGGATATGCAAAGTTTTTCAAATTAGATGTTTCAAAAAGAGTAGACATTCAAACAGTAATTAAAAAAATTTATGCAACAGAAGGTTCTTTAGACTTGGCTGTAAATAATGCAGGAATTGCTGGTGGTGTTGGACCAATTCACGAAATTCCTTTTGATGTATGGGAGCGCATGATATCGATTTGTTTATCAGGGGTTTTCTATTGTATGCAAGAAGAATTAAAATGTATGCTGCCAAAAGGGTTTGGGCGTATTGTTAATGTTTCTTCTTTGGCAGGAGTGAATGGATTGGGAACGGCTGGAGATTATTCTGCAGCAAAACATGGGGTAATTGGGTTGACAAAAACGGCTGCATTAGAATATGGTGCTTTTAATACCCGAGTAAATGCAGTTTGCCCAGGGTTTATTCAAACAAATATTATGAAAGATGTCACTCAAAAAATTCAAGATTATATAACAGAGGTTCGTGTGCCTATGAAACGCGTTGGCAGACCAGAAGAAGTTGCCGAAAGTATTGTTTGGTTATTAAGCGATTCCTCATCTTATGTAAATGGAGAAACGCTCTTATTAGATGGTGGTTTTAAAGCAGGATAAATAGATGAAGATTAACTTATATACTTAATAAAATGAAAAGATTAGAAGGACAAGTAGTTGTTATTACTGGAGGAGCAAGAGGAATTGGTGAAGGTGTTTGTGAAGTTTTTTGTAATGAAGGAGCAACAGTAGCTATATGGGATGTTATAGATGGGCAAGCTACAGCAGATAAAATTATAGCTAAAGGAGGAAGTATTTTTTATCAGAAAGTAGATGTTACAAATCAAGATTCTGTTGATGGTGCAGTTGCTGAAATTATTGAAAAACATGGTAAGATTGATGTGTTAGTAAATAATGCAGGTGTTATTAGAGATAAATCATTTTTAAAAATGTCTCGTGAAGAATGGGATTTAGTGATGGCTGTAAATGTAGATTCATTATTTATAACAGCGAAAGCTGTTGTACCTCATATGAAGGCTGCAAATTACGGACGTATCATTTCTGCATCTTCAATAAACGCATATATGGGTGCATTTGGGCAAACTAATTATTCTGCAAGTAAAGCAGCAATTGTTGGTTTTACACATTCTTTATGTAGAGAAGTTGGAAAATATAATATTACTGTAAATGCAGTAGCACCAGGTTTTATTAAGACAGAAATGACAGATTCTATGCCAGACGAAGTCGTGAAAGCGGGTATTGCAATGATACCTGTAAAGCGAATAGGTACACCTGAAGATATGGGGTATGCGTATTTATTTTTAGCCTCTAAAGAAGCAGGTTTTATTAGTGGCCATACCTTGCATGCAAATGGAGGTTCTATGCCAATATAGATAATCACCTCGTATTTTAAAAAATTAATTATGACTGAAGAGTTTTTGACAAACAAAGCGTATACAACAGAGATTCCTCATTTATCAGACGTAAAAAACTACATAGGTAAAGAAATGGGTTTGTCTGGATGGTCTACCATTACACAAGAACAGATTAATAATTTTGGTAAGGTTACTGATGATAATCAATGGATCCATACAGATGCAGTAATGGCCGAAAAATATTCGCCCTATAAAAAACCAATTGCTCATGGGTTTCTAATTCTGTCTTTGGCTTCAAAATTTTGTTTTGAAACTTTTAGAATATTAGATATTTCAATGGGTTTAAATTATGGTTTAGACAAAGTACGTTTTATAAATGCAGCCGTAGTTGGTTCATCAATAAGAGGTCGCGTTACATTATTGTCAGCAGAAGATGTTCCTGGAGGATTGCGCTACAAAATGAAGTTGGTATTTGAATTAAAAGGAGAAGAAAAACCAGCTTGCGTGGCAGAATTTATTGCGCAAGCTTACGCAGATCCAAATAAATAGTTGGGAAGATTATGGAGGATGATATGAACAATGCGCCTATGGAAATTATCAAATACGCCTTAAAAACAGAAGCTGTTTTATTTGAAGTTGAAAAAGATATTGCAATCGTTACTTTAAATATTCAGAGTACATACAATGCAGTAAATCAAGATTTACTTGATGGTTTAAATGAAGCGATTACAAAGGTTCGTGAAGATAATAACTTTCGAGCAATGGTGTTAACTGGGGCAGGTAGAGGTTTTAGTTCAGGAGCAGATTTAGCAGATTTTGGAACACTTGAACCTGAGGAAGGATGCGATTATATCAAAAACGCGTACACACTTTTAATGCGGAACCTTATTACATTGAAAAAACCAGTAATAGCAGCTGTAAACGGCACTGCTGCAGGTTTTGGTGCATCGATTGCATTGGCATGTGATTTTAGAGTGATGTCAGAAAAAAGTGCATTATTATATGCGTTTATAAATATTGGTTTAGGACCAGATGGTGGCGCGAGTTGGCTATTATCTCGTCAAATAGGATATAGCAAAGCTTTAGAAATTGCGCTTGATGGAGAAAAAATTTATGGAGCAGAGTGCCATAAATTAGGGTTGACAAATAAATTAGTTGGTCAAGAATCGCTTTTAAAAGAAGCTAAAAACTGGGCACATCGTCTCGCAAAACGACCAACACTTGCTGTTGGAATTACCAAAGAAGATATGTTCTTCGCTATGGATCACGATTTATATAGCACCATTGCCTATGAAGCTGAAAAACAAATTACTGCTTTTAAAAGTGCCGATTTAGTAGAAGGGGTTTCAGCATTTATGCAAAAGCGGACGCCAAAATTTATTGGTAAATAAAAAAAATAAAAATTAGTTAAAAAATATATTATTTAATGGAATCAACTATAGAACAATTAACAGTATTCAGAAACGAAACCAGAACTTGGTTAGAAGAAAACTGTCCGATAAGTATGCGAGGTCAAACGAAGGACATTGCAGAATTATATTGGGGAGGTAGAAATGCAGAATTTACATCCGAAGATCAAAAAGTATGGTTCGAAAGAATGCATGCCAAAGGTTGGATTGTTCCTTATTGGGACAAAAAATACGGTGGTGGAGGTTTATCACCACTAGAAAATAAAATTTTGTCTGAAGAAATGACAAAATTACGCTGTAAGCAACCTTTATTCAGTTTTGGAATTACCATGTTAGGTCCGGCATTGTTAAAGTTTGCAACAGACGAACAAAAAGAGCTTTATTTAAAAGATATTGTAGATGCTAAAATACGCTGGTGTCAAGGATATAGTGAGCCAAATGCAGGAAGTGATTTAGCTGGTTTACAGATGAAAGCTGAGGATAAAGGAGCTCATTATGTCTTAAATGGTTCTAAAATTTGGACTTCTTATGGAGATAATGCTGACTGGATTTTTTGCTTGATTAGAACAAATTCTGAAGTAAAAAAACAGCAAGGAATAAGTTTTATACTAATAGATATGAAAACGGCAGGCGTAGATGCTAGACCAATTAAATTGATTAGTGGAAAATCTCAATTTACAGAAACCTTTTTTGACAATGTAAAAGTACCCAAAGCAAACTTAATTGGAGCGCTTAATAAAGGTTGGACGATTGCAAAATACCTGTTAACTCACGAGCGCCAAATGATTGGTGGTGTTGGTGAAGCAGATCAAAAATTTAAAACAAGAGAAATTGTTATAGATGCAATTGGTTTAAATGAAGGCGTTTTAAATGACCCTGTTTTAAGAACTGAATTGGCGACACATGAGATGAATATTGATGCTTATGATATGACAATTGAGCGTGCTATTGATGAAGCTAAATCGGGTAATGATTCTGGTGCTGCATCTTCTTTGTTTAAATATTTTGGTACAGAGCTAAATGTCGAAGCGATGGAAATTATTATGTCAGCAACAGGAAGTGAACAATTAGTTGTTAAAGGTGAAGCTACAGATAATGGGTTTATTGCTAAAAAGTTTTTAAGAAGTAAAGGAAACACTATTGAAGGTGGAACTTCTGAAATTCAATTAAATATCATTTCAAAAAACATATTAGGATTACCTTCTAAATAAAAAATTATGGCATTAATATTAAATGAAGAACAAACAATGTTAAAAGAGTCTGTAAAAGATTTTTTAAACATGAAATCACCAATATCAGCATTAAGAGCATTAAGAGATACTGACAATCCTGAAGGTTTTGATCGCGCTGTATGGAAAGATATGGCGGAATTAGGTCTTTCTGGCCTTACAATTTCTGAAGAATTTGGAGGCCTAGATTTTGGTTATATGGGGCTTGGACAAGCGCTAGAAGAAACAGGAAGAACGCTAGCGGCATCGCCATTAGTATCTACAGTTTTGTTAAGTACAACCGCAATAAATTTATGCGGTACAGTTGCTCAAAAAGAAGCCTTATTACCGGAATTGGCAATGGGGAATTTGGTCATGTCATTTGCGCACGAAGAAAAGGCGCAACACAATCCTAATTATGTGGCAACTTCTGCTATTCTAAAGGATAATAACTATATTTTGAATGGTTCTAAGACTTTTGTTTTAGATGGGCATGTTGCTGATAAATTTATTGTTGTAGCGAGAACCTCAGGGAATTCAGAGGCAAAAGAAGGAATTCAACTATTTTTAGTAGATTCAAATGCTGATGGAGTAGAAATCAACAGAACTGTGATGTTGGATAGCCGGAATTCTGCTAAAATTAATTTCAGCAATGTTGTTATTCCGAAAGAAAATAAGATGGATTTAGCGTATTTTGAAAGCTTAGAAAAAATCTATGCGATTGGAGCAATAGGTCTAGCAGCAGAAATGTTAGGAAGCGCTCAAGAATGCTTTGAAAGAACGTTAGCTTATCTCAAAGAAAGACAACAATTCGGCGTAGCAATTGGATCATTCCAGGCATTACAGCACAGAGCAGCTAAAATGTTTATCGATATCGAACTTTCTAAATCGGTAGTTATAAAAGGCTTAAAAGCAATCGATACGAACGAAGAAAATCTTACCGAATTGGCGAGTGTTGCCAAAGCAAAATTAGGTCAAACACTTAAATTAGTATCTAATGAAGGTATACAAATGCACGGTGGTGTTGGTATGACCGATGAGGTTGAAATTGGGTTTTTTGTTAAACGAGCACGTGTAGCGCAACAAACGTTGGGTGATTATAATTATCATTTGAATCGGTATGCTAAATTAAAAGGATATTAATGAAAACGAGAGCAGCCGTTTTGCATAAGATGTCTTTAGAGCAACCTTATACTACTTCAAAACCACTTCAAATTGAAGAGGTAACATTAGATGCACCAGGCTTTAATGAGGTAGTCGTAAAAATAAAAGCAGCTGGTTTGTGTCATTCAGATTTATCTGTAATAAATGGCAATAGACCAAGACCATTGCCAATGGCTTTGGGACATGAAGCTGCTGGGGAAGTTATGAAATTAGGAGAAGGTGTTAAAAGGTTAAAAGTAGGCGATCATGTTGTTTTTGCTTTTTTACCTTCATGTGGAGATTGTTCTTATTGCCAAACAGGTCGTGCAGCTCTTTGTGAACCAGGTGCTGTGGCAAACGGAAAAGGCACGCTTTTGGGGGGGCACAAACGCATTCATAAAAATAGCGAATATATCCATCATCATTTGGGTGTTTCTGGTTTTGCAGAACATGCAATTGCTTCAGTAGACTCTTTAGTGAAAATAGATGATGAAATTCCGTTTGATATTGCTGCTTTATTTGGCTGTGCGGTTTTAACAGGAGTCGGAGCAGTCGTAAATACAGCGCAATTAAAGTTTGGAGAAAGTATCTTAATCGTAGGATTGGGTGGTGTTGGTTTATCGGCAGTTTTAGGAGCAAAAGCAGCGGGTGCGAGCAAAATTATTGTTGCAGATTTAAATCCAGAGAAAAGAAAAGTGGCATTAGAATTAGGTGCGCATTATGCAATAGATTCTTCAAAGGAAGGTGCTTTAGAAGATTTGATGAAGTTTACCAGTGGAGGTGTTGATGTTTCTGTTGAATTTGCAGGGGTAATTTCTGCTTTAGATTTTGCTTTTCAGGCAACCAAAAGAGGCGGAACTACAGTTACAGCTGCTTTACCGCATCCAGATGCGCGTTTGCAATTATCTCCAGTGATGTTAGTTGGGCAAGAAAAAACTTTAAAAGGATCTTATCTTGGTAGTTGTGTGCCTTCAAGAGATATTCCTGCTTATATCGAACTCTATAAATCGGGAAGATTAGAAGTAGGTAAATTAATTTCTCATACTTTGTGTTTAGAAGATATAAACGAAGGTTTTGATCGATTGGCCGCTGGCGACGCTTTAAGACAGATTATTCTTTTTGACTAATTCTAATACATTTCAAAAAATGAATTCAAACTTATTATTTGACCGTTCTTATGTAAACGGGCAATGGGTGTCAGAAAGTAATACTTATTTTCAAGTTACTAATCCTGCGAACGGAGAAACGATTGCAACGGTTGCAGATGGTGGAGTTTCAATAACTGAAAAAGCCATTGATGCAGCAGATAAAGCTTTTAAACCCTGGAGCAAAACAACGGCAAAACACAGAGCTTCTATTTTAGAAAAATGGAATGATCTTATTCTAGCGCATACCAATGATTTAGCAGAAATAATGACTTTAGAATGTGGCAAACCATTAGCAGAAAGTAGGGGTGAAGTTGCTTATGGCGCATCCTTTCTAAAATGGTTTGCAGAAGAGGGAAAACGCGTTTATGGAGACGTAATTCCTCCACATACCGAAGATCGTAGAATAATAGTTGTCAAACAGCCCATTGGTGTTGTTGCTGCAATTACACCTTGGAACTTTCCATTAGCAATGATTACCAGAAAATTAGGACCAGCTTTAGCTGCGGGTTGTACTGTTGTGGTAAGACCAACGTATGAATCGCCATTAACAGCCCTCGCTTTGGTATATTTGGCAGAAAAAGCAGGCTTTCCAGCAGGAGTTGTAAATGTTGTTGTTGGACGAGATGCCGCAGCAATGGGAAAAGTCTTTTGTGAAAGTAAAAAAGTAAAGAAAATATCATTTACAGGGTCTACAAGAGTTGGGCAAATTTTAATGGCTCAAAGTTCAAATACGTTAAAGAAATTAAGTTTAGAACTTGGTGGTAATGCCCCTTTTATTGTTTTTGAAGATGCAGATATTGACCAAGCTGTTGCTGGATTAATGGTCTCAAAATTCAGAAACTCTGGTCAAACTTGTGTTTGTGTAAATAGAGTTTTAGTACATGAAAAGATCTATGATGCCTTTACAGCTAAATTCTGTAAGGCTGTTTCCGAATTAAAAATAGGAAATGGTTTAGACTTAGGCGTAAATATTGGCCCTATGATTAATGAAAAGGCAGTTAAAAAAACAAGTGAATTCGTTTTAGATGCAAAAGCAAAAGGAGGCGAAATTTTAATTGGGGGAAACGCCTTAGAGAACTGTTATTTTGAGCCAACAGTCATTGGAAATGCATCCAAAGAAATGCTGTTTTCTTCCGAAGAAATTTTCGGGCCAGTTGCACCTATTTATAAGTTTTCTTCAGATGAAGAGGCGGTAGAGATGGCAAATGACACTGTATATGGTTTGGCATCTTATTTCTATTCTCAAAACGTTGTGCGTTGCTGGAAAGTTGCCGAAGCTTTAGAGTATGGAATGGTTGGTATTAACGAAGGTTTAATATCTACCGAAGTTGCGCCTTTTGGAGGTGTTAAATTTTCTGGAAACGGAAGAGAGGGTTCTAAATACGGTATTGAAGATTATCTAGAAATAAAATATATGTGTTTTGGTAATATTGTTTAATATCACATTTAAATTGATGTAAAATGACAGACGGAAAACCAATTAATCGTCAAGATTATAAATATTTTTATCCGATTACAACACGTTGGATGGACAATGATGTGTATGGCCACATAAATAACGTTACTTATTATTCTTATTTTGATACGAGTGCAAATCAATATTTAATTGAGCATGCAGGTTTTGATATTCAGAATGCACCAATTGTTGGCTTTGTTGTGCACTCAAATTGTAATTATTTAAAGCCTATCGCTTTTCCGGATAAAATAGAAGCGGGTTTGTTCGTAAAAAAAATAGGGAATAGCGCTGTTACTTATGGTGTTGGGATTTTTAAAAAAGGAGAAAACTTTGTGAGTGCTTATGGCGAATTTATCCACGTTTTTGTGGATAGAAAGGAAAGTAAATCAGTTTCAATTCCTGAAAAGATTAGAGCAGCCCTAGAAAAAATTAAGTAAAATGTTTTACGAATAGTAAAATTAAATTAAAAAGAGATGTGCCACGCAGGTGCTGACGAAACTACTCTAAAAAAAGAAAAGAGTTTTCAATAGAAATGGTAATAAATCTCGATTATTGGGCGGCGGCAAGTCAAAAGTATGTAGTTTTTAGGTATTATAAAAAGAGGGTAGTATCCGCTAATTAATACTATTTTAAAAGTGTTAAATTTTTAAAAAATTTACTATGCATGCATAGTAAATTAAAAAAAAGACGTAATTTCGTCAAAACGAAAGAATAAAATTTATAATTTATGAAAATATTAGTTTGTATTAGTCATGTGCCTGACACAACTTCGAAAATTAATTTCACAAATAATGATACTGAGTTTGATAAAAACGGAGTACAGTTTGTAATTAATCCTTATGATGAGTTTTGCTTGACAAGAGCTATGTGGTTTAAAGAAAAACAAGGAGCTAAGGTAACTGTCGTAAATGTAGGAGGTTTGGAAACAGAGACAACGCTTAGAAAAGCATTGGCTATTGGTGCAGACGATGCTATTAGAATAAATATAAATCCAACAGATGGTCTTTTAGTGGCAAAAGAATTAGCTGTAGTCGTTAAAGACGGAGGTTACGATTTAGTTTTAGCGGGTAAAGAATCTGCAGATTATAATGGGCAAATGGTTCCAGGAATGCTAGCTTCCTTAGTAGATTTTAATTTTGTAAATGGTTGTGTAGAAATAGAGGTAGCCGGTACAAATGTAACTGCTAAAAGAGAAATTGATGGAGGTACTGAAACATTATCTACATCTTTACCTTTAGTAATTGGTGGTCAAAAAGGTATTGTAGAAGAAAAAGATTTGCGCATACCAAATATGAGAGGAATTATGATGGCGCGCAAAAAACCCTTACAAGTATTAGAGGCAAAGGGTTCTGAGGCATCAACATCTGTAGCGTCTTTTGAGAAACCAGCGCCAAAAGGAGCTGTTAAGCTTGTGGATGCAGATAATTTAGATGAGTTAATTAGCTTATTGCATAATGAAGCTAAAGTAATATAATAATGGTGGTTGCTGAATTGTTAAAATATGTAATTATTAATGTTACTCGAAACAATACCAGAAATACACAAACAAACGATTAAATAAAAAAAAACAAAAAATATGTCAGTTTTAGTTTTTGCCGATTCAACAGACGGAAAATTTAAGAAAACTGCTTTTGAAGTAGTTTCTTACGGAAAGAAAGTTGCAGAACAATTAGCTAGTAATTTAGTGGTTGTTACTATTAACGCAACAGATGCAACAGAATTATATACATACGGTGCAGAAAAAGTATTAACGGTGTCTAATGATAGTTTGTCAACTTTTAATGCAAAAGAATATGCTTCAGTTATAGAACAAGCAGCAGTGAAAGAAAGTGCCACGATTATAGTAGTAGATTCTAGTATTAATGGTTTGTATTTATCACCATTAGTAGCGGTGGGTTTAGAAGCGGCTTATGCTTCGAACACAGTTTCAGCGCCTTCTAATATCAATCCTTTTACAGTAAAAAGAAAAGCATTTTCTAATAAAGCATTTTCAAATACAGTTATATCTTCAGAGAAAAAACTAATCGGTTTGGCTAAAAATTCTTTTGGAATACATGAAAACATGGTTTCTGGAGCTTTGGAAAGTTTTGAGCCAACAGTTGCAGTTTCTGGTGTAAAATCTGAAAGTATAGAAAGAGTTACGGGTACAGTAACAATAGCAGATGCAGATACTGTGGTTTCTGCAGGTAGAGGTTTAAAAGGACCAGAGAATTGGGGAATGATAGAGGAGTTAGCAGCTGTTTTAGGTGCCGCAACCGCATGTTCTAAGCCTGTCTCAGATTTAGGTTGGAGGCCTCATGGAGAGCATGTTGGGCAGACAGGTAAACCAGTAGCTTCTAATTTATATATTGCAATTGGTATCTCTGGAGCTATTCAGCATTTGGCAGGAATTAATGCATCTAAAGTAAAAGTTGTTATAAACACAGATCCAGAAGCGCCGTTTTTTAAAGCTGCAGATTATGGTGTTGTGGGTGATGCTTTTGAAGTAATTCCTAAATTAATAGAAAAATTAAAAGCTTTTAAAGCAGCTTAATTTTTTTCGGAGCGTTACTGCTCGAGTTCAATTAATAAAACATTTTAAAAACCTATCAAAATTTTATATTTTGATAGGTTTTTAATTTTATTTCACTTTTTTAATTAAAACAAAAGAGCGCAAACAATCGTTTTATTGTTCAAAGAGCCTTTTCTTCTTACAAAAACCAAATTCAAGAAAGAATATCTGTTTTTGCCATATAATTTTTAGTAAATTGTCGGCTTAAAAGTAGCCACAAATACTTGTTTAATTAGCTGTTTTTTTTATGTAGAAAGATATATGGGTTTAATAAAACTAACTATAAAAGGAATTTCATACAGCCAGACACAAACTGGTGCATACGCACTCGTCTTAAGTGAAATGGAAGGAAGTAGAACTTTGCCAATTATTATTGGTGCTTTTGAAGCACAATCTATAGCCATCGCTTTAGAAAAAGAAATTAGACCACCAAGACCTTTAACGCATGATTTGTTTAAGACTTTTTCAGATCGCTTCTCTATAGAAATTAAAGAAGTTATTATTCATAAATTGATAGATGGTGTTTTCTTTTCTAGTCTAATTTGTAAAAAAGATGGGGTAGAAGAAGTTATAGACGCCAGAACTTCAGATGCAATTGCAATTGCAGTTCGTTTTCAAGCTCCAATTTTTACCTATGAAAATATTTTAGATAAGGCGGGTGTGTTTTTGAAAATAGAAGATGAATTAGGGTTAAATGATCTTTCTGAAACAGAAGAAATTTCTTCAGAAGGAGAAGACCTATTGGAAGTTGATGCCACATCTTTAGGCTCAAAGTTATCCGTTTCTGAATTAAATGATCAGCTAGATAAAGCAATTGCTGACGAAAATTATGAATTAGCAGCAAAGATTAGAGATGAAATCAGTAAAAAATCTTAAAATTAACTTATACATGAAAAATTTATTTTTAATTGTTTTTTGTTTTGTTTCATTTTCATTTTTAGGACAAGATATAGTGCAAGAATCTAAAGAAAACACTGCTATAGAAGTAGAAATTTCTTCTGCACCTCAACAAGATGCAAAAATAATTTCATCAACAACAGATCTTAAAGAAGAGGGATACGTAGAAGATACACCAGAAAAAAACATAAAAGAAGATACAATCATTGCAAGTGGAAATTTTACATTTACAAGCCTTTGGAGAGGTGTTTTAGGAATGTTTTCTTTAATACTTATTGCCTTTTTATTTAGTGCTAATAGAAAAGCTATTAGTTGGAAAAGAGTAGCCATTGGATTATCACTTCAACTAGTTATTGCGATAGGAGTTTTAAAAGTATCGTTTATTCAAAAAGCATTTGAATTAGTGGGAAAACTTTTTATTGAAATTTTAGAATATACCAAAGCGGGTAGTTCATTTTTGTTTGCAGGTTTAATTTCAGACATGGATTCTTTTGGGTATATTTTTGCTTTTCAAGTACTTCCAACAATTATTTTCTTTTCAGCATTAACATCACTCTTATTCTATTTAGGTATTATACAATGGATGGTTAAAATGCTAGCAATTGGTTTGTCTAAGTTTTTAGGTATTTCTGGTATGGAAAGTTTGTCTGTTGCAGGAAATATTTTCTTAGGACAGACCGAGGCACCTTTGTTAATTAAAGCATATTTAGAGAAGATGAATAAGTCTGAAATGCTCTTGGTTATGATTGGTGGAATGGCTACGGTTGCAGGCGCTGTTCTAGCTGCTTATATAGGGTTTTTAGGTGGTGGAGATAAAGAGTTGGAATTGGTTTTTGCAAAACATTTGTTAGCCGCTTCTGTGATGGCCGCTCCTGGTGCCATTGTAGTTTCTAAAATCTTATATCCACAAACGGAAGAAGTAAACACAGATGTTACAGTTTCTCAAGAAAAAATAGGTTCTAATATTTTAGATGCTATTGCAAACGGTACTACCGAGGGTTTACGTTTAGCGGTAAATGTAGGAGCTATGTTATTGGTTTTTGTGGCAGTTATCGCAATGTTAAATGGTGGTCTAGGTTTAATAGGTAATATTACTTCTTTAAATGATTTAATTGCAGCGAATACTGCTTATGATAAACTTTCT
>Ga0308009_10000436_pt1 | contig 31146 bp, 27 predicted proteins | sample Neamet127_FD_203134 | JGI IMG/M metagenome (GOLD analysis project Ga0308009, IMG submission 203134) | Marine microbial communities from water near the shore, Antarctic Ocean - #127 | ecosystem: Environmental > Aquatic > Marine > Unclassified | place: Southern Ocean | collected 2014-07-24
TAGGTGATAAAATATGTTCTAATTCCAAACCATAAATTCGAGAAGCATCAGCTTTTTTAACATAAAAATAATCGTAATTATCATTAAGCTGATTAATTATCTTAACCCTAAAAGGTTGAGAATTCCCAAAGGAACAGTAATCAATACGAGCAACCGAAAGATGGTCGATAAGAGTTGTACCATCTGATTTTAAAATTGAATATATTTCAGTTAAGCCTTCATTCAACTCTTTCATTTCAGACTCTGTATACAAGGCTGTTTCCCACAAGGTTGGATTTCCTTGTTTATCTTCTAAAGGAACAGAAGTAAAGAAATGCTTTAAATCTATGTATCGTACAGGAATCTTAAGTTCCCTAGAATACATCCGTAAATAATCCATCAAATAATTACTGATTGGAAAAGTAGGTTTTTTACTTGAAATATGATTTTCACTCATTCGATTAAATTAGGTAATTTTAGGCAATAGTAAAGCTAGACGACTTTAAAAGAAAATTGCTGCATATAGCAGCAATTTTCAGACAAAAAAACAAAACAAAAACATATTAAATCTTAATATTATCTAAAGTCTTAAGGGTTTTTAGGACAGAATCTGGAGTTACCGAGATAGAGTCTATTCCCTCTTTGGCTAAGAACTCCGCAAAATCAGGGAAGTCTGAAGGACCTTGTCCGCAAATACCTACTTTAACACCATATTCTCTGGCTGTTTTTATTAGGTTAGATATTGATCTTTTAACAGCAGGGTTACGTTCGTCGTAAACATGAGCGACTAATGCAGAGTCTCTATCTAAACCGAGGGTTAACTGTGTTAAATCATTCGAACCAATAGAAAAACCATCTATATGGGGTGCAAATAAATCAGCACAGATAATATTAGATGGAAGTTCTGCCATAAGGAAAACTTCCAATCCATTTTCGCCTCTTCTTAAATCGTATTCGTCCATAACTTCGTAAACCTTATGTAACTCATCTACTGTTCTACAAAAAGGAACCATTACGGTAACATTGTCCAAGCCCATTTTTTCACGAACTCTTTTAATGGCTTTACATTCCCAACCAAAAGCGGGTTTGTAACTCTCGGAGTAATACCTCGAAGCACCACGCCATCCAATCATAGGGTTTTCTTCGGTAGGTTCGAAATACTTACCTCCTAGCATATTAAAGTATTCGTTGGATTTGAAATCTGAAAAACGAACAATTACTTTATTTGGATAAAAAGCAGCTGCAATTTTAGCAATACCATAAGAAAGACGTTTCACAAAGAAAGATTCGTCATTTTCATAACCTTCAATTAACTTTTCAATAGATTTAGTTAATTCAGGGTCATTAAGCGTTTTATGATTCATTAAAGCTAATGGATGCACTTGAATATAATTGTTAATTATAAATTCTAGTCTAGCCAAACCAACCCCAGAATTAGGGATATGGCTAAATTGAAAAGCCATGTCTGGAGAAGCCACATTTAACATAATGGGCATATCAACAGTTGGAAGATCAGATAAATCGGTTTCGGTAATTTCAAAAGGAATGTCTCCTGAATAAACAAAACCATTATCTCCTTCGGCACATGAAATGGTTACTTCCATTCCATTTTTCAATATCTCAGTAGCATCACCACATCCAACTATGGCTGGAACTCCCATTTCTCTGGCAATTATGGCTGCATGACAAGTACGCCCACCTTTGTTGGTTACAATAGCAGCGGCTTTTTTCATTAAAGGCTCCCAGTCTGGATCTGTCATGTCCGTAACCAAAACATCACCTGCTTTAAAGTCTGCACCATCTGTGCTTCCATCTCTACCGTCTAAACTATACAGTATTTTCACTTTCCCAGAAGATACTTTATCACCTACAGCAATTCCGGTTACTAATTTCTTTTCTGAGCGATTATCATCTTTAATTTTGTACTCAATTAAATTTGCACCTTGCCTTTGAGAATGAATTGTTTCTGGCCTTGCTTGAACAATAAACAAACGATTTGTTAAACCGTCAATAGCCCATTCCACATCCATAGGACAGTAAGTACCTCTAAGTTCTGTATAGTATTTCTCGATGATAGTAACCCATTTGGCAATTTGGATTACCTGTGTATCGTCAATACAAAATTTCTTTTGGTTTTGTTTTTCTACGGGAATGGTACGAACCATTTCTCCAGGGTTAGATCCGTAAATCATTTTGATTTGCTTAACCCCTAATTTTTTTTCTATAATAGAATTAAATCCTTTTTCTAAAGTAGGTTTAAAAACTAAAAATTCATCTGGGTTTACAGCACCTTGAACCACCATTTCACCTAAACCGAAAGCACCATTAATTAGGACTACATCTTTAAATCCGCTCTCAGTATCTAATGAAAAAGCAACTCCTGAAGAGGCCAGATCTGAACGAACCATTTTTTGAATCCCTACAGATAAGCCCACTTCGAAATGATCGAAATTGAACATTTCTCTATACGATATCGCTCTATCAGTAAATAAAGAAGAGATGCAGTTACGAACTGAACTCAAAAGAGCTTCATCACCTCTTACATTTAAATATGTTTCTTGTTGCCCTGCAAAAGAAGCGTCGGGTAAATCTTCGGCTGTTGCAGAAGAACGCACTGCAACATCGGTAAGTTCTGTTCCATATTGAGAGGATAAATCCTTATAGGCTTTCAATATTGCCTCCGACATGTCGTTTGGGAACTTACCTTCTCTAATAAGTTGACGAACTTTTAATCCGTTTCTTCGTAAATCTACTACATCATCGACATTGGTATTGCTTACAATTTCGTGTATTGAATCGCTTAAATTATTAAAATCAATAAAATATCGATAAGCATCTACTGTGATAGCAAAACCATCTGGAACTTCTATTCCTAAAGGCTTTAGGTTTTGAATCATCTCACCTAAAGATGCGTTTTTACCTCCTACTTGTAGGATGTCAGTCATTTTAATTTCACTAAATGGTAATGTGTAATTCAAGTGGCTCATTAGAGGTTTAGTATGTAGTTCATAATATTGTTATGCACGCATACAATATAAGGAGATTAAATTTGATTTATAAAATATAATTAAAGAAAAAAAATGGAGTATACTTACACAGTGTATAAAAACAAGAATCGATAAACCATCTATGTTAACATCAAAACAGCTAAAAGCAAAAGATATACAAGACAAACTAGAACAATTGTATCCTGAGACTCCAATACCATTAGACCACACTGATTCCTACACGCTACTTATAGCAGTATTATTGTCTGCTCAATGTACAGATGCACGCGTAAACACGATTACACCACTGTTATTTTCTAGAGCAAATACTCCTTACGAAATGGTGAAATTAAGAGTAGAAGAAATTAAGGCAATAATACGACCATGCGGTTTATCGCCAAGGAAGTCTCAAGCAATTTTCGACCTCTCACATATTCTAATAAATAAACATTCTGGTGAGGTTCCAGAAAGTTTTGAATATTTAGAGGAGTTACCTGGTGTTGGACATAAAACGGCATCAGTAGTTATGGCTCAGGCGTTCGGTGTTCCAGCATTTCCGGTAGATACACATATACACAGACTTGCATATAGGTGGAAACTTAGCAATGGTAAAAATGTAGAACAAACAGAAAAAGATTTGAAGCGTATATTTCCAAGAGAGTTATGGAATAAACTGCATTTACAAATAATATTTTTTGGTAGGGAATATTGCCCAGCACGAGCTCACCATCCATTAACTTGTCCAATTTGTAAAGAGTATGGACGTAAAACACTTTTCAAGTGAGAACAATTATCTTTCTATTAGTCTCTACATTGTGTATAGCTTGCACCAGTGTTAATGAGGACAGTACAACACGAGAGTTGAACACAAAAATAGATCAATGGCATAAAGATGCTGCTTCTGCTAACTATACAGGGTATTTTGATTTTATTTCTGACAAAGGTATTTTTATTGGTACAGACATTTCAGAAAGGTGGACGAAGACTGAGTTCTCAGAATTCTCTAAGCCTTATTTCGATAATGGAAAAGCATGGAGTTTTGTTCCAAAAGAAAGAATTATTCGTTATAACCAAGAGGGTACAGTAGCTTGGTTTGATGAAGAATTAAGTACTTGGATGGGTGAGTGTAGATCAACAGGTATTTTGTCACAAGAAAAAAATGAATGGAAATTAGAACATTATCAGCTTTCTGTAACTATAGACAACGATTTGATGCCACAATTTTTAGAATTGATTAAAGAAGAGTAAAATGGATGAACACTCGATTAAAATAGAGACGACTGCACATTACTATTCTTTAGGTGAATTAAATAAGGACACTAAAGAGATTTGGGTTGTTTGTCATGGATATGGACAGTTGGCGAAATTCTTTTTACAGAAATTTAAATCATTACAAAAAGACGGAGTCTATATAATTGCACCGGAAGGCTTTAATAAATTCTATTTAAAAGGATTTTCTGGACGTGTGGGAGCAAGTTGGATGACTAAAGAAAAGAGAGCCGATGAAATTATTGATCACTGTAAGTTCTTAGAACAGGTTTTGGATAAGGCAATAGAGAAAAGTTCTTTGGATTGTAAAATAAATATCTTAGGATTTTCTCAGGGTACAGCCACCGTGAGTCGGTGGGCTTTAAAAACAAAGCATCACTTTAATTCGTTCATAATATGGGCGGGTAAAGTGGCAAATGATTTTGATATAAATAAATATCATCAAAAACATCCAGCATCAAAGAACTTCCTAGTTTTTGGAGATCAAGATGAGTTTTATACTACAGAATCAATTAAAGAATATAAGAACGAATTAATCGAATTAAGAGCTGAGAGTATTCACTATGCAGTAGGACATACAATTGTGCCTGAAACATTAAATAGTATTGCTACAAAATTAAGCTAATACTCTAAATCGTTCGCTAGGTATTCAAGGCTTGATGGACTCGTTGTTTTTACTTGATATCCTTGACCTGCTACCATATCTCCAATATTACTGAAACCCCAAGCTGGAAAATACACATTACCCGATCCGTCCTTTACCATCGTAATAGATTCTATAATATCTTCAAACACTAAAAAACAATCTGCAGGATTTACTCTTAAATAGGCAATCATATTCCAGCCTTCTACAAGTGGTATTGGTGTTTCTTCGGGAAGAAGTTGTTCACCAAAAACAATTAAATCAGAGTCAACAGTTAATTTAGATTGATAACCTTGACCATTTTCCATAGCTAGGTCCATTCCCCAAGCAGGTAAAAAAGCAGCTCCAGTATTATTTTTCACAATAATAATATGGTCAGTGATCGTATTAAACACAGAATCCATTGAGGGATATTGAGCTTGAATATAAGTAGAGAATAATGACCAACCACCTCTCAAAGAGATCAACTGGGTATCTAAAACAGGGTAAATACAAGAACCATTATCTATAAGATTGACAGAACCAAAGTTTAAAGCAGATTCGTCGTTACAGCCATAAGCTTCACACTTACCAAGGTAAAGAGTGTCGTAGCTCCCATTATAATAAAAATCTTCGGGAGCGTTTCGGTAATGGTCTTCTATAAAATCATTTATCCCATTAGAGTCAAAACAATTATTGGAGTAAGACCATTCCCAGGCTACAACAGCAATATTTGTTGGTAGTCCAACATAAGGAGTTAAAACCCACCTAAAATCGCCACCATCGTCAATTGGATGTGAGCACGCTAGTGCTCTAAGAGAATCAATCATATATTGAGGAGCACAGGGATTGTATAAAAAGGCAATCCCTCCATGTTCTAAATTATGGATATATCTTTGGGGTGGCATATACTCATATGCACCCCACCTACCCCACATAGGTCTATGAGGCCCAGAAGAAGGAGGAGTTTGATCGTAACACAATCCAATAGGGAAATTATAATGGCCACCTCCATCACTAGGTTTATTAGATATTACAGCATCACAATTTTCAGGAAAAGAACTTCCATCGCATGAGTAATCTTGCATATCGTTGTAAGTTTCTGGACAATAATACTCACAGTCATCATTAGAGACAGTGGCTAATGAATTATAATTGATAGCAACACTATCAGTGCAACCTACAATATATCCTAAGCAACTTAGCATAAGTGAATTATTATCGTCGCAAAAGGTACCGTTATTAATATACGAAACATTCAAAACACTACCGATCTGTGCTGCTTCAGTAAACTGTAATAAGGCGCAACAAGAATTTAAAGAGGTATTGCCCTGAATTATTATTTGTACTGCATTATTTAGGGAAGACAATGGACTAAGGTCTGTAACAGCGGTGTTAATGAGGTAAAAGTTACCATTTACAACAGAGAGTTGCGATAAGGCATCTAAGTTGGTGATATTCGTAGAACTAACTAGTAAATCTCCATTGAACAGCTCACATTGAGCCAATCCATCTAATTGCTCTTGGGAAGAAACAATTGTTTGTAGACCGATTTGCCCACACTGTGCATATAAAAATTGATTTGAACAGGTAAAGAGTACAAAGAAAAGGAGTAGCTTTTTCATAACAGATAATTGAATAACAATATTAGTGAGAATCTGCAAGAAATCAAAAGAAATAGGCCCTCTAGAAATAGAAAAAGTAATCACAAAAAAAGAGCCTCGATAAATCGAGACTCTTAAATTATTTAGGCTTCTGCTTTAGGACCGCCAAATGTTAAAGGTACTTGTTGTTGTTTTCCAACATCTTTTATCTCAGAATACTGAGATTCGTACTTTTTAATATTATCGGCTAATGCACCTAATAGTCGTTTAGCATGTTGTGGAGTTAAAATAACTCTCGATTTAACCTTTGCTTTTGGCATTCCAGGCATCATCGAAATAAAATCAACTACAAATTCTGTAGGAGAGTGATTCACTACTGCTAAGTTAGAATAGAATCCCTGAGCTAATTCTTCAGGGAGTTCTATACTTACTTGTTTGTTTTCTTTTTTATCAGCCATTAGTCAGCCATCATTTCTGAATCCTCAGTAACTTCTGAAGCTTCGGGTTTTGATGCCTTAAGAGCAGCTAATTGAACATTAGAACCAACTACCATTTCTTGGTATTTCTTAAGTCCTGTACCTGCTGGGATTTTATGCCCTACAATTACATTTTCTTTAAGTCCTTGTAATGTATCAACTTTACCATTTACAGCAGCTTCGTTTAATACCTTAGTTGTTTCTTGGAAAGAAGCAGCAGATAAGAAACTCTTCGTTTGAAGTGAAGCTCTAGTAATACCTTGAAGAACTGAAGTAGAAGTAGCAGGAACTGCATCTCTAGCAACAACTATTTTAAGGTCTTTACGCTTAAGCATAGAGTTTTCATCTCTTAACTTACGAACAGGAATAATCTGACCTGCTTTTAAGTTTTCTGAATCACCTACTTCTTCAACGTACATTTTACCGAACATCCAATCGTTCTCTTCGATGAAGTCATTCTTATGTACCAAGTTATTTTCAAGGAAACGAGTATCACCCGCATCATTAATCATAACCTTACGCATCATCTGACGAACAACAACCTCGAAGTGTTTATCGTTAATCTTCACACCTTGAAGACGATAAACCTCTTGCATTTCGTTTACTAAATATTGCTGTACTGCCGTAGGTCCTTTAATAGCAAGGATTGTCTTAGGAGTAATAGCACCATCAGAAAGTGAAGTACCCGCTTTCACGAAATCATTTTCTTGTACTAGAATTTGCTTAGAAAGAGATACCAAGTATTTCTTCACTTCACCAGTTCTAGATTCAATGATAACTTCACGATTACCACGCTTGATTTTACCGTAAGATACAATACCATCAATTGCAGCAACAACTGCTGGATTAGATGGGTTACGTGCTTCGAATAATTCCGTAACACGTGGAAGACCACCGGTAATATCACCTGATTTTGCAGAACTACGAGGCATCTTAGCAATAATAGAACCTGGTTCTAATTTATCACCTTCAGCAACTATAATATGTGCTCCAACTGGTAAGTTATATGATTTAGTTGATCCGTCTTTACCGCCTGTTTTCACAAGGATAGTTGGAATCATCTTTTTATCTCTAGTTTCAGAAATTACTTTCTCTTGGAAACCTGTTTGTTCATCTATCTCTACACGGAAAGTAACACCTTGAGCTAAATTCTCAAATTCTACTTTACCTGTTGTTTCAGATAAGATTACAGCATTGTATGGATCCCATTCACAAATTGCATCACCTTGTTTTAACTTGTCGCCATGTTTAGCAAACATAGTAGCACCGTAAGGAATGTTATTTGTTGCAAGAGTAATCCCAGTTTTAGGATCAATCAATTTCATTTCTGCAGTACGACCAATTACAATAAGAACCTCTTTTCCATCAGAATTTTTACCTTTTACAGTTCTTAATTCGTCAATATCTAAGTTCCCATCAAATTTGGCAGTAAGAGTTGATTCTTCTGCAGTGTTAGATGCAGTACCCCCAACGTGGAAAGTACGAAGTGTTAACTGTGTTCCTGGTTCCCCAATAGATTGAGCAGCAACAACACCTACAGCTTCACCTTCACCAGCCATACGGTTGGTTGCAAGGTTACGACCGTAACATTTAGCACAAATACCTCTTTTCGTTTCACAAGTTAAGGCAGAACGAATTTCAACCATCTCAATAGGAGAGTTTGCAACAAGTTCACCAAGCTCCTCAGTAATTTCTTCTCCTGAAGAAATTAATAGGTCACCTGTTAAAGGATGAAGTACATCATGAAGAGAAGTTCTACCGATAATTCTTTCTGCAAGTGTTTCAACGATATCTTCGTTTTTCTTCAAAGCAACACCTTGAAGACCACGTAAAGTACCACAGTCAACCTCAGAAACAATAACATCTTGAGCAACATCTACCAAACGACGAGTTAAATAACCTGCATCGGCTGTTTTAAGGGCAGTATCGGCAAGACCTTTACGTGCACCGTGAGTAGAAATAAAGTACTCAAGAATAGATAAACCTTCCTTAAAGTTAGAAGTAATCGGGTTTTCGATAATCGCTCCACCTGTAGAACCAGATTTTTGCGGCTTAGCCATCAAACCACGCATACCAGATAACTGACGAATTTGCTCTTTCGAACCACGCGCACCAGAATCAAGCATCATATAAACAGAGTTGAAACCTTGTTGATCGTTAATTAAACGATTCATGGCAAACTCAGTTAATTCGGAATTTGTTTTAGTCCAGACATCAATAACTTGGTTGTAACGTTCGTTATTGGTAATAAGACCCATATTATAACTATCGGTAATCGAAGTAACTTGTTCCTTCGCTCCTTTAATCAATGAATCTTTTTGTACTGGTACAATAATATCACCTAAAGAGAATGATAAACCACCTTTAAATGCCATGTGGTAACCAAGCACTTTCATATCATCTAAGAAAGTAGCGGTAGTAGGAATATCGGTTTCTTTAAGAATCTTACCAATAATATCTCTAAGCGCCTTTTTAGTTAGCGTTTCGTTAACAAAACCTACAGATTTTGGCACTACATCGTTAAATAGAACTCTACCAATGGTCGTTTCTATAATTTTAGTAACCAACTGTCCGTCTTCTTTTACTTGAGTACGAACTTTAATAACTGCATGTAATTCTGCCTTCTTTTCGTTGTAAGCAATTCTTACATCTTCAGAAGAATAGAAAGTTAAACCTTGACCAATAATTGTTTTTTGCTCATCGGTTTTACGAGGCTTAGTCATATAATACAGACCCAATACCATATCCTGAGAAGGTACAGTAATAGGTGCACCGTTAGCAGGGTTCAAGATATTATGAGAACCTAACATTAATAACTGAGCTTCCAAAATTGCCGCTGGGCTCAATGGAAGGTGAACAGCCATCTGATCACCATCGAAATCGGCGTTGAATGCCGTACATGCCAATGGGTGTAGTTGGATTGCTTTTCCTTCAATTAATTTTGGTTGGAAAGCTTGAATACCTAGTCTGTGAAGTGTAGGAGCACGGTTTAATAAAACCGGATGTCCTTTAATTACATTTTCTAAGATATCCCAAACAACAGGATCCTTGTTATCTATAATTTTCTTTGCAGATTTTACAGTTTTAACAATCCCTCTTTCGATAAGCTTACGCACGATGAAAGGTTTGTATAATTCTGCTGCCATGTTTTTAGGAATACCACACTCAGAAAGTAGTAGTTTAGGCCCAACAACAATTACAGAACGTGCAGAATAATCAACACGCTTACCCAATAAGTTTTGACGGAAACGTCCTTGCTTACCTTTAAGGGAATCTGAAAGTGATTTTAAAGCACGGTTAGATTCTGTTTTTACAGCAGAAGCTTTACGCGTGTTATCCAATAATGAATCTACAGATTCTTGAAGCATACGCTTCTCGTTACGTAGAATTACTTCTGGAGCTTTAATTTCGATTAAACGCTTTAAACGGTTGTTACGAATAATAACACGACGGTAAAGGTCATTTAAATCTGATGTAGCGAAACGACCACCATCAAGAGGCACTAATGGACGTAATTCTGGTGGAATCACCGGAACAACTTTCATTATCATCCACTCAGGTCTATTTTCGATACGAGTATTTGCATCACGGAATGCTTCAACAACAGCCAAACGCTTTAAAGCCTCTGTTTTTCTTTGTTGAGAAGTTTCTGTATTTGCTTTGTGTCTTAGAGAATAAGAAAGTTCGTCTAAATCTAAGCCCATCAATAAAGCTTCCAAAGCATCTGCACCCATTTTGGCTACAAATTTAGTTGGATCTTTATCTTCTAGATATTGATTTTCACGAGGTAAACGCTCAAGAGCATCTAAGTATTCTTCTTCCGTAAGGAACTGTAAATATTCTAAAGGATTCCCTTCGTTATCTACTGCTCCACCTGCCTGCACTACTACGTATCTCTCGTAGTAAATAATCATGTCAAGTTTCTTAGTAGGTAAACCTAAAAGGTAACCAATTTTGTTAGGTAAAGAACGGAAATACCAGATATGCGCAACAGGAACCACCAAATTGATGTGTCCCGTACGGTCTCTACGTACCTTCTTTTCTGTAACCTCAACACCACAACGGTCACAAACAATACCTCTATAACGGATACGTTTGTATTTACCACAGTGACATTCATAATCTTTTACCGGCCCAAAAATACGTTCACAGAAAAGTCCGTCACGTTCTGGTTTATAAGTACGGTAATTAATAGTTTCAGGTTTTAAAACCTCACCACTAGATTCTTCCAAAATAAATTCTGGAGACGATAAACTAATAGTAATACTAGTAAATCGTTTTGGTTCTGGTGTATTGTCTTTCCTTCTCATTGCCATATCCTGAAGAAATTAGTTTTTATAAGGAGTGTCCTGAGACACTCCTTCTGAAATTATTACTATTGTAAAGTGATCTTTAATCCTAAACCTTTCAATTCGTGTAATAGTACGTTGAATGATTCTGGAATACCTGGTTCAGGCATTGGTTGACCTTTTACGATTGCTTCGTAAGTCTTCGCTCTACCTACAACGTCATCAGACTTAACTGTAAGTATTTCACGTAAGATATTAGAAGCACCGTAAGCCTCAAGAGCCCAAACCTCCATTTCACCAAAACGCTGACCACCAAATTGAGCTTTACCACCCAATGGTTGTTGTGTAATAAGTGAGTAAGGTCCGATAGAACGAGCGTGCATCTTATCATCTACCATGTGACCCAGTTTAAGCATATAAATAATACCTACTGTAGCCGCTTGATCGAAACGTTCTCCAGTACCACCATCGTAAAGATAAGTGTGACCGAAGTCTGGGATACCAGCTTCTCTAGTCAGTTCTGTGATTTCATCTAAGGAAGCACCATCGAAAATTGGAGAAGCATATTTCTTCCCTAATTTTTGTCCAGCCCAACCTAAAACGGTTTCGTAAATCTGACCAATGTTCATACGAGAAGGTACACCTAGTGGATTAAGAACGATATCTACTGGAGTACCGTCTTCTAGGAATGGCATGTCTGCATCTCTTACGATACGGGCAACAATACCTTTGTTACCGTGACGACCCGCCATTTTATCACCTACTTTTAATTTTCTTTTCTTAGCAATATAAACTTTTGCAAGTTTCAAGATTCCAGCAGGAAGCTCATCACCTACAGAAAGAGTAAACTTCTTACGTCTAAGAACACCTTTAAGATCATTTAACTTGATGTTAAAGTTGTGTATTAGATCGTTTACAAGACTGTTTTTCTCTTTCTCTGTAGTCCAACCATCTGTAGAAATTATAGAATAGTCTTCTATAGCGTTTAATTGCTTTTGAGAGAATTTTTTACCTTTTGGTATAACAACTTCTCCCAACTCATTTACAACACCTTGACATGTTTTCCCAGAAACTATTGTAATTAATTTTTCAATTAATCTAGCTTTTAGGTCCGATGCGTCTTTGGTAAAGTCAGCTTCCAGATCAAGAATAATTTCTTTATCCGCTAAACGAGACTTTTTATCCTTTATAGATCTTGCAAATAATTTTTTGGTAAGAACAACACCGTGAAGAGAAGGAGAAGCTTTTAAAGAAGCATCTTTCACATCACCAGCTTTGTCACCAAAGATAGCTCTTAACAACTTCTCTTCTGGAGAAGGGTCAGATTCACCCTTAGGTGTAATCTTACCAATAAGAATATCACCTGGGTTTACATGAGCACCGATACGAATAAGACCGTTCTCATCTAAATCTTTAGTAGCTTCCTCAGAAACATTAGGAATATCTGGAGTTAATTCTTCAGAACCTAATTTAGTTTCACGAACATCTAATGTGTATTCATCGATGTGAATAGAAGTGAAAATATCTTCTCTTACAACACGTTCAGAAATTACAATAGCATCCTCAAAGTTATAACCATTCCAAGGCATAAAGGCAACCTTCATGTTTTTCCCTAATGCAAGCTCACCATTTTGTGTAGCATACCCTTCAGAAAGAACTTGTCCTTTAGTAACTCTATCGCCAACTTTTACAATTGGACGGATATTGATACTTGTTCCTTGGTTGGTTTTTTGGAATTTTGTTAGTTTATAAGTAACAGAATCCTCGTCAAAACTTATTAATCTTTCAGTTTCAGTTCTATCGTACTTGATTACAATTTGTTTTGCATCAACATACTCAACTAAACCTGCACCTCTAGCGTTAACTAAAACTCTAGAATCTGATGCCACACGTGCTTCAAGACCAGTACCTACAATTGGAGATTCTGGTTTTAATAAAGGCACAGCTTGACGCATCATGTTAGACCCCATCAATGCACGGTTGGCATCATCATGTTCCAAGAAAGGAATAAGAGAAGCCGAGATTGATGAAATTTGATTTGGTGCAACATCCATGTAATCCAATTTGGTTGGCTCAATTACAGGGAAATCACCAGTATCACGTGCTTTAACAATATCGTTTTTGAAGTTACCAGTATCTGTTATTGGTGCGTTAGCTTGTGCAATAACTTGGTCTTCTTCTTCTTCAGCACTTAAGTACTTAGGAGTTGTATTTAAATCAACTACTCCATCAACTACTTTACGGTAAGGAGTTTCAATGAATCCCATTTTATTCACTTTTGCGAAAACACAAAGTGATGAAATAAGTCCAATGTTCGGCCCTTCCGGTGTTTCAATAGGACATAAACGTCCATAGTGAGTATAGTGAACATCACGTACCTCGAAACCTGCTCTTTCTCTAGATAAACCACCTGGTCCAAGTGCCGAAAGACGGCGCTTGTGAGTGATTTCAGCCAGTGGATTGGTTTGATCCATGAACTGAGAAAGTTGATTTGTTCCGAAGAATGAATTAATTACCGAAGATAAGGTCTTGGCGTTAATCAAGTCAATTGGAGTAAACACTTCGTTATCACGTACATTCATACGTTCGCGAATTGTTCTAGCCATACGGGCTAAACCAACACCAAATTGATTGTTTAACTGCTCACCTACGGTACGAACTCTACGATTACTTAAGTGGTCAATATCATCCACCTCCGCTTTAGAGTTTACCAATTCAATCAGATACTTAATGATTAAAATGATGTCTAGTTTAGTAAGCGTTGCTTCATCAAGTCCGAGATTAAGATTTAATTTCTTGTTGATACGGTAACGTCCTACTTCACCTAAACTATATCTAGTTTCTGAGAAGAATAATTTATCTATAATACCACGAGCGGTCTCTTCATCAGGCGGCTCCGCATTACGAAGTTGTCTGTAGATATGCTCAACAGCTTCTTTCTCAGAATTTGTTGGATCTTTTTGTAATGTATTGTGGATAATCGCGTATTCAGAAGCTTCAGCATTTTCTTTGTGAAGCAAAATAGTTTTCACGCCAGCCTCAAGAATAATGTCAACATGTTCTTTTTCAAGAACAATATCACGGTCTAAGAGAACTTCGTTACGCTCTATAGATACAACTTCTCCTGTATCTTCATCCACGAAATCTTCGAACCAAGTTTTTAGAACACGAGCTACAAGCTTACGTCCTAAAACTCTTTTCAATCCTGCTTTACTAACTTTAATTTCGTCAGCAAGATCAAAGATTTCTAAAATGTCTTTATCGCTTTCGTATCCAATTGCGCGTAAAAGAGTTGTTACAGGTAACTTCTTTTTACGATCGATGTACGCATACATCACGGAATTGATATCTGTTGCGAATTCTATCCAAGAACCTTTAAAAGGAATTACTCTGGCAGAATATAATTTAGTTCCATTTGCATGGTAACTTTGTCCAAAGAATACCCCTGGAGAACGGTGTAATTGCGATACACATACTCTTTCCGCACCATTGATAACAAAGGTACCTCGAGGAGTCATATAAGGAATTGTACCAAGATATACATCTTGAACGATTGTTTCAAAGTCTTCGTGTTCAGGATCCGTACAGTAAAGCTTTAAACGAGCTTTTAATGGGACACTAAAAGTTAAACCTCTTTCGATACATTCGTCGAGTACGTATCGAGGTGGATCAACAAAGTAATCCAAGAACTCAAGTACGAAATTATTTCTCGTATCCGATATCGGGAAGTTTTCACTAAATACTTTAAACAGACCTTCGTTTTCGCGGTCTTCAGATTTTGTTTCCAGTTGGAAAAAATCCTCAAATGATTTCAATTGAATATCCAGAAAATCTGGGTACTCTAATTGAGATTTGATGGAAGCAAAACTGATTCTTTCGTTTGATTTTGTCTGAGCCAATGGACAAAAATTTAAATGAAAAATGAGTGGACTATTCTAAAGCACAAAAGGGTTTAGTCTCCGAACCGTAGTTCGGAGTCTAAACCTTGAGTGTTTTAAGTAAGGAATCTTACTTTAACTCTACTTCAGCACCTGCAGCTTCTAATTGAGCTTTAAGAGCTTCCGCTTCGTCTTTTGCAATACCTTCTTTTATTGCAGCTGGAGCGCTGTCAACCATTCCTTTTGCTTCCTTAAGACCAGAACCAGTTAATTCCTTAACTAATTTTACTACAGCTAGCTTAGAGCTACCTGCTGCCAAAAGAATAACATCGAATTCAGTTTGTTCCTCAGCAGCGTCTCCGCCAGCTGCAGGACCTGCAACAGCTACTGCAGCAGCAGCTGGTTCAATACCGTATTCGTCTTTAAGAATTGTTGCTAATTCGTTAACTTCTTTTACAGTTAGGTTAACTAATTGCTCAGCGAAATCTTTCAAATCTGCCATGATATGTGTTTTTATTTAGTTTGGTAATTCGTTTATTTGGTAATCGAGTGCGTACTATTTATTGTGCACGTTCTTCTAAAGTCTTTAATAGACCAGTAAGTGTATTTCCACCTGATTGTAGGCCAGAAATTACGTTCTTAATTGGTGACTGTAGTAACGTGATGATGTCTCCGATCAACTCTTCTTTAGATTTTAATTGCTCAAGAATTGCTAATTGATCTGCGGAGTAAACAGACTCTTCAACATAGGCACCTTTAAATAAAGGTTTCTCTGCACCTTTGTTCTTTTGAAGGAATTCAGTGATTGCTTTTGCAGGAGCGTTAGCTGTTTCTGAAAGCATCATTGAGGTGTTCCCTTTAAGAACATCGTACAACTCGTCGTAGTCCTTGTCACAAGACTCCATAGCTTTTTTCAATAAAGTGTTTTTTACTACTTGTAGTACAACTCCTTTACTAAAACAAAGTCTACGTAACTTGTTAGTTTGATCAGCATCCATACCTGAAATATCGGCTAAGTAAACATTTTTACTAGCAGCCAATACATCGGTAAGATTATCGATGGCTTGTTTTTTCTCTTCTCTTGTCATAACCGTAAGGTCTTTAGATTAGCTAAGTCTTAAATAGACTTTAAATCAACTTTTACACCTGCACCCATTGTACTTGAGATTGTAATACTCTTAATGTAAGTACCTTTTGAAGATGTTGGCTTCAACTTGACAATTGTTTGAATTAATTCGTTAGCGTTGTCAGCAATTTTTTCAGCATCAAAAGATGCTTTAGCTACACCAGCGTGAACAATTCCGTATTTGTCAACTTTAAAGTCGATTTTACCAGCTTTCACCTCTTTCACAGCTTTTGCTACATCCATAGTAACAGTACCTGTTTTAGGGTTTGGCATTAAACCACGAGGTCCAAGTATACGACCTAAAGGACCTAATTTACCCATGCAACTAGGCATAGTAATTATAACGTCTACATCAGTCCAACCTTCTTTGATTTTCGCAACATATTCGTCTAGTCCTACGTGGTCTGCACCTGCAGCCTTCGCTTCTTCTGCTTTGTCCGGAGTACAAAGAACGAGAACTTTTACGTCTTTACCCGTTCCATGAGGAAGTGTTACCACACCACGAACCATTTGGTTCGCTTTACGAGGGTCAACTCCTAAACGGATAGCTAAATCTACACTTGCATCAAATTTTGCAGATGTAGTTTCTTTCACGATAGAACTCGCTTCAGAAAGTTTGTATGATTTTGCTACATCAAATGTTGCAGCAACTTCTTTTTGTTTTTTAGTCAGCTTTGCCATGTCTTAGTAAGATTAAGCAGAAGGAAATTCTCCTGTTATAGTGATACCCATACTTCTTGCTGTACCAGCAACCATTTTCATTGCAGATTCAACTTTAAAGCAGTTTAAATCAGGCATTTTATCTTCAGCAATCGCACGAACTTGTTCCCAATTAACTTTGGCAACCTTCTTACGGTTTGATTCAGATGAACCCTTTTTAATTTTTGCTGCTTCCATTAATTGAACAGCCGCCGGAGGCGTCTTTATTACAAAGTCGAATGACTTGTCAGCGTAAACAGTAATTGCAACAGGTAAAACTTTTCCAGCTTTGTCCTGTGTACGAGCGTTAAACTGCTTACAGAACTCCATGATGTTAACACCTTTCGCACCTAAGGCAGGACCTACGGGTGGAGAAGGGTTAGCAGCACCACCTCTAACTTGCAATTTAATGAGCCCAACTATCTCTTTTGCCATTATTCTTGTTTTTACTTAGTTAATAAATGTTTTCAATTTGGGTTAGGAAGCTTTATATACGGGTCACCCAAAACAAACACTTAAGATTTTATGATTCTTTTTCTACTTGCATAAAGCTAAGTTCTAATGGTGTTTTTCTTCCGAAAATTTTCACCATTACTAATAGCTTACGCTTATCTTCATTAATTTCATCAATCACACCGTTAAATCCATTAAATGGACCATCAGATACTTTTACAGTTTCACCAACTACGAATGGAATATTCATTAGTTCGTCAGATTCTGCAAGTTCATCTACTTTACCCAAGATTCTGTTCACTTCAGAAATCCTAAGCGGTACGGGATCTCCACCTTTAGTAGCACCTAAGAAACCAATTACACCTGTAATTGATTTTATAACGTGAACTACTTCACCAACTAAGGCAGCTTCAATCATTACATAACCTGGGAAAAAGTTTCTTTCCTTACTTACTTTTTTACCATTTCTAATTAGGTAAACTTTTTCAGTAGGAACTAATATTTGGGCTACATAATCTTGCATCCCTAAATGTTCAATTTCCTTTTCAATATATAGTTTCACTTTTGCTTCTTGTCCAGAAACAGCTCTCACTACATACCATTTTTTCTTCAACTCAGCCATCAAATTATCCTTCTACTGTTTTAGAAAATATTGTAAAACTCACTAAGAATTGTATCAAAGCCCATGTCCATAAGACTAATAATTAAAGCAATGATAACAGAAGATATAGCAACTAAAATAGTGCTTGACTGAAGTTCAGCCCATGTAGGCCACGAAACTTTTTTTGTAAGTTCGTCAATCGACTCTTGAATATACTTCTTCATTTGTTTAAGTTTTTTTCTGCACGGGTAGAGAGATTCGAACTCCCATCGACGGTTTTGGAGACCGGAATGCTACCATTGCACCATACCCGTGTGGAAAAGAGTGAATCCCTAATAAGGAATTCACTCTTTTGAAATTTATCTAATAGTGAATCCTAAAACTATAGGATCTCAGTTACCTGACCAGCACCTACTGTTCTACCACCCTCACGGATAGCGAAACGTAAACCTTTGTTTAATGCTACAGTGCTAATTAAATTAACTGTAATAGTTAAGTTATCACCAGGCATTACCATTTCAGTTCCTTCTGGCAACATAATCTCACCAGTTACATCCGTGGTACGGATATAGAATTGAGGACGGTATTTATTGTGGAAAGGAGTGTGACGACCACCTTCTTCTTTCTTCAATACATAAACCTCAGCTTTGAATTTATCGTGTGGAGTTACTGAACCTGGTTTACAGATTACCATACCTCTTTTGATTTGAGCTTTCTCGATACCACGTAGTAAAAGACCTACGTTATCTCCAGCTTCACCTCTATCTAAGATTTTACGGAACATCTCAACTCCAGTTACAGTAGACTGTAATCCTTCAGGAGCACCCATACCTAAGATATCAACTGTATCTCCAGTATTAGCAACACCAGTTTCAATACGACCAGTAGCAACAGTACCACGACCTGTAATAGAGAATACATCCTCTACAGGCATTAAGAAAGCTTTCTCAACATCACGAACTGGCATTTCAATCCATACATCAACTTGAGCCATTAAGTCTTTTACTGTAGCAACCCACGATTCTTCACCGTTTAATGCACCAAGTGCAGAACCTTGAACAACTGGAGTGTTATCACCGTCGAAGTCATAGAAAGAAAGTAAATCACGGATCTCCATGTCTACTAATTCTAACAATTCTTCATCGTCAACCATATCCACTTTATTCATGAATACAACTAAACGAGGTACACCAACCTGACGTGCAAGAAGGATGTGCTCACGAGTCTGAGGCATAGGACCATCAGTCGCAGCTACTACCAAGATAGCACCATCCATTTGAGCCGCACCAGTAACCATGTTCTTTACGTAATCAGCGTGACCTGGACAGTCAACGTGAGCGTAATGACGATTTTCTGTTTCGTACTCTACGTGAGACGTGTTAATTGTAATACCACGCTCTTTTTCTTCTGGAGCGTTGTCGATTGCTTCAAAATCCATTTTTGCAGCTAAACCGTCGGTAGCCAAAACACATGTAATAGCAGCTGTAAGAGTTGTCTTACCATGATCAACGTGACCAATTGTACCAATATTTAAGTGCGGCTTACCTCTTTGAAAAGTTTCTTTTGCCATGATAAGATAGCTTAAAAATTAAAACTAATAAATAAAAGTTACTACCTCGTGTAGTAACCTAGAGCGAGAGACGAGACTCGAACTCGCAACCCTCAGCTTGGAAGGCTGACGCTCTACCAATTGAGCTACTCTCGCTTATTATAACAGTGGTGGGAGAAGGATTCGAACCTTCGAAGGCTAAGCCAGCAGATTTACAGTCTGCCCTCGTTGACCGCTTGAGTATCCCACCCCAAATATTATTCCAGTACTTTAAAGAACTATGAGCCGATGGAGGGACTCGAACCCACGACCTGCTGATTACAAATCAGCTGCTCTAGCCAGCTGAGCTACATCGGCATTTCTCTATAAACTTAAGTGCATAAAAAAGCAGCCTCCGTTTAAAGAGACTGCAAATTTAAAAAACTTAAACTGTACTACAAGTAATGAATCACTTTTTTTTCTAGACAACTGCATTCTGTTTTTCTTTGTACCGAACAAGCAGTCTTCGTAAGGCTTCAGTAGCAGTATCAGTGGCTTCCTCAAATGTAGTTGCGTGCTTTTTCACGACTAATTCTTTCCCTGGAACACTTATTTTTAATTCAATGTACTTATTTTCTGTCCCTGGAGAGGATTCTGCTTTAAGATAAACGTCAGCGTTCACAACATTGTCATAAAACACATCTAATTTATCCATCTTCTTTTGAATAAAATCTAATAATTTAACGTCTGCGGTAAAATTTACCGAATGAAACTCTACTTTCATATTATATCCTCCATTTTAATCGCCCCTTGGGTGAGCTTGTTTATATATTTCTTTCAATCGTTCTACAGAACTACGAGTATAGATCTGTGTAGAAGTTAAACTAGAGTGCCCAAGAATTTCTTTTATAGCATTTAAGTCCGCACCATCATTTAGCATATGAGTAGCAAATGCGTGTCTGAGAATATGTGGACTTTTCTGCTTCACCCCAGTTACATCACTAAGATAGGAATTCACCATTCTATATACAAGCTTTGGATACAAAACATTCCCAGCTTTAGTTAAAAATAAATAAGGACTTTCAGTGCCACATTCGGACTTTAAAGATTTAACATATCCCGACAAGCTTAGAAGACAAGAATCTAACAAAGGAATGAAACGCATTTTAGAACCTTTACCAAAAACCCTCACTTGTTTTCTAATATAATCAACATCCTCTAAGCGCAAACCTATCAATTCAGAAAGCCGGATTCCTGTAGAATAAAATAATTCTAAAATCATCTTATCTCTTTGACCTTCATAATCTGCTGGAAAAACTTTTACATCTAGTAAATAAGTCATCTCGTCTTTCGTAATAAAAGAAGGAACAGATTTGGCGGTCTTAAGAGATCCAATCTCGAGCATCGGGTCAATACTTATTAAATCGTAACGCAACCCATACTTATAGAATTGTCTAAGGGAACTAAGCTTTCTATTCAACGACCTCTTAGAACAACCAGTTTCTATATGCTGCATCATCCAGGAACGAATCATTACTGGAGAGGCTCCATCAACAGTACTCTCGTATTGATGAGATAAATACTTATTAAACTGGAGTAGGTCGGATTTATACGCCACTAATGTATGAGGAGAGCATCGCTTCTCAAATTGTAAATAATCGAAAAATGCTTGAATATTTTGCATAAAAAAAACGCTTTTGTGTAAAAGTACACAAAAGCGTTTTAAATTCTATAGAGTATAGACTAAGCTTCTTCAGCTTGTCTTAACTGCTGTACATAGGCAGCTTTAATCATCTTCTTTCTTCTCTTAACCGAAGGTTTAAGGAATTCTTTACGAGCACGTAACTGACGCATTCCGCCCGTTTTGTCGAACTTTCTTTTGAAACGCTTTAAAGCTCTTTCAATAGCTTCACCTTCTTTTACAGGAATAATAATCATGTCTATACTTATTTATGCTGTTGTTTTATTTTCTTCTTGCGGAGGGCAAATATACAAATTAGTTTTAGGATTCAAACAAATGATTGACATTTTAGCCCAAAACTTTATTCTTACTCGTTTAGGATCAATTTAGAAATTACAATTTGCTGTATTTCTGAGGTCCCTTCTCCAATTGTACACAGTTTAGCGTCTCTATAAAACTTCTCTACTGGGAAGTCTTTTGTATAACCATAGCCACCAAATATTTGCACGGCCTCATTTGCTATACGAACACAAGCTTCGGAAGCATAGTATTTTGCTATAGCACCTTCTTTAGTCATCTTCTGACCTTTGTTCTTCTTATCGGCTGCACTGAATATTAACAACTCTGAAGCATCGATTTCGGTAACCATATCGGCTAACTTAAATGCAATTGCTTGATGTTCGCAAATAGCTTTACCAAACTGAACTCTTTCTTTTGAGTACTGTAGAGCTGCTTTATACGCTCCCTTAGCGATTCCAAGAGATAAAGCAGCAATAGATATTCTACCTCCATCCAAAACCTTCATTGCTTGGATAAAGCCATCTCCTACCTTTCCTAATAAATTACCTTCTGGAATACGACAATTATCAAAAACCAACTCAGCAGTTTCGGAAGCACGCATCCCTAATTTATCTTCTTTTTTACCGGACGAAAAACCTGGAGTACCTTTTTCAACTACAAAAGCAGACATCCCATGAGAGTCTCCTTTTTCGCCAGTACGAACGATTACAACTGCAATATCACCTGACTTTGCATGCGTAATAAAGTTTTTAGAACCGTTTAAAACCCATTCGTCCCCTTCTTTTACTGCGGTAGTATTCATTCCACCAGCATCAGACCCAGTATTGTGTTCGGTTAATCCCCAAGCACCAATATGTTCTGCTGTAGCTAATTTAGGCAACCATTTCTCTTTTTGTTCTTGAGAACCAAATTGTAAAATATGGCCTGTACACAATGAGTTATGTGCAGCAACAGACAAACCAATTGAAGAATCAATTTGAGAAATCTCGTCTATTACGGTAACATATTCATCGTAACTTAGTCCAGAGCCGCCAAATTCTTCAGGGACTAAAACGCCCATTAAACCGAGTTCTCCTAAGGCTTTAAATACATGCACTGGAAATTCTTGAGTATTATCCCAATCCATCATATAAGGAGTTATATGCTGTGCACCGAAATCTTTTATAGTTTCGGCAATCATTTTTTGTGTTTCAGAATACGAAAAATCCATTTCTAGTAATTTACAAGTGATATAATGTTATTTGAAATCGAAGCTAAGTCTTGCTCAGCATTTAAAAAAGTAAGATTTACTAAGAAGGCAAATCCTACGGTTTCGGCACCAGCCAAATTAATCAACTCTGCAGCTGCTTTAGCTGTTCCACCAGTAGCTAATAAATCGTCGTGAATTAAAACTCTTGCGTTTTTTTTCAAACGATCTTTTTGCACCTCAATGGTAGCCGTACCATATTCTAAGTTATAAGTCTTAGAGATAGTTTCGCCAGGTAGTTTTCCTTTTTTACGAATTGGTATAAAAGGAATATTAAGCTGTTGTGCTATTGCGGGACCGAACCAAAAGCCTCTACTTTCCACTCCAACAATTACATCGATATTCAAATCTTGAATACGTTTTGAAAAAGCAGTAATTACCTGCCCATATAATTGCATATCCATTAGTATAGGACTAATGTCTTTGAATACAATTCCAGGCTTTGGATAATCGGGGAAATCTCGAATTACACGTTTCAGTTCAGCTTCCATCATTCTAACTCTAAATAGTATGCAATTTTACGGAATAATTTCTCGTCAATCAAGGGAATATGCTTTAGATCGTTTATACTTTTATAAGCCCCATGATGCTCTCTATATTTAATAATAGACTTTGCCACCTTATAGGATATATAAGGATGAGAAGACAACTCCTTTAACCTGCAGGTATTAAGCTTCATCTTTATTACATCATCAACAGATACGTTTAAATGTGGAGCTATCAGATCAAACAGGACGGAATCGATTCCGTAAACCTCTAATAGCTGTTCGTGAGAATAAAAGCCTCCAAGCCAATTTCGATAACGCACTATACGAGAAGAGAATACTTTGCCGATACCCTTAAGCTTTCTAAACTCTATAGAATCTGCAAGATTTATATTAATTAATTGCGGAACATGGACTTCGGTTAAAGTGGGTTTTCTATGGTTCTTAGTAGGTTTCAACTCATAAACAATGATTTCATTTTTCAAGCTACTAGTATCATTCCAATTTATAGCAACATCAGAAAACTCATAGCTTACTATTTCTGATGGAGGTTTGAGTAATTGATAACAAATATTTAAGAGCACTAAAACAACTAGAAACACGAATAATGCAATTCGCTCATTTTTATTAAAATAAAAATATTTAAACATCGATTTCATATCCTATAATTATATAGGTCTAAATTAAGGAAAGTCTATTAAACAAAAAAGCCCAACCAATTAAGGAAGGGCTTTTGTTTGGGAATTAAATCTACTCTTTATTTAAACTTCTTAATCGAACCACTTTTTACACGTGCCATATAATCACGTAAATCCTCTCTAACTTCACCCGAAAGTAAATACAAACCAAGAATATTCGGGAATGCCATGGCAAGAATCATCATGTCAGAAAAGTCAATTACAGCACCCAAACTAACAGAAGAACCAACTATTATAAACAATAAGAAAATTAATTTATATGAATACTCAGTCAATTTAGATTTACCGAATAAATATGTCCAAGCTTTTAATCCGTAGTAAGACCAAGAGATCATAGTAGAGAAAGCAAATAAGAATACTGCCACAACTAACAAAAGTGGAAACCACGAAATAACGGAACCAAAAGCTGATGACGTTAATTGAGCACCTTCAACACCAGTAATTTCATGATGGCCAGTAATAATAATTACTAATGCTGTCATTGTACAAATTACAACTGTATCGATAAATGGCTCTAATAAGGCAACAATACCTTCGGAAACAGGTTCGTTTGTTTTAACGGCAGAATGTGCAATAGCGGCAGAACCTACCCCCGCCTCATTAGAAAAGGCTGCTCGTTTAAATCCTTGAATTAAAACACCAACAAAACCACCTTTGGCCGCATCAGCAGAAAAAGCAGAATCTATAATAATACCAAAAACATCAAATATTTGATCGTAATTCAGAATCAGAATAAACATAGACGCACCTACATAGAGAACAGCCATAAATGGAACTATTTTCTCTGTGATATTTGCAATACTCTTAATTCCACCAATAATTACTGCACCAACTAGAATAGCAAGGATTAGCCCAAAATAAACTCCGTTGCCTTGCAACATAGAGAACTGACCTTCTAATTGAGAGAAGGCTTGATTAGCTTGGAACATATTACCACCTCCAAAAGAACCACCGATACAAAGAATTGCGAATAGTCCTGCAACTAGCTTACCTAAAAAGGGTTTGTTTTTCTTTTCGAATGCAGTATTCAAATAATACATCGGGCCACCAGAAACTTCACCATTTTCGTCAATTTTACGGTATTTAACCCCTAAAGTACATTCAACAAATTTGGAAGACATACCTAATAATCCAGCAACAATCATCCAAAAAGTAGCCCCAGGACCACCTAAAGAAACGGCTACAGCAACACCTGCAATATTCCCTAATCCTACAGTAGCAGACAGTGCCGTTGTTAAAGCCTGAAAGTGTGAAACTTCTCCTAAATCATCTGGATTATCATAATCACCTTTAACCAATTCAATAGCGTGCTTAAAACCTCTAATGTTAATGAAATTCATTCGAATAGTAAAGAAAATAGCACCTACCACTAACCAAATAACAACAATAGGAATTCCCATAAAAGGTTCCCAAAAAATTACAGTTGCCATTACGTCTACTATAGGCTCAAAAAGTGAATTTATCATCTCACTTGCACCATTATCGGCTTTTAATAGCTGAGGAATAAATAATAAAAGGGCTAATAACTTTTTCATTATTGTGGTTTTAGGTTTTGTAATTGATTCGCTACCAAAGTTAATCCTTCATGGAAACTTTTGGGTTGGTAGTTAAATTGCTTTATTGCTTTATTGATATTCAAATTTGTTTTGGCTGGTCGTGTTGCAGCCTGATCTAAACTTGAAGTTTTAATTGGATTAATTAATTCTCTGTCTAAGTTCCAAAAGTCGGCTATTTCATAAACGAGGTCTAATATACTGAGAAATTCTTTTCCAGAAACATGAAACACTCCTGTTACATTTTTCTCAACAACATCCCAGCAGGCAAGAGCTAAATCTTCTACTAACGTGGGACATCTGTATTGATCGTCTACAACATTAATTTGTTGGCCTTTCTCTAATGATCCTTTCGCCCACAATACAATATTGGAACGAGACAAATCTTCTAATACACCGTAAACCAAAACAGTACGGAGTATGGAATAAGGGAATGTAACCTGATCGAAAAGCTGTTCAGATTTCCATTTTGAAGCGCCATAATAACTCAGAGGGTTAACACGGGAATCTTCAAAATACTCTTCCTCATCTCCTTCGTAAATAAAGTCGGTAGAGATATGCACAAAATGAGTCTTGCGAATGCCAATTGCAAGAATTAGATTTCGAGTCCCCTCAATATTTATAGAATCACATAGTTCACGTTTATCTTCACAGGCATCAACTTGAGTCATTGCGGCGGCATGAATAATTGCATCTGGCAAAAAATCGTTTACTACAGAACTACAATCAACCGTATTGGTGATGTCTAGATTGATATAGCTAACATTACTTGGTATTGTAAATCGAGCATCTTCTTTGGAAGTCGCTAAGAGTTTACAATTCTCTTGTGCAGATAGAAGAGCCACTAATTTTTGTCCTAATAAACCGTTTGCTCCAGTAATTAAAATCTTTTTCATTTAAAGATTTAAAAGTTCATTAAGACTACAAATTTGCTCTCTTTTCCCCAACACGAACAATTTAGAGTTCGCTTCTAAAAGAGTGTCGGCACCAGGATTTACAATGTATTCTCCTGAATTAGATTTAAAACCAATTACAGTACAGCCAGTTTTGTATCTAGCCTCAAGATCTCCTAGTGTACGCACAACGGTATGGTCTGGGAAGTCAGAAACAGTTAATTCTTCAAGATTAATATCGCCGGTTCCTTCCACAGAAATATTATCTAAAAACTCTACAACATCAGGTGTAATAACTAAAGAAGCCATGTGAGATCCCCCAACTTTATCGGGCATAATTACATTGTCTGCACCTGCTTTTTTAAGTTTTGAGTCCGATTTCTTCTCAGAAGCTCTACTAATGATTGTCAGTTTGGAATTCTGCTCTCTTGCACTTAACACAATAAACACATTGTCTGCATCTTTGGGCAGTGTAGTAATTAAAGCCTGAGCAGATTGAATATTTGCTTTTTCTAGGGTAGAATCGAAGGTTGCATCATCTTCTACACACAAGATGTCGTTTTCTTTTAATTTTGCTATACGAAGCGGGTTAGACTCGATAACTACAAAGGGTCTTTTGTGAGCTTGCAATTTACGAACAGCTTCTTTTCCATTTCTTCCATAACCACAAATGATGGTATGGCCCGATAAATTATTGATTTGTTTTTCCACTTTGTAGGCTTTTAAAAATGACTTAAGCTCACCATCAATAAAATACGAGGTAAGAATTGAAATAGCGTAAGCGTAAATACTAATACTAAAAATAATTAAAAATGCAGTAAATAATCTTCCTTCTTGACTAAGAGGCTCTCCCATTGATAAACCAACCGTAGAAACGGTTATAACCGTCATATAAAAGGCATCAACAAATTCATAATCCTCGATAAGATGAAAGCCTAAAATACCCACAAAAAAAACGAGGCATAGGAAGAATATAGCTAAATATATTCTGGAAAAAAACGATCTTAACTTCATAGGTTAAAGGTCAAACACAGAGTTTCTTTTAGGACTTACAATATCTATCAAACATAAAACAAAAACCATCATTACATAAACCAGTAAAGGTGAACCTAATGTTAAGAAGGAACTGTAAATAAAAAAGAGTCTTACTGATGATGTTTTTATACATAAAAACTGTGCTAAGTAAGAACAAACTCCAAAAGCTTGTTTGTCAATTTTATTTCTGATCCAGGAATTCACTATTATTTAAGTATTTGATTGAACACTCTGCAATTTAAACATTTTCGTGGAATGCAGTAATGCTCATGCAAATGAATTAAGGCCTGTGATTTTGCTGCGGTAACAACAGATACTTGAGCATCTTTAAAATACCGAGTAATTTTATTATCCTCAGCACGAACGCTTTGATAAGCTTCTACAACACGTGTCAACATTTCTGAATCTGATTTTTGTCTTGCATAAAAAAAACAAAAAGGTAAAACAGCATTAATTAAAATTAAGTCTAAGGTCGATTTACCAAGTTCTTTGCTCGACTTCTTTGTCGTTTTATCGAACACATAATGAGTAATCCAATAATCTGATACTTGGAGTTTTAAAAAGGGTAAGATTTCTTCTGTATTTTTAAAATTAAACAATTGCTCAAAAATCACATCCGATTTTAGTGCAAAATCGGCTAAATATGAAATTCGTAAGCTCGGGAATGAACTCGGACGTAACCTAAAAAAACGCCACTGACTTGGTGTAATTGACTTTAATTTATACTTCTGAGCTAAAAAAGAATATTCCTTTTGCAATTGTTTAGGATAGTTACTAGAATATTTACGCCTGAGCAATCCACTTTGACCATACAAGATTGCTTCAACTTGTATTCTTTGATCGCTGTGTTTTTGGAGGAGCAAAAGAGGACTGATTTTAGCTAAATCTAAAAGAGATTCAGCATTAATCTTCAAGCCCAATGAATAAGCTAACAGCTGGTAAAAGCATTCCTTATAATCGTTATTAGAATCTAAAAAAAGTGTTCGAATACGAGTCATTTTAGACTCTAATCGATCAATGAGTAGCTTTTCGCTGTAAGACGCCCAAAAGAGATCATCTAATTTACCAATATCATAAGAACAGGGTAAATTAGATACTGAATGGTATAGTGCATCGTAATCGGTAAGATATCTCTCTGGAATTATATTCTTTAATTCAAGACAAGGAACAGAAGCTCCATTTTCTAGGTAAATGGGTTGGTCTTCTTCATAAACAACATGTAAGACTACGGTATTGTAATTCTCATCAAACTGATGTTTGTGTTTTGTCCAATCGGAACTATTTACATGTAACTCAACATTACCAAACCAAAGAATAGAATCGAGTTTAATCTTTGCATTTAAAAAATCAGGTCCCGCATTGTGATTATGCAAACCAGGCTTAAAAACTTGAATGGATTTATTGTTTGTAGTACTGAGATTAGAAAAATCAAAGAGCTGAAATTTCCATACGAAATGTAGAAATGCTTCATTTATCATTATTATATTATTTAATTATATATTCCTAAAATACAAAAATCTGGGTAATGAATTTATAGGGTTTTGTATAAAAAATCTTACTCTATCAATATTAATTTTTTGTCTGTATTTTCATTCAGCAAAAACAGTACACGATCTACTGAAAGAGGATTCACAAAATATTTAGCTTATAAATGTGTAGATGATAAGAATAAATAAAAAGCATTGAAATCGATTTAAAGCCGAAATAACACTGATTAGAAAATCTAGAAAAAGGAAATTCATAAAATATAAACCAAAAAAAATCCCGCTTTCGCAGGATTTATATAAATTCAATTAGTTTTAAAGAATATTGGATTTAACTAACTCTTTCTCCATTTGTAACTGAAGTTCTTGTGCTTTTTCTCTAGCAACTTCAGCGAAGTCTTTTTCTGAAGAAGCGTATATAATACCTCTAGAGGAATTCACTAAAAGACCGCAATCTTTATTCATTCCGTATTTAGCAACTTCTTCCAAACTCCCTCCTTGGGCTCCAACTCCAGGAACCAATAAGAAATGATTCGGGATTGTTTTTCTGATTTCACCTAACCAGTTAGCTCGAGTAGCCCCAACGACATACATCATATTAGAATCTGTTCCCCATTCAGACGAGGTTTCTAATACTTGTTGGTAAAGTGGCTTTCCATCTGATTCTATTAATTGGAAATCTTTCCCTCCTGCATTAGAAGTTAAAGCCAATAAAATTACCCATTTGTTATTGTACACAAAAAAAGGTTGAACTGAATCTTTCCCCATATAAGGAGCAACGGTAACAGAATCAAAATTCATGTTTTCGAAGAATGCTTTTGCATACATCAATGAAGTATTTCCAATATCACCTCTTTTAGCATCGGCAATAGTGAATATATCTTTAGGAATATAATCCAAAGTCTTTTGTAAAGATTGCCAGCCTTTAATTCCTAAAGACTCGTAAAAAGCCAAATTAGGTTTATAGGCTACACATAAGTCTTTAGTTGAATCAATAATCTGCTTATTGAACTCAAAAATTGGATCTTCGGTATCTAATAGGTGTTTTGGTATCTTATCTAATGCGGTGTCTAAACCAATACATAAGAAAGATTTCTTCGCTTTAATCTGAGCTATTAATTCGGCTCTAGTCATCGCTACCTTCTTTTAAACGCTCAGCATTTTCAGCTACTGTCAATTCCTCAATAATCTTATGTATATCGCCATTCATAATATCACTTAAAGAATACAAGGTTAAACCGATACGGTGGTCGGTAAATCTCCCTTGTGGATAGTTGTAAGTACGAATTTTTGCAGAACGATCTCCTGTAGAAACCATAGTCTTACGTTTACCTGCAATTTCTGCATTACGTTTCGCTAATTCAATTTCGAAAATACGTGATCTTAATACTTGTAAGGCTTTAGCGTAATTTTTAATCTGTGATTTCTGATCCTGACACTGAGCAACAACTCCCGAAGGAAGGTGTGTTAAACGAACTGCAGAATAAGTAGTGTTTACAGATTGACCACCTGGACCCGAAGAACAATAGGTTTCTTTCTTAATGTCCTTATCGCTTATCTGAACATCAAACTCCTCGGCTTCTGGCAAAACAACTACCGAAGCAGCAGAGGTATGTACTCTACCTTGAGTTTCTGTTTGAGGAACTCGCTGTACACGGTGAACTCCCGATTCGTACTTCAATGTTCCATAAACATCATCACCAGTAACATTCATTACAATTTCCTTGTAACCACCGGCTGTACCATGTGTAACATCAACTAATTCTGTACGCCATTTTTTATTTTCGCAGTAGCGAGAATACAATCTATATAAATCGCCGGCAAAAATACTAGCTTCATCCCCACCAGCACCGGCACGAATTTCAACTACTGCATTTTTAGAATCTTCGGGGTCTTTAGGAATCAATAATACTTTAATTCCTTCTTCAATTTTAGCTTTCTTAGGGATAGCTTCGTCTAACTCCATACGAGCCATCTCCTTCATTTCAGCATCGTCTTCTGTGTCAAGAATTTCTTTCGACTCTTCGATGTTTTCACAAACAAGCTTATAAGCTAAATAAGCCTCAACAATTGGACTAAGGTCTTTATACTCCTTATTCAATTGAACATAACGCTTCATGTCATTCATTACTTCAGGTTCGATGATTTGCTGTGCAACATCATCGAAACGAAGTTTTATCATTGCCAATTTATCTAGTAATGCCATATTAGTATATGAATTCGCCGTATTGGCTCTTAATAGTCAATTTCTTTCCTTGGT
>Ga0308009_10000439_pt1 | contig 31013 bp, 23 predicted proteins | sample Neamet127_FD_203134 | JGI IMG/M metagenome (GOLD analysis project Ga0308009, IMG submission 203134) | Marine microbial communities from water near the shore, Antarctic Ocean - #127 | ecosystem: Environmental > Aquatic > Marine > Unclassified | place: Southern Ocean | collected 2014-07-24
TATAGATTTTGGACTTAACGGTTCGATGTTAGGCGCTCCGAACTTAGAAATGAGTTGCTAAGGAGTTGTTGGTAATCATTAATCCCAACCTATCACCTTATTTAGAAAGGCAGATGCAGTTGTAGTCTGTCTTTTTTTAACATATAAATACTGGGTATGAAAAATATCCTACTATCCTTATCTCTAATATTCCTAATATCTGCATGCGACTATAGTGTCGAGTCAGCTAACGCACATAGCAATCCTGCACTAACTGCATCACAATACATTAACTATTCAGAAAATACACACAGGGCTGAACTTGCAGCGTATATAGGAGTAGATCCAAAACGTACAGAATGGTGCGCTGCTTTTGTTAATGCTGTATTATCTGAAAGCGGAATAGCTAACAACGCATTGCACCAACATCCTTATGCAGCAAGAAGTTTCTTAGATTGGGGTACAGTAGTTGAAACTCCTCAACCTGGCGACCTTATAATCTTTCCAAGAGGTAATATAAGTTGGCAAGGGCATGTAGGATTTTATTTAAGCACTACTATAATAAACAATACAAAATACTATTATATTTTAGGCGGCAACCAGCGTAATAAAGTTTCTATAGACTTATATCGAGCAGCCCGCGTTCTAGGTATACGCCGCTAGTCTTTGTAATTGATAAATACTAATGTCAATAATCGTGCCGCACAAGCGGACTTATGCAGAACTGACCCACTGCGTAAACCTAGAACGTTTTAAAGGAGAAAACAAATGGGAAGACCACTAAACAAGAAGTTTTTCGGACCGCCGACAGTAAACGGCCTCGAAATTAAAGTACGTTTCTTTGCAGTAGGACAAGCAGAAGCAAACGGCTGGATCGAAAAGCAGTTAGGAAGCAAAAAGTTCCGTTGCAACAATGGAGATAATACTCCAGGCGATTGTACTCTAGTTGACAAATCACAAGGTGCTTTAGCAGCAGGAGAAATGACCATTACTGTAAAAGACGATGATGGAGTAGCACGTCAAGTTACAAAAATTTCAGGACGCCAAGTAACACTTGACTCAGGTACACGTATTGCTTGGAATATGGACGCCGCAGCAGACGACGATAAAGTTGAAATGGAAGAAGCTGGTACAAACGCAGCATTTAATGCAGCAGATGATTTCGAAACTGACTAAGATTAGTTATGGGGGATTAAGTTTCCCCCATATACTTTTTAACTAGGATAAAAGAATGTCAAAATATTTAAATGTACCAAATGGTAATTACAAAGTAGCTGTACAAACCGGCGGCAATATCTATTTGGATACAGGGTTCGAAACAGGCACTGTTGAAATTTCCGGAAACTTATTAGTTAGAGGTGACCAAACAACTGTTAATACTGCACAGTTAGATATCGAAGACAATATTATTACTATTAATAGCGGAGAAACTGGCGCAGGTATTACACTTAACAGCGCAGGTATAAAAATTAACCGTGGGTCATTACCTGATGCATTTTTTAAATACGACGAAGATGTTGCTGGATTTATAGCAATTGATAGTGCTAGTGCATTAATATCTTTATCTACTGGTGAGATTGACTCAAGGAGCCAATCTTTAACACTTAACGCAGGCACTAATACAGTTAATGTATCACCTACAGTAGACTACGAGCAAAAAGTATTTACATATGTAGCAGGAAACTTAACAGCTTACGATGCAGCTAAAGCTGATGTAATACCAAACGCACAAGCAGTAGTTGATTATGTTGCATATAACTTTGCAAACGTTTTCCTAAGCCAGATTGGTGACGGTGATGTTACTAAATCAAGTATTGTAATTGCTGACTTTGAGAACTCAGGAGTTGATAGTGTAATTAAATTTGATATTGACGGTAATACAGTAAGTCAGTTATATGCAGATCGCTGGGAATTTGATGATTTGCGGTTTACTGGATCTGTTATTGATACACTATCTAGTAATGAAGATTTAGTTTTAAAATCTTCAGGAACAGGAAGTATTAGAATTGACGACACACTGCATTTAAATAGAGTTCCTAGTGATGACGACGCAAGTTTACAACCTTCACAGCCAGTAGACGGAACAAAGATTTATGTAGCCGATCAGTATACAGGTAAATCCGGAATTTACTTTGTTAACGATCAAGGCAACAGAGACGAATTAGTAAGTAAGAACAGAGCACTCCTATTTGGAATGTTATTTTAAGGAATAAAAATGGCAATAGTAAATCAACAATTAACGACGACACAGTTAGATATGATAACTGTTCCAACAGGCAAATCGTATGCAATTACAAATATTATGGTTTGTAACAACGGCTCAGCACCTGCATCATTTGATATGCACTTTGTACCACAAAGTTCAAGTTTAAGCAACGCAGTTACACGAGTTATTAATGCACTAGAATTGCCAGTAGGCGAAACATTTACATTTGATAGCGAAAGAGTTGTATTAGAAGTAGGTGATAAATTGTCATTTGTTGCTGAGCCAGACATTGGCGCTGGACTTACAGGTCTTTCAGCAACAGTGAGTTATTTGGAAGTATAATATGAGATTGATCAAACAGCAGACAACTAACCTGAGACGTATACAACCTACCTCCAAAGGAGTTAAGTACGACATCGATGACCAAGTGGTTATGGTTAGCACCCGTGCATTAACAGTTCCTGTTGGAACATTAGCAGAGCGCCCTGGCGAAGCTGGGGTTGGCACAAGTTCTGCTATTGGCCAAGTTAGATATAATACAACTGATCAACAACTAGAAGCATATCAAAATGGCGCATGGAGAGAAGTACGCTTTAAAGAACCAAATCAAGATCCAGGAATTGTTTGGCAGAACTTAGGCACAGGAAATGCAGCAGCCGACGAAACAGTATTTGGCGAATTACAAAGTAATGATACAGATTATCCTGTTCCTGCAACTGCTAATAACATTATAGTAATGGTAGAAAACGTTGTGCAGATTCCAACAACAAACTATACACTGCATCAAACTTCTGAAATTACGTCAGGCGGCGCAGATGAAGGACCTAATCATCCCTATACTTCGTCAGGATCAGGTTGGTGGATTAAATTTACAAGCCCTGTTCCAACAGGCAAGCCGGTTACTGTAATTCATAACCTAGACAAATAAATACACTGTCAAAGGGAATAAAAGATGTCACAACTAGGTAGAATTAGCGGCGGAGTATTAAAAGATAATCTTTTACGCCAAGGTGTAGACCTTAACTTTAAAGACACTAGCGGCAGTGTTGCACTTCTGCATTTAGATGTAAATAACTCTAAAATCGGTATTAATACAGAATCTCCAACAGATGCTCTTACACTACCAACTTCTTTACGCACAAATAATTTAATATCGACATATAGCAATATTGCAAACTTCACAATAGATACAAGCCGAATTGAGGCACTAGGTGGTGATGGTAATATTAATTTAAATGCTGCTAATGATATTAGCGCAACTGCAATTGCAACTGACAATTTAAAAATAGACTTTAATACAATTAGTACTACTACTGCTAATACTAATATTGAATTACGCCCAAACGGTAACGGCAACGTTAATATTCAAAGTAACTGGAATATTACAGGAAACTTACATTCTACTGGAAATATTGAAACATCTGGAAATCTTACTTTTGGTAATGATGACGAAGACAATGTAAGTTTTGCAGCTGATATTGCTAGTGATATTATTCCTGATCAAACATACACTAGTGATTTAGGTTCGTTATCTAAGCAATGGCTAAACATATATAGTAATTTACTTAACGGAGAAATTGTTACAATTGATCAAGTTATTGTTGGAGGACCAAACTCAAGTTTAGCACGTAGACAAGGTAATATGTTTTACGTAAGTACACTAGGCAGTGATACTAATGTAGGTGATCATCAACACGGTGCATTTCGCACACTAAAACATGCACTTGCACAAAACGATGGAAGTTCAGCTGGACCAACTGCTATTCATATATTTCCAGGAGTATATGAAGAAGCATTTCCTTTAACTGTTCCGTCGCATGTACATATCGTTGGTGAAGATTTAAGAAACACAATTATTAAACCAACAGTAGCTACACAAAGTAATGATGTATTTTATTTAGAAGATGATGTTACTATTGAAAATATTACTATTAAAGATTTTTATACAGGTCATGCATTTAAATTTAAAAGTGGCGGACTAGTAAACACACGTTCGCCATATATTAGAAACTGTTCAATTATTACAAAAGGCAGTGTAGTTAGTGCAAGTGACCCAAGAGGATTTAATCAAGGTGATGCAGGCAAAGGTGCATTAATTGATGGTGCTGTTTTAGATAGTGCAAGTTTAGAAGCTAGTATGCTGTTTCATAATGTTACATTTATTACTCCAGGAGTAGACTGTATTACAATGACTAACGGTGTAAGAGTAGAATGGCTTAATTGTTTTGTATATTTTGCTAACAGAGGTTTGTATGCTACACAAGGCTCCAACGGCAAATTAATGGCAAACTCAACTATTCGTTATGGCGCAGAACTACGTTCAATTGGATCAGCTAATGTATACGGAAACTTTGGTGCAGTAGCAGACGGAGCTAATACATTACTATTCTTACAAGGGCATAGTTTTTCTTATATTGGCGCAGGAAAAGATACAACTAATGATAACACTCTTGTTATACAAAGTCAAGAAGTATCTGAATTAAATTCAGGTAGTGTAGTTTACACTAGCACAGACCAAAAAGGCAAATTTAGTGTAGGAGAATTATTCTTTGTAGATTTCGACACAGGCGAAACAAGTATCGATGCTAGCTCAATCGACTTTAGCGGCGTTGGTAACATAACTGTAAATAACGGAGTTGAAACAACTTTTATAGATGGTGAAAGAGTTGATACTGGTAATATAAGAGTTAATGGAAATACAATTACTACACTTGATGGAGATTTAAATCTACGTCCGACTACTAATTTATTTAATACTGATAATAACGCAGCATTAATAGTTAGTCGCGGCACTACTATGCAACAAAACAACGAATCTGCTGATATTAGATTTAATACCGACACAAGTTTGTTTGAAGGATACTCAACTGGTAATTTAAGTTTCGGTGGAATATATTCAAGTGATAGACAAGAAGGTGTTGATACACATGATACTAATAATACAATCGTATTAACAGTAGGCGGAACACAGATTGGATCAATTGATAGTAATAGTACTAACTTACACGGGCTTTCAACAGGCGATGTATTGTTTGATAATAATCTTGTAACAACAACACTTTCTAACTCAGATTTAGAACTTAAAAGAACAACTGCTACAAATGTAGTCGATGTATTTGATATTAATATGAAAGAAAATAACCTTTCAAATTCTAGTAATAACCTATTAACTATTACGTCATCTGGATTAGGGTATGTAAAGTTTAATAGCACTACTGGGTTAGTTATTCCTTTTGGTAATGATGCTCAGCGTACTAGTACTCCTGTTACGGGAGAAACTAGGTACAATAATGAACTTGGCGAAAACTTAGGATTTATGGAAGTGTATAATGATAATGTTGATTCTAATCCTCCTGTTGCAGGCGCATGGCAACGTGCAGCAGGCGAAGGTTCAGAAGTTACAGAAGATATTTTACAAGATTTAACTAATCTATACATCCTTGTACTAGGGTAATCCTTAAAAAAGATAAATACTATTAATGCAAAACAATGACCATTGTAATGCAGGGTCAAACTGTGGTTAACCGACAAAGAGCCCTTAGGGGATGAGAACTAGGCTAGAGGGACAGGATCCCCGTGTTGAGGAGCAAAGATGGCTATTGGTCGAATTAGTGGTCCGCTCTTAAAAGCAAACTTACTTCGTGAAGGAGTGAATTTAGCCTTTGAGAACGATTTACTATACTTAGATGTAAATAATAATCGCATCGGCATTAACAATGCTACACCCCAATACGACTTAGACGTAATCGGCACAACACGGGCACCGGGACTAGAAGTTAGCACACTTGCTAACATTGGTAATGTCAGTATTACAGGCACAACAATATCAACAACACAACCTACACTTAGCTTAGGTACTGCTGATAATGTTATATACCAAAACAAATTAACAGTTGACAAACTTCAATTAGAAAACAACGTCATTAGTTCAAACGATACTAATGAAAATATTGAATTAAATCCTAATGGCACTGGCACAGTAGAAATATTTGCAAATACAAATGTAACTGGTAATATTGTAGCAACTGGTAATATTACAGCAGATGGTAACATTACACTAGGCGACGCAGATACTGACAACGTTACATTTAATGCAGAAATAAATTCAAACATTATTCCAGATGCTACTAACACATATAGTTTAGGTAGTGCTACTAAGTACTGGGCAGACGTTAGAACACAGAACTTCTTCGCAGGAACAGTTACTACAGATTCAATTACAGTTGACGGTGTAGATATTGCACTACGCCAAGGAAACTTATATTATGTTTCTGAAAACGGACTTGATAGTTACTCAGGTGATCATCCTAACGATCCTTTTGCTACAATTAAACATGCACTAACACAAGCAACTAGCGGAGATACTGTACACATATATCCAGGGATATATCAAGAAATATTGCCAATGACTATCCCAGCAGGCGTGACTATTAAAGGCCACAGTATGCGGTCAGTTAATATTACTCCTACAGTGGCTACACAAAGTAATGATGTATTTTTAGTTAATTCAGGAGTTACAATCGAAGACGTAACTATTTCTGGATTCTACACAGGCTATGCATTTAAGTTTGCTCCAGGCTTTGCAGTTATAGGAAATAACCGTTCACCATACATTAGAAACATTAGTGTTATTACAATGGGCAGTGTTACTCCATCAGGAGATCCTAGAGGCTTTGCACAAGGTGATGCAGGCAAAGGAGCATACATAGACGGGGCTGTAGTGGGCGCAACAAGCTTGGAAGCAACAATGCTGTTCCATAGTGCTACATTTATTACACCAGGCGTAGACGCTGTTACAGTGACTAACGGCGCTAGAGTAGAATGGTTAAACAGCTTTACATACTTTGCTAATCGCGGCATTTACGGAGCAGACGGAGCAACAGGATTACGTGGCACAGGAAAAACATCAGTACGAGTTAACGGCTTAACTGGCACTATTGTAGACACAAATACATTTAGTTATTACGATTCAGATGGAACTACTGTTCTTGCAACAGGAACTATTAATGGCGTTGATGCAGATGGCAAGTTTTATGTAGACGGAAATCTAACAGGGTTAGAAACTGCTGGCGAACGTGGCGGCAAACTTGTAACTAAAAACGGAACTCCTATAACTGACACAGCAATTAAAAAGTTTGGATCAAGTAGTTTAGAACTTGATGGCACAACTGATTACCTAAGTATAGCAGGAAACAACGACTTTGGATTTGGCACAGGCGATTATACTGTTGAAGGTTGGTTTTATCTTACAAACGTAGGAGTAACTAATAACTTATTCGACTTTAGAGCTGGTGCAGCTACAGATGTTGCACCTGTGTTATATGTTGATAGTAGCGCACAACTTAAATTTTATTCATATAATGCTATTAGGATAGATGGACCGACAATAGTAGCAAACGCATGGTATCACATTGCTGTTAGTCGCAGCGCAGGAACTACAAAACTGTTTGTAAACGGAGCAAGTCAAGGTGTGCCTTGGGTGGCTGCAACAGATTACGATATTGCTAAACCTTTAGTAATTGGCGCAACATGGAACGGAGCAGACTTTGCTGTTGGACGTTTTGACGAATTTAGAGTTACAAAAGGGTTAGCACGTTATGCTACAAACTTTGTTACACCATCTGGAGAGTTTGCAAGTGATACTAACACTAAACTATTATTACACTTTAACAATGCAGTAGACGGCTCGACAGAAATTATTGATGATACTGTTAACTCGCAAGATATACGTTTTAGTAATGGCGCAACTGCTAATTATATTACGTTAGCAGATCAAACAGATTTTGGTTGTGAAATACGGGCAATTGGTAGTGCATGTGTATACGGTAACTATGGTATTGTAGGCGATGGACCTGGTGTACTAATGTATTTAATAAGTCAAAACTTAGCATACATCGGAGCAGGTAAAGAATTCGACAACGACGAAGGCGATGTAATACAAGCAAACGAAGTTGTTGAAACAAACAATGCACAAATAAGATATAGTAGTGTAGATCACAAAGGTGACTTTAGAGTTGGTGATTTGTTTTATGTTAATCAGGCGGACGGAACTGTAGACTTTAGTAGTTCAACATTTAATATTAACACAACTAGCGGTATAACAATTACAACAGGCGGTAGTCAAACAACTATTACCGGTGAACAAATTGATACTGGTAATCTACGTTTAAGTGGAAACACTATTCGAAGTTTAAGTGGAGATATTAACTTAGACGCAGATAGCGGCACAGTTAGAATTAATTCATCAAGTGCGCTACAACTTCCAAAAGGTAATACAGCAAGTCGTCCGACGCCAGCAACTGGTATGATTCGGTATAATACTGAAACAGCATTGTACGAAGGATATGACGGCAACTGGATGGCACTTAACGGTGTTTACGATTTAGATTTAGACACACGTATAACAGCAGAACTTACTCCAGGCGCAAATGACGGCACTATTAGATTTTACATTCAAGATAATATAGTTACCACAATTGATGCAGACAAACTAACAACTCTTAGAATTGAAGTAGATGACATAAGTATCGATGGTAATACAATTACTACTGAAACAGTTAATACTGATTTAACAATAAGTGCTAACGGTACTGGATCGGTAGTAATTGATAATTTAGCATTTAAAGATTCTTCGATAACTAATAGAGAAGTAGACGGAATATTAAACTTTCAACAAGAAGGTAGTGGATATTTTAAAATTGACGGAACAAACGGATTTGTTGTTCCAGTAGGAACAAATGTACAACGCCCAGCGTCAGCGTACAGAGAAACTGGAATGACACGATATAACACCGAACAGCGGTATATGGAAATATGGGATGGATTTAGTTGGGTATCGGTTGCAGGAGCTACTGGATCAATTAGTTATTCAGCAGCTGAAGACTTAGCAATTGAATACATACTAACACTAGGATAAAAAGATGGCAACACAATTTAAAAATAAAGTAATAAAAGAAATAGGACCTATTCCTATTCTTGCATTAGAAACGGATGCATCTACTAAGTCAACTGTAATTGGAATTAATTTAGCTAATTTAACAGATTTTATAGTTTATGCAAGTATAACTCTAAAAGATGACACTAGTGTTGAAGGTTACTTTATGAAAGATGTTATGGTACCGCCGAATAGTAGTTTAAAAGCATTGGCCTCGGGCGAAAAATTAATACTTGCGTCTGACAACGAATTATATTTTGTAGCTGATCAAGACGAAGCGTTAGATGTAATTGTAAGTTACGTAGATATTGTATAAGGAATAAAATTATGTCAAGTTACACAGGAATGACACCAGACCATATTAACGGAGCAGTACAAGATAGATTCTTTTACGGCCTGCGCAGAACTGATGACGGAGAATTGTTTATTGGCAAAGCTGATCAAATAAAGACAACTGATACAATTACAATAAATAATCCTGGAGACCCAACACAAAATTATCCAAGTTTCGAACAAGGACATGAGTTTTATGAAGGCAGAGACGTAAACCACAATTTAATTTACGACAACTTAAACTACGAACAATTTCGATGGGACGACAGGAATATATCTTACTATGTTAATACAGAAGGTGAATTAATAGCAAGAGTAAATCAAAAACATGTATATGATGAAAATGATTCATCAAACGGATTATAAGAGAGAAAGTAAATGGCAGAGTTTAATTTAGAACGAATTAGGTTTAGATGGAAAAGCGACTGGTTAGTATCTACCAAGTATGTCAAAGATGACATTGTATACTTTGAAGGTAAAGCATATGTATGTTTAATTGGACACACTTCCGGCGGCACGAATATCTACTCAGATTTAAATCTTGCTGCTCCTAATACTCGTTGGGTATTAATGTTTGATGGCAACCAATGGCGCGGCAATCACGGATTAAACGTAATTTATAGTCGTGGTGATATTGTAAAATATAAAGGATACATTTACCAATGTATTACTGAACACCAAGCTACTAATATAGTTGCTCAGGCTCTTATTGCAGATATCGAAAAATGGACAATCGTAGCTACGACTTATAATTGGTTAAACACATGGACACCTACTGTTGATGCTGTAGGCGCAACTCCAGCAGTTACCCAATATTACGATTTAGGTGATATTGTAATTTATAATGGCATAACTTATGCTTGTATCGAAAAGCATATTGCTGCTAATTCTTATTATTTAGGTTTAGAATATGATCAAGCAAAGTGGGAAATAGTTACTAGAAGTGATAATTGGCGAACCGATTGGACAGTTAACACTAGATATGTAGTAGACGATATTGTAAAATACGGTGCTATTAGTTACAGATGTTTAACAGCCCATACTAGTAATACAACATTAGTAAGCGGATTAGAGGCCGATCAAGCAAAGTGGGAAATATTTTTAGAGGGCATTGAATACAAAACCGATTGGGCTGCTGCGACTCGATATAAGAAATACGATGTTGTTAAGTCAGGTGGCACGTTATGGAGAGCAACGACTGGACATACTTCTACTACTACTCTACGAGTAGATCAAGCTAACTGGACAGTTTGGATTCCAGGATTAGAATACGAAGCTATATGGGATACTGTATCAGAATATAATTCAGGTGACATTGTTGTATATGGCGGCTATGCTTACACATCATTAACTAATAACATAAACAGTGTTCCTAGTGTTAATGGTATAGCACAAGATACTGGTGATTGGGAATTACTTGTTGCAGGCTATCGTCATTTAGGCAACTGGGCATCTGCTACACTATATAAAACTGGTGATGTTATTAGAGACCAAGGTTATCTTTATATTGCTATTGCAGATACCACAGCAGTTAAGCCAGCATCAGATGCTGGCAAATGGCAAGTATTAGTAACAGGACGCAAATGGAAAGACTATTGGGTAGATGATACAGAATATCATTTAGGCGATGTTATAACATATGCTGGTGTAGCTTATATTTGTATATTGGGTCATTTAGGAACTGAAAGTGAAAACCGCCCAGATTTAGATTTATTAAACGTACAAGGTATTGATGATGGAGATGTTCATTACTGGACTACTTTATTACAAGGTACACCAGGAAACGTGCTTCAATTCTTAGGCGACTTGAGAACACACGATGGCACCAGTCATGTGAGACAGGCAGTCGGCGGTTCTGGTAACCTACTAAAAGCAAATGCCGGAAGTATACTTTGGGAAAACTTCGAAGAAGTGCCTAATGTATTATATGTAAGTTCCGATGGCAATGATGCTACAGGTGCTGGACTAACAATAAATGCTCCGTTTCGCACAGTAAAATATGCATGCGAATATGCTGCTGATAATTACGATAATAACACTGTTAATACAACAATATTTGTTAAGACAGGCATATATTTAGAATCATTGCCAATTAAGATTCCGCGAAACTGTGCAGTAGTCGGCGATGAATTAAGAAGTACAGTTATACATCCATCACCAGGTAATGAAACTGGAAATATGTTTTATGTCAACAATGGTAGTGGCCTCCGCAATATGACACTTCAAGGACTAACTGGATCACTAGGTAATCCTAACACATATCTTACAAAGAGACCATCTGCTGGGGCATTTGTAAGTTTAGATCCAGGAGCAGGCCCAGATGATAATACTGTTTGGATTACTAATAAATCGTGCTATGTACAAAACGTAACTACATTTGGTACAGGTTGTGTTGGTATGAAAATTGACGGATCCCTTCACAACGGTGGAAATAAGTCAGTTGTTGCAAACGATTTTACACAAGTATTAAGCGATGGCATTGGATACTGGGCACTTAACGGTGGACGTTCAGAACTTGTAAGTGTGTTTACATACTTCTGTCACATTGGTTACTTAGCCGAAGACGGCGGTACGCTACGTGCTACTAACGGAAACAACTCATATGGTACATACGGTTCAGTTGCTGAAGGGTTCGATGCAAACGAAACTCCAATAACAGCGAAAATAGATAATCGTACATTAGAAGCACAAGTATCAGTTGTACACACAGACGGCACTCAAATAATAGGCTTGGGATATTCTCATGCTGGACAAACTTATACGTCAGCAACTGGAACAATAGCAGGAACTGGAACAGGTGCAACAGTAATATATGACGAAGTTAGGCAAGATGCAGTAAGTCAACTTAGGTTAATTGACCCAGCTGATTCAAGCACACCTGGCGGATTAAATTATCAATACTTATTAAATAATGCACAAGACGGCACTGCTACAACAATAACAATAGCAGCATCAGACACTAGCGGAACAGAGGCAGCTTATGTAGGCATGCGTATATTCTTAGATAGTGGTAAAGGTGTTGGACAATACGGATATATTACAGGATATAATGCTGTAACTAAAATTGTAATTGTCAGTAGAGAATCAGACGGTGCAGCAGGATGGGATCATATCACTCCAGGATGGCCTATTGAAACTACACTAGACGGCACAACGCGATATAAGATAGAGCCGAGTGTTGTTGTAGCTGACCCTACTTTTAGTGCAGTAACTAAAGACACACTATTGACAGCAAATTTGTACAAATTTACAGCTTCTGATAAAAATCAAAAAATTCTTGTTGTTCCTGCTATTATTAATCAATCACATGCATACAGTACTAATGCTGGTTCAACCTGGACGAACATTGCAACAGCAATTGAAACTAGTGCAAATACAACTACAGGAGTAGTATATACTGGACAAGAATTTATAATTACAGCCAATTCAACATTTTATTATACTTCAGTATCTGGCGCTTTGGATAGTTTTACAAAATCAGCAGCAGCAGCAGCAAACTATACAAGTGTAGCAACAAACGGAGCAGGCAAAGTGATACTAGTATTAGCTAGTGGAGCAGTTAGCTATTCAGCTAATCACGGATCAACGTTTGCAGCAGCAACTGGCATAGCAGGTAACGCAATGTACGGTAATGGTAAGTTTGTTATTGTTAATGACAACGGAAATGTTGCTTACTCAACAGATGACGGAGCAACTTGGACTACAACAGCATCTGCCTTAACAGCAAGTACATGGATTTCTGTAGTATACGGCAACGGTAAATTTGTTGCACTTGGCGCAGCTAATAAGGTTGCATACAGTTTTGATGGTATTACGTGGTACGAAAATATTATAGAATCTGGTGATACATTTTATACTGTATCGTATGGTGCAGGCATATTTATTGCATCAGGAAATACTAATAAGCTTGCAAAATCTGAAGATGGAAAAGTTTGGTTAACATGGAATGCAGACAGTACATCTTATACATTAAATACATTAGCGTTGGCTAGTGAATTAGAATATATGCCACTTACTAAAAACTGGATTGTTGTCAGTCAAGGATCTACATGGAACACAGTTGAAATGGGTGCTACTGCATTTGCTAGAGTTAATGTAAGTTCAAGTAGATTGCAAGATTTTATTATTTACAATCCAGGCAGTAATTATAGTAGTGACCCTGCAGTAATAATTTATGATCCTGTGTCAACAGTAGCAGGACAATATGAAGTAAGACGTGCTGATGGAGTATTACCGCAGCCAGTGGCTACAAATAGAGGCACTGGATATGTTACAGCAACAATGACTGCAACGGGAGACGGATTTGCAGACATATTTCAAACAGGAAAAACATTAAAAATTAAAAATGTTAGTGTCGTTCCAGGTCCTGGAGCAAACGTTGTTATTAATGGTATCGACGATGTTACTTATAGACTAACAAAGATAGTTTCACAAAGTGGCTCAGCACCTAATTTTAATTTAACTATTGATGTTAGTCCAACAATTAAGAATCAAAATTCACCTAATCATAACGAAACAATAATTATTCGTGAAAAATACAGTCAAATACGATTAACAGGACATGACTTTTTAGATATCGGCACAGGAAATACTACAAGCACAAGATATCCACAATTGTACTTAGAAGGTGAAGATCCAACTACACCTAGACAACCATTTAATGAAACAGTTGACAATGGTGGAGGCAGAGTATTCTACACAAGTACTGACCAAGATGGTAACTTTAGAGTTGGCGAGTTATTTGCTGTTGAACAAGCTAGCGGAACAGTTACAGTTAATGCTGATTTATTTGAATTAGACGGATTAACTGAATTAAGTTTAGGTGGCATACAAGTCGGCGGCAGTGCTGTTATTATTAAGGAATTTAGTAAAGACGGTACGTTTGTTGCAAATTCAAATAATATTGTTCCGACACAGGCAGCAATTATTAAATACTTAGAAAGTAGAATCAGTAGTGGCGGCGCGGACGCATTAACAAACACATTAGTGGCAGGACAAGTTAAAGTGTCAGGTACTACTATTACAACAACATCAGGTTTACAAATAAACATTCCTGTAAATGTACATCAAACAGGCGGCATCGACGGCGACTACTTGGCGCACCAATTGTTTGGAATATGATAGAGACAGTTATGATAAATATATTAAATAGAGCGGAGTTTTTAAATGGCAGAGTTTAAATTAGGTAGAATTAGATTTATATGGAAGAACGATTGGACTACTTCCACAGTCTACTACAAAGACGACATCGTACGTAACGGTGGTAACACATATGTTTGTATCGCGGGTCACACTGCTCCGTCATTGTTTACTAGTAACCAATCAACATACTGGAATAAGATTTCAGATGGTGTTGACTGGAAGAATATTTGGATAAGTTCTACATATTATAAAGTAAATGACATTGTAAAATATGGTGGATACTTATATGTAGCAAACGCAGCTCATACAAGTGCAGCAACAGATACTCTTGGTTTAGAAGCAGATCAATCTAAATGGGATTTATTTGCCGAGGGGTTTGATTACAAAGCCGACTGGCAGACTGCTACACGTTATAAGATTAACGACATTGCAAAATACAACGGTACTGTGTATATTTGCACAGCTGAACATACTTCAAAAGCTAATAATACACTCGGTCTAGAACCAGATCAATCCAAATGGGATATTTTCTCAGAAGGGTTTTATTGGACTGATATTTGGGCAATAGGTACTCGCTATAGAGTAAATGATATTGTACGCTACGGCGGTACTTTATATGTTGCTAACACTGGACACACTAGTAATGCAACACTAGCAAATGGTTTAGAAGCAGATCAATCTAAATGGGATTACCTACACAAAGGTATAGAATATAGAGCTACCCACGTAATAAACACACGCTACAGAATTAATGACGTTGTAAAATACGGAGGCGGCACATGGATTTGTACTACACAACACACAAGTAGTGCAACTAATTTAGCAGCAGACGAAGCTAACTGGGCACAGTTTACTGAAGGTTTAGAATTTGAAGATAGCTGGGCAATCGGCACAGCTTACCAGCCAGGTGACTTTGTAACATACGGCGGATATAGTTATGTTTCAATTACAAACAATGTTGGACTAAAGCCAAGCGATAACGCAGCAGCTTGGGACTTGTTTACAACTGGATTTCGTTACGTAGGCGACTATGACGTTAATGCAGCTGACTTAGAATATATCGAAGGCGATGTAGCTCGAGTAGGCGGTTATACGTATCTATGTATTCTAAAGCATACTTCACAACATCCACCAAGTACAACATACTGGCAGAGACTTAACGAAGGTATGGAATGGAAAGGTACCTGGGCTAACGCAACAGAATATGATGCAGGCGACTCTGTACAATATGGTGTGAACAGTTATATTTGTGTGCTTAAACATGCTTCAGATCAAGTTACATTACAAAACAGACCAGATCAAGATACAGACGGCACCGAATGGAATTTGTTAGTTGCTGGTGCAGAATCAGGCAACTTAACAACACAAGGCGACATTGTTTATCGTAGCGGAAGCGGCGCAACTAGATTGCCGATTGGCACAGCTGGACAAGTATTAAAAGTAAATGATACTGCAACTGCTCCGGAATGGACAAGCTTTGGTGCAATTAATAATGTGTTCTACGTAGAAACATCAGGCGGCAAAGATGCCGCTGCACCGAGTTATGGTGTTACATTAGATCGTCCTTGGAAATCAATTCGCTATGCAACTGAACAAGTGCAAGATGGTGCAATTCGTTATAACGCTAAAAATCTTTTGCAACGCAATAGAAGTTTCATACAAGACGAAGTAATTGAATATATTGAAGCTATTTATTCAGACACTGCTACAGCTACTACAGCATCAACAGATGCTATTACTGTAACAAGTACAGCTTGGTTGGTTGCAAACGAAACAGCAATTAAATTCGCAGGCACAACCTTTGGAAATATTGTTGCAGGTACAGAATACTTTGTAAAAACAATTCTTAACGCAACTACATTTACTGTATCATTAACTAAAGGCGGAGCAATAGTTGCCCTAGCAGATGGCACAGGAACATCAGCAGTAAGTCTTTCTTATGTACAAGCAACATGCCGTAGAGATACTGGGCAAGTGCTTGATGCAGTTATATGGGATTTAACACATGGTGGAAACGAGCGTTCAGTAAAAGCAGCAAAGGCATATTTTAATGCAGCTGGTGATACTTATATCGGCGGAGCAAATGCTTCACAGACAGTAGCAGGCTTTGGATATATTGTTACAGTTGCAGACGCAGTTATGTCTAATGTTGCTCCAGCAGTAGTACGCGGTAGTTTAAACCGTTATACTAACGCTGCATTTATAGAAGAAGCAGATGCACTAGCAACTGTAACAACACTAGTAAGTATTGTTACTAGTGCAATTACAGCAGGCAACACAACTGCTGTACCGGCTGAAACTAAACCACAAAGTACTATATTTGTCAAAACAGGAAACTTTAGTGAAGTACTACCAATTATTGTTCCTGAGAATACAGCTATCGTTGGAGACGAACTACGGTCAACACGTATTTCACCTGCTGCATCGGCAGTATTAGCATCAGACACTCCAAAGTCATTAGATGCATATTCTAGAATGGCAGTTATTATGAGTGACATCGTTACTAACGCTGCTGTAACTAAAACAACAGGAAACGCATTAACTCAAGTAACAACTTCTCCAGCAGGCTCATCAGCAGCAGGAGCATTTGCAGCGGAACTTTGGACACAAATAAAAGATTATGCTGACTTTGGTGTAAACGGCGCTACAGGTGACTCTACAGTTCCTGTAATTTATGGAACAAACACTCCAAACACTACAACTGATTATACATATGCTGTAGAATCAATTGAAGCAAACAGAGCATTTTTACTAGCAGAAGTTAATGCATATATTGCTAATACATATCCAGGATATGTATATGATACAGCAGCATGTGAAAGAGACATTAGTAGATATATTGATGCTATTAAATATGATTTAATTTATACAGGAAATTATAAGTCTTTACTATACGCACGTTATTATGCAAATTCTGTAATAGGCGCTTCTATGAGTTCTGTTACAGAAGATATGTTCTACATGCGCAATGGCACAGGATTGCGTAATTGTACTATAAACGGACTAACAGGTACCTTAGGCAGTGTCAACGCATACGGGACTAAACGTCCAAGTGCAGGCGCATTTGTAAGTTTAGATCCAGGCTGGGGACCAGCACACACAGCAACGTGGATTATTAATAAATCTCCATATATACAAAATGTAACAACATTCGGTACAGGTTGTATTGGTCTAAAAGTTGACGGTGATATACACGCCGGCGGAAATGACAGTATTGTTGCAAACGACTTTACACAAGTATTAAGTGACGGCATTGGTGCATGGGTTACTAATTTAGGCAGAGCAGAACTTGTTAGTGTGTTTTCATACTACGGCCACATTGGTTACTTAGCAGAGAATGGCGGCAAGATACGTTCAACGAATGGTAATAGTTCATACGGCGCATTTGGTACCGTTGCTGAAGGGGTTGACGTTACTGAAGTTCCAATCACTGGTAAGGTAACAAACCAAAGCTTTGACGCAGTTGTCCATAATGTATTCACTGATGGTAATAATGTACTAGCATTAGAATATTCAAACGCTGGCAATGATTACACAATTGCAACAACTGCATTACTTACTATTGATACAATTAGCGCAGCAGTAGCAGCAAGGACAACCGGTACTTATTATAACGTAGTTGGAGCATCCGCTGGCAGTGGAACTGGACAATCTTTCGATATTACTGTTAGTGATGTAGGCGCTGCCACAATAGTTATTAATAAAGGCGGCACCGGACATGCTATAAATGATACAATTACTATTGCAGATAATTTACTCGGCTCAGGAGGCGCAGCAGCATTAACATTTGACGTTGCTACTATCGGCGATGCTACTCAGTTTACTGTTACAGGCGAAGGTTTCGGCGCAGCAGTTGATAATGCTGTAGTAGCAGACGGCAGTGTATTTGAAGTAAGATTAACTGACCCTTCTAATAATTTAGGCGGCGTAGGATATATTGACACACAAAACGTTGCCCAAGCAGGCTCAGCAACACAAATTACATTATCTAACACAGATAGCAGATTAAGTGCTCAGTATGTTGGAATGGCAATTTTCTTAACATCAGGAGTTGGCGCAGGTCAATATGGTTATATTGATACTTACAACAACGGTACAAAAATTGCTACTATTAAAAAGTGTAGTGATGATGCTGCAGGTTGGGATCATATGACTGGAGTTGCAATTGTAGCAACACTAAACGATACTACTAATTATAGTATTGAACCAAGAATATCGTTTGTTGCACCGCCAAGTACATTATACGCAGACACTGCTAAAAGTAGAGCACATATAACAGACGGCAAAATCAATATGATTACAATGTGGGATGCAGGTGTAGGTTATAACTCTGCTCCAGCAATGACCGTTACAGATCCAAACAACACTGTAGAAGTTCCACATACTGTTAGAATAGGTGACGGAGTTCTAAGACAGCCTACTTGGACTAACAGAGGCACAGGATTTGTTACTGCTAGTGCAGAACTTACTGGAGACGGTCATGCTGACTTATATCAGCCAGGCACACTAGTTAGAATAACTGGATTAACTGCTGCACCGAAACCAGGTTCAAATGTTGAATTTGGAGATATTGCTGGCAAATATTATAAATTAGTTAATGTTAGAGCGTTAACAGGCACTGGGCCTTTCGAAGCACAACTACAAATAAGTCCAGCAATTACTGTTACTGAAGCAGTAGAGCACGATGATGATGTTTCAATGCGTATACGTTATTCGCAAGTACGTTTAACAGGACATGATTTCTTAGACATAGGTACTGGCAACTTTGCTGATACTAATTATCCAGGAATTCCAACTAATCCAGTTGATCCACTAAAAGAAACTGTCATCGGCGGCGGTGGTAGAGTTTTCTACACAAGTACTGACCAAGACGGTAACTTTAGAGTTGGACGTTTGTTTAACGTTGAACAGTCAACTGGCGTTGCATCACTAAATGCTGATGCGTTTAACATTAGTGGACTACAAGAATTATCATTAGGCGCAGTTGAGCTTGGTGGCACAGGAGCAACTATTACTGAATTTAGTGTAGACGGCACGTTTACTGCTAACAGTGATAATGTTGTTCCCACGCAGAAAGCGATTAAAACTTATATTGCTTCACAGATTGGTGGCGGCGCAGGCGAACTTAATGTTAACAGCATTACAGCAGGCTCGGTAAAAATTAGCGGACAAGAAATAACAACAACAACAGGCAATCAGATAAATATAATACAGAAGGTTAATTATACAGGTGGCATTAGCGGCGACCCAGTAGCAATGAATTACTTTTTACAACAATAATGGAGAATAAAGAAAATGGCCACAGGTAGACTAGCAGCAGCAGATCTCGCAGCAGGCACAAATACAACAGTTTATGCAACGCCAGCGGCAATATATACCGTGGCGAGCTTAAACATTACTAATAGGGGCAATCAGCCTACTGTTATAAATGTTGCAATAGCAGATTCGGATACCCCAACAAACGGTGAATATATTGAGTTTGAAACTGAATTATTGCCAAAAAACATATTAGAGCGCACTGGTATTGTACTAGCTGCCACACAAAAGATCGTAGTCCGTTCCTCGCAAGCACACATAAGTTGTGTAGCGTTTGGAATTGAAACTACGGCATAAATACAAGTAACGAAGGAAGAAACTACCATGGGAAGATTCATTACAGCAACACTGAGTTACGCAACAACTACTGTCGCTACAGGTGTAAGCTACCAAGCTAAAACAAACGACAGAGTAATGTGTACAGCAGGAAGTATAACAATTACACTACCAGCGGCAGCAGATGCCATAGTAGGTGACACTGTACAAATTATTGATGTTACCGGTGTAGCTGGTACAAATAATATTACAGTAGGAAGAAGCGGCGCAGAAATTCAAAACGTTGCAGAAGACTTAGTCATCAACATCAACAACGCTGCACCAATATTAGTTTATTCAGGTGTAACTTACGGTTGGGTAATTTCAGGAAGCTAAAAATATGGCAAACTTACGTACACTATTAAGTTCACTAGAACCGCCCAGTATTGGTAATGCAATACAGATGTTTTATGTAGGCATTATGGAAGCAACAGGCTACGGTTCAGGCTCATGCACTTGTGACTGGACAGTACCAGCAAACATAACTACTGCTACATTTGAAGGATACGGATCAGGTGGAGACGGCGGCGGCGGATGCTGTTGTCAAGGCACAGTGATGGGCGCAGTTGGCGGATCTTATGCAATTACAACAATTGATGTTGTTGCAGGACAAACTTACAGAATTTGCGCACCACCTTCTGGATGTTGTCATTGTAATGCAGGCGTTGGTAATAACGGCCAGGCTGCTTGGGTATCTTGTATAGACACTGGCGCAGTGTTCATGTGTGCCTGCGGTGGACAAGGTTCTAATATGCAACCTTCATTTTCTGTTATGGGCAACGGCTACACTTGTTGCTGGGGAAGAATTGGTAATGCCGGGACCGGAGATTTAGTATTTAAAGGCGCAGGCGGCACTCTAAACCGTAATACCTATTGCCACAATCAAATGTATCAAACCGTTGCCGGCGGCCCATTTTCAACAGGCAAAACAAGTGCAGATTACTGTAGTCTTTGGGGATGCCAAGGATGCGCAGTTATGAAAAGTTACGCTCAGTATCCAGGCGGCGCTGGCGCAGACGGCCCTACATGCGGCGGCCCTCAGTGCTATGGTCAATGGGGCCAAGCAGGCATGGTCAAGATAACATACAAATAAGGAAAAATAAATTATGCCATCAATAACAACTGTAACAACAGATTTAACATACGTTTGCCCTGACGATTTTTATAGTCAATCAGTAGCAAATGGTGATACAGCAACAGCATCATATACAGGCCCTGATAGATTATGGGTGTTTGTTGACAATGCAACAACCAATATAGAGCTGCCAGCGTATAGCGAAAGAGATGATGGAGCAACTATTCCTGTCAGGCTTGGTTGCACTAAAGTTGAAATTACATCAGATACACAACAAGGATTAACGCTGTTAGCACTAATAGAGCCCGGCAACCTTGCAGATCCAACTGGACATGCAGTAGTAAATGAAACTTTGCCCGACGGCAGTGTACATTCAACTACTAGTCCAATTGCTTTACGATCTGCTTATAGTATAAGAACTGTTACCTATGTAGACGGAACATGGACAATACCTTTGCAAACAAGTGATAAAACGTGGGATGATATTATCAACGCCAGAGATGGAATGCTAACATCAAGCGACGGAAGAATCGCACCTGATATGCCAGCGGCCTTAAAGCAACAATGGGTTGATTATCGTGCAGCACTTAGAAACTTTCCAAGTACTATGGGACGCGGAACGGCAGACGAAGTGCCAGCATGGAAATGCGCACTTCCAACAACACCAGTGGAGTAACAAATGGCAGGATTAAGAACACTATTACAATATGCTGGTGATGGCGGCGGCGGAAGCATCGATTTTTCAGAAATTTATGTCTACGACCCAGCAACAATTGACAACGCAGATAATGGCGGCACATGCTGCTTATACACAGTTCCTGCAGCTACTACTTGGATGGGTGTAGAACTATGGGGTGCCGGCGGAAGTGGAGCAGGAGTTTGTTGTTGCATGGGAGGCTGGCCAGGCGGTTCAGGATCTTATACTAGAAAAATTATTTCAGTGACACCAGGTGCTACATACACAATATGTTCAGGCGGAACTGGCACTTGCCACTATGATACCTCAGGCGGGCCTGTTGGCCATCCGTCATATGTATATGACGTAACGGCTGCTGTTAATGTTGCGTGTGCAAGTGGAGGCACCAGAGGCTGCGCAGTTTGCCATCATATGATGAATTGCTCATACCAAGGATGTAGAATGGCACCTTGCGGCTGTACCTGCGGAACACTTTCAATATGTGGAGTAACAGGAAGCAGTCATGGTAGTCCTTATTGTGCCGGCGGCTCTTGGAACTATATGCCAAGTGCTCCTTTCACAGGCAGCGCAATGGCAAGAAACTCTAAAGACGGCTGTAGTGGCATGTGTGGCGGCTGTTGTAACGGAGGTTATGCATCATTTCCAGGCGGCGGCGGCCCGACTTCATTCTCGCATACCACAGGACCATTTTACGGAGGACCAGGTGGCGCAGGACTGGTTATTATATATTCAGGCGCTACGGCATAACAAGGATTTAATTAATGGCTAATTTAAGAGATTTATTATTTGGATACGAATCCGGGCAACCAATTACTCCCGGCGAATTTACAGTACTAAACACTAACTATGAAAGTATAGGCAACGGTGGCTGCTGCTTATTATGGACAGTACCTGCTGGCAAAACACGAGCAGTATTTGAAATGTGGAGTGGTGGCGGAACCGGCGCAGGCGGGTGTTGCTGTATGCAAGGCGGCGGCGCAGGCGGCGGCGGATATGCAGTTAAAGCAATTGACGTTGTCGCAGGTCAACAGATTCAAATTTGTGCAGCAGGTAGTGGATGCTGTGGCGATTACTATACGTCCATTAATGGATGCCCAAGCTGGGTATGTTCACAAGGCGGCGGCGGAGCACCTACTTGGTTTACTTGTTTATCCGGCGGATACACTAACGATCGATGTGTTACATGTCAACTAGGTAGCAACTGCTACACTTGTTGTACAATGTGTTCAGGCTGCGGCGGAAGAGTTGACGGAGGAACTGGTACAGGCGCCAACCAAGCAGATTTTGTAGTATGTGGAGTAGGCGGTAACGGACATTCAACTCAATACTGCCATGGTGCTTTCCATCAATTTGCAGGTAATGGACCAATGACCCCAGGTCCAAGAATTGGGTATCCTGGGTGTTACGCTTGTGGTGCCGGCGTGTCTTGGGGTATATTCCCAGGCGGAGGCGGACTTTCGTCACAGACCTATGGCGGCGGTTGCTGCTGCGGTGGACCTGGGTCCGGTGGACAAGTATATGTGCTATATTATTAATAGGAAGAAACAATGGAAGATATAAGAGTAGAATTTACTTACGATATAGCAGACGATCAATATCATACAACAACTGATCTTGAAGAAACTGCAACAGCAACATATGATGGACCTGCAAAGCAATATTGGCAAATTAGTGACAATACAAACGTTTGGACTGGTCAAGAAATAAGTTACGAGCAGCATGTAACTTATAATGAAAGACTAGATGACGGGTTTTATTCAGTAGAAATAGATTGTGCAACAAATCCTTTAATGTGTAGTTTATCGAGTAATCGATATATTGATACGTCATTCCAAACCGAGCTGACTGAAGTAATAGCAAATAATTCAGACTATGTAAGGGACACACCAACTGCACCGTTGCACACATACGAAGTTAACAATCTTTCTTATAATCGTGCAACGGAAACTTTTGGTCCGCTGCCTTGGAAGACTTCTAGTATAGACTGGGATGGTGTTATTAAATTACGTAACAACCAGTTAAATAACAGTGATAGATTAATGTCAGAAGATCTACCCACTGGCCTTGCAACAAGTATAACAGCGTATCGTAGAGACTTGAGAGATTTTACTAAAATACATGGAGCTAGCTGGATAGCTGATCTTACGGCACCCGGTACTGGATATGCAGTTGGAAATAGATTAGCAGTTACTGATTCAAGGCTAAAAGCAAATCAAGCTGTTGATGATGTTATGATAACAGTATTAACAGTTAATGGTGCAGGAGCTATACTTACATTTAGTGTATCAAGTTCGAGGTCTACACATATTAAAGCAGCAGCTACGAATACTGATGTATATCATACAACAAATGGAGCTGGCACAGGTGCTACATTTACTATCAGTAAAAACTTACTAATAGATCCATGGAAACTGGACTTACCTGTTAGCCCAATGGGATAGTAAATTAATATTATAAAATAAAAAAGCACAGTTTTATACTGTGCTTTTTTTTGGACTCAGAATCATTACATACTACAATACTGCCCTATAAATACTTTATAACAACTAATTAACATGTAGTTTAATACTTATAGGAATAGCAATGACAAGAAATACAGCATTTTTTATTAACGGCGGAGCAGGACGGGTAGTATGCTCTATTCCTGCATTAGAAAAATTCGCAGAAGAAAACCCCGACAATGATTTTATTGTAGTATGCGAAGGAGGCACTGAATTTTACAAAGGGCATCCATTGCTTCATGCAAAAGCATATGATCATTGGCACAAAAATTTATTTGAAGATAAACTAAAAGATATGGAGTTAGTAACTACTGAACCGTATCGTGTATGGGAATATTATAATCAAAAATGCAATTTGTCACAAGCATTTGATATACAAATAAACAACAAGGGTATACGAGACTTACAGAAACCCAATATTAAATTAAGTAAAGGCGAAGTAATTGCTGGCAAGCAAGTAATTAATGAAGTTAAAGAAAAAACTGAAAAAGATAAATGCGTTGTAATACAACCATTCGGTAGAGGCGTTTTTGACGATAACGGTATAGTTACAGACTTCAGTGGAAGAAGTTTTGAACCGCAAAATATTATTAATATTGTAAAACAATTAAGTAAAGATTATGCTATTGTTTTTATGGGCGAACTTGCAATTGACTTTACAAAACACGGTGTAACTGCTCCTGTAGCTATTCCACAAAATATTGATTTAAGAAAATGGACAGGAATTATATCACAAGCAGATTATTTTCTAGGATGTGATAGTGTTGGACAGCATTTAGCATATACATTCGATATTCCTTCAACTGTAGTTATTGGAAGTACATTTAAAGAAAATGTATCTTATCCTAACGAACCAACATTTAAAATATTAGATATGGGCGAAGGCGAAAGAGTATACAGTCCAATTAGAATTACTACTGACGAATACTCAGACAGAGTTAACGAAGGATTAATGGCTATGAATTCTGCAATTGAAGATGTTATAATTGATAGTGTAACTAAAAGTGTTACTGTTCTAAAAACTTCTAAATCTAAATCTAAAATAACTAAAGGGGATAAAACCTAATATGAAAACATCAGTTTGGATAGCAGGTATTGCCAGAGGACATAACTCCGGAGTATGTTTGTTAAAAGATGGAGAGATTGTATTTTCTATTGAGGAAGAACGTCTTACAAGAAGAAAATACGATGGCGGCCCGTTGGCTAGCATGTTAAAAATATTAGAATATACGCCTAAACTAGATCATTTAGTTATAGCCCATACTACTAGTCTTGAAACTGCCGGAAAGTTAGATTACACAGGCGAAGATGTGTATAGCGGACTAGCAAGAAAAATAGGATTAATTGAAGATCTAGCTCCTGATAGAGAAAATTGGACGCATCCTCAAGTACACGATATGTCAATGTTTCATCATAAAATGCATGCAGCTATGGCGTTTTATCGAAGTGGATTTGAAGAAGCTGTTTCGGTCATCGTCGATGGCGCTGGCACATTTTTACCATTAACTACGTCCGACGGTCCGTTAACTGTATGGGAAACTGAAAGTATATATAACTGTAGTTATCCTGCAAACATAGAGACACTTCATAAATCTGTTGGCGCAAGAGATATGATAAAAAATACGTACATTCCAGACTTTTCAGCAGACGGATGGGAACCAGATGCAACATTTGCATTAAGTGTTACAGACAAAGCTGGTATAGTTAAAGCCTATGAAGCAGTAACAGAATATTGTGGCTGGTCCAGTATTGAAGCTGGAAAGACTATGGGACTATTTCCGTATGGTAAACCTAATGATACTTTTCCAGATATAATCGAAGATAATAATAGTCCAGTACCAGTAGTAAATAGAAATTTAATATTACCTCGTTATCCAATGGGAGCCGTTGTAAATTTTGATATGTTTGATACGTTAAACGAACATAATAGTCATGATGTAACTTTATTACAAAATAGAAGAGACTTAGCATACGCTGTGCAAATTGAGAGTCAACAAGCAGTTGCTGATCTAATTAGACATGCTGTAAAAATTAGTGGCAATAAAAATGTTGTTATCAGTGGCGGCTACGGATTAAATTGTGTTGCAAACTATTATTACCTAAAAGAGCTAGAAGGCGAAGGTATAAACATATATGTAGAGCCTATATCAAATGATGCAGGCACAGCTATGGGTGCAGCACTTTTATGGTCCCATAACATTACTGGAGATACCAATGTTCGTCCTAAACAAGACAATGTTTATCTAGGTCCAGTACATAGCTATACAGATGAAGATATTAATAATATTGCATCAAACTATAATGCAGAAGTTACAGATGTATCACAAGACGATATTATTAAATTAATGACTGATAGAAACATTGTAACACTATTCCAAGGACGTTCTGAGAATGGCCCAAGGGCATTAGGCAACAGAAGCATAATGTATGATCCTACAGATCCAAATGGTAAAGATTTTGTTAACAGTGTAAAGAATAGAGAATACTTCCGTCCATTTGCAGGTAGTATACTAGAAGAAGATGTACACGAATGGTTCGACCTACGTGGTATGGAAAGTTCTCCTACAATGATGTATGCTGTCAACTGCCAGCCAGGCATTGAAGAAAAAATTCCAGCTATTATTCACATAGATGGTACATGTCGCATTCAAACTGTAAACAGAGAACAGAATCCGCATTACTATGATATTATTAAAGCATTTAAAGAAAAGACTGGATGTCCGATTATCTTTAATACTAGCTTTAACTTAGGTGGCGAACCTCTTGTAGAAACACTCGACGATGCTATGCGTACATTAGACAACTGCGATATTGAATATCTTTACTTGCCCGAATACGGAAAATTAGTAAAGATAAAAAACGGATGATGTACCTTAAAAACACAAATGATACTAGTTGGGACGCAATACTAGATAATATTCTAACAATGGATGCAAGTGACGAAATAGATAAGTTTCTAAAAAATAATAAACTTACAGTAGGAACAACATACGGCGCTGAACAAACTAGTGATATACGTAAAAGCAACATTGGTTGGATACTTCCTTCCCCAGAAACACATAATATATTTGATTGTATTGCAACTGCTATTCAATCAGTTAATACTAGGAAGTTTGGATTCTCATTAACTTATATTGAAAACATACAATATTCTGAATACAAAGATGGAGGGCACTATACATGGCATCCAGACTCGAAAATATCTTCAGCTGATGGAGATATTAGAAAGCTTTCGTTTTCATTATTACTTAATGACGATTTTGAAGGAGGCGAACTTGAGTTATTTGTTGGTGCAAAACCCACAGTAATTCCTTTAAAAGTGAATCAAATAGCTATATTCCCATCGCATGTATTACATCGTGTAACTCCGGTAACATCAGGACAGCGTGATACGCTTGTTGGTTGGGTTCACGGTCCTAATTTTGTTTAAGGTTGTACACGTAAACTGATAAATATTACAAATAGGGACATACAATGCAAAACTTAAAAAAATATCTAGCATACGGATTAAAAAATACACTGTTGTTTAAAAACAATTCAGGAACTAGTCACAATGGTCCTTGGAAACAAGTATATACTGACACACAATTAGATCGATGGCATGTTAGTGACTTTAATAGTGTACAATATACTATTAGTGCAGACTTTGATGTAAACAATAAAGAAATCATTAAGGTATTAGTTACAGCATCAAGAGATAGGGCAAGTGTACTAATATATGCAAGAAACAATACACTTAATGATATGCTAACTGTAAGTGCAACCGTAAATGATAGCTATGTAGATGTTATTTTAAATCCAGTAATCGATGCTACTCTTGATCCTACAACAGACTTTACAGGAGTAAAAGTTATTCATACTGCACAGTACTTCCATAACCAAAATCCTCTAGTAGTCTAAGGATACTATCAAGATAAATAACATATAGGAGAGCAATACCCATGGCAGTTATTAATTCACCGTTCGAATCACAATATGGATTTAAAGGACCTGGGTTCTCTGTTGATAATCTTGGCAATATTACCGCTACTTCGATTATTACTGTAACAACTGATGGTGACGATATTGTTGATTATAATGTTGGTGAAAATGCTCTAAATTTTCAATTTACCGAAATAGCAGGACTGACACCTACAATTACGCTTGCTAGATCAAGTGTATACAAGTTTAAATTAACACTGCCGAATTTAGGATTTAAAATTTATAAAGCTGATAAGACAGCTTTATATAACACAGGACTAAACCATTCTGATGGTACCAATGGTGTCGAAGCACAAGGTAAAGTTACTGGGATTTTAGCATTTTCAATATCAACTGATGCGCCTGATGTACTTTATTACGGCAATACTGTTGGAAATATTTTTGGAACAATTAATATAATTGACCCTGTAGGAGTTTTTAGTACATCTACTATTAATACATCAACTGCTTCAACTAGCTCAACTACTGGAGCATTAACTGTGGCAGGCGGTGCCGGCATAGCAGGCGACTTGTATGTGGGCGGCTCGTTGAATGTAGACGGCCTTGGAATATCTTCTCTTAGTTCTTCTACTAATTTAGAGCTAGAAGCTGTAAATAATATCATTATTAAAATTGATGGCACATCGTTAGGCGTTATGTCAACAACCGGCTCTACGGTACCAGTAATTGATACTACTATAAATAACACTGTAATCGGAGCAATTACTCCGTCGACAGCAGCATTTACTTCAGGAAGTGTAACTAGTTTACCTACAACAGACTCTAGTTTAACTAATAAACAATACGTAGACAGTACATCACTGGCACTATCGATAGCATTTGGATTATAAAATATGGCAAAGACGCAACTAAAAAATTATGTATTTAAACCGGGCATCGGAGTTAACGATAATAGTTATCCAAATGCTTATGGACTGTTAAGTGCAAATAAATCATTCATACAAAAAGAAGCAACAGACTGGATACAAACTCAAGTAAATGCAGGTGCCGCAGGCTTTTCGGGGTATACTTATAATGATTCCAAATGTGAAAGAGATATAGGTTATAATATTGACGCATATTTAAAAGATTTAAAATATGGCGGAAATGAAAATACAAACAATGTTATTAAGTATTATTGGGATCAAGATGTCGCACAAGTTGACGGTACCAGACAACCTGAAATACAAACTTATGGTTTTATAAAAACGCTTATAAACACTTATATTCTACTAAATTCTGCATATGCTGCTACGAATACAGAAGTTTCACAGACTATAGATAATACCAAAACTGCAGAAGCAACAGCAATCACAAATATTAATACATTAGTAGATAGTACAGTATCTGTTATTACTAATGGATTAACTAGCATGCCTGTATATGTTGCAACAGGTGTCGGCACAGTTAAAATACAAGGTCGCTATAGTGTTAACGAATTATTATTAATATCAAATGCTACACGAAGTGAAGTTTTATATAACTTTACTAATATTGCAACAGGTGCAACGGTCGAGATTAAAGAAACCGCAGACAAAGACTTTATAAAATTTACTGAAACTACTGACGGTGTTACTACAATTAAATTAAATTATAATACTAGTACACATGCAGCAACCGACGACATACAAATTTTTGTAGAACAAAAAGAAGTCAGAACACGCCCGTATGATTTCGGCACAGATGCCATTGAGCGACCTCGTTCAGCAGAACCATTGTCAATGTTAGACGCTGACTTTGAGTATGGACTACAGCCTACTAAATGGAGTGCCATTGGTACGCTACGTGGTTATCCAAGTGTATACGAAATTCCAGGAACTGACGCAAGTGTGTCAAGTGTTGTTACAGATGCAAGTTTAAGTGAACCAACACAAATATTTACTGGCGCAGTTACAAACAGCGGTACTGAAGATTGGACTTGGAGTAGTGCTACACATAGAAACGGCAATGTAACAGGCAATGACCCTACTATTGTAATATATGAGGGAGACACATTAACTATTACTAACAACGCAGGCAGCGGTCATCCATTTTACTTTAAGACAGTAGCAGGCGCAGGCACAGCTAACCAAGTTTCAAATGTTACAAACAACGGCAGCGTAAACGCAGCAAATCTTATAACATGGGTAACCCAGCCAGGGAGTGCAGGAACATACTACTATGGTTGTAGTAATCATGCCGCAATGGGAGGAACTGTTACTGTATTAGCAAATAATAATGGCACAGGTATTGGTCAGTCACTGATTACTGTTACAACTGTCGGAGCACACGGATATACAGCAGGTACTCCTGTAAGTTTAAAAGCACTAGAAAATAGTATTGCAGGCGCTTCACGAGCAGAAGGCACGTTTATTATTGTAAATGTACCTAGTCTAAATACATTCCAATATTTTGCAAAAGCAAAAGTTGGCTCAGTCTCGGGCGATGTGCTTTCGACAGGATACACACAATTAAGACAAGCTGGATTTTATACTGGGGCGTCAATTGGTACACCTATATTTACAGTATCAAGTAACGGTAGTTCAGGAACTATGTTTGCCCAGCTAGGAATTCTT
>Ga0308009_10000442_pt1 | contig 30983 bp, 30 predicted proteins | sample Neamet127_FD_203134 | JGI IMG/M metagenome (GOLD analysis project Ga0308009, IMG submission 203134) | Marine microbial communities from water near the shore, Antarctic Ocean - #127 | ecosystem: Environmental > Aquatic > Marine > Unclassified | place: Southern Ocean | collected 2014-07-24
CGACAAAGGCGTCAGCAGCAGAGCCGAACTGGATCGATATCGTGACGCTTGGGATCATGCCGCTGACCGTACGCCTCATGGTCAGCCGATTGAATTGGGGTCCGGCGATTTCAGCTAGTCGTCTTTGCCTGCATCAAGTCGCATTTCCCTATTCCTGCCTGTCGTCGCTGTCTGATAGTTTTGAAACCAAGCATCGACGAGCGCACCTCAATCTTCAAAAGTGCAGCGATTCTTGACCGCCCACTCAATCCGCAGTGCGCACTCGCTGGTGGACGTGGACGTTCGGCGTCACAAACCATGGCGCGTTACAATTTTACTTATTTCCCCACGGAGATCAATCATGAATTTCAGCATCGAGTGCGAGGAAGAAGTCGATGGCCGCTGGATCGCTGAGGTGCCGCAGCTTCCTGGTGTCCTGTGCTACGGCAAGACTGCCGACGACGCCATGGCGAAGGCGGAAGTGCTTGCCCTTCGTGCCCTGGCCGAGCGCCTTGAACAGAGTGGGTCGCATCCTGTAGCGATCAGTATTTCCCTTCCCCTCGCCGCATGAGTCACTGGCCTTCAGTCAAGGCCAAACGTTTGCTGTCGGCTCTATTTGGAATTGGGTGGAAACTGAAACGGCAGTCCGGGTCGCACCGCACCCTGTCACGCGACGGATCGCCCGATGTCGTCTTCGCTTTTCACGACGGTGAAGAAGTCGGTCCCCGGATGCTTGCTCGCATCGCGAAGCACACTGGCATTACTCCCCAAGATCTGTAATCCGGTCGGTTTCTCCCCCGACGCGGAATCGGGTCGCCGGAGGTTTCTACCCTCCAGCCCCCACACCGTGCGGGTCCGCAGTGGGCGGAATAGCATTTCCAGCCCGGCGGCAGGCTGGCACGCGCTGGAGCAAAAAGCTTTACTTGTGATTGCGGGCAGAGTCTGTCCCGGACCTGATCCGGGGGCCGGGATGACAAACAAGGGTCAAGGGCTTCACTCGCCCGCACTGCCATCAGCCCCTGCACTGAGCCGCTGCAACCAGACCATCGCCTCGTCCAGCTCCTGCTGGGTGATCTCATGGGCGTTCGGGAATTCAGCATAACTCAAGGCTATCGGAAGCGTCTCCACCAGCGCCCGAATGGCGTGTGCACTGGCCAGCGGAATCACCTGATCGCGCGTGCCATGGCTGACCCAGAGCTGCTTGCCCTGCAGCGCCTCTGACGGCGCCACCAGCGGCAGCACCTGGGACAACAGCCGGCTGTGCATCACCATCGCGACGTGCATCAGCGCCGGTTGGGTCAGCAGCAATGACAGCGACATGATGCCGCCCTGGCTGAAACCGCCGACCACCACGCGCTCCGGCGGCATGCCGAGCTGCTGCGCAGCCGCAGCCAGCGTTTGCGCAACCACCTGCCGGCTGGCGGCCTCCTGCGTTTCGTTGATCGTGCGTTCGCCCTGCGCATCCACCGTGAAGGCGAACCAGCCGTAGGCCGATGGCCCCATCGCGTACGGCGCGCGCAGGCTGATGACATGAAAATTCTTCGGCACATAGGGCGCCAGGCCGAACAAGTCCTGCTCGTTGCTGCCGACGCCGTGCATCAACACCAGCAACCACGGTTCGGCGGAAGAGTCAGCTAGCCGGTGAAGAAAAGACAGGGGAAGGTCAAGCATTGCAAGGCTCCGGCTCATTAATTTGCTATGTTTTTAATAGCTGCTCACGCCCGTGGGGTATGGGCTAGAGGCTGAAATCATCATGAATTTCGGGGAAGTACCCTCATTCACTGACCTTGCCGCGTGAAGTCTTGATGTCTGAGCGCTGGCTTTTGCCGGCCAGGCGCCGCTGCTTCGATCCGTACGTCGGCTTGGTCGCACGCCGCGCTTTCTGCGGCACCGACACACCATCGACCACTTCCTGCAAGCGCGCCAGCGCGTCGGCACGGTTCATCTCCTGCGTGCGGTGCTGCTGGGCTTTCAAAACGAAGATTCCTTCCTGCGTGATGCGGCTATCGCTCAAGCACAGCAAGCGCTCGCGAATCTGCTCTGGCAGTGACGAGGCCATGATGTCAAAACGCAGATGAATGGCGCTGGAGACCTTGTTGACGTTCTGCCCGCCCGCGCCCTGGGCGCGAATGGCGCTGAACTCGACCTCGCGTTCGTCCACCAGAAATTTCGGCACGGTGGGCATGGCGGGGCCGGGACCGATCAGGCCATGCCGGCCAGCACGGCCAGTCCCGCGATGGCCAGCGCATAACCCTGCACACCGAACCCAGCCATCACACCTTTGGCGACCGGCGAGAGGTAGGAGTGGTGGCGAAACGCCTCGCGCGCATGCACGTTGCTGATGTGCAGCTCGACCACGGTCACGCCCGCGCCCTTGATGGCGTCATGCAGCGCCACGCTGGTATGCGTGTAGGCGCCGGCGTTGAACACCACACCGGCCAGTGTGCCGGCCGCCTGGGCGCGGCCTGCCTCCTGGATCGCGTCGATCAGCACGCCTTCGTGGTTGCTCTGGCGAAAGTCGAGTTTGAAGCCGTGGGCGGCGCAGGCCTTTGCGCACAGGGCTTCGACATCGACCAGCGTTTGCGAACCATAAACGGCAGGCTCGCGCGTGCCGAGCAGATTGAGGTTGGGACCGTTGAGGACGAGAACTGTTTTCATGGACTCAGGCTTTCAGTGGGTGAACCGGCATTATCCAGCCTGAATTTTAGGGGCTGTCCGGCCGCCCGCCTGGATCTGCGTGACGGCGGGAGCGGGGCGAATCGCGCACAATCACGGGTCCCCATGCAAACCCGCCACTTCCTTCAGTTGATTGCCCTGTCCGCGCTGTGGGGCGGCTCGTTTCCGCTGCTGCGCATTGCCAGCCCTGCCCTCGGCCCCTGGCTGCTGGCGGGCCTGCGCTGCGTACTTGCGGCGCTGGTGCTGGCGGTGCTGATGCGGGTGTTGCGCCAGCGCTGGCCGGCGCGCGCGGCCTGGCCACGACTGGCCGTGCTCAGCGTGCTCACCGTCGTCGCGCCTTTTGTGCTGTTCAACTGGGCCGCGCTGGTGATCCCGGCCGGTTATTCGGCGGTGCTCAACGCCACCGCGCCGCTGTTCGGCGTGCTGGGTGCCGCTGCGGCGGGCGAAGAGCGGCTCAGCGCGCGACGCCTGGTCGGTTGCGCGGTCGGTTTTGCCGGCGTCGCATTGCTGGTGCAGCTCGGTCCGGTCGCCGTCACACCGCCCGTGGTGCTGGCCGCGCTGGCCTGCACAGCGGCTGCGGCCGCCTACGGCTTCGGCGCTATTTTGATGAAACGCGCGACCATGGCCTATTCGCCCTTGCCCGCCTCGGCGGTGGTGCATGTGGCGGCCACACTGATCTTGCTGTTGCCGGCGGGTGTGGCGGCTCCGACGGCGCATTACAGTACTGGCGCGCTGGCTGCCGTCGCGGTGCTGGGCCTGGTCACCTCGGGGCTGATGTACTGGATCAGCATGCGTCTGATGCGCGAAATTTCGGCCAGCGCCGCCACCTCTGCGGCCTTCATGATCCCGCTGTTCGGCGTGGCCTGGGGCGGCATCTTTCTGGGCGAGCCGGTCACCTGGGGCATGGTGCCGGGTTGCGTGCTGGTGCTCACGGCCACCGCGCTGATCACTGGCTTCAACCCGTTTCGTGATCGCGGCAAGACCTGACCTGTCTGTCATTGCGGGCCTGACCCGCAATCCATGCAGCATGGGCTTGCGACTCTGGCAGATGCGACATGGATCACCCCGGTTCAAGTCCGGGGAAGGCTCCTCAAGTCCGGGATGACGGCTTTACTTGCTACAAAATCAGTAGCTGCTTACGCCCGTCCCGTATGGGCTGGAGGCCGAAACGCTTAAATTATGTGACCACCGAAGCTTCAGCATCAAGCCCGCGCTGCAGCCGCCACGCCCGCCAGGCGCAGAAGGTGGCGATGGCACTGGCCACTGCGCAAGCCCAGTAGACACTGCCCAGCCCGTACACCGAGCTGAGCAGACCACCAGCCAGCCCGCCCAGCACACCAGGCAGCCCATAGGCCACCACCACGTACAGCGCCTGGCCGCGCCCACGCAGGCGGCCGGGAAAGTGGTGCGACAGCAAGGCAATACATGCCGTGTGGTGCGTCGCAAAGGTCAGCGCATGCAGCATCTGCGCAAACACCAGCACGGCCAGCACACCGGCGTAAGTCGCGGTCAGTCCCATGCGCAGCGTCATGGCAGCGGCGCAGATCACCAGCCAGCCGGTCAGGCTGAAGCATGGCAGCCAGCGCCCCTGTGTGTAGAACCAGCCGATTTCGACAATGATCGACACCGCCCACAGGATGCCGATCATGGCCTTGCTGTAACCAATGCTGTCGAGGTAGAGCGAGAAAAAAACATAGATGCCGATGTGCGCCAGCACATGGAAAAACGCCGCCGCAAAAAACCACTGCACTGGCCGTTGCCGCAACACCGGCAGCACCGGCACCTTCTCTTCATGCGGGTTGACGGCCTCTTTCAGATTGGGCAGGCACCAGACACTGACCGTCACCGCCAGCAGCGACAGAAAGGTCCAGGCCGGGAAATGTTGCATGCCGAAAAATTCGAACCAGGTGCCCGCAGCAAACACCGTGACCAGAAAACCCAGTGAGCCCCAGAGTCGCACTCGGCCATAACGCCGCGCATCAAAGGCGCCGCCCTGGCTGATCAGGTGCGCCATGGCGGCCTCGCTCATCGGCATCATGGCGCTGGTGTGGGTAAACATCACCAGCAGCACAGCCGTCAGCCACCAGACGCCGAAGCGTGAATCAAAGTCCAGCCACAGGCCGCAGGAGCTGATCAGCGCAACCGTGGCGCCATAACGCAGCAGCTTGACACGTTCACCGGTGTGGTCGCTAAGCGCACCCCAGCCGTAGGGCGCAAACAAGCGCGTGGCCGCCTGCACCGAGGTCAGCAGGCTGATCGCAATGATGCTGAAGCCCAGCTCTTTGAGCCACAGCGGCAAATAGGGGTTGAAAAATCCGATGTGGGCAAAGTAGCTGGCCGACAGCGCCGCAAACGGCACCAGTTGGCGGCGCCGGGTGGCAGCTTCGGGCATGGCCTCAGGCAGCGCCGTTGGCAGAACCGTTGATGGCCCGCATCGGCGAGACCACGTCGCCGCATTGCGCGCGGTGCCGCAGCGCATGGTCCATCACCACCAGCGCCAGCAGGGCTTCGGCAATCGGCGTGGCGCGTATACCGACGCAGGGGTCGTGCCGGCCTTTGGTAATGACAGATGTCGGCTGCCCCGCCATGTCGATGGACGCGCGCGGCGTCAGGATGGAGCTGGTCGGCTTGATCGCAATCGAGACCTCCAGGTCCTGCCCGGTGCTGATGCCGCCCAGCACACCGCCGGCGTTATTGGACATAAAGCCTTCGGGCGACAGCGAATCGCCATGGGTGCTGCCGCGCTGCGTGACGCTGGCAAAACCCGCGCCGATTTCCACACCCTTCACCGCATTGAGGCCCATCATGGCAAAGGCGATGTCGGCGTCGAGCTTGTCAAACAGCGGCTCGCCCAGGCCCACCGGCACGCCGCTCGCAGTCACGCGGATGCGCGCGCCGCAGGAGTCGCCGCCCTTGCGCAGCTCCTCCATGTAGGCTTCGAGCTTTGAGACATCAGCCACCGGGGCGAAGAAGGGGTTGTTCGGCACATGCTCCCAGGACTCGAAACCGACGGCCAGGTCGCCGACCTGCGTCATGCAACCGCGAAAGGTGGTGCCGTATTTTTCCAGCAGCCACTTGCGGGCCACCGCACCGGCCGCTACCGTGGGCGCCGTCAACCGCGCCGAGGCCCGGCCACCACCGCGCGGGTCGCGGATGCCGTATTTCTGCAGGTAGCTGTAGTCCGCATGGCCGGGCCGGAAGGTGTTGAGGATGTCACCGTAGTCTTTGCTGCGCTGATCGGTGTTTTTGATCAGCAGACAGATCGGCGTGCCGGTGGTTTTGCCTTCATACACGCCCGACAAAATCTCGACCGTGTCCGGCTCGTTGCGCTGCGTCACATACTTGCTGGTACCGGGACGGCGCCGGTTCAGCTCGACCTGAATGTCCGCCTCGGAGAGCGCCATGCCCGGCGGGCAGCCATCAATCACGCAGCCAATGGCCGGTCCGTGGGATTCACCGAAGTTGGTGACTGCGAATAGGGTGCCTAGGGTGTTGCCGCTCATGCAGGGGATTATCCCAGATGGTACTAACTCTAGTAGAGATCGATTTAGATGCCACGCGGAAGCAAACTACGATCACGATAAAACTGCACTTGACACCGGTTTAGCCGCACTTTGCGCGCAATCTACAGTCACAAAATTTAAGCCCTGTCGTTGCGGGGTTTCTTTAGCGGCTTATGAACGGACTAATACACCGCTCAGTGCACGCACACTCCACGCAAAAGAACACTCAAGTTGCCAAATCCTGCAAGCGCTGCGGTTTACGAGCAAAAAATAGCGCTATTCCCCCACCTACTTGAGCCACATGTGGATCGAGAGGCTTTTCACCCTTCTCTTCGAGTAGCTCATCCCACCTGGCTTTCAAATCTCGCCAAGGTGTCTTACTAATACGCTCGACGTTGTACCAGTGATAAAGCTCCCCCCAACTAATGAAGGTTGTGCCGTTTGCATAAAGTTCATCAAGACGCCCCCAGACCTGATCCACATGACGCTTCAAAATAGCCATTTAAATTCTCCTTGAAAGCAAGAATATAAATAGTACTACTTAAAATAAATAAGAACGAGCTAAATTTTTATGGCAATTTATATTTTCTATCTTTTTTAAACACGGGTGGCCAGAAGGAAAGGCCATGAGCAAAACTGCATTCAAAAACTTCGGCCAACAAATACACATACTGCTACGCCACCTGCGCAGTCAGCTTCACCCCCAGCGCCCGCGCCACCTTCAACACCGTATCGAACCGTGGTTTGGCGCCAGGCGCAAGTGCCTTGTACAGGCTCTCTCTTCCAAGACCAGCGTCCTTGGCAACTTGTGCCATGCCTCTGGCGCGAGCGACATCGCCAAGCGCGAGCAGCAGAAGATCGGGGTTGTCGGTTTCGAGAACAGCCGTCATGTACTCTGCAACAGCGGCATCGTCGGTCAGGTACCTCGCTGCATCGAAGGCAAGCAATTTGGTTTTTGGCTTGGGCGTGGTCATGGTTCTGACTCCAGTTCTTTAACAATACGCTGCGCTCGCTTGATGTCTCTGGCTTGCGTGGACTTGTCGCCACCAGCAAGCATGACGATCACGATGCTGCCTCGCCGGGTGAAATACAGACGGTAGCCGGGGCCGACATCGACCCGCATTTCAGACACTTCACCTCCAAGCGCTTTCCAGTCGCCCAGGCTGCCGGCCTCGACCAGACGTAATCTGGCAACAATACGCACCTGCGCCCGAAGGTCCTTCAGCGCGTCGAGCCAGTTCTGAAAGTCTTGCGTCTGGCGGACTTGAAACATTCTGAAATTGTATCTAAATGGATACTTTTGTCAAGCATGTGCAGTCACTGCCTGTTTGCTGGGGTGTAGCATCCCCGTCGCGCCTCGCCGACCTTGGCGGCGTCAACGCCCGAAAAGGCCGCGCAGTTTGTTGACCGCATCCACCGCATCCTTGAGCGGCTCCGGGGCAGCCGCTGGTGCAACTGCAGGAGCAGCCGCAGACTGGGGTGTGGTTTGCACGGTGGACACATTGGCGGCTGGCGCACCCGCCGCAGGCCCCGCTACAGCAGCGGGCACGGCCTGGGACGCCAGAGCTTCGGATTCCGCGACAGTGGGCAAGGGCTTACCCACCCATCCCTGCAGGCGCGTGCGGTCCATCGCGTCAACCAAAGCCTGACGCAATGGAGAGTCGGAGCCGCTGACCGTCCAGACAACATTGTTCACCTTGAGCGCCGCACTTCGGCTGGGGCTTGCCACGCCGTAAGATTCGGAAAGCCCGGTGGGATCAGTGCGAAGTTGTCTGGCATTGATCGCCACGGACACAATCGATTTTCGAAAATTCAACTCATAGAAGCGCGTGGCTTCCAGGTTGAAGTCTCCGGTGGTCCCCTTGCACTGCTGGCCGAGGGAAGTGACGCTGTCCTTGTTTTGCAATTTGCCGCCCACGGGCACTGGCGGTAGCGCCGCCACCAGTGCGGCCATGGCGCGGCCATGAAATTCCACCTCGGCTGCCGTCGCCTTGCGCGTGTCCACACAGTCAGCCAAAGCCAGCCCAGGCCAACCCAGGCCGAGCGCTGCAATGGCGGCAAGCCATCGACAGGGCGCGGTACCCGGCTGCGTTGCGGGGTTCAGTCTCAGGGTGAGTTCAGCAGAAGTTTTCATTGGCGTCCCTTTGATAGTGGTGGCTACAAGGCTACCTCTTTTTTCTTAAAAAATCGATAGTTGGCAGATCGCGCTCCAGCCCATGCTGATCGGGCGTGAACAGCTATTGAATTTATAGCAGACGATGACCAAGCAAACGGCAGGCATGCCTTTGCCAGGCGGTCCAACTCCGGCTTGCTAGAAACCGACTGGCTCGCGAGCGGGTACGGGGTTCGACCCTTCGACAAGCTCAGGACCGGCCAAGCTCTGCCCTGACCGTGAAGAGGTGAGCGGCCCCATGGGTTCGGGCAAGCCCGCAAAACACAACAGGTAGCAGGAAGTTCAGGAAGCCTTGACCGCAGCCACAAGCCTGTCCGCACACGCCAGCGCCTGGCCCGCATCCCGCGCTTCGACCATCACCCGCAGCAAGGGCTCGGTGCCGCTTGCGCGGATCAGCACCCGACCGTTGTTGCCAAGCTCTGCCTGCACAGCCTGGATTTCCGACGCCAGCAGCGGGCTAGCCGCCCAGTCCTGGCCGGGCTGCAAGCGCACGTTGATCAGCGTCTGCGGAAACAGCGTGACGCCAGCCAGCAGTTGCGCCAGCGTCTTGCCGCTGCGCACACAGGCTTGCAGCACCTGCAAGGCGCTGATCAGGCCGTCACCGGTGCTGTGTTTGTCCAGCGCCAGCAAATGGCCCGATCCTTCGCCGCCCAGCAGCCAGCCTTTTTTCTCCAGCTCTTCGAGCACATAACGGTCACCGACCTTGGCGCGCACAAACTCGACGCCCCTGGCCTGCAGGGCCACCTCCACCGCCATGTTGGTCATCAGGGTGCCCACAGCACCGGGCACCTTTTCGCCGCGCTCCAGGCGCTCGGCCACCATCAGGTACAGCACCTCGTCGCCATTGAACAAACGGCCTTCGGCGTCTACCAGTTGCAGCCGATCGGCATCGCCATCGAGTGCCACGCCGTAGTCCGCGCCATAGGCCTTCACGGCCTTGATCAGAGCTTCGGGATGGGTCGCCCCTACGCCATCGTTGATATTGATACCGTCGGGCGAGCAGCCGATGCAGGTCACATCGGCACCCAGTTCATGAAACACCTCGGGTGCAATGTGATACGCCGCACCGTGCGCTGCATCGACCACGATCTTCAGGCCCTTGAGGGTCAGGTCATTGGCAAACGTGCTTTTGCAAAATTCAATATAGCGGCCAGCCGCGTCATCGAGGCGACGTGTTTTGCCAAGGTTGGGTGAGTCGGCCCACACCGGCGCTTCTTCCAGCGCGGCTTCCACCGCCAGCTCCCAGGCGTCGTCGAGCTTGGCGCCCTGGGCGCTGAAGAACTTAATGCCGTTATCAGGAAAAGCATTGTGGCTGGCGCTGATCACCACGCCCAGGCTGGCGCGCTGCGTGCGCGTGAGGTAAGCCACGCCGGGTGTCGGCAAGGGCCCGAGCAGCACCACATCGACGCCGGCAGAATTGAAGCCCGACTCCAGCGCGCTTTCCAGCATGTAGCCCGAAATCCGCGTGTCCTTGCCGATCAACACCGTGGGCCGCGCTTCGGTCCTTTTGAGCACACGGCCGACCGCATGGGCCAGGCGCAGCACAAAGTCGGGCGTGATGGGCGCCTGCCCCACCGTGCCGCGAATACCGTCCGTTCCGAAATATTTTCTTGTCATCGCTTTGCTCCCTCATCAGTGCTTGTGGTCATGGCTGGAATGGCCACTGCCCAAGATTTTACGGGCCGAACTCCGCTCCGCCTGTAGGCGGTCACGCCATTGCAGCAGCCCAGACCTTGAGGGCTTGCACCGTCTCGCGCACATCGTGCACGCGCACGATGCGGGCGCCGCGGTCCACCGCCAGCACGGCGGCCGTGACGCTGGGCACCATCCGGTCGGCGATGTCGAGCTTGGCCACGCTGGCCAGCGAGTTGCTGCTGACGGCCGCCAGCGAGGACTTGCGCGACCAGCCTGCCAGCACCGGGTAGCCGGCGGCCAGCAGTTCCTGTTGACGCGCAAGCAGCGAAAAATTTTGCGCCACGGTTTTGCCAAAGCCGATGCCGGGGTCCAGCACGATACGGCGGGCGTCCACACCCAGCGCCAGCAGTTCTTTGGCGGCTTGTTCCAGGAAAGAAAGCACCTGCGGCAGCACATCGCCCTCCATGGGCGCGGCCTGCATGGTTTGTGGCTCGCGGTGCATGTGCATCAGGCAGACGCCGCAACTCGGGTGCGCCGCCACGACGGCAGCAGCGCCAGGCTGCCGCAAGGCCCAGATATCGTTGATGATGTCGGCGCCCAGGTCCAGCACGGCGGCCATGACTTCGGGCTTGTAGCTGTCCACCGAGACGGGAACACCGAGGGTCACCGCATGGCGCACCACCGGCAGCACCCTGGCGAGTTCCTCGTCCAGCGGCACGGGCGGCGCGCCGGGCCGGCTCGATTCGCCGCCAATGTCCAGCATGTCGGCGCCGTCACGGATCAACTGTTCGCAATGGTCCAGCGCGGACCGCTGGCCGCTGCCTGCAGAAAAATAATTGCCCCCGTCCGAAAACGAGTCCGGCGTGACGTTGACGATGCCCATGACGCGGGGCAGCGCCAGGTCGACCTTGAAGCGGGAGGTTTGCCAGATCATCACGTTCTCCTCTGGGCAAAGAAAAACCGGGGACTTGCCCCGGCTCTTTGCAGTTCGTACTGGATCAGGCGACGGTGGGCGCCGGATCCGTGGTCACAGCGGGGCTGCCGCCGCTCGGGCCACTGCCACCGCCAACCGAGGGGTTGCGCGGCGTCCAGTCCTTGGGCGGGCGCGGCTCCTTGCCAGCAATGATGTCGTCAAGCTGGTCGCCGTCGATGGTTTCCCATTCGAGCAAGGCCTTGGCCATGGCATGAATCTTTTCCTGATTGTCCTCGATCAGCGTACGTGCCACCGTGTATTGCTGGTCGATGATGCGGCGGACTTCGCCATCCACTTTCTGCAGGGTGGCCTCGCTCATGTTGTTGGTCTTGGTGACCGAACGGCCCAGGAAAATTTCGCCTTCATTTTCAGCATAGACCATCGGGCCCAGGGCCTCTGTCATGCCGTAACGCGTGACCATGTCTCTGGCCAATGCCGTGGCACGTTCAAAGTCGTTGCTGGCGCCGGTGGTCATCTGGTTCATGAAGACTTCTTCGGCGATGCGGCCACCGAACAACATGCTGATCTGGCTCAGCATGTATTCGCGGTCGTAGCTGTAGCGGTCTTGTGCCGGCAGGCTCATGGTCACACCGAGGGCGCGGCCGCGCGGGATGATGGTGACCTTGTGCACCGGGTCGCACTTGGGCAGCATCTTGCCGAGCAGCGCGTGGCCGGACTCGTGGTAGGCCGTATTGCGGCGTTCTTCTTCGGGCATGACCATGCTCTTGCGTTCGGGGCCCATCAGGATCTTGTCTTTGGCCTTTTCAAAGTCCTGCATCTCGACGGTGCGAGCGCTGCGGCGCGCAGCCATCAGCGCTGCTTCATTACACAGGTTGGCCAGGTCGGCACCAGACATGCCGGGCGTGCCGCGGGCGATCACGCTGGGGCTTACGTCTTGACCGAGCGGCACCTTGCGCATGTGCACATTGAGAATCTGCTCGCGGCCACGAATATCGGGCAGCGTGACATACACCTGACGGTCGAAACGGCCGGGGCGCAGCAAGGCGGCGTCCAGAATGTCGGGGCGGTTGGTGGCAGCCACCACGATCACGCCGACGTTGGTCTCAAAACCGTCCATCTCGACCAGCATCTGGTTCAGGGTTTGTTCGCGCTCGTCGTTGCCGCCCCCCAGGCCGGCGCCACGCTGGCGGCCAACGGCGTCAATCTCGTCGATGAAGATGATGCAGGGCGCGTTTTTCTTGGCGTTGTCAAACATGTCACGCACACGGGAGGCGCCCACGCCGACAAACATCTCGACAAAATCAGAGCCGGAGATCGAGAAAAACGGCACCTTGGCTTCGCCGGCAATACTCTTGGCCAGCAGGGTCTTGCCGGTGCCGGGAGGGCCGACCAGCAGCAAGCCGCGCGGAATGCGACCACCCAGCTTCTGGAATTTTTGCGGGTCACGCAGAAAATCGACAACTTCCTTGACCTCTTCCTTGGCCTCGTCGCAACCGGCGACGTCAGCAAAAGTCACGGGGTTGGTGGATTCGTCCATCAGGCGCGCCTTGGACTTGCCGAAGCTGAAGGCACCGCCCTTGCCGCCGCCCTGCATTTGCCGCATGAAGTAAATCCAGACGCCAATCAGCAGCAACATCGGCCCCCAGCTGACCAGCAGGGTCATCAGGAGCGAGCCTTCTTCACGGGGTTTGACGTCGAACTTGACATCGTTGGCGATCAGATCGCCGACCAAACCGCGGTCCAGGTAGGTGGCGGTGGTACGTATCCTGCGGTCGTCGGTCGTGACAGCCGAAATTTCGGTGCCGCCCTGCCCCTCCGCGATGGTCGCAGACTTGATGCGTTTGCTCTTGACCTCGTCAAGAAACTCGGAATATCCAAGGTAATTCGTACCAGCGCCGCCGCGTGTATCAAATTGCTTGAAAACGGTGAACAGCACCATGGCGATCACCAGCCAGATTGCAATTTTGGAAAACCACTGATTGTTCAAGGATGACTCCGTTAGAGGAACTCAAAGCACATGCGCCTGATTTTAGGCGTTTCAAGGGGAAAAACCGAATGACCCTTGCAGGACATCCCTAGGTTTGAAGCGGGTTTGCGGCAATTTTTGGGGTTTACCCCGGCTCCACTGCACTGTGGCGACTGGTTTTCAGGCCCATGCCGACCAGGAAAGTCTCCGACGAATTGGACCGCGATGCCTTTGGCTTGACTGGCTTGACCACCTTGAAAGTCTCCTTGAACAACTTGACCAGTGGGCTGTAGGCACCGCCGTGGAACAGCTTGACCACCAGCGCACCGTCGGGCTTGAGGTGGCTGACGGAGAAGTCCACCGCCAGCTCGACCAGGTGCGCAATGCGGGCCGCATCGGCGGTTTCAATGCCCGACAGGTTGGGCGCCATATCGGAAATCACCACGTCGACCTTGGTAAAACCAGTATCGGCGCTCAGCGTCTGCTCCAGTAGCTGCAGCACCTCCGGCTCGCGAAAATCACCCTGGATAAAAACCACGCCTTCAACTGGGTCCATCGGCAAGATGTCCAAGGCCACAATGCGGCCGTTCAGCGCACCAACGGCCGCGCCCGAAGGCGACAGCTTGCGACGTGCGTACTGGCTCCATGCGCCGGGGACGCTGCCCAGGTCCACCACACAGTGGCCGGGCTTGATCAGCCCCAGGCTGTCGTCGATTTCTTTGAGCTTGTAAGCCGCCCGCGCCCGGTAACCCTCTTTTTTGGCCAGCTTCACATAGGTATCGTTGACGTGGTCGTTAAGCCACGCCTTGTTGACCTTTTTGCTTTGGGTTTTTACTTTCATGCCCCTATTGTCCTCTCACCGATAATCGGGATATGGCTCAAATACTACTTACCCCCGCCCAGCGCAAAGACCACCGCGCCGAAGCGCACCACCTGGACGCCGTCGTGATGGTCGGCGCCGACGGCCTGACCGACGCCGTCAAGAAGGAAATCGACGCTGCGCTCAAGGCGCACGGTCTGATCAAGGTGCGTGTGCAGTCCGACGACCGCGCCGGCCGCGAAGCGATTTTTCAGAGCGTCAGCGACGAGCTCAATGCCGCACCGATTCAGCACATCGGCAAGCTGCTGGTGCTCTGGCGGCCCATGCCGCCCAAGGAAAAAAAGGTCAATGAAGACCGCATGCCGGGTCCGCGTGATGTCAAAGTGCTCAAAAACAGCAGCCGTTACGGCCAGCGCCCCGAAGTCAAGACCCTGCGCGTGCTGGGCAACCAGCGCCTGACACCGGGCGGCAGCGTCAAACGCGCCAAGAAACCCCGCCTGCAAAGCCTGAAAAAGCGCTCGCAGGACTGAGGCTCCGCAGCGGCCGGTACCCGGCGCAATGATTTTGCGTGTTTGTCTGAGTTTGTCCCTTTAGATCGGGCGCCATCGCCCATAGCTGATTGCCATGACCACACCCAACCCGCTGCTCGACTTCTCCGACCTTCCCCTGTTTGATCGCATCCAGCCCGATCATGTCGGTTCGGCCGTCGATGTGCTGTTGGCGCAGGCCGAAACCGCACTGGAGCGCGTCACGGCGCCCAACTTCCCGGCAAGCTGGACTGACATTGCCGGCGTGCTCGACATTGCCACCGAAAACCTGAGCCGCGCCTGGGGCGCGGTGAGCCACCTCAACGGCGTGGCCGACACACCCGAACTGCGCGCCGCCTACAACGACGCCCTGCCCAAGGTGACCGAGTTCTGGACCCGCCTGGGCGCCGACGAGCGCCTGTACGCCAAGTACAAGGCGATAACCGTCGCCAGCCTGAATACCGAGCAGCGCCAGGCGCATAAAAACGCCGTGCGCAATTTTGTGCTGTCGGGCGCCGAACTGGTCGGTGTGGCCAAGGCGCGTTTTGCCGCCATCCAGGAACGCCAGGCCGAACTGAGCCAGAAGTTCAGCGAAAACGCGCTCGACGCCACCGATGCCTTTACCTACTACGCCAGGGAAGACGAGCTGGCCGGCGTACCGCCCGATGTGGTCCAGACGGCACGCGCACAGGCTGAAGCCGAGGGCAAGGACGGCTACAAACTCACGCTGAAGATGCCGAGCTACCTGCCGGTCATGCAGTTTGCCAACAACTCCGCGCTGCGCGAAACCCTGTACAGGGCCTACAGCACCCGCGCCAGCGACCAGTCGCCGGCTGAATTCGCGCGTTTCGACAACAGTGCGGTGATGCAGGAAATCCTGGCCCTGCGGCTGGAAGAAGCGCAGTTGCTGGGCTACCGCAACTTCGGCGAGGTCTCGGTCGTCGCCAAGATGGCAGACTCGCCGGATCAGGTCATCACTTTCCTGCGTGACCTTGGTCAGCGCGCCAAGCCCTACGGCCTCAAGGATGTGGCTGACCTGCGCAGCTTTGCCGCAGAAAAGCTCGGACTGGCTGACCCGAAACCCTGGGACTTCGCGTATATCGGCGAAAAACTCAAGGAAGCGCGTTATTCCTTCAGCGAGCAGGAGGTCAAGCAGTACTTCACCGCGCCCAAGGTGCTCGCGGGGCTGTTCAAGATTGTCGAAACCCTGTTTGAAGTGGCGATACGCGCTGACCGTGCCCCAGTCTGGAAACCCGGTGTCGAGTTTTACCGGATCGAACGCGACGGGAAATTGGTCGGTCAGTTCTACCTGGACCAGCCAGCCCGCACCGGCAAACGCGGTGGCGCCTGGATGGACGACGTGCGCGCGCGCTGGCTGCGCCCTGACAACGGCAAGCTGCAAACCCCGGTGGCGCACCTGGTGTGCAATTTTGCCGAAGGCGTGGGCGGCAAACCCGCGCTGCTGACACATGACGACGTGACCACCCTGTTCCACGAGTTCGGCCACGGCCTGCACCACATGCTGACCCAGGTCAACGAGCGCGATGTGTCGGGCATCAGCGGCGTCGAGTGGGATGCGGTCGAGCTGCCCAGCCAGTTCATGGAAAACTTCTGCTGGGAGTGGGACGTGCTCAAACACATGACGGCCCATGTGGACACTGGCGCGCCGCTGCCGCGTGCGCTGTTCGACAAGATGCTGGCCGCAAAAAACTTCCAGAGCGGCATGCAGACCCTGCGCCAGATTGAGTTTTCATTGTTCGACATGTTGCTGCACACGCAATGGCAGCCGGGTGATGACGTGATGGCCTTGCTGGCCGGTGTGCGCGATGAGTTTGCGGTGATCACCCCGCCGCCCTACAGCCGCACCGCGCACACATTCAGTCACATTTTTTCTGGCGGTTATGCGGCCGGCTATTACAGCTACAAATGGGCCGAAGTCCTCTCGGCAGACGCCTATGCGGCCTTCGAGGAGAGTGCACAAAGCGCCACATCGGCAGGTAGAAACACCGATGACCAAGCGGTGTCCGGTACCGTTAGTGTAGAAACTGGCAGAAAATACCGGCGAGCCATCCTGGAGGCTGGCGGCAGCCGGCCGGCCATGGAATCGTTCAAGGCCTTCCGGGGCCGCGAACCATCGATTGACGCACTGCTGCGTCACCAGGGCATGGCTTGAGACAGACTTTGGAGCACCCCATGACATCGACCGCTATGAAATTCACCGCCGTTCACGCGCTGCTGGCGCTGGCTGCCAGCCTGAGTGCTTACTCAGCCTCGGCCCAGCAGGTGTTTCGCATCGTCGGGCCGGACGGCAAGGTGACTTTTTCCGACAAACCGCCACCAGCCTCGGCAAACGCCAGGGTCACTGCGGCTGCGACCGACAACAGCGCAAGAGGGGCTGCCAGCAGTTCACTGCCTTTTGAACTGCGCAAGGTCGCCGGCCAATACCCAGTCACCTTGTTCACCGGCGACAACTGCGGCCCCTGCGGGTCGGCCCGCTCTCTGCTGACAACACGCGGTGTTCCGTTCACTGAAAAAACCGTGACCACCAACGAAGACTCTCAAGCGCTGCAGCGTTTGAGCGGTGAAAGCGTGCTGCCCTTCATGACGATTGGCAGCCAGCAGCTCAAGGGTTTCTCGGACGCCGAATGGACCCAGTTCCTGGACGCCGCCGGTTACCCGAAGGCTTCGGTCTTGCCAGCCAGTTATCGCCAGGCGGCGGCCACACCGCTGGTCACGGTCAGCGCTTCGCCAGCCCCCGCAGTCGCCGGTGTCGGTACCGCAGCTCCCGCACCCGCTGCGACACCTGTCATACCGCCAACAACACCCGACAACCCGGCCGGCATCCGCTTTTAAGGCGGTCCCCGCGCTCAGTTCAACGCGGCAGCCAGCCCAGGCCTGCTGACGTTCCACCAGCTTCTGCGCCGCGTCGGGGCCGGTACTCGCAACCGATCCAGCCGTCCCAGCCGCTGGCCTGCGCCACCTCGTCGATCACCGCAAACAGATAGGGGTAGTTCATCTCCCCGATGTCCGGCTCATGGCGCTCGGGCACACCGGCAATCTGGAAGTGGCCGACCGCGCCTGTCGGCAGGTAGTTGCGGATTTTCGTCGCCACGTCGCCCTCGACAATCTGGCAGTGGTACAGGTCCATCTGCACCTTGAGGTTGACGGCGCCGACCTCGGCCAAAATCTCGTGCGCATGGTCCTGCCGGTTCAAAAAAAAACGCGGCACGTCGCGCGTGTTGATGGGTTCAATCAGCACATCACGGCCGCGTTTTGCGGCCTCCGTCGCGGCCCAGCGCAAATTGGCCACATAGGTCGGGCGCACTTCTTCGCGCTCTTCTTCGCGCGCTGGCCCCGCCCCCATCAGCCCGGCCATCAGATGGATGCGCGGGCAGTCCAGCGCCTCGGCATACGTCAGCGCAAGCAGCACACCGGCGCGAAACTCGGCCTCGCGGCCCGGCACGGCAGCGGTGCCCCGGTCGCCGGTTTTTTCCCAGGCCTGCGCGATGGCTGCCGCATCGGTGCCGCCTGGCGGCGCATTGAACAGCACCTGCTGCAGGCCGTTGGCCTTGAGCCGCGCGGCCAGTTCCTGCTTGTCAAAGCTGTACGGGAAAAGAAACTCCACGGCCTTGAATCCGTCTTTCGCCGCCGCCTCAAAACGCTCCAGAAACGGCAGCTCGGGGTACATCATCGTCAGGTTAGCGGCAAATTTCGGCATGGTGGGCTTTTGAAAAAGTTCTGGAAATGCTATCTAATTGATAGCTGGTTACGCAAACTGGGAAAGGGCTAGAGCCCGTTTTTACTAAAAATTAGGGTTACCAGCGTGCGCCGAAGCTATTGCGCAGCTCGTCAATCTGCGCGCCGCTCAGGGGCACCGGTTGCGCGCCAGCCAGGCACAGCAGCCGCGCGGTTTCCTCCAGTTCTTCGAGCACCGCCATGGCTGCAGCCGGGCTGTCGTGCCAGACATTGGGGCCAAGCCGTGCCAGCATCACCGCGCGTATGGGCGTGCCCTGCCGGCCGTAACGCGTGATGGTCTCACCGACCAGCAGCGCCGCCGCCGAATCGCCGGGGCGGTGGTAATCGATCAAAGGCACATGGCCGACCTTCATCACGAAATAAGGGGTCAGCGGTGGCAGAAGTTCTTCCGTCGTTTCGCGCAGACTCAGCGCGACGCAGTGTGTGCTGTGGGTGTGAATCACGCAGCGCGTCGCCGGGTCGAACGGCCTTGCTGCCGCGTAGATGCCAGCGTGCAGCGCGATGGTCTTGCTCGCGGTGTCGCCGCTGAGCTGCTTGCCATCAGCGTCTAACCGGGCCAAGCGCGCCGGGTCCAGAAAACCCAGACAGCCGTCGGTCGGCGTGATCAGGAAACCGCCGCCTTCAGCTTCATCCAGCCGCACGCTGATGTTGCCGGCGGTCGCATGCACATAACCACGGTCGAACAGGCTTTGGCCAATGCGGCAGATTTCTTCGCGGGCCTTGTTTTCCGTGATTACTGTCATGCCAGCATCGTAAAGGCTTTGGTGAAGAAGTCGTCGCTGCCGAAGTTGCCGGACTTGAGCGTCAGGTGCAATCCGCCATTGGCATTCAAGTCAGAGCTGGAATAACACCAGGGCACACCGGGATCAATCTGCGGCCCGATCTGCATCTGCGTGATCCCCAGCGCCTGCACACAGGCGCCTGAGGTTTCACCGCCGGCCACCACGAGTTGCCGCACACCGAGCTGCACCAGGCCGCGTGCCACCGCCGCCAGCGTGCGTTCGACCAGAGCGCCGGCCTCGCCCACGCCCATACGCGCTTGCACGACCTTGACCGCGCCGCTGTCAGCCGTGGAGTACACCAGCACCGGGCCGCGCGCGAGCAAAGGCTGGGCCCAGGCCAGCACCTCGGCAGCCACATCGTCGCCCGAGGCCATGCGCACGGGGTCGATGGCCACCGCCGGATGGCCCTGCTTGATGAAGTCCTGCACCTGCCGATTCGTCGCCAGTGAGCAACTGCCCGACACCACGGCTTGCAAGCCGCTGGCGGCTGGCAGCCGGCTGGCCTGGTCAGAAGGCGTGATGCCGAAGTTGGCCGGCAAACCAATCGCCACGCCCGAACCCGCCGTCACCAGCGGCAAACCCTTGAGCGCCGGCCCCAAGCGCAGCAGGTCCTCGTTGGACACCGCGTCCACAATCGCCACGCCCACACCATCGGCCTGCAGTTGCGCCATGCGCTCGCGCACCGCAGCCTCGCCGCGCGCCACCGCGCGGTGGTCAATCAGGCCAACACGCCGCTTCGTCTGCGACTGCAACACACGCACCAGGTTGGCATCAACCATCGGCGTCAGCGGGTGGTTTTGCATGCCGCTTTCGTTAAGTAACACATCGCCAACAAACAGATGGCCCTCGAACACGGTGCGCTGGTTGTCGGGGAAAGCCGGGGTGGCAATCGTGAAGCCGGTCTGCAACGCATCCATCAGCGCCTCGGTCACCGGGCCGATATTGCCCTGCGCTGTGCTGTCGAAGGTCGAGCAGTACTTGAAATAAATCTGCCGTGCGCCCTGCGCTTGCAGCCAATGCAAGGCAGCCAGCGATTGGGCCACCGCCTGTTCAGGCGGCACGGTGCGCGATTTGAGTGCCACCACCACCGCATCGACTTCCGCGCCCAGCGGTCCGGAGGGTACGCCGATGGTCTGCACCACCCGCATGCCGGCGCGCACCAGGTTGTTGGCCAGATCAGTCGCACCGGTGAAGTCGTCCGCAATACAACCCAGGCTGATGGTGCTCATGGCTTTTTAGGCAACTGAATGCCCGGAAAAATCTTGATCACCGCACTGTCGTCCTCTTTGGCAAAACCTGCCGTCGAGGCCTGCATGAACATCTGGTGCGCTGTTGATGACAGCGGCAGTGGAAACTTGCTGGCGCGGGCCAGGTCAAGCACGATGCCGAGGTCTTTCACAAAGATGTCAACGGCTGACAGCGGCGTGTAGTCGGCGGCCAGCACATGGGCCATGCGGTTTTCGAACATCCAGCTGTTGCCGGCGCTGTGGGTGATGACCTCGTACAGTGCCACCGGGTCCACGCCTTCGCGCAGGCCCAGCGCCATCGCCTCGGCGGCGGCAGCGATATGCACACCGGCCAGCAACTGGTTGATGACCTTGACCTTGCTGCCGGCGCCGGCGGCATCGCCGAGTCTGTAAACCCTGGCTGCCATGGCATTGAGCACCGCTTCGGCCTGGGCATAAGCGGCCGGCGCGCCCGAAGTCATCATGGTCATCTCGCCGCTCGCGGCTTTCGCCGCACCGCCGGAAATCGGCGCGTCGATATAGAGAATGCCCAGATCATTCAAGCGTTTTTCCAGGGCCATCGACCAGTTGGGATCCACCGTGGAACACATCACGAAAACGCTGCCGGGTTTCATGGCCGCCGCGCAACCGCCGGGATCGAACAACACGGCGTCGGTCTGAGCCGCGTTGACCACCACCGAGACCACCACGTCGCAGGCAGCGCCAAGCTCGGCCGGCGAAGCGCAAGCCGTGCCGCCATCGCGCGCAAAGGCAGTGGCCACCTCGCTGCGCACATCAAACACCTGCACCGGGTAGCCAGCACGCCGCAGCGAGGCCGCCATGCCGCCGCCCATGGCCCCGAGGCCGATCACACCTGCAACCAGAGTCATCACTGCGTCCTTCAACCGAGGGTGATTTTTGCGAAGTCGGCCACACGCTTCCACTTGGCCGCGTCGGCGGCCATGAAGGCGCCCATGGGCGCAGCAGCGAGAAAACCGACATCGGCTCCGCGCGACTCCATGGCCCGCGCGACCTCCGGCTCACGCAAGACCTTTTGCAGCGCCTGCTCCACCGCAGCGAGCACCGCAGCCGGTGTGCCCGCTGGCGCCGCGACACCATACCAGGCGCTCACGTCGAAAGCCGGCATGCCCTGCTCAACCAGTGTCGGCACTGCCGGCAGGGTTTTGCTGCGGCCGCCAGTCGTGACGGCCAGTGCCTTGACCGCGCCGCCCTGGATCTGGCCGAGCACGGAGGGCAGGTTCTCGAACATCATGTCCACCTCGCCGGAGATCAGACCCGTGACGGCGGCCGCAGCACCGCGGTAAGGAATGTGGGTGATGAACACGCCGGCCGTGCTTTTGAACAGCTCCGCACTCAGGTGCAGCGAGGTCCCGTTGCCGTTGGACGCGTAATTCATCTTTCCGGGCTCGCGTCTGGCGCGCGCCAGCAGTTCGGCCACCGAGTTGATGCCGCTTTTCGGGTTGACCAGCAGCACATTGGGCACCCGGCCCAACAGGCCGACCGGTGCAATCTGCTCGGGCTTGTAGGGAAGGCTTGCATACAGGGCCGGACTGATGGTCAGCGGCGGGGAGGCCATCAGCAAGGTATAGCCGTCGGCCTGCGCGCGCGCCGCCTCAGCCGCACCCAGGTTGCCGCCCGCCCCTGGCTTGTTGTCGATGACGACTGGCTGGCCCAGCTCTTGCGCCAGACGCGGGCCGATCAGGCGCGCCATGTTGTCGATCAGGCCGCCCGGCGGAAAAGGCACGATCAGGCGAATCGGCCTGGCGGGCCAGGCCTGCGCCAGCGCCAGAGAAGGCAAAACGAGGGCCGCCGCACCTGTGGCAAGTACGAGGCGGCGGCTGAGAGTTTCGGGCGCGGGTCGCAAGCGATGCATGGATGTCTCCTGGGCTAGGGCAAACTGAGGTTGAATAAGTATTTATATGGTTATCATACAAATTCTGCAGCTTGATGTTTCTCCATGTTTTCCCCAAGACGAGGGGCAGCCGTCAGGAGGGCAGCCGTCAGGAAAAAGGCTTTATCGCGGCGCGGCTGCCGGTAACAAAGCGCTGGCCAATTCAACCCCTTCCTGAACCCAGAATGCCGGATCGGCCTGCCGGATGCGGGCGATCGCGTTGTCCATGTGGCGCGTGGCGGCCTGGCGCGCCTGCAGTGCATCACCCGCTTCGATGGCGCGCGTGATGGCCTCATGTTCATCGCGCACCTGGCGCACGAAGTCGGCGCGGCGCGCTTCATTGGCACGCGTGACACGGGTAACGCCGCGCAGGAACTGGCGCAGGTAGTCCAGCGTGCTGATCAGAAAAGGGTTTTGCGCCGCACCGGCAATTGCGCGGTGATAGTTGACGTCTTCTTCGGCGCCGTCGCCGCCGGCCCGCACGGCTTCATCGAGTGCGGCCATCGCCCGGCGAATGTCTTTGAGCTGGTCCGCGCTGCGGCGCTGCGCCGCGAGCGCCGCGACCTCAGCCTCCAGCGCACGCCGTACCTCGACCATCTGGACCACGGCCTGCATGGACGCCGCCGACCGGGTGTCAAAGTTCAGCGGTGCAAACGCCGCCTGCCGCACAAACACCCCGCTGCCCTGGCGTGACTCGACCACGCCCAGCGACTTGAGCCGCGACACAGCCTCGCGCACCACGGTGCGGCTGACGGCGAATTGCTCGACCAGCGCCGCCTCGGTCGGCAGCTTTTCACCGGGAGCGGGCCGGCCCGCGCGGATTTCACCCGACAAGGCCTCGGCCACCTGTTCGGACAAGTGGACACCGGGGGTGATGGACTGGAAGCGTTGGGTCATCAATGATTTTTTCCAAATACACGACAGTGAATTGGACCGTTCTCTCCCTCGCCCTTTGGGAGAGGGGTGGGGTGAGGGATGAGCGTTCTGGCGGTCACGAATTTGAAACGCTCATGGCGAAATTTGTCATATAACTCTACAACATCCCGACCGCACCGGCGACCCGGCAACGACCTAAAAAACCAGGGTCTTGACGCCGGTCTCGGTGCCCAGCAGGCAGACGCCGGCTTTTTGCAGCGCAAATACGCCGACGGTGACGACACCGGGCCACTGGTTGACGCGGGTTTCAAAGGCCAGCGGGTCGCTGATCTTGAGCCCGGTGACATCCAGGATGTGCTGGCCGTTGTCGGTCACCAGCGGCTGGCCGTCTTTCATGCGAACGGTGGCCTTGCCGCCCATAACCGCAAACTCGCGAATGATGCGCTGCGCCGCCATCGGGATGATTTCCACCGGCACCGGAAACTGCCCCAGCACCTGGACCAGTTTGGATTCGTCGGCAATACACACAAATTTGCGCGACTGCGCGGCCACGATTTTTTCGCGCGTCAGCGCCGCGCCGCCGCCCTTGATCATGTGGCCCGCAGGGTCGATCTCGTCGGCGCCGTCGATGTAGACCGCGAGTTCATCGACTTCCGAGGCCTCGAACACCGGGATGCCCAGCGCCTTCAGGCGTTCGGTCGAGGCCACCGAACTCGATACCGCGCCCTTGATCGTGTGTTTGATGCCAGCCAGCGCCTCAATGAACTTGTTGACGGTGGAGCCAGTGCCGACACCGACGATGCTGCCGGGCTCGACGTAATGCAGGGCCGCCTGGCCCACCTGTGTTTTGAGTTCGTCCTGGGTCATGTTGGTTCGCAGTGGGGTGAAAGGATGGGGTTGGAGGGTTTGCGACAATGGGGCCGTCGCACAATCCAAATTATCCAATGTCCCTGCTCCAGAAGCTCCCTTATGCCCTCGCCCGCCCGTTTTTATTTGGCCTGGACCCGGAAACCGCCCATGAGTTGACCATGGCCGGGCTGGCGCGCACCCAGCACACGCCACTGGCGCTGGCCTACTGCGCCAACCGCGTCAGCGACCCGGTCGAGCTGGCCGGCCTGAAGTTTCCCAATCGCGTCGGCCTGGCCGCCGGGCTGGACAAAAACGCGCGCTGCATCGACGGCCTGGCCGGCCTCGGCTTTGGCTTTGTCGAGGTCGGCACCGTCACGCCAAAAGCCCAGCCGGGCAACCCCAAGCCGCGCATGTTCCGCCTGCCACAGGCCAACGCGCTGATCAACCGCCTGGGTTTCAACAACGACGGTCTCGACGCCTTCATCGCGAATGTGCAGCAATCGACCTTCCGCCAACGCAAGGGCGCCAGCCCGCTGCTGCTGGGCCTGAACATCGGCAAAAACGCCGCCACGCCGATTGAAAACGCCGTGGACGACTACCTGATCTGCCTGGACGGCGTCTACCCGCATGCCGACTATGTGACCGTCAACATCTCCAGCCCCAACACCAAGAACCTGCGGGCGCTGCAAAGCGACGAGGCGCTCGACGCGCTGCTGGGGCGCATTGCCGAACGCCGCGAAACCCTCGCAAAACAACACGGCAAACGGGTGCCCCTTTTCGTGAAGATCGCGCCCGACCTTGATGAAGCGCAGGTCGAGGTGATCGCCGCCACGCTCACCCGTCACGCGATGGACGGCGTGGTCGCCACCAACACCACGCTGAGCCGCGACGCGGTCAAAGGCATGCCGCATGCCGAAGAAGCCGGCGGCCTGAGCGGCGCGCCGGTGCTGGCGGCCAGCAACCGTGTCATAGCCCAACTTCGCGCGGCGCTCGGAAAAAATTTCCCGATCATCGGTGTCGGCGGCATCATGAGCGGCGCCGACGCGGTGTCCAAAATCCAGGCCGGCGCCGACGTGGTGCAGATCTACACCGGCCTGATTTACCAGGGGCCGGAGCTCGTCACCCAGGCCGCACTTGCGATCAAAAAGAGCCTCTAGCCCATGTCTGGCGGGCGTAGACAGCTATTGAATTCATAGTAGTTTCCAGATGCAGCAGCCCTTCCGGGTTTGCCCGCAGGCTCGATAGAGCCTGTCCCCTAGAGCGCCAGCGCTGATCACAGACGCCACAGCTTGCGACTACCATGCAGGCAACTTGGACTCTCAAAGCACGACGTGGCCCACCCCTCTTCCGCTGCCCCTTCGCCCTTCCCCCACCTGCTGGCCCCCCTGAACCTCGGCTTCACCACGCTGAAAAACCGCGTACTGATGGGCAGCATGCACACCGGGCTGGAAGACGGGCGCAAACATTTTCCGGCGATGGCCGCCTACTTTGCCGAACGCGCACGCGGCGGTGTCGGCCTGATGGTGACCGGTGGTTTCGCGCCCAACATCGCCGGCTGGACCAAACCGTTTGCCGGCATGCTGGCCAGTTCGGGCGCGGCGCGCCGCCACAAACAAGTCACCGAGGCCGTGCATGCCGAAGGCGGCAAGATTGCGCTGCAGATCCTGCATACCGGGCGTTACGGCTACCACCCGCTGTGTGTGGCGCCTTCGCGCATCCAGAGCCCGATCTCACCCTTCACGCCGCGCGAGCTCAGCGCCGGCGGCATTGAGCGGCAGATCCGCGCCTTCATCCGTTGCGCGCTGCTGGCGCGCGAGGCCGGCTACGACGGCGTCGAGATTATGGGCAGCGAAGGTTATTTCATCAACCAGTTCCTGGTCACGCACACCAACCAGCGCAGCGACGACTGGGGCGGCAGTTATGCCAACCGCATGCGTTTGGCGGTCGAGATCGTGCGCCGCACGCGCGAGGCCGTCGGCCCCGACTTCATCCTCATCTACCGCCTGTCCGTAATTGACCTGATCCCTGGCGGCAGCAGCTGGGACGAAGTGGTGTTGCTGGCCAAGGCGGTGCAAGCTGCCGGCGCGACGATCATCAACAGCGGCATCGGCTGGCATGAGGCGCGGGTGCCGACGATTGCCACCTCGGTGCCACGCGGCGCCTTCACCTGGGTTACAAAAAAACTGCGTGACGAATTGCGCGCGGCCGGCCTCACGATTCCGCTGGTCACCAGCAACCGGCTCAACACGCCCGAAGTCGCCGAGCAGGTGCTGGCCGATGGCAGCGCCGACATGGTCAGCATGGCGCGGCCTTTTCTGGCCGACCCCGAGTTCGTCAACAAGGCGGCGCAGGGCCGCAGCAAAGAGATCAACACCTGCATCGCCTGCAACCAGGCCTGTCTGGACCACGCCTTCCAGGCGAAGATTGCCAGTTGCCTGGTGAACCCGCGCGCAGGTCACGAACTGGAACTGATCATCCGCATGACGCCGGCTAAAAAACGCATTGCCGTCATAGGCGCAGGACCGGCCGGGCTGGCGGCCGCCACCACGCTGGCCCAACGCGGCCACAACGTGGACCTGTACGACGCTGCAGACAAGATAGGCGGGCAGTTCAACCTGGCCAAACGTGTGCCCGGCAAGGAAGAGTTTGAGGAAACCCTGCGTTACTTCGGCCAGCGCATCACGTCCACCGGCGTGCGCCTGCACCTGGGCACACGCATGGATGCTGCAGCGCTGATTGCGCAGAAGTTCGACGAGGTTTTCCTCGCCACCGGCGTCACGCCGCGCAACCCGCGCATCCCCGGCCAGGAGCATCCCAAGGTGCTCAGCTACATCGACGTGTTGCTGGGCCGCGCGCCGGTGGGCCAGCGAGTGGCGCTGATTGGCGCGGGCGGCATCGGTTTCGACATCGCTGAGTTCCTCGTCACACCGGCGAACCATTCCACCGCTCTGGACTTGCCCGCCTGGCTGGCCGAATGGGGCGTGGCCGACCCCGGCGAAGTGCGAGGTGGCGTGGTGCGGCCCGCGCCCACCGCTCCCGCGCGGCAGGTCACGTTGCTGCAGCGCAAACCCGGCAAGCTGGGCAAGGGCCTGGGTAAAACCACCGGCTGGATACACCGCGCGGCCCTCAAGATGAAAAACGTGGAAATGCTCTCGGGCGTCAATTACGAACGCATAGGTGACGACGGCGCCGGTGGCTTGGGCCTGTTCATCACCTTCGGCGAGAAGCGCCTGGACGGCACCGCGCTCAGCGTGGACAACATCGTGCTCTGCGCCGGCCAGGAACCTTTGCGCGAACTGCTGGCGCCACTGCGCGCGGCCGGCGTCAAAACCACATTGATAGGCGGCGCCGACGAAGCGTCCGAGCTGGACGCCAAACGCGCGATCGACCAGGGGACGCGGCTGGCGGCGGCGCTTTGAAGATGCTACCCATTTAGCAGTTGCTCAAGCACGCACAAGCTCGGCAGTGTGCCCTCGCCGTGACAGCGGGCGACATCAGGTTCGCGAAGTACCCGAACCGGCTACCACCGAAATCTGAATGGCCGATATTCATCGGTTCCAAGATAGACATTTTTCAGACTCGTTACCTGCAATTCAAGGATGTCGAACGGTGCGCGCATCTTGTCACGCCACCGCACCGCACGATGCCATTGCTTGTGAAAAACCTGAACCAACTTATGGCGTGAAGCGGCGCGTAACCGCCCTTCTTTATCCAGCTCGACGGCAAAACCTCGGCCAAGCATGCCGAGCACCAGCCGATCACCAAATGGCGCTCGATACTCTTCGATCAGGTCGAATACCAGACTCCCCTGATCTCGCTCTGTACCGTGAATGATTCCGAAGTAAGGGTCCAGGCCAGCGCGTATAACGGCTCGCCAGACTTCACCGTACAGCATGCCGTAGATATAGTTGACCGCGCTGTTGACGGGGTCTGTCGCATGGCGCGTATGACGCCCGGGAAACGACAACGCATCAGGAATGAGAGCGGCGAACGAAGACCAATACTTTGCCGCAGCACGGCCTTCGTGCCCCATGCCCGAGGTGCGCGCAACCAAGGTAGCTGGATCAAGACCGTCGAGCGTGTCGGCAATACCGCGAATGTCGTCGGCGCATCCTGTCAGTTTTTTATAAACCGCATCATCGGTGCGTTTTCGATAACGCGCGAAATATTTCAATACGGAAGCCTGGTTGGCGACTTTGGCGGCAAGCATGCTCAACCCAACCTTGAGAATGTCCGGGTCATTTCTGCGCAAGACCTGCAACCGCCTCAGATTCGAGCGCGCCCCCTGAACCGGCTGGGCAATGGCTGCGGGTATGCCCACCAAGGGGTTGAAGACAAGCGGAACGCCGTCAACAAAGCGACTTATGTCGATGAATGTCAAAGAAATTCGTGAAGGCACAGCAGTTGTTCGAACCACCGAATATTGGTATCTTCGATGGTGGAGCACAGTCGAAGGTAAATATCGCCACCCCTACTACCGCGAGACAAACCACCACACCTACGTTCTCAAGCAACACGGCGATGACTGGTTAATAGAGGAAAATCTTCAACCGCCATCACTTTCAAGTACACCGCATCGCCAATAACACAGCAGACCTCACAGCATCAGTATTAATGATTATAAAATCGATGTGTTAAAGATTTTTAGAAAGTAAATTTTATTATGGCCAGCACAACCGATCTTCAACAGCAAATCAATCAAGCCGAAGCAAAAATCAGTGAGCTTCGTGAAAAACTTAATCAGCAAAAAAGTATTGAGCGGGTACAAGCTATTGCATCAGTCAAAGAACTGATCAAAACGCACCAACTCTCAGCAATTGATTTAGGGCTTGGTGTGAAGAAATCCACCGCGCGTATGAAACGTGCAAGGATCGACAAGGGCCTCACCGTAGCACCGAAATATGCAGATCCATCTACTGGAAAAACATGGTCAGGTCGCGGCAAAGCCCCCGCATGGCTAGTGGCTTACTTGTCTGCCGGGCATAACAAACAAGATTATATAATTTTAACTAAACAATAATATTTGGTATTGTTTACATTTCAGTTGACAATGTGCATTATGTAAACACCTGATTTCATTGGTGATTTTGTTTTTCCTTAATTTAGCTATTGCCTGAAAGTCTTTAGTTTTCAAGGTACTACCGAATGCTTGGAAAGTTGTCGAAATCCCCGGATTCGACAGCCTTCTGCCTCCCGCCTTCGACACGCTTGCAGGTCGTTGAAAACAAAGCAGTTTTACACCCCACAAAACCGTCATTCAGGCGAGTTGTCGAAAATCGACATGCCTGTAGGCCGCCCGCCAACCAGGATGACCCGAATTCAGCGGTAATTTCGTGCCATTTTGTCGATTGCGCGCGGCTATTTGCGCCTGGAACTGGTGTTTCGACGATGGGGGCATCCTGAGCATTCCCATGAGGGTCGCGTGTTCAAAGGCTGGCGGGTTTGTCTGTGGCCCGAGGTCGGCGACAGTGCAATGCCGACCTGGGTAAAAGCAGCCAAGCGCCGCGCCAGAGCGCTTGCGCGGGCTATCCGGGCGATGTTGAATATTTTGTAAAGGAGTAAACTAACACCATGGAAAACGTCGAAAACATCATCTTGGAACATCTGCGGGGCATGCGCACTGACATCGGCTCGATCAAGGAAGACGTGCGCGAACTAAAAAGCCGCATGGCGAACCTAGAAGGAGGCCAGGCGACAATGATGCAGCAGCTTGGGCATCAGGCTTCGGTCAGCGCACAGCAGCATGTAAGTTACGACAGAATTGTTGAGCGCGTCGAGCGAATAGAAAAGCGCCTTGAGCTCCATAACTAAACGGCCTTCGGGCCGTTTTTAATTTTGGCCCACTAGGCCAAGCGCGATGCCGGCGCACAGAGCAGGCCGGCCACATGGCCAGTGAACTGGTCAGGCCTGGCGACTCGATGCCAAACAGGTTGACCAGCCCCGCCACACCGCGCCCGATTTGGCTCCGCTACTGAACTTAGGGCCCGTTCAGGAATAACTTGCACATTTGACTCGCCAGCTTCGGGCGCGCTGCGTTGTTGCGAATCGCTTGTGTGGCATAGCCACACGGCACGCTTCGCGCCTGGCATCGCATCCCGAATCCGACGGCCAAATGCACAACTTATTCCCGAACGGGCCCTTAGATGATCTTGAAAAGAACAGCCGCAAGTAAGCGCGCCCTGCTGCCGCATGCGGCGGACTACAGAAAGTCGCTGACCCACTCCTTGGGTGGAGATTGGGATTTTTTATTAGTGTCATTTGTATTTTTTATAAATGAAATGCATAATTTGCGTCAACTTTGACAAATTAAACGCTATGAACACCCACACCATAGACACTTCGATGGCCAAACGCTTGGTCGAGGCCTCTGCGATCCGCAGCGCATCCATCATTGGCCAGCCTGGCGGCTGGTCCGTGGTCTTGAAGATGGGCTCGCAAGAGCGGCCTCTTGGGGCGCAGCGCAGTGACAAACCTCGCACCTGGCGCAGCCTGGACCGCGCCGTGGCCTACCTCAAGGACGAGCTGCACATTGCGCGCTTTGACCTTCTGGATGCCACCAACCACTCCAAGGCGACGCTTTTAGTGGGCAAGTCTCGCGTAGATGCCTCCGAGCGGCTGCGTCAGGCACATGAGGCGGCCGGACACGACAAGTGGTTTCGTGGGCAAGTGGAACTAGCGATTAAGGACGCAGACGCACCGGATGTGCAGTGGGTGTCGGCGGCTGACGCCAAAGCCAGCTGGAAACAAAAACGGGTTGAGTTGGTCAGGCGCGCAGGGAGCGCCGCTTGACGCTGGTGTGGTTGAAGCGAGCCATCAACGACCGCGACGCCCAGCTCGACTACATCGCGCAGGACAATCCGCTAGCCGCTATCACCCAGGGTGACCGGATTGCTGAACAGGTTGACACCCTTCTGCAACATCCCCAAATGGGACGCCCAGGGCGCAAGCAAGGCACCCGTGAGCTGGTCATCAGCCGCACGCCGTTCATTGTGGTGTACCGCCTCAAAAGTAAACGCATTGAGCTTCTGCGTCTGCTGCATGGCGCACAACAGTGGCCGTGAGCGACTATGCATGAGGGCGTTTTCAGCGCTTTTTTAACTCGCAGCGTAACTACTCAGCAGTCTCTGGATTGTCATCCCGGGCTCGACCCGGGATCCATGACCTCTCAGGCCTGCGCTGGAATACGGGTTCATGGATTGCGGATCAAGTCCGCAATGACAACTGGGTAAGTGCTGAGTAGTTACCTCGCAGCTTAATATTTTGCCCGCAAACCAGCCCTTATTTTTGCAGTATCTCACTGACGCATTGCGCCACCGCCAGTGAACTGGTCAGGCCTGGCGATTCGATGCCGAACAGGTTGACCAGCCCG
>Ga0308009_10000445_pt1 | contig 30910 bp, 27 predicted proteins | sample Neamet127_FD_203134 | JGI IMG/M metagenome (GOLD analysis project Ga0308009, IMG submission 203134) | Marine microbial communities from water near the shore, Antarctic Ocean - #127 | ecosystem: Environmental > Aquatic > Marine > Unclassified | place: Southern Ocean | collected 2014-07-24
TATTTTATACACTGCTGTTTCCGAATGTAGCTTACATAAAGCTAGATAATATATTTTTTAAAGACATGAATTTATAATTCAGTAAAATAGATGTTTATAAACTGACACAATTTTGACATTATATAACCCGCGCTGAATAGTCAGCGCGGGTTGAGTTCTTCCAAACATTATTTGAAGAAATTGATACTTTTAGAGTTTGCTCATTGTGGGTTCTGATGCAACGACTGGTTCTACTACAGTAGCAGCCGGTGTTGTACACGCTGAAATTGTTAGAGCGCTACAGATTAAAAGAACAGTTCCAAGTTTCCGCATAATTTATATCCATTTATATATTTCAGATGATTAATTGATAACCACTATGTCGAATCAACGCAACTCAACAAAGTTTTGTTACAAAATGTATACTAACTTACGCGACATCCCTTACGGCCCGAGTCATATCGTCAATTACCTGCCGGAGTAAAGTTTGATCCTCTGCCTCAACCATTACTCGAATAAGCGGCTCTGTACCTGATTTTCGGATTAGAAGCCGGCCTTTTCCTAACAAAGAGGCTTCAGCGTCCTTGATTGCTGCTTGAACTGTTACCGTTTCTAGTGGAGGTTTATCTGCCGTGAACCTGATATTCTTTAAAACTTGTGGGTAGGGAGTGAACACCTTGGCTAGTTCACTTGCTGGCTTACCGACCTCAACCATGGCTGCTAGAAACTGGAGCCCGGCAAGTAGGCCATCACCAGTGGTGGCGTAGTCACTCATGACGATATGGCCAGATTGTTCACCACCAAGGTTGAAACCGCCGCGGCGCATTGCATCCACTACGTAACGATCTCCTACATCTGTCCGATGTAGCCCGATGCCCTGAGTTCCAAGCCAACGCTCCAAGCCCAAATTTGACATAACCGTAGCGACTAAAGCCCCGCCGCGCAAAACACCAGACTTGGCCCAGCGCGCAGCAATCAAACCCATGATTTGATCCCCATCGGCAATATTGCCTTTTTCATCTATAATCGCAATGCGGTCAGCATCGCCATCGAGGCAAATACCCATATCAGCCCCATGCTCTAAGACTGTAGCTACGGCTGTTTCGGGAGCCGTAGAACCGACGCCATTATTGATATTGTAGCCATTAGGCCGCACACCAATAGGAATAACTTCTGCCCCTAACTCCCAGAGCACTTCCGGTGCCGCGCGATATGCAGCTCCGTTGGCGCAATCGATAACAATCTTGAGTCCATCCAAGCGCTTGCCGTTGGGAAAGGTGGCCTTAGTTGCTTCAACATAGCGTCCGGTCGCACTTTCGATTCTATTGGCGCGGCCAATATTATCAGGTAGGCACAGATCAACTCCACTATTAAATAAAGCCTCAATCTCTGCCTCTGCAGCGTCTGAAAGTTTGTAGCCATCTGGTCCAAAAAATTTTATTCCATTATCATGATGTGGATTGTGACTGGCAGAAATCATCACGCCGACATCTGCGCGCATTGAGTGGGTGAGCATGCCAACTGCGGGGGTTGGGATCGGGCCCAAAAGCACTACGTCCATACCGGTAGATAAAAAACCAGCTGTAAGTGCGTTTTCAATCATATAACCTGATCGTCTTGTGTCCTTGCCTATAACAACCCTATGAACCCTTGCCTTACCGTGTCTAAAATATTGCCCGGCGGCCGTGGCTAGCCGCAATGCGGCTTCAGCTGTCATCGGATAAGTATTTGCGGTTCCGCGCACGCCATCAGTTCCGAATAGGGTACGTTTCATATTTATTCCTCTCAGACCAACTAGGGTCTATTCCCACTTTTGGAATGATACATGCGACGTGTGACAAATGCTATCCGCCCTGCTGTATCAAACTTTTTCTCAAATACATCAAATTTGGGTCAAATGCGCTGCAACCCAACCAAACGTGGCTGCGCCGATAATAGCGAGCAGAATCCAACCTTTTTTGAAGTCACGCACTGCTGAGCCTTGCTGGGACGTATTGTAGGTTCGGATTAATGCTGCTTCAGCCATCTCTGGTAGTTTTGGTCCAAAGCGCGACAACACACGTGCAGTTTTCAATAAGTCATTTAGTAGTGCTTTGGGGCCGATGCTTTGCTTGATGTATTCTTCTACAATTGGATGTGCCACTTCCCAGATATTAATTTGTGGATGTAAGCTGCGCGCCACGCCTTCCACCACAACCATGGTTCGCTGCAAAAGGATCAGCTCCGTACGGGTTTCCATTCCAAATTGCTCTGTGACACCGAACAGATACGTTAGGACCCTCCCCATGCTAATTTGGGTGGCATCCATACCGAAAATGGGCTCACCTACCGCGCGTAATGCGCGGGCGAATTCATCGATATCTTTGTCAGCTGGAACGTACCCGGCTTCAAAATGCACCTCGGCTACGCGTCTGTAATCTCGACGGATAAAGCCAAACAAAATTTCTGCATAGACTCGACGGGTGTATTCATCGATTCGCCCCATGATGCCAAAATCATATGCAATGATATTACCATTAGCTGCGACCTTGATATTGCCTTGATGCAAATCTGCGTGGAAAAATCCATCACGCAGGGCGTGGGATAAAAACAATTGTAATAGTCGCTCACCAATTTCTTTTCGATTATGGCCTGCCGCGTCCAATGCGGTATTGTCTCCTGCCGAGATGCCTTCAGCCCAGTCCATTGTCATGACGTTCTTGCCGGAGAGGCTCCAATTTATTCTTGGCAGTTGAAAGCCCTTGTCGGATTCGGTGTTTGATGCAAACTCGCTTGCAGCACTACTTTCAAGCCTGAGATCCAGTTCGCCCATCACTACACCCTCAAAGTGAGCAATTACATCCAAAGGTCGCAGGCGGCGCGCCCCAGGAGCCAGTATTTCAATCATTCTGGCGGCAAAATAAAAAGCGTCGATATCGCGACGAAAAGCCTTCTCAATCCCTGGTCGGAGCACTTTGATAGCGACATCTGAACCGTCCGAAACTAGCTTTCCGCGGTGTACCTGCGCAATGGAGGCCGCTGCGACGGGTGCGCTGAACTCACTGAACACAGCATTCAAGGGCTGTTCAAATTCAGCCTCAATCATCCGTTCGGCGTCTTCCATGGGGAAGGCGGGTAATTTATCCTGCAAAACGCGCATTTGAATGGCTAGTTCATCGCCCACAACATCAGGGCGGGTTGAAAGAATTTGCCCAAATTTGATATATGCAGGTCCCAAAGCTGTCAGTGCCCGAGTGGCGGGCGGCATACTTGGGTCGCCCTTATAACCGAGCCACTGAAACGGCCAACCTAAGACTTTAGCGCCGAAACGTACGCCCCAAGGGGCACTATAGGCATCCAAAATCACATTCATTGCACCTGTGCGCTCTAGCGTGGCACCCGTTCGAATAAGTCGGAAAATATTATGTGGACCCCGCATCTAAATTTTCCAACCGGAATGTAGGGCGGCAATCCCGAGCGAAAGATTGCGATAGTTAGTATTTTCAAAACCAGCTTCCCGGACCATGCTCAGAAAAGTCTCCTGATCCGGGAAATTTCGAATCGATTCGACCAAATATTGATAGCTCTCACGATCGTTTGCGATGAGTTTTCCCATCCGTGGAATCACATTGAATGAGTAAATATCATAGGCTTTTTGTACCAAAGGAACTGGAATTTGGTTAAACTCCAAAACCATCAAGCGGCCACCGGGTCGCAACACGCGAAAAGCTTCATTCAGCGCTTCTTGTGGTCGAGTCACGTTGCGGATGCCAAAGCTGATTGTGTAAACGTCAAAGCTGTTGTCGGCAAAAGGCAGTGCCATTGCATCGCCTACGACCCAATCTATACTATTTAACATTTTATCTGCTTCGGCGCGTTTACGACCCGCAATTAGCATATTCTCCGTTATATCGAGCACTGTAGCATGACCAGAACCGGCACGGTTGAGAAATTTAAAGCTGATATCACCGGTCCCACCTGCGACGTCTAGGAGCTTTTGTCCGGGACTTGGGGCCAGCCAATCCATCATGGCTTCTTTCCAGATGCGATGAATACCCATGCTCATGACGTCATTCATGATGTCATATTTTCCTGCTACAGAGTTGAAAACACTCTGTACTTTAATAGCCTTTTCAGCCTCGGGCACGGTTTCAAAACCAAAGTGCGTTGTTTGCTCAGCGTTGTCTTGCATGGGACGGGCCTTTTGTGTGTACAGCCCCCCTTATAATGTGCGGAACGGCTGTTACAATGTGAACTACCATAAGGAAGCCCAAGATGCCCGAATTACCAGAGGTTGAGACAGTCCGTCGCGGAATCGAATCCGCCATGCAAGACCAAGTAATCACAAGCGCCGAGGTGAATCGCCCTGATTTGCGCTGGCCCTTTCCCCCAAATATGGCCAAGCGCTTATCTGGCGCGCGTGTCGTTGGACTGCGACGCCGGTCAAAATACATACTTGTTGATCTTGATTCAGATGAAACATTGATTGTTCATCTTGGCATGTCTGGCCGTATGTTGGTCTCTGGTATTCAGGTTGGTCAATTTCATCAAGAGCATCCGGCACCTAAAAAACATGACCATGTTGTTTTTCACATGGAAAATGGTGCAAGGGTGACCTTCAATGATGCCCGCCGCTTTGGGGCGATGGATCTTGCGTCGACCGCTGCGGTGGAGCAGCATAAGCTCTTGGCCTCACTGGGGCCGGAGCCTTTGGGTAATTCGTTTGACGAAACCTACCTCATAGGAGCGCTTTCTGGGAAAAACTCCCCAATCAAATCGACCCTCTTAGATCAAAGAATCATTGCAGGCTTGGGTAACATTTATGTCTGTGAAGTGCTTTTTCGTGCAAAAATTTCGCCAATAACGAAAGCGAGTGAGTTGTCGAAATTGCGAATTGGCAAGATTGTGCCCATCATACGAGAAGTGCTTGAGGAGGCTATTTTGGCAGGCGGATCGAGCCTTAAAGACTACCGTCAAACTGGCGGTGAACTTGGTTATTTTCAACACAATTTTCAAGTTTATGACCAAGAAAATCAACTCTGTTCATCTGTGGGCTGCACAGGTGTCATAGTGCGTATCATACAAGCGGGGCGTTCGAGTTATTACTGCCCAAGATGTCAGAGATAACTTGATATCGAATATGAACATGATATGCGATAAAGGCTTAATGTAACAATCCAGGGGCCAAAAATGGCTTATGAGACCATCATTGTTGAAATTTCTGATCATATCTGCGTCATAAAACTAAATCGTCCAACGGCTCTTAACGCGCTGAACAGACAGTTGGTGGCTGAACTGGGTGACGCCGTGGCTCAGGCTGATGAAAACGACAAAGTCCGTTGTATGGTCATCTCTGGGTCTGAAAAAGCTTTTGCCGCTGGTGCTGATATTACTGAAATGGCTGAGAAAAGTTTTGTTGATGTTGTGTCTGGCGATTTATTTGGTGCTAGTATGATGCCTGTTCAAGTCGCCAAAAAGCCTATTATTGCGGCTGTGTCTGGCTATGCGCTGGGTGGTGGTTGTGAGTTGGCAATGATGTGCGATTTTATCATATGTGCAGATAATGCTAAGTTTGGTCAGCCTGAAATTAATCTTGGAGTGATTGCTGGCATTGGTGGTACGCAGCGACTCACGCGGTTTGTAGGCAAGTCTAAAGCGATGGACATGAATTTGACTGGGCGCTTTATGGATGCCGAAGAAGCAGAGCGTTCGGGGCTGGTTAGCCGAGTTGTTCCAGTTAAACGCTTGATGGAGGTCACTTTGGAGGTGGCTGCCAAAATAGCTGAGAAATCACAAATTTCAACTAAGGCTGTGAAAGATGCAGTAAACCGATCTTATGAGACCACACTGGCTGAAGGCCTGTTGTTTGAGCGCAGGGTGTTTCATTCAATGTTTGCGACTGAGGATCAAAAAGAGGGCATGTCTGCATTTGTTGAGAAGCGTGAACCGCAATTCCGCGATAAGTAGATTTAGAATCACTTTGCATTCCACTAGAAACCCTTTATAGGCTCGTTCAGAACATGCGCGTGTGGCCCGCTTGGCTTTAGATAATCCGGTCCAATTCGGTATGGGCCTAGCGGTAATACGTGTGGCACAAGATTAAAATAGGACATGATACCATGGCAAATTCCCCACAGGCTAAAAAACGCGCGCGTCAAATTGAGCGTCGTACAGCCGTAAACAAAACCCGCAAATCACGTATCCGGACATTCCTCCGCAAAGTCGAAGAAGCAATTGATTCTGGTGATAAAGACGCGGCAATCGCCGCTTTGCGTGCGGCGCAACCTGAGCTGATGCGCGGTGTAACCAAAGGCCTTTTCCATAAAAACACAGCTTCACGCAAAGTTTCTCGCTTGGCCTCAAGGGTTAAAGCTATTTCTTAATCAGTATTAAAATTTTACAAATGAGAAAATGCTAATTAATTTCTGCACTTTTTTTATTCAAGTATCAGAAACAATAAGAACTATTCTGTGAATTTTATTAGGCTGATCTGTGATTAGGGGGCTATTTTTCGTAAAATACCGAGTACGGTATTACAAAATTAAAAAAAGAAATGCGCAGATTAATTTCTGCGCATTTTTTTATTTAAGTGTCGGAAATAATAAAAATTATTCTGTGAATTTTATTAAGCTAGTTTGTGACTAAGAGATTCTTTTTCAAAAAACACCGAGTCAAGAATTAAGTTCTGTTGCAGAGTCACTTCCTCCAAGGATAAAAACTAAGTGCGAGTCACACAAGCTGCTCCGGGGAATGATGGATTATGGGGATTGCTGCTGCTGCACGGCGACATGACCTTAGTTCAATACTTAAATTGGTAACCCATTCTCAGGAAGATAATTACGCCGTTTTTTTGGTGGGTGATGTGATTAGTAACTGTAACGTATGAGTGGTAAACTCTGCAGTGGTTTTTGGGCCGATAATCGGCAGATTTTGTTTGGGGACAATTGAATCGCATGGCACTAGAATTTTGGGATATCGCTGCTGATCGCTTACGTAAGTCACTTGGCAATAACAGTTATAAATCTTGGATTGAGCCGTTGCAATTTATTAGTGAAACTTCTGGTATTGCTGAGTTTTCTGTCCCTACAAGTTTTTTTGGGAATTACGTTCGGCAGCATTTCGAAGATCAAATTTTGTATCAAATGCGTGAATCAGGCCTTTCAGTCACACGTATCAACTTTACGGTTGGCCGTGCGGACCAAGAGGCTTTGGCGCGCCCTGCAGCCCCTACGGCCATAGCTCCTATGAAGCTGCGTGAGGTTCAAGGTGCTAAACTGGACCCACGATTTTTGTTTGAAAACTTTGTAGTTGGAAAGCCCAACGAGCTGGCGCATGCTGCTGCCAAGCGGGTGGCTGAGGCGGGTCCAGTAACATTTAATCCATTGTTTTTATATGGTGGTGTTGGTTTGGGTAAGACCCATCTGATGCACGCTATCGCCTGGGAATTACAGTCAAATCGACCTGATATTAATGTGATGTATTTGTCGGCTGAGCAATTCATGTATCGTTTTGTGCAAGCTCTGCGCGAACGAAAAATGATGGATTTTAAAGAATTGTTCCGGTCGGTTGATGTGCTGATGGTTGACGATGTGCAATTCATTGCCGGTAAAGACAGTACGCAAGAAGAGTTTTTCCATACGTTCAACGCCTTGGTTGATCAAAATAAGCAGATCATTATTTCAGCAGATCGTGCGCCTGGTGAGATTAAGCTATTGGAAGATCGAATCGCCAGCCGTTTGCAGTGTGGACTAGTGGTTGATCTTCATCCCACGACATATGAGCTCAGATTGGGTATTTTGCAGTCGAAAATCGAATTATATCAATCTAGCTACCCAGGCATAATAGTGCGCCAGGAAGTGGTTGAATTTCTAGCGCATCGTATCTCCACCAATGTGCGTGTGCTGGAGGGTGCTTTGACGCGTTTATTTGCGTTTGCGTCACTGGTTGGTCGCGAGATTACTGTTGAGCTAACTCAAGATTGTTTGTCTGATATCCTACGGGCTTCAGACCGGAGGGTCACTGTTGAGGAAATTCAACGTAAGGTCAGCGATCATTACAATATCCGCTTATCTGATATGCTAGGCCCTAAACGGCTGCGTAGCTTTGCACGACCTCGGCAAATCGCGATGTATCTGTGTAAGCAGCTTACTAGCCGATCTTTGCCTGAAATAGGTCGCCGATTTGGTGGTCGTGATCATACAACGGTCATGCATGGGGTGCGTCGCATCGAGGGACTGCGTAACCAAGACAGCCAAATGTCTGATGATCTTGATCTGCTGCGGCGCTCTTTGGAGGGCTAAAGCCACACCAAAGGCCATAGCTGTCATAGCCCAACGACAAAGCCTTGTGTCCTGTGGAAAAGTCTTTACGGTTTATCATCGAAATACGTGACGGAGAGCGGCAATGAAACTGTCTATTGAACGCGCGACTTTGCTGAAGGCTGTATCCCAAACACAGTCTGTTGTGGAGCGCCGAAATACGATCCCAATATTAGCAAATGTCCTGATAGAGGCGAGTGGAGACCATGTCTCTTTCCGGGCTACTGATCTTGATATCGAAATTGTTGATCGTGTGACTGCGATGGTGGAACGCGCCGGTGCCAGTACGGTATCTGCTGTTACCCTGCATGAGATCGTTAGAAAGTTGCCAGACGGTGCGCTTGTGACATTAGTTGACGATGGTGCGTCTGGCCGTCTCACTGTAGAAGCTGGCCGGTCCAACTTTTCATTGGCCACGTTGCCAAAAGAAGATTTCCCAGTGATGGCCTCTTCTGAGTATACATCAAATTTTACAGCTCCTGCCATGATGCTGCGTCGATTATTTGATAAATCAAAATTTGCGATTTCTACAGAAGAAACCCGATATTATTTGAACGGCGTGTACATGCACGTCGCTGAGGGCGATGGTGGTAAAAAGCTACGCTGTGTTGCTACAGATGGTCACCGCTTAGCGAGGATTGATGCTGATTTGCCGACAAGTGCTGAAGATATGCCGGGGGTTATCGTACCGCGCAAAACAGTTGGCGAGATGCGTAAGCTGTTGGATGATGATGAGGCGCAAATTGCTGTGTCTGTGTCTGAAACCAAAGTACGATTTGCGACTCCGAGTGTGACGCTGACCTCCAAGGTTATTGATGGCACTTTCCCCGATTACACCCGGGTCATTCCATCGGGTAATACGCGCAAGCTGGAGGTGGATGCCTCTGAATTTGCCAAAGCGGTTGATCGTGTGGCTACTGTATCGTCTGAGCGGTCACGCGCTGTTAAAATGTCTTTAGATGAAGATCGTTTGATCCTATCAGTAAATGCACCTGATAGTGGTGCTGCTGAGGAAGAACTGGCCGTGGCTTATGGCGATGAAAAATTAGAAATTGGCTTTAATGCTAAATATCTTCTTGAAATTGCTAGCCAAGTTGACCGAGAAAATGCTGTTTTCCTGTTCAACACTGCGGGTGACCCTACCTTGATGCGGGAAGGCAATGACACATCTGCGATTTATGTTGTTATGCCCATGCGCGTTTAAGCTGGACCAAATGTGAAGGGCGCAGATGCCCAATCTTGCCGTTGAATCCTTAACTCTATCTCATTTCAGGTCGCACCACGTTGTGCAGATCGAATGTGACGCTCGACCTATTGCTATTTATGGGGCGAATGGAGCGGGCAAAACCAATATTCTGGAAGCTGTGTCATTATTGTCCCCTGGGCGCGGTGTGCGTCGTGCTAGCGCAGAGGAGATGACACGTAGGCCAGAGGCGCTGGGCTGGAAAGTTAAAGCAATACTACGCTCTCAAGGCCGGTTACATGAAGTTGAGACATGGTCTGAGAATGGTGCCGCACGACAGGTACGTATCGACAGCAAGGCTGCTACTCAGGTGATGCTGGGGCGGATTGCGCGGGTGTTATGGTTGATCCCGGCTATGGATCGCCTCTGGATCGAGGGCGCGGATGGACGGCGGAGGTTTTTGGACCGGATGACGCTATCGTTTCACCCAAGCCATGCTGACAATGTTTTGATCTATGAAAAAAATATGCGTGAACGAAACCGCTTGTTAAAAGATCGGGTGAAAGATGCACATTGGTATCGGGCAATCGAAAGCCAAATGGCAGAAGCAGGTGTCAAAATTCGAGCTGCGCGTGAGGAGGCCTTGGCCCATATCCACGCCTCACAAGAGCAAGCAGAGACAGCTTTTCCAACCGCAAATCTAACCCTTACTAACGCTGAAAGTATTGATATTCCGAATAATAGTGATGAATTGGCAGTGTTGTTCGCGGACTATCGTAACCGCGATATTGATGCTGGTAGGACCTTGATAGGGCCACATCGTGATGACCTGTATGGAGTTTTCGCAGCTAAAAATGTACCAGCAAAAGACAGCTCGACAGGTGAGCAAAAGGCACTTTTAATTTCTTTGATACTAGCCAATAGTCGAGCGTTAAAAGAACAAACTGGTCTTACGCCGGTGTTGCTTCTAGATGAGGTTGCTGCGCATTTGGATGCTAGCCGAAGGGCAGCACTTTATGAGGAAATTTGCGCGCTTGGGGCGCAGGCATGGATGACTGGCACCGAGCTGGAATTGTTTGAGGAGCTGGGCGGGCGCGCTCAGCATCTCTTCGTATCTGAAATTGAGGGAAAATCACAGGTAGAAATACAGCGAGCATGACATTAGCGGCCTCAGACTTGATACTTTATTCGCTTGCTGTTTTGATTTTGCTTCTAACCCCGGGCCCTGTTTGGGTGGCGCTTTCGGCTCGTGCGATATCTGGAGGTTTTCAGGCGTCCTGGCCTTTAGCTTTGGGGGTAGCAATTGGTGACGCAGTTTGGCCAATCCTTGCAATCCTAGGAGTGAGTTGGATTGTGAATGAAATTGATGGCTTTATGACAATACTGCGATATTTGGCTGCTTTAGTTTTTCTGGCAATGGGAGCCTTGCTTATTTGGAGGGCCGGCAATGCTCTTGGTAACGACAGCCGCCTCACCCGTCCGGGTATGTGGGCAGGCTTTATGGCAGGGATTGTGGTAAATTTGGGCAATCCAAAGGCTATTTTGTTTTATATGGGTGTGTTGCCTGGATTTTTTGACCTTACTCAAGTGACGTTCGTGGATATTACTGCAATTGTTATGGTCTCAATCACAACCCCACTTTTGGGCAATCTCGCTCTGGCAATCTTTGTAAGCAAGGTGTGGGCATTTTTACAATTGCCTAGTGCTGTGCGGCGGATCAATAAGGTATCTGGTGGGCTCCTGATGGCTGTGGGTTTGGTGATCCCATTTGTCTGAGATGTCTACAGATTTAGAATGTCTATGCCAATTGCCTGCGGCCTGTAAGTTAGGGCTGACCACACGTAGTCCTTAGCACAGTTGTCTGCAGCCAGGTGGTCATCTTGCTGTTTAGGCGCTTGGGGGCTTTGAGTCTTTTTGGGATGGGAAGGATTCAGCAACTTTCTTGTGGGAAACTAGCCCTAAACATTCTGAATTCACTTGCCAATATTGCTGCTATGACCGCGAAATCTAAGTCTATGCCTACTGAAAAATTTAACCATGTACATTGTGGAAAAAAATACCCTCTTTGACCACTATCTGTTGTGTCATTTGCGTGACAAGCACTTCCAAATACGCTATTTGTTGTGCAACTAATAAAAGGTAAACAGTATGGCCGAGCAAACCCCAGTTGTAGAAGAATACGGCGCTGATTCTATCAAGGTTCTCAGGGGCTTAGAGGCGGTCCGCAAGCGTCCGGGCATGTATATTGGCGATACCGACGATGGTTCGGGTTTGCACCATATGGTTTATGAGGTTGTAGACAATGGTATTGACGAGGCCTTGGCCGGTCACGCGGACCATGTTCTGGTACGGATCAACGCTGACAGCTCTGTTTCTGTTGCGGATAATGGGCGTGGTATTCCGGTTGGTATTCATGAAGAAGAGGGTGTTTCTGCTGCTGAGGTTATCATGACCCAGCTGCATGCTGGTGGTAAGTTTGATAGCAACTCTTACAAGGTGTCAGGTGGTTTGCACGGTGTGGGTGTCTCTGTAGTCAATGCACTTTCTGTTTGGCTGGAGCTGCGGATTTGGCGCAATGGCAAAGAACATGTGGCGCGTTTTGAGCACGGCGATACGGCGGAGCATCTAAAAGTTGTGGACGATTGTGGCGACCGCACGGGTACGGAAGTTCGCTTCCTTGCTTCAACGGGTACATTTTCCAATCTGGAATATAAATTTGAAGTTCTGGAAAAGCGTTTGCGCGAATTAGCGTTTTTGAATTCTGGTGTGCGGATCATTTTAGAAGACTTGCGTCCGGTTGAACCTCTGCGTAGCGAACTGTACTATGATGGTGGTGTACGGGAATTTGTAAAATATCTCGACCGATCCAAGACTTCAATTATGGCAGAGCCGATTTATGTAAATGCTATGCGGGATGATATCGGTGTTGAAGTGGCAATGTGGTGGAATGATACCTATCATGAGAATGTTCTGCCCTTTACTAACAATATCCCACAGCGGGATGGTGGCACTCATATGGCTGGGTTCCGTGGCGCTTTGACCCGGACCATAAATAATTATGCGCAGTCCAGTGGTATTGCGAAAAAAGAGAAGATTAATTTTACTGGGGATGATGCCCGCGAAGGCCTGACTTGTGTTCTGTCGATCAAAGTTCCTGACCCAAAGTTTTCTAGTCAAACTAAAGACAAATTAGTAAGCTCTGAGGTCCGACCGGCTGTTGAGGGCTTGGTAGGTGAAAAGCTCTCGGAATGGTTTGAAGAAAACCCAGCACAGGCAAAAATTATCGTTGGTAAGATCGTGGAGGCTGCCATGGCCCGCGAAGCTGCCCGTAAGGCCCGTGATTTGACCCGCCGCAAAACTGCGATGGATGTTAACTTTTTGGCTGGTAAACTTAAAGACTGTTCAGAAAAAGACCCCTCTAAAACTGAAGTCTTTTTGGTGGAAGGTGACAGCGCTGGGGGCTCGGCCCAAACTGGCCGAGATCGTTTAACCCAAGCGGTTTTACCGTTACGTGGTAAGATTCTCAATGTAGAGCGTGCGCGGTTTGATCGTATGTTGGGTAGCCAAGAAATCGGTAATCTTGTTATGGCGCTAGGTACAGGCATTGGTCGCGATGAGTTTAATATCGATAAACTACGTTACCATAAAATTGTCATTATGACTGATGCGGATGTTGATGGGGCGCATATTAGAACATTACTCCTCACGTTCTTCTTTAGGCAAATGCCGGCTTTAATAGAGGGTGGTTTTCTCTATATTGCCCAGCCACCTTTGTTTAAGGTGGGTCGCGGCCGGTCTGAGGTGTATCTCAAAGATCAGCCAGCTTTAGATGAGTATTTGATTGAGCAAGGCATTGAAGGTGCGTTGTTACGCCTCAACAATGGTGAAGAAATTCTGGGTGCCGATCTGATGCGTGTGGTGGATGAAGCTCGGCAGTTGAAACGGATCGTCGATGCCTTCCCAACCCACTACCCTCGGCACATCTTGGAGCAGGCTGCGATTGCAGGTGCTTTTGTACCTGGCGCTGTAGACCGTGATCTTCAGGGCATGGCAGAGGCTGTGGCTCGCCGGCTAGACCTAATAGCCTTAGAATATGAGCGTGGCTGGCAAGGCCGTCCGACCCAAGATCGTGGCATGCGTTTGGCGCGTATTTTGCGGGGTGTTGAAGAAGTCCGCAATCTTGATGGGGCGATGCTCCGCTCTGGTGAAGCCCGCCGTACTGGTCAGTTGACTGAAAGCTTGCAAGATACCTATGGCGGTCCTTGCACATTGGTGCGCAAAGACCGGGTTGAGATAGTAAATGGCCCCCTCACATTGCTAAGCGCAATTTTGGACGAGGGCGAAAAAGGCCTGTCTCTTCAGCGATATAAGGGTTTGGGAGAAATGAATCCCGACCAGCTTTGGGAAACAACACTTGATCCAGATGCGCGGACATTGTTGCAGGTGAAGATTGATGATTTGGCCGAGGCGGATGATTTGTTCACTAAGCTGATGGGAGATGTGGTTGAGCCACGCCGTGAGTTTATCCAAACCAATGCATTAAATGTGTCTAACTTGGATTTCTGATACAAACTAACGCTGGAGCCATTGCTTGGGTGGCTACTTGCAAAGGTTAAGGGTATGGCTCAAGTGGCTATGCAGCCCCTATTCTCTGGCTGCATCCATCTGCCTTTGGCGTTCACCAAAGCGCGCGCGATCTTCATCAGTATATTCATCCACACATTGATGGCATTGCATACCTTTGATGTATTCTTCCCGCTCTTTGTTAGCTCCGGTTATGGGGCGCCGGCAAGCGTAGCATTGATCGTAATTGCCCTCGACCAAACCATGACCTACTGAGACCCTGTTATCAAAAACGAAACACTCCCCAGTCCAAGTGCTCTCTTCTTTCGGTACTTGCTCTAAGTATTTCAAAATACCACCCTTAAGATGGTAAACTTCATCAACTCCCTCACCTAATAAAAAATTAGTAGATTTCTCACAGCGTATACCACCGGTACAAAACATTGCTATTTTCTTGTCTTGTAACCGGTGTTTATTTTTTGCCCACCACTCAGGGAATTCGCGAAAGGTTTTGGTTTGTGGATCAATCGCACCCTCAAAGGTCCCAATTCCCACCTCGTAATCGTTACGCGTGTCGATCACGGCCACATCTGGCGAGCTGATCAGGACATTCCAATCCAAAGCCTCTACGTAATGGCCTGTCTTTGCGCGCGGATCGACATTGGGTTGCCCCATTGTCACGATCTCTTTTTTAAGGCGTACCTTCATCCGCTTAAACGGCATAGATTGCGCGGTGCTTTCCTTATGCTCCAAATTTTCGCATCCAGGTAAAGCTGTAATATGCTCCCACAGCCGGACAATACCTTGGCTTGGGCCTGCAACGGTCCCATTTATCCCCTCAGCTGCGATTAAAATTGTACCTTTAATACCCTCATGTTCGCACAAAGATAACATTGGCCCCTGGAGGGCTTTGGAGTCATCAAAACGGGTAAAGTGATAAAATGCTGAGACTATGAACATGCACTTGGGAATAGTCGGAAGTGGGCGATGCTGCAAGATCAGTTGCTGCCCTTGTCAACATTGACCTTAGTGGCTGCGGTCTTTACTTCTGATCTGAAGCTAGGGCAGGAGACCTTAATGCGCGCATTAATCGTAATTGATGTCCAAAATGATTTTTGTGTTGCACATTCAGCCTTGGATACGACAAGTCTTGGTTTTCAAGTGACGGTTGATACAGAATTATGTCGTGCCAGCGATAAGGACGGATCACTTGATCTTGCATTAATTGAAATGAAATCAGCAAAAGCGAGGCTTGTGTAATGGTTGATATCGCCACACGCGTCTGGAATCATAAATGGAAAATTGATCCAATTGTACGATCACTAATTGATACTGATTTTTACAAGCTATTGATGTGCCAATCAGTGTTTCGTAACAAACCTAATATTCAAGTGACTTTTAGTTTGATCAACCGGTCAAGCAACATTCGTTTGGCTGATCTGGTCGATGAGGGCGAATTGCGTGAGCAACTTGACCATGTTCGATCATTGTCCCTGGCTCGTGGCGAAAGTACATGGATGCGTGGTAATACTTTTTATGGCAAACGCCAGATGTTCACACCGGAATTTATGGATTGGTTTGAAACTATACGTTTGCCGCCCTATCATCTTGAAAAACGAGATGGGCAGTATGAACTTACTTTTGAAGGTAGTTGGCCCGAGGTAATGCTTTGGGAAATCCCTGCGTTGTCAGTGTTAATGGAATTGCGTGGGCGTGCTGTTTTGGGTAAAATGAGGCGCTTCGAATTACAAATTTTATATGCGCGCGGAATGACCAAGCTTTGGGAAAAAATTGAGCATTTGCGCACAATTGAAAACTTGCGGTTGGCAGACTTCGGCACGCGACGGAGGCATTCGTTTCTTTGGCAGGATTGGGCTGTGCAGGCTATGACTGAAGGGCTGGGGGATAAATTTGTTGGTACTTCCAATTGTCTAATCGCTAAAAATCGTGATTTGGCAGCAATTGGCACCAATGCCCACGAATTGCCAATGATCTATTCTGCCCTGACGCAATCGGATGAGGCACTACGTCAGGCCCCCTATGATGTTTTATCTGATTGGCACGAAGAACATGATGGCAATCTACGGATCATCTTGCCTGATACCTATGGGACCGAGGAGTTTTTACGAAATGCGCCGAACTGGCTGGCAAAATGGACGGGAATTCGTATCGATTCTGGGGACCCTATTATAGGTGCTGAAAACGCAATAAAATGGTGGAAAAGTAGGGGCGAAGATCCAGCTCAGAAGTTAATAATTTTCTCTGATGGTTTGGATGTTGCGAAGATTTCTGAATTGCATACGCTGTTTCATGGTAGGATAAAGGTATCTTTTGGGTGGGGCACGCTGCTCACCAATGATTTTCGCGGGCTAGTTCCGGAAGATGCCTTGCAGCCTTTTTCTTTAGTCTGCAAGGCGGTGTCGGCAGATGGACGACCAACAGTCAAACTATCAGATAATCCCAATAAATCGATGGGTCCATTAGATGAAATTGAACGTTACAAACGGGTGTTCAATTTTGGTCAACAATCAGCACAGCGGGTCATCGTTTAAGGGTTAGTCAGCCATTGGTGGGCCAAATGCAAGGCGCGTTCCGCGAAGCGGCGGTGCGCGGGGCTCTTTTTGGGCTGGCGCTGGATCACCCAACCAGAAGAAGCAAAGCCGCGGAGCATAAGGAAAAACTTAATATCCTCAACACTGGGTGCTTTGCGCAATGTTCCATAACCTGACTGAATTGCTGCAAGAAGATCGTCCAAATACCGTAAGGTATAATGCTGAGATACGGCAACGCCAAGATCGTAGCCCCGATAGCCATAGCCCGCGTCATCAAAGTCTATCAACGTAAGGCCTGCTTCATTCGTAAAGATATTTTCCTGCACCGCATCCGCATGAATCAAGCCAAAATCTGCGCTTTTCATAGCCTTTAAATAGTCATGTGCTGCATCTCTAGCATATATTATGAACTTTTTCTCTCCAGCTGATAGTGTTGTATTTTCCCAAAACCTACCCCAAAATGGTGACTTTCCTAATAGGCCTTGCAGATCCCATGCGGGACGGGCGATGTCTGTAGTGTTTATGGAGTCGCTTGTATTGTGCAGCTGGGCAAGCAACTGCCCTAGGCCGTGATAAAGATCACAGTGTGCAGTTGCGCTGCCGTCAAATGGCATATCAGCGGCACCGATTGGCGTTCCCGTCACCCAGGAGATCACTGATGCAAATCTACCATCTGGAAGCGGTGTGATGAATGTGCCGTTCTGGCTGGGAATGGGCTTGGGGCAGGCAAAGCCAGCATCGGCTAATCGTGCAGTCCAGCTCAGTTCAGATAAAATCGAAGCCTCGCTTTGATAACCTGCACGATGCAAGCGTAGGGCTGCAGGTGCTCCATCACGCATAATTCGGTAAACTGCATTTTCACGCTCTGCTATTAACTCAACTGGGCCACCTGCCCCCCATTTAGCGGCAATATCATTTAAGTTTTTCATGATTTAGCATTCTGGAATGCGAGTTTTAAAATATCGAGCGCCAATGTCGCATTATTGGAGCTGAAAGGCATAGGGGGCCGTAACTTTAACACATTGCGATTGCGGCCAGTTCGCCCCATCAGCATGCCGTTGTTGCGGGCATATTCCACCACATGGGCCGCTAGGGCTTCATCAGCAACACCATCGGTTTCGAGCTCCAGTGCTATAAACAAACCGCGCCCCCGGGTGCTGGCGATACTCTCATGGTCTAAGCTGTGTAGGTTTTGTAAAAATTCAGCGCCAACGAGTTTGGCATTTTCTACAAGATTGTCCTGCTCGATCACATCTAATGTAGCGGCAGCTGCAGCGCAGCTCACTGGATTTCCACCAAATGTATTGAAATACCCAAAGGCATTTCGAAACGCTGACATGACCTTGGCTCGGGCGACTACTGCTGCCACAGGGTGACCATTTGCCATAGGTTTGCCCAAGGTTACCACATCTGGCGAGAGACCAAGCCAATCATGACCCCACCAAGTGTCCCCACTACGGCCAAACCCAGGCTGAACTTCATCAGCAATCAAAATACCACCTGCTGCATGGATTACCTTGGCTGCGGGTTTCATAAAATTTTGTGGCAAATCTGGAAGGCCTTCATTTGCGAATGTTGGGCAAAACAGAAAACCTGAGAAGCCATGGCCGGAGACTTCCAAATCATCAATTGCAATTTGAATTTCGTGTGCAAAAGCCTCTGCCTGACCTTGAGTACTGCCGCCCACGGGGCGCAGTGTATCTGGAGCGGGGACGTGGCGAATATTGGCGGCATAGCCACCGATCGGTGGTTTGCGTGATGACAGCTGTGACACGGCCATTGTATTGCCATGATAAGTATTATCAGTGGAAATTATTCCAGTTTTTCCAGTCATGGCCTGCGCCATTCTAAGGGCGATATCATTAGCTTCAGATCCGCTGCAGACCATAATCACCTGATCTAGTTGTGATTGAAATTTGGCTGTGAGGCGTTCGGCGAATTCAATAATACCGTCATGCAAATATCGGGTATGGATATTTAAAGTAGCAGCTTGTTCTGAAATCGCTGCGACCACATGGGGGTGGCAATGACCTACATGGGGTACGTTATTATAGCAATCCAGGTACTTTTGGCCCTTATCATCCCAAACCCAAACCCCCTGACCTCTGACTAAATGCAAAGGCACCTCGTAAAAGGTGGGTACGTTTGAGCCCAATACCGACTCGCGGCGCGCCATTAAATCATTCGTCATCTTTTACCTTACCTCGTAGAGATTTAATCGAGCCACGTTGGACCTTGCTGGCTAGCCTGCGCTTTTGCGACCCTAGAGTTGGGCGGGTTGCAATACGTCGCTTTGGTCTGACAACAGATTGAAGGATCAGCTTTTTTAGCCGATCACGGGCTATTTCACGGTTCCGGCCTTGCGAGCGTGTGTCTTCAACCCTCAAGATTAAAGCCCCCTCAAGTGTCCATTTTCGGCCAGCTAGCTTTTTAAGGCGTGTTTTTACGTAACCTGGAAGGCTCGGGCTGCGTGCCGCTTCAAAGCGTAGCTCAACGGCGGTGGAAACCTTATTGACATTTTGCCCTCCCGGCCCTTGCGAGCGGGTAAAGCTTTCAGTCAGCTCCCAGTCGTGAATAACTATTTCATCATTAATTTGTAACATGGGTACTCTATATCATAAAGAAAAAGGGCCGCCCAGATGGGGCGGCCCTTCGAAAGTTGTGTGGAGGGCGAGTCGTTTAGGACGGCTGTGCCCAAGTTTGGTGGTAATCCACCAAGGGTTGCCTCAGAGGGTACCCCCCAAACCTGTTACGACTCCATTCTCCAATACCTTTCTTGACACTGGATCACCTCCTTTCAACTGGTTAAAGATACTCATAACTTGCCAGAGGAAAAAACAAAGTCAATGATTTTTTGTAGAGCGCCCTACAAGATATAGTACCAGCATTCGGAATGGTGCCAAAGCGATTAGCGCCAAAGTTAGCTTTACCATCCAGTCAGCTACTGCGAGTGAGGCCCAAAGTGGCAGTTCAGGACCTGCACCGAGTAGGGGTACGGCGCCCTGAGCCCAATCTGGGATATTGGCTGTTTCCAGTCCATTAAACACGGTGGAAAAAGATATACTAAAGAACAAGAACGTATCAAGTGCGCTACCGATTAGGGTGGACGCAAGTGGCGCACGCCACCATGAGCCATCCCGCAGACGATCAAAAATTTGTACGTCTAGCAGTTGCGCAACAAGAAACGCAGTGCCGGAGCCGATAGCCACTCGCAATGTGACGGCTGGGAACGTGTAGCCATCGCCTTGCAACATAATTTGTGTACCGATCAGAGAGCAAAGGATGCCCACAACAAAACCAGCAAATACAACGCGTCGAGCAGCTGAAACGCCATAAACACGGTTCATGACATCAGTTATTAAAAAGGCGACTGGATAGGTGAAGGCACCCCATGTCAGCCAATCACCAAGGAGATATTGTACAAGAATATTAGAGGCCACGACGACTGTGGCCATGGCAAAAATGCCAGGGATGTAATTATTTTTCATATTTTCAGTTCCGTTTTTTAGCCAAGGTAGCGGCGACTTGGTCAGGTTTGACGCGCCCACATACGAGCCCTCATTCAATCTTACAAGCTAAATTCCATTTATGCGGCGACTTATGAATTACTGCTAAACATTAGAGGTCTAGTAATACGATGCTACATTGTTGTGGCAATCTGCCCATCGTGATGGGCGGTCTTGTCTTACTGGGCTTTGCATTTGGTTTCGGTGGTGGTGGATTGAGAATACGGTCAACCCAACTAGCCGCTTCTTTACAGCCATCTCCCTGAGGTGGTGGTGCTTGATTAATGCAGGCTTTTTGGCCTTTTGGACATTTTAGGCGGACGTGAAAGTGATAGTGATGACCATACCACGGCCGAATTTTGCGCAACCAAGACCTATTACCGGTGGCGGATTTACACATGGCAACTTTGGCACCTGGAAATAGGAAAATCCGAGCAACTCGTGGATCAGAGGCAGCAAGTTTTAAAACTTTTTCATGATCTTTGGTCCAACGCTTGTTGGTAAATGCCCCATATGCGCGACGCATGGAAATTGAGGAGGTCTTTTCCCGCTCTGCTATCGATAGGTCTTGATCTGTTTTGGGCAGGAGCCAGATATCAGCGTCTAGTCCTATTTGATGGCTTGCATGGCCCGATAACATTGGCCCTCCGCGAGGCTGTGAAATATCTCCTATATAAATGCCGGACCAAGAGGTGTGTTTGGCCACATTGTGAGAGAGATCTTGCAGGTATCCAACTGTGATTGGCTGGCCCCAATTGCGATTGCGCGAGAGTCGCATAGCCTGCCATGTGGGTCCGGTTTCGGGCAAGGCTAAACCACCCGCCAAACAGCCTTTGGCGTAGCTACCAAAAGATTCTGGTTTCTGCAGAGAACCCAGCCTTGCTGCACCAAAAAATTCCTTAGCTGGGGTTTGTACTGAGAGGTTGGGGCGAGCCTGGGGTTTGTCGTCCCGGGTTTGGGCGATCGATACTCCAGGTGAGTTGCCGATTAAAAGCGCGAATACTAAGGCATAGGTGTTTAGGAGGTGTCCCACTCTGCTTGATCTCCGTTTGGATGCACCCAGCGTAGCAGGAGCATTCCCAAGATGAACAGACCCACTACTGGCGTAAAGCCTAAACGAGCATCATTCAGCCAATAAGTGAATATCCCAATAAGAAGTGGGGCCAAAAATGCTGTTGCTTTGCCAGCTAAGGCAAACAATCCAAAAGCCTCAGTTGGGCGTTTCGGATTGGTATGGCGTACCATCATGGATCGGCTGGCCGCATAAATTCCACCACCCGATCCGCCAATGGCCGCTCCGCATATGTAGAAAACGTTATCGGGAAGGATGGACCCCTCGGCTAGGGTTAAGCCGTAAAAGCTCGTGCGTGTCATGCCTATAATACAAAGTGAAACGATTATTAGTACAGAAATGTGGAAATAGATAACTGGAAGTGGTCCCAATTTTTGATCACACTTCCCAGAAATCCAAGTGACTAGCGCCGCTGATATGCCACTAATTATTCCAAAAACACCAAGTTGAGTTTGTCCCCAACCTAGCACCAAAACTGCGTAAACGCCTCCGAAGGCATAAAGCCCATTTAGCGCATCGCGGTAAAACATTTGCGCGCCCATGAAGGCAAATAGGCTAGGCCGCCTTACCATTCCTTGTAGGGAAAGTTTTAACGTGGCCATAGATTGGCGAAACCCGCCCTGACTGTTTGGAATTTCGCCTTCGCGGACCCACATGAAATAAGGCACCATAAAGATCGCAAACCAAATGGCAATCAGAGGACCTACCGCCCGCGTGCCTTCGCGCGCCTCTGGATCAAGAAACCCAAACCCTGGATCAAGGCCGATCATGAAGGTTTTTCCACCCTCATCGAAGAAGAAAAAAAGCATAATAAACAGGCTCAATATACCGCCTGCATAGCCCAAAGCGGCGCCACTACCAGAAATTTCCCCTACCTCGCGGCGGCTCCCAAGGCTAGGGAGCACTGCGTTTGTGAATACCAGTGCTAGCTCGGCGGCTACGAAGGCAATGGAGAATATAATGAGCGATGACCACATGGCCGAGCCATCGGGGACCATATACCACAGCATCCATGAGCAAATCACAAAGACTATGGAGGCAGTCCAAAGCCATGGCATCCGGCGTCCCGTGCTATCGGCGTAGGAGCCAGCTAAAATTCCGATTACCGCCACGAGGAGGCCTGCTACCGCTTGTCCCCAAGACCACATGGTTTGGGCGCTGGCATTAGCGCTTTCTTGATCGAGGCCGCTATTAAAGAAATACTCTGCAGCCACACCAGCGAAATAGGGGCCAAAAATAAAGGTGAGACCAAGTGTATAAAAGGGCTGGGTTGCCCAATCGAACATCATCCAACCGCGTATGCGTTTTCTGAGGTTTTGATCCAGCATTATTGCATCTGCCATTTTTATCCGGTACTTTTCATCGACATTGGCTGACAGTCAATATCAACGCAAGGATTTCTTAAGTTTGCATTGGCGGCCATGGTCGTAGATCTTCAGCGGCGACCCAAGCCTCCACCCAATCTGGGATTTGGGGCAAGGTTATATCCGGGCCTAATTCCGCTAAAACCTGATCAGTAGATACAATTCCATCTGAATTAGTCACAGCGGTGCGATAGAGGGCATGTCCTGCACAGGTTCCCCGCACCCACATGCTTTGCTCTAAATATATGAATCGTTGATCGGCACATATGGCGCGGCTTTGCATTTTAATTTTGTCAAACAATCGTATGCGTTTGCGATAGCGCACGGAGCTACCAGCAATTGTCAGCCCCCAGTGACGGCGCTTCAGTGCAGCGATTAAGCCGGAACGCTTGGCCATCGGTAGGCGACCCATATCATAAATCGAAAGGGTGAGGCCATTATTGAGCTCTAACCAAAGGTCTAAATCCCAAGGTAGGCAATAATGTGTGCTATCGTGGGTTTCGCCCACTCCAAGTGATGCTGCGTTGCGGTGCAGACAAAATTGCCACGCCAAACGGACAAAAGGATACATGAAAAGCCTCCGGTTCATCCCAATTCACCCTTTAGGGACTTAACGTCAAGACCCTAGGCTGGGAATCCAATGGTATGTCCCTTGCCGATACCGGCGGAAGCGCTTAGGTAAATACAAACAAATTATATTGAGGTTTTCCATGTCTCCTATTTTTGCGATACCCTATATGATCCTGAACGTAATTTGGTTCTTTATCATAGCCCACTTCATCATGAGCTGGTTGATCGCCTTCAATGTTTTGAATCTTTATCAACCAATCGTCAGCCAAATTTGGCAGGGTTTAAATCGTATTTTAGACCCAATCTATGGGCGTATTCGCCAGTTCATTCCGAATATGGGCGGGCTGGATCTTGCTCCACTAATCGCTTTGTTGATGGTGGCCGCCCTCCAATATACGCTGGCCTATTACGGCCAATAACCCATCGGAAACCACATGCCCCACACTGCCCTTCTGAGGGACGTCTTTGGATTCGATGCGTTTAGACCCGGACAGGAAGATATAGTTCGCGCTGTGACTGAGGGGCAAAATGTGTTGGCAATCATGCCAACTGGTGGCGGCAAATCGCTTTGCTTTCAACTTCCAGCACTGATCCGCGAGGGGGTGACTGTTGTAATTTCTCCTTTAATTGCATTGATGCGTGACCAAGTGCGCGCCTTGCAGGCGGTTGGTGTCAGCGCGGGGGCATTGACGTCGGGCAATACGCCAGAAGAAACTGATGCGGTTTGGGAAGCTTTGGAGCAAGGTACGCTCAAGCTACTGTACATCGCACCAGAACGATTGGCCACAAGCTCCTCTATGGGTATGTTGCGAAGGATTGGAGTAAGTATGATCGCGGTTGATGAGGCTCATTGTGTTTCACAATGGGGTCATGATTTTCGCCCTGATTATTTACGAATTGGTGAGTTGCGTAAGACGCTGGGCGTACCACTTGCAGCTTTTACAGCCACTGCGGATGAAGAGACACAAGCTGAAATTATCAATAAGCTGTTTGATGGTGTGGCACCGTCCAGCTTTTTACATGGGTTTGATCGGCCTAACCTCCATTTAGCTTTTGCGGCCAAGGATCAACCACGCAAACAGATCTTGAATTTTGCGGGGGCACGGCAGGGACAGTCGGGTATTGTCTATTGTGGTACTCGTGCCAAAACTGAAACCTTGGCGCAGGCCCTGCGCGAGGCTGGGCATTCTTCCTGTCATTATCATGGTGGCATGGAGGCTGATGATCGCCGGATAGTGGAAACACGCTTCCAACGTGAGGATGGATTAATTGTTGTGGCTACCGTAGCTTTTGGCATGGGTGTTGATAAGCCGGATATCCGCTGGGTAGCACATGCAGATTTGCCCAAGTCTATTGAATCTTATTACCAAGAAATTGGCCGTGGTGGTCGGGATGGTGCACCGGCTGAAACTTTAACTTTGTTTGGTGCAGATGATATTCGTCTTCGTCGCTCTCAGATTGATGAGGGCATGGCGCCAGCAGACCGTAAGATGGCAGATCATGCACGATTAAATGCTTTATTGGGATTGGCGGAGGCGCTCACCTGCCGCCGTACAACGTTGCTTAAGTATTTTGGAGAAAGTGGTGCCACATGTGGTAACTGTGATCTCTGTGATTCCCCACCAGAATTATTTGATGGCACGCAGCCTGTACGCATGGCGCTGTCTGCGATTTTGCGCACTGGTGAGTGGTTTGGTACTGGCCATTTGATTGATATTTTGCGCGGTAATGATACTGAGAAAGTGCGGCAACGAGCGCATAATGAGCTGCCAACCTTTGGTGTGGGCAAAGGGATCAGTAAGGCGCAGTGGCAAGCTATTTTTCGGCAAATGATGGGTTATGATTTGATCCGTCCAGACCCGGAGCGACATGGTGGGTTGCGGTTCACTGAAAACGCTCGACCTTTGCTGAAGGGTGAAGCTGAAATTCAATTGCGTAAAGATAGCATTAACGCGGCAGCCAATGAGCACCGGCCTGTGGTTAAATCGCTTGTATCTGAAGAAGACGCACCACTTTTGTCTGCGCTGAAAGCTAAAAGGCGGGCCTTGGCAGAACAGCAAAAAGTGCCGGCTTATATCGTATTCAACGATAAAACTTTGATTGAGATGGCGGAACGACGCCCGGAAACTCTTGATGAGATGGCCTCAGTCGGTGGTGTGGGTGCTAAGAAGTTGGAAAGCTATGGCCAGGCTTTTTTGGCAGTGATTTCTGGGGTTGAAACTTATGTGCACCCCACGCGCCGTAAGATGGCGGGGCGGCCTGAGGGCTATATATTTGATCAGCTTTTGGCTCGACAGCAAGAGTTGGAGCGCGGTGCATTTGAGGGTGAGAAGCCCCTGACGTGTTCCACAGCGACATTACGAAATATAGCCAAGGCTCGGCCAAAAAGTTTAGAGCAGCTTGAGAAAATTAGTGGAATGAATCTCGCGCGTACAGAACGTTTTGGTGCGGCATTTTTGAAAATCTTGCAGTCTGTGTAAGCTGAGCTAAGTTACTTACGATAGGAGAGTGAACTATGTTGGTATGTATTTCACCGGCGAAAAAGCTGGATTGGTCTGAGGTTGCGCGCACTGACTTCACGCAACCTGATTTTGCGCAGGAGGCTTTGAGCCTTGTAAAAACAGCCCGTGCACTTTCGGTTGAGGATTTGCAAAAACTGATGTCAATAAGCAAAAGCCTGGCAAGCCTAAACCGGGATCGGTTTCGCGATTACGCGTCAGAACCGGATGCCGAAGCGTTGCGCCCCGCCGCCTTGGCCTTTGCGGGAGACACCTACCGGGGGCTGGAAGCTGCAAGCCTTAGTCGCGACGATATGCGCTGGGCTCAGGATCATTTGCGAATTTTGTCAGGGCTTTATGGCGTATTGCGCCCCTTGGATCAAATCCAAGCTTACCGGCTTGAAATGGGTAGCCGTCTGAAAACCAAACGTGGTGGATCGCTTTATGCCTATTGGGGCCAAGAGATTTCAAAAGCACTAAATATGCAGGCTGAGGTCACGGGATCAAAAGCCTTGATTAACTGTGCGAGCCAAGAGTACTTTGGTGCGGTTGATATCAAAGCACTCAGTCTACCCATCATCACACCGCAATTTTTAGAATCCAAAGATGGAAATGCAAAGATCATAAGCTTTTATGCTAAAAAAGCTCGTGGAGCGATGGCACGGTTTGTGGTCCAAAACCGTCTTTCCGACGCTGGACAGATCGCTGATTTTGATGTGGGTGGATACAAATATCAACCGAGCCAGTCCACGCCTGAAGCGCCAGTTTTTATGCGTGATTATCCGATTTGATCACCAAATATTGTTTTGGAATGCTGGTTTAAGTATATTTTTAGCCACGGGGTGAACTCTTGTGGCCGCTCTCTAGTTTGGTACGCTAAATCTTTTAGGCTTTCCCAGCGATAGTCCATGACCTCATCAACGTTGGGTTGGATGGAAATCTCAGCTGCTTGAACAACAAATATCTCGACAACCTCATGCTCAATCATACCGCCACCCACATCGGCACGATATTCCACAGTGTCGCGATATACCGGAGTTTGTCCAAAAATTCCAAGCTCTTCACCCAGCCTGCGGATCGCGCACTGCAGTCCAGATTCATTCCATTCTGGATGGGTACAGCAGGCATTAGCCCAAAGGCCAGGTGTGTGGTATTTCGACAATGCGCGGCATTGCAAAAGTGTTTTATCACCCTGCATTACAAAGACAGATACTGCTTTATGGCGCAATCCACGTAAGTGAGTTTGCAGCTTTTCAACAGGCTGCAACGTACCATCCACCCATGCAGGAATCAAAATTTCCATTGGCTCTGCCCTAAATTTTATGATTGAGTTATAGTGTTAAATTAATTTAAGAAAAAGTAGAAGATATGGAAATATTGCTTCTATATTAAACAAATTACCTAAGGCATGCCTGTGGATGGCGGAAATGTCGCGGCTAATAGTGTTAAAATTGGTTGAATCAGCGCAGAAACTTACGCCATTAGCCTTACATAGGCTCTAAGATTTAACTAAAAGTAAAACATTATGATTATCAAACGTATTATGACCATGCAGATAGTCTAAAGGATAACAGAAAGAAATTTGCGATGTCGTTTGACAGTTTTTTCAAAGACCAGCTCGATCAACTGAAACAAGATGGCAATTATCGCTACTTTGCGGATCTTGAGCGCTCTGCCGGAAAGTTTCCGCGCGCAACCAATCACTTTGACGGTGGTACGCGCGATGTGACTGTTTGGTGCTCTAACGATTATTTAGGTATGGGCCAGCATCCAAAGGTGATTGCCGCGATGCAAGAGGCTGTGGGCCGTTGCGGTACTGGTGCTGGTGGCACGCGCAACATTAGCGGCACGAATCATGACCATTTGTTACTTGAGCGTGAGTTGGCTGATTTGCACGGCAAGGATGCAGCGCTTTTGTTCACTTCGGGATATGTATCTAACTGGACCACCCTTACTACTCTCGGTGCTAAAATTCCTGATATTGTGATCCTGTCTGACAGTGAGAACCATGCCTCGATGATTGAGGGCATTCGCCACTCTAAAGCTGATAAAATGATCTGGGCACACAATGATGTGGAAGATCTGGATCGCAAACTGGCCGCTTGTGGGGACCGTCCGAAGCTGGTGGCTTTCGAGAGCGTTTACTCGATGGATGGGGATATTGCTCCCATGGCAGAAATTTTGGACGTTTGTGAAAAGCATGGAGCCTTGACTTATCTTGATGAAGTTCATGCGGTTGGCATGTATGGCCCGCATGGCGGTGGCATCAGCGAACGTGAAGGCTTGGCGCATCGAGTCGATATTATTGAGGGCACCTTGGGCAAAGCGTTTGGTTGTGTTGGGGGTTACATTACAGGTTCGGAAGCCATCTGTGATTTCGTCCGTTCTTTTGGGTCTGGTTTTATTTTTACTACAGCATTGCCGCCGGCTGTGGCTGCGGCGGCTCGCACCTCGATTATGCACCTTAAAACCAGTGAGGTTGAACGTTTGGGTCAGCGCGCCCAAGTGGCTCGCCTCCGCGCTGGGCTGGACCGGGCGGGTATTCCATATTTGCAAAATGACAGCCATATCGTGCCTGTCATGATTAAGGATGCGGTTAAAACTAAGATGCTTGCGGATTACCTGATGGATGTATTCGGTATCTATGTGCAACCAATTAACTATCCAACTGTCCCCAAAGGAACAGAGCGCTTGCGCTTCACTCCATCTCCACTGCACACTGATGCTGATGTAGATTATCTTGTAGCTGCGCTTACTGAGTTGTGGAACCAATGTGCGCTTTCGCGAGCGGTTGCTTAGCGTGAAATAATGCTGCTTGTGACTAGGGACTTTATGGTCTGTACCTATGATATAATCATCAATAATTAGAACGATTGGTAAGATCTAGGATGAGACATACTTTAATTTCTGCTCTATTAGTTATGCTGGCTTCACCGGTTCTGGCTGGTGGCCATTCTGCAACTGGTGACGTGGTAGCTGGTAAGATTGCCTACAGCAAGCAATGCGTTGCCTGCCATGTTGTTGTGAATGATGATGGTGAAAAGCTGGCTGGGCGTAATGGGAAGTCAGGGCCAAATCTCTATAATATAGCAGGGGCAGGTGCCGGTATGGTTGAGGGTTACCGCTACGGTAAATCGATTGTTGCTGCTGGTGCAGGAAATGGTTTGGTTTGGACCGAAGCTACTTTTGTAGCTTATGTTCAAGATCCAAAGGGCTTTCTGCGTACATACCTAAATGATAAAAAAGCCCGTGCAAAGATGAGCTACAAAGTGCGTAACGAAGAAGATGCTCACAACATTTATGCGTATTTGTTCAGCCTGTATGCTGAGTAATAAGTTTCAAGTTCCACCCCTTTAAGGGAGGTGGCGCTTGATCTTCGTTAGATTCTTTCAATCGCCACAGCAATCCCTTGACCGCCACCGATACACATGGTGGCCAGACCCTTTTGGCCGCCGCTGCGTTCTAGCTCAGCCATTAGCTTGACCATGATAATAGCTCCTGTAGCTCCCACTGGATGGCCTAAAGCAATTGCGCCTCCATTGGGGTTAACCTTTGCTGGATCAAGTCCCAGGCCTCGGTTCACAGCAATAGCTTGCGCTGCGAAAGCTTCATTGCTTTCAACCACATCGAAATCACCAATTGAAAGGCCTGTTTTAGCCATCAAATTCGAAACAGCTGGAACCGGTCCAATCCCCATGACTTCAGGACGCACGCCGGCATGTCCATAGCCGAGTAGGCGAAATTTAGGTATTAATCCGGCGCGCTCGGCCGCATCAGCGCGGGCTAAAACGATTGCTGCAGCCCCATCATTGATGCCAGAGGCATTTCCGGCGGTCACGGTGCCATCTTTTTGAAATACGGTGCGCAGACCAGCTAAAACCTTGGCTGTTGTGGCCTTTGGGTGCTCGTCGGTGATGAAATCCACTATGTCACGTTTGACCTTAATCGACACTGGCGTAATTTGCTCCACAAAGCGGCCATCAGTAATGGCTGCAGCAGCTCGGTTTTGGCTTTCAAGCGCAAAGTCATCTTGATCGGTCCGCGTCACCGCATTTTCTTGTGCCACATTTTCAGCAGTAATTCCCATATGGCCTGTACCGAATGGACAATGTAGCGAACCGAGCATCATATCTAGCGCTTTGACATCTCCCATCTTTTGGCCCCATCTTTGCGCCTGCATTATATAGGGGGATCGGCTCATATTCTCGGCACCACCGGCCAGGCCAAACTCCGCATCGCCTAGCATCAGAGATTGCGCAACTGATACGATGGCTTGCAGACCTGAGCCGCAAAGTCGATTTACATTCATGGCTGGGGCGCTGTCAGCAATACCCGCTTGTAGGGCCGCGACCCGTGACAAATACATATCGCGGGGCTCTGTGTTGATGACATGCCCAAAAGCCACATGGCCAATTTGGCCGCCATCAACTTGTGCGCGCATCAAAGCCGCTTTGGCCACTGTGGCGCCCAAATCAATCGGGGTTACGGTTGCTAAGCTGCCGCCAAATGCACCAATTGCTGTACGAGCGCCGCCAAGAATTACGATATCTGTCATGTTTTCCTCCGTTTTGGTTATTCTAAGCGGCTTGGCAATCAAGGAAAAGCGAAACCTAACGACATGGGAATTGAATTAGAGAACAAAGTATGAACAAAATAGTGGGTGGAATCACTTATCTGGTCTGTTTTATGTCCCATTCTAAAGTCATTAATCTGCCACAAGTCCAGCGCCCTTGGGCGGAGCTACAAGCCTGTTCGAACTTCACTTTTCTAACAGGGGGATCGCATCCTGAGGAATATATGGACCGTGCTGCATTTTTAGGCCTATCTGCGGTGGCGATTGCGGATGTGAACTCTGTTGCGGGAATCGTGCGTGCGCACACTAGGGGCCGTGAGATTGAGCGTCTGGTTGCCGAACGGCAGGCCTTTGATCATAGAGTAGGATTAATTGGCCCGCCTGTACCGCTTGGGCTTAAGCGCAGCCCTTCTGCGCAGATTTACAACATGCCGCGCTTGCTTCCAGCGGCTAAGATCGTACTGCGTGATGGGTTTACGGCTACGCTCTTACCGAAAAGTCGCTTAGGCTGGGGACGGCTATGCCGTTTGATTTCACGTGGGCGTTTGCGTGTGGAGAAAGGTACTTGTGATATCGGGTTTGAAGACCTGCTAGAGTTTGGCGGTGACCAACTGATTTTGCTGCATGCGCCACCATCTCAGAAGGCGCCAGTTGTACCGGACTCGTGGCTTTCACTTGCACGCCGCTTGATATGTCGCTTCCCTCAAGATGTGATGTTACTTTTGGCCCCAGTCTATGATGGCCAAGATGTGG
>Ga0308009_10000449_pt1 | contig 30658 bp, 31 predicted proteins | sample Neamet127_FD_203134 | JGI IMG/M metagenome (GOLD analysis project Ga0308009, IMG submission 203134) | Marine microbial communities from water near the shore, Antarctic Ocean - #127 | ecosystem: Environmental > Aquatic > Marine > Unclassified | place: Southern Ocean | collected 2014-07-24
TGCGGGCCATGCTGATGTCGCGCGCCACCTGGATACGCGTCATCGGCGAAATCTGGCTCTCCGGCAGCAGTCCGCAGTGGCCGCTGCGCATCAGTTGCTGCTGGGCCTTGAGCGCCGGACCTGACAACTGGGCATCGAGCCGGGTGTCGGTCATGGCCTCACGCATTTGCGCCGCTGGCAGGTTGGCGCCCAGCACCGGCACACCGGCCTTGACGGCCACCATCACCGCCGGGCCGTAGGCGGCCCAAGGCCAGCTTTTGCTGTTCCAGCCCAGCGCTTCCTGCACCTCGAGCTGCGTGCTGTTGGATTTCAGCGCGGCGGTGCTGCGGCCGGCGTCGGCCATCTCCAGTGCGAGCGCGCCGAGCTTGCCGTCAACGGCCAGGCGCGCCACCACATGCTGGTGGATGTGCTGGTGTTCGGCGGCGTCGTGTTGTTCGCCCAGCAAGATCACGTCGGCCGGCAACAGGGCATCGGTGCGCACGGTGATGTCGTTGGGGGCTTCCGGAAACAGCCGGGGTTCGGGCACGCGGGCGCAGGCGGTGGCCAGCAGCAGCATCAGCACGGCCAGACAGCGGCGTGCGGCGGGGTGTGGAGTGTTCTGGCAGTTCATACTAGGAGCATCGTAAAGCCAAGCGGCTGGCTGTCCAGTTGCCTCCGTTCATTTCCCTGTTTGCCTTGTTGATGCCCGTCAAGCCTTTCCACATTGCCTGGACCCTGCTGTTGGCGCTGGCCGCTGCCGGCCTCTGTGTTTACCTGCGCACACCCCTGCCCTGGATGATTGGCCCGCTGCTGGCCACGGCCTGCGCATCGGTGGGGGGGGCGCCGACCCGCAGTTGGCCGCCGCTGGGCAACCTCGGCCAGTGGGTGATCGCCGTCGCGCTGGGGCTTTATTTCACGCCGCAGGTCACGGCGCTGGTGGCCAGCCTGTGGTGGGCCATTGCGCTAGCGATTGTCTGGGCCCTGGGCCTGGGTCTGTTATTTGGCGCGTGGCTGCACTGCGTCAATGCGCAGCGCATGCCCGACGTAGCGCCGCCGTCGATGCGCGCGACCAGTTATTTCGCCGGCGCGATAGGCGGGGCGTCGGAGATGACCTTGCTGGCCGAACGCGCCCATGCGCGCACCGATCTGGTCGCCGCCTCGCACGGGCTGCGCCTGCTGCTGGTCACGGTGACCGTGCCCTTTGCCATGCAGTTCAGCGGCCTGCATGGCCTGGACCTGAACCCACCGGTGCTGCGTGCGGTGCAGTGGCCGGGTTTCGCGTTGCTGGCGCTGGCCACTGCCCTGGGCGCCTGGGCGATGCAGCGGCTGGGGCGAACCAACCCGTGGTTCATGGGTCCGCTGCTGGTCTCCATGGGGCTGACGATGGCTGGCGTGTTTCTGTCGGGCATTCCGCAATGGCTGACCAATGCCGCGCAACTGCTGATTGCGGTGAGCCTCGGCGTGCGGTTTTCGAGGGCGTTTTTGCATGCCGCGCCGCGCTGGCTGGTGTCAGTGGCGGTGGGCACGCTGACCATGATCGCGCTGTGCAGTGGCTTTGCCTGGATGCTGACCTTTGCGACCGGCTTGCCGCTGGCGACGCTGATTCTGGGCACCTCACCGGGCGGTATCGCCGAGATGGCGATCACCGCCAAGGTGCTGCAGCTCGGCGTGCCGGTGGTGACGGCGTTTCAGGTGTGCCGGTTGGTGGCGGTGCTGGTGCTGGTGGCACCGCTGTACCGCTGGCTGTACCCGAAGGCGACGAAGCCCACACACTGATCGCCTGCTCGATACGCAGACGTCACTGTGGGCAATGGTGCTTTTGGGTCAAACGGCAGCTTTCTGAAGTCCTTTGCCGGGCAAGGCGAGTGCTGGTTTTTTGCCCAGCAAGCCCAGCACCACCTGGAGAGCGACGGCCAGCGCGCCAATGATGAACACCACGTCGCCGAAGGTGCGCACCCAGCGCAGGTTCTGCAGCAGCGGTTGCTGCATGAAGGCTTCGCTGCGCGCGTACCACAGGCCCTCGCTGACGCTGGCATAAAACTGGATGATGCCGATCGGCAGCAGACTGGTGAAGATCATCAACACGAGGCCGGCATTGAGGCCCCAGAACGCCGTCTTCATGAGTTTCTGGTTGAACTCGTGGTGCGGCCGGATGTAGCGCAACACCAACAGCGTGAAGCCGAGGGCCAGCATGCCGTACACCCCGAACAGTGCGGCGTGGGCATGCACCGGCGTGGTGTTCAGACCCTGGATGTAATACAGCGCCATGGGTGGGTTGATCATGAAACCGAAGACACCCGCGCCCAGCATGTTCCAGAACGCCACCGCCACGAAAAACATCAGCGGCCATTTGAGACGGTCCATCCAGACAGCACGTTCGCGCAGCCGCCAGTTTTCCCAGGCCTCGTAGCCCAGCACGATCAGCGGCACCACTTCCAGTGCGCTGAAGCTGGCGCCCACCGCCATCACCGGTGTGGTGGTGCCGGCAAAGTACATGTGATGGAAGGTGCCGGGGATGCCACCCAGCATGAAGAGTGATGCCGATGCGAGGCTGGCCGTGGTCGCCATGCGGCGTGAAACAAGCCCCAGCGTGGAAAAAATGAAAGCCAATGCGGTGGTGGCGAAGACTTCAAAGAAGCCTTCCACCCAGAGGTGCACCACCCACCAGCGCCAGTACTCCATCACAGTCAGGTGCGTGCGCTCGCCATAGAAAAAGCCAGCGCCGTAAAACAGGCCAATGGCAACCACCGAGGCTGTCAGCAGGGCCAGCAGGTTCTTGTCGCCACCGGGGTTGCGCAGCGCCGGCACCATGCCGCGCAGCATCAGTACCAGCCAGAAGGCAATACCGGTGAATTTGCCGATTTGCCACAGGCGGCCGAGGTCCACGTATTCATACCCCTGGTGGCCCAGCCAGAAGTTCAGATTGGGCGGCAGGATTTGTGCAATCGCCAGGTAGTTGCCGGCAAACGAGCCGACGACCACCACCACCAGCGCCCAGAACAGGATGTCCACACCGAGCTTTTGGTACTTCGGGTCCTTGCCGCCATTGATGAGAGGGGCCAAAAACAGGCCCGCCGCCAGAAAACCGGTGGCAATCCAGAACAGCGCGCTCTGGATGTGCCAGGTGCGTACCAGCGTGTACGGGAACCACTGCGACACATCGACGCCGTAAAAGGTTTGTCCCTCTACCGTGTAGTGCGCGGTGAAGCCGCCGACGAACACCTGAAAGATAAACAGCGCCACCACCAGAAACAGGTATTTGCCAAGGGCGCGTTGCGAGGGCGTCAACGAGAACGTTGTTAGCGGGTCCTGGGCTGCTGGCGCGGGCAGCGGGTCGTCATGCTTGCCCAGGAAGGCCCAGGCCCAGACCAGAAAACCAATGCCTGCCAGCAACACGACGATGCTGGCAATTGACCAGACAATGTTTTCGGTGCTGGGGCGGTTGTCAATCAGAGGCTCATGCGGCCAGTTGTTGGTGTAAGTGACTTTTTGGTCGGGCCTTTCGGTGGCAGCGGCCCAGGCGGTCCAGAAGAAAAACTGCGTCAACTGCACCCGGCGCTCAGCGCTGGGCAGGGTGTTTTCCTTCATGGCAAAGCTTTGGCGGCTGCTGCGCAATTCAGGCGCATCAGAAAAGAGGCTGTTGTAGTAGGCGGCGGTGCTCGCCATGGCTTGCGCGCGACGGTTGGAGACGGTCAACACCCCCGTATCGGCATCGGCGCGGTTGCCGCGGTACTCGGCTTTGAGGGCTTCACGCAGGGCCGCCTGCGCGGGTCCGTCCAGGTCTGCATACGCTTTGCCATGCTGCTCTTTTGCGCCCAGCGCCAGCCAGGCCGTCAGCTCCCGATGCAGCCAGTCGGCGGTCCAGTCGGGTGCCTGGTAAGCGCCGTGGCCCCAGATGGAGCCCAGTTGCATGCCGCCTACCGATTGCCAGGCGGTCTGGCCGTCCAGAATGCCTTCGCCTGTAAAGAGCGGCTTGCCGTCAACGGTGACGACCTGCTCGGGAATCGGTGGCGCCTGCCGGTACACCTCGGTGCCGTAATACCCCAGCAGTGAAAAGGTGACGGCCACAACGCCGATCAATATGAACCATAGTTTTTTATAGGAACCCATGAGGATCTTTCTGGGGGTGTTTAAGCGGTGAGCGCTCAGGCGAGCGCGGCGGCGCCAACGGGTGCGCAAGCGGGGGTGGGTGCCTCGGCAGGCGCGGCGTTTTCAAACAGGATGTTGTTTTCCAGGTGGATGTGCTGCATCAGGTCTTCCCGAAACGTCCGCAAGCCCAGGTAGAGCGCGCGCCAGGTGTTGCAGGCGCCGGCAGGAAGCAGCAGGTTGCCGGTGAGATCGGCAATGCGTTGCAGCGCTTCGCCGTGTTCGTCATGCTCCAGGCGCAACACGCTGATCGGAGAGGCTGGCGACGCGTGATGTGCGGAGCGGAGCATCGGAAACAGAACCTGCTCTTCTTTTTGCATGTGGCTTTCAAGCGCCTGCTGCATTGCGCTTAACTGGTCGGTCAGGCCGGCCGGGCAGCTTGCGTGCTCGGCGTGAACCTGCTCGACCTTGCGCGCGAGCCGGGTGAGTTCAGGCAATTGCTGGCGGTGAACCTCATGAAAACGCGCCAGGAGGTGGTCTATCAGTTCGCCGGGCGAAGCCGTGCGCCAGTCGCGTTCGTCGGACGCGGCCATGCTGGGCAGCGCTTGCAACCGTGCCGCCACCACTGCGGCGTCTACACCCGCCGCGCTGGCTGCGGCGCGCAGGCTGTGCTTGCCGCCGCAGCAAAAGTCCAGTTTGTACTCATTGAATATTCGGGTCGCACCGGCGATGTCGCGTGCCAGCGTACCCAGTGCTTGGTCGAGCAGGTTCATGGTTTTCTTTCGGTTAAATAATGTTTGCGCTTACTAACGCGAATTCCGTGCCACCAATAACTTCAATAAAATCAAATACTTTTAATCATTAGGGTATAAATAACCTGATCTTGGAAAGGTAAATTTCACCTTTTAAAGGTAATATTCACCATGATTGAAAACATGCTGCTCCCCGATTTGGTGGCCGACCTGCCACCCGCCGTGCGTCTGCAGCGACTGGTGGCCACCTTGCGCTCCCACTTTCAGTGCGGCGCCGTGGCCTTGCTGCAGTTGGAAGAAAATCACCTGCGGCCCGTGGCTGTCAGCGGGCTGGTCAGTGATGCGCTGGGGCGGCGCTTTGCCCTGAGCCAGCACCCGCGCCTGGCGGCGATTTTGACGAGGCGCGGCGTGACCCACTTTCACCAGGACAGCGTCTTGCCCGACCCTTACGATGGCCTGATCGACGAGCAGGTCGGCCAGCCGCTGGCTGTGCATGACTGCATGGGCTGCAGCCTGCAGTTTGAAGGCCAGCCCTGGGGTGTGCTGACACTTGACGCGCTGCGGGTTGGCACCTTCGACGCCGAGGCGCGCCTCCAGTTACAGCAACTCACCGTGCTGTTCGAGGCAGCCATTCGCATGACCCGGTTAGAGGTTCAGATGCGCGCCTTGCGCCTGACCCGTCAGGTCGAGGTGGTGACGAGCACTGCGGCCCGCGACGATGTGGAGATCATTGGTCAGAGTCCGGCCATCGGCCAACTGCTCCACGAACTGGATGTGGTCGCCGATTCGGGCCTGCCGGTGTTGCTGCTGGGTGAAACCGGTGTCGGCAAGGAATTGTTTGCGCACCGGCTGCATCGGCTTTCTAGTCGGCGCGCCAAGCCTCTGGTGCATGTCAACTGCGCGGCTTTGCCCGAAGCCCTCGCCGAAAGCGAGTTGTTCGGCCATGTCAAAGGCGCTTTTTCAGGGGCTGTGAACGACCGGCCTGGCCGTTTTGAAGCCGCTGAGGGCGGCACGCTGTTTCTCGATGAAATTGGCGAGCTGCCGCTCGCGGTACAGGCCAAGCTGCTGCGCACACTGCAAAACGGCGAAATCCAGCGGCTGGGCGCAGACCGGCCGCGCCGCGTGGATGTGCGCGTGATTGCCGCGACCAACCGCAGCCTGCGTGAACTGGTGGGCACCGGCGCTTTCCGTGCCGACCTGTATCACCGGCTGTCGGTGTATCCGATTGCGATTCCTCCCCTGCGTGAGCGCGGCATTGACGTGCTGCTGCTGGCCGGCCGGTTTCTGGAGCTGAACCGTGCACGTCTCGGCCTGCGCAGCCTGCGTTTGTCGAGCGAGGCAGAAACCGCCCTGTGTCGCTACGGCTGGCCCGGCAATGTCCGGGAACTGGAGCACGCCATCAGCCGCGCCGCGCTCAAAGCCTTGAGCCGGGGCGCCCGCCGCACCGAGATCGTGACGCTGCAAACCGACTTGCTTGATCTGGATGGGCCAGAGGTGCTGGTTGCGGACGGCGCTGCTGCGGCTTCAGCGCCGGACACAAACTCTGCTGCCGAAGTGATGCCGGGCACCACGCTGCGCGACGCTGTAAATGCCTGCGAGCGACAGTCAATCATTCAGGCGCTGGCCGCGCATCAAGGCAACTGGGCGCAAGCGGCGCGGCAACTGGGCGTCAATGCGAGCAATTTGCACAAGCTGGCCCGGCGCCTCGGGCTGAAGGCATGAAACCTATTTGTCCCCGGCGTTGTCTGCGCCGGTCTGACCCGCTTGGGCGTTGAGACCAAAAAGTTCACCACGCTCAACCAGATGCAGCATCTGGTCTGCGGCATGAAGCGTCAGCGAATGCGGGGTATAACCAGGTCGCGGCGAGATGTAAGTGGCCATTTCACGGGCCAGTGTGCGCTGACTGTCGGAAGCTTCCGAGAGCAGGGCAATCAGCAAATTTTCCAGCGCGATCACGCGAACCTGAAGCTGTACCAGTTCGGCGTTTGCCAGCGGAGGCACGTCGGCGTTGGCCTCACGTATCACGCCCGGAAGGCCCGCGCCTGCGGCCCCCTCGTTGTCCCAGTTGTCCAGTATTTTTTTGTGAAGCTGTGAACGCTTCTGCTGGTCCGGTTGACTGTCCGGCATGGTCAGTGCAGGGAAACTGGGGTGTGCGCCAGTTCGGCGTAACCCTCCAGTGTGTCTTCGATCTCTTCCTGGGTCGGCGTGTTTTGCTGCCAGCCGTTCAGGCGCTGCTGGAACATTTCGGCCCAGGAGCCGTCGAGGTAGACCTCTTTGCCGGAGCGCTTGTCGACAATTTCAAATCCATGGCGGGCCAGTTCGGGCACTGCGGGTGCTGGCGTGGATTCTTCCGGCGCGTTGGCGTGAATCTGCACCACCACAAATGATTCGGAGTCGTAGAGCATGTGCATAGAGCTTGGGTCCTTAGTCATGAGATAGCAACGAACGGGCCAAGTTCAAGGGCAACAGGGTAAATCCGCAGGAATGTGTGAAAAGTCGCGAATTCGCTGGCCGAACCAGTTCAAAGCGGTTTTTCGGCGATCCGCAATTGCTGATCCACAAAATCGCCGTTCTGCTGGGTGATGCGGGTACGCACTGGCAGCCAGCCAATCGCCGGGGCGAGCCAGACCTCCACGGCCTGGTCGTAGTCGCGCTGCGGCTTGCGTGTGAGTTTGACAGCGCTGAATTCGCCGGCGGGCAAGTTGAGTTTTTCCTCGGCTTCAACCACAAAGGTCCAGGTGTCAGCGCTGGTGGGGCCGGCGGTGTAAAGCGACACGCTGCTGCCGACCGGGTATTTGGCCGGGTCCCCGGCCAGCAGGCTGGCAAGCTGCACAAAAACACTGACGCGGTCCTGCGCACCGGGCAGCCACGGCACGTCGGGCGAGTTGGCGCTGAAGGTAATCTTGCCTTTGTCGGGCTGAAAATGCGCTGCGCGTTCGCTGCGCGACTTGTCCAGAAAGCGCGTGGGCGCCAGCCCGTCGCCGGTGATCTGGCCGCTGCTGGCCATGGACCGCTCGCCCAGGCCAAACGCGCCGACCACCATGCTGGCCCGGTAGGCCTCGCCGTCCTGCAGCCAGTCGAGCTGGGCCGAGGCGTGGTAGTCCATGTTTCTGGAGCGGCCGGTCATGCTGTATTTGAGGCGCGTGGACCCGGGAATGGTCAGCGCGCCGGCGGCGGCCACCGGCGTTGCGGGCGCTGCCTCGGCGGCTGGCGGGCTGGGCTCGGGCGCCGGTGGGGGGGGGGGTGGCGTGCTGGTCGCGGTCGGTTCGGGTTCTGGGGTTGCTATTGATTCAATAGCTGCTGGCGCTTGTGGGGCAAGGGCTGGAGCCGTATTTTGTTGTAAACGTGGCGCGGCGGCAGGTGCGGCCCGCCGAACCGGTGGCGGCGGGGCGGGCAGGGCTACCGTCGGGCTGGGCGGCTTGATTTCTATGCTGCGAGTGATCAGGGGGCGCAGCTGGAGGGGTGCCTCGGCGTCCATGCCCCAATGGGCCGGCGCGGCTTGCAGCAGCAACACATGGGCAAGCGCCACTGCAGCCGTCAGCATCAGCAGCGGGCGCAGCGGCGGCGCTGCGGTGTGCTGGGCTGCCAGCGCGCTCATGACTCTGTGTAACCCAGGTCGCTGCTGAGCTGTCGCGCCGCGGCCAACAGGGGTTGGGCCACCGCGCCGTCCCAGTCCGTGTCGAAGGTGGCCACCGACCCCATGGACACCACACCCAGCACCAGGTGGCCATCGGCGTCGAACACCGGTGCGCAAAAGCCGGCGACACCGGGCAGCAAGGTGTCCACCACACGCGCCAGGCCACGGCGCCTGACCTCGTCCAGCACGGCCGTGACGTCGGCCATGGTTTTGGGCACATCTTTACGGGTCAGCTTTTGCAGGCGGGTCAGCTCATCTTTGAGCAAGGGGGGCAGGCGGTCGTGGGACTGGTGGCTGTTGCTCGCCGCAGAACGCTTGCGGCCGCCGGCCGGTTGCGCCATGAAGGCAGAAAAACACAAACCGGTGGCCGAGGACAGCAGCGGCATCACGTCGCCCAGGCGCAAATTGACGGTGATGGCCTGCGGCGACTCTTCCCAGTGCACGATGGTCGGCCCCTGGTTGCCCCAGACGGCGAGTGCGAGGGTCTGGCCGATTTGCTCCATCAGCGGCGCCATGCGCGGGCGCGCGAGTTTGACGCTGTCCAGCCGCGACAGCGAAGCCAGGCCCAGCTTGAGTGCGGCGGGGCCAAGGTCGTAACGGGTGGTGCCGCCGTCCTGCGTCACCAGCTCAAGGCGCTGGAAACTCACCAGGTAGCGGTGCGCCTTGGCCGCGCTCATGCCGGCAGCAGAGGCGAGGTCGCGCAACATCAGCGGGCCGGGCGAGGCGCCCAGCACTTGCAGCAGGCTAAAGCCGACTTCGACCGACTGAATGCCGGCGCGTTGTGTGGGCATGCCGGGCGATGCGGGGGCGGGGGTGGTTTTGCGCGCTTTCATGGAATTCGACTAAAATTGAAAATTACATTTAGGTAAATTGATTTCACTTATCGTAACTCCAATCTCTCGCCGCGATGCGTCGAGTGCGCCAGATAACTCCAAAGGAAACCCATGAAGCTCGCAAGCTACAAAGACGGCTCCCGTGACGGCCAGTTGCTGGTCGTCTCGCGCGACCTGACGACAGCCCATTATGCGACGGGCATCGCCAGCAAATTGCAGCAGGTGCTGGACGACTGGGGCTTTCTGTCGCCGCAACTGCAGGACCTGTACGACACGTTGAACAACGGCAAGGCACGCCACGCCTTCCCGTTTGACCCCGCGCAATGCATGGCGCCGCTGCCGCGCGCCTACCAGTGGGCCGACGGTTCGGCTTATATCAACCATGTGGAATTGGTGCGCAAGGCGCGCGAGTCCGAAGTGCCGGGCAGCTTCTACAAAGACCCGCTGATGTACCAGGGCGGCAGCGACGACTTCATCGGCCCCTGCGACGATGTGGTCTGCCCGAGCGAAGACTACGGCATCGACTTCGAGGCCGAGGTGGCGGTCATCACTGGCGACGTGGCCATGACCAGCACGCCCGAGCAGGCGCTCGAAGGCATCCGTTTGGTGATGATTGCCAACGACGTGAGTCTGCGCAACCTGATCCCGAATGAGCTGGCCAAGGGTTTCGGCTTTTTCCAGAGCAAGCCGGCCACGGCTTTCAGCCCGGTGGCAGTGACGCTGGACGAACTCGGCGACGCCTGGGACCAGGGACGTGTCAACCTGACCATGCAAAGCACCTGGAACGGCCGCAAGGTCGGCATGTGTGATGCTGGGCCGGAGATGACTTTTCACTTCGGCCAGTTGATTGCTCACATTTGCAAGACGCGCAATGTGCGCGCCGGCTCCATCATTGGCTCGGGCACTGTTAGCAACAAGGGTGTCGAGGCCAAAGGCAAGACCGACTGGCCCAAGGGTTACAGCTGCATCGCCGAAAAACGCGCGATTGAAACTATCCAGGACGGCAAGCCCTCGACCGAATTCATGAAATTCGGCGACACCATTCGCATCGAGATGAAGGGCAAGGATGGCGAACTGGTGTTTGGCGCGATCGAACAGAAGATCGTTGCACTGTAACGAAGCCGTTTGCAGTTTATTGCAGAGGTGATTTGCAATGCACGCCCAAATGGGCGTGTTTAAGGGACGTAATTACGTGCGAATTCAACGATTCGTTGAGTATTCGTGGGTTGCACGACTTCCAACTTCAAACTCTCCAAATCGTGCACCACATCCATAAAAGCTTTATAGCGTCGCTCGTCGCTTAACGCTGGTCCTTCAGCGGCGATCAACATACCTTGCGGCAATTGCTTTTGTTGATTGAGGCGGCGAAATCTCTCAAGCCATAAACCGCCATGCTCATAAATTTTGACAGGCTCTTCTTGCGTCAGATCTAGTGGTTTGATGGCCGCAACAGGAACTCCGTTACGTTCATGAACCATGGGTAGTTTCACCGGGAAATCATCCGTCCCCACCTCATCTGGAACAAATGCCTCAGCTAGCCTTTCGGTTGCCAAGGCGCGTCGGACAAGGCGTGTTAACACCTCTTCTCTATGGTAGCGAGCCGATGCAAAATCGCGCTGAATATACCTTCCAAACAACTTGTCAAGCTCTAAGGCAGGATTTTCTGTCATCACAAAACGTAGCGAGGCGTATCGGATCATCGATTCACGTGGTTTCGCTAGGTCTTGCAGCATTTGCAGAAGCTCCCTGCCCGCGAGCATCCCGATGTCGTTTCGTTTTTTTACGTAGTCGAACTCCGCGTAAAGCTCTTTCCGAAGTTTCGTAAAAAGGTCGACCGTGAACTCTTCAAAAAAACGCGTAACCCGCCCGTACTTGCGAATCAACTTGAATGCAAAGAACTTTGTTTCAGGACAAACTATCACCACACCAATGTTGGCGAACTCGCCTGCGTCTGCTTGAGGTAGCAGGCGAACGAGGGTGTAGTGCGCAATGAAGCGGTTTGCGGGATTCATGATGAGTTTCAAGTAGCTACCCAAAAATGGGGCTGATGCACGCGATCTAAAAGGAGAAAAAAGTCGGACTTTACGAATCTAAGAGATTGCTCTTCTGTTTCTATCCAATTTTGAGGCAATTCGAGCCAAATCTCATTTAGTAAGGGTACTAAAGTGGAAAAACGTTGTTCGTACTCCGCACGCATGATCAAGTCGGCAGTTAAATCAACAAAATCCTGTCGAAAAACGTGTGTTTCTAAAAATAAAGGCGCATTAAATTGAAGATCGAAAGCTAAGTTGTGATCGATCACGATCGGTAAAGCGGTTTGGGTGTCCCAAAGCAGATTCGGATTTCCGGATAAAACTCCTAAGGTTCTGTCTGCGTTGTGAACCCACCAGTCGAACGCCACCAAATCTCGCCGAAAAGCCGGAGCGCACTGGGCAAGCAGGGCGGGCTCGAATTCACGGACGTTCGGGGCGATCTTTGAACCAAAGGCCAAGCCTTCACAGAGATCGCGATCACCTCCTAATCGAACAGCCGAAGCCAAACCTTCATGTACCTTGACCTGCTCAATGGGTGGGATTGGAAGGCCGAATGCGCTCGCCAGCCTACCGGCTACCCATTCACACACCAAACTACGCCAACCGGCCCCAACACTTTTGACGTAATAGCTATTGCCGTCGTCTGCGCCACAGCGATAGGGTTTTGTCATTCCCTGTTCGGTACGTTCCCATATTTCGACAATTTCAGGGTGCTGAAGCATAAGCATACATATTAGTCAAAATGAAAGCTCACAACGCGGCGAGCGGACGCAGCCGTTCAAGAGCTGTGCCCAAGCTGGGTCACAAAGAGCTGGATGCCGCGCAGCAACATCTCGACCGAAATCGCCACCAGGATCAGGCCCATCAGGCGTTCAAAAGCCATCACCAGCCTGTCCCCCAGCACCCGCTGGATGCGCTCGGCCAGCACCAGCACCACGGCGCAGACGGCCATGGTCACACACAGCGCTGCCACCCACTCCATGCGCCGCGCCGGCGCTTGCGAGACCAGCAGCAGCACGGTGGCCAGCGCCGACGGCCCGGCCAGCGCGGGAATGGCCAGCGGCACGATCAGCGGCTCGCCCTGCAGCGGCTCGGCCACCGGATGGTCGCCCGGAAAAATCATACGCAGCGCGATCAGGAACAGAATCACCGCGCCGGCGATCTGCAGCGATAACTCGCTGAGGTTCATCACACGCAAAAAGCTGTCGCCGACAAACATGAAGGCCAGCAGCAACAGAAAGGCGATCAGCACCTCGCGCAGGATCACAAACGCGCGCCGCTCGGGTGCGACATTGCGCAGGGCGTTGGCAAAAATCGGGATGTTGCCCAGCGGATCGGTGATCAAGAGCAGCAAGATCGTCGCCGAGACGAAGGTGTAGGTCATGACGCGTAAATTGCCTGAAGGTCGCGGAAGCCCTTGATCTCCAGCGGGTTGCCGAAGGGGTCGCAGAAAAACATGGTCCACTGCTCGCCCGGCTGGCCTTCAAAGCGTAATTGCGGCGCGAATAAAAACGCCGTGTTCGCCGCCTGCAGGCGCTGCGCCATGGCCTGCCAGTCGGCCAGCCCCAGCACCAGCCCGAAGTGCGGCATCGGCACCAGCGTGTCGCCCACATGGCCGGTGCGTTCGGTTTTGAAGGGCTCTCCCAGGTGCAGCGAGAGCTGGTGGCCCATGAAATCAAAATCTACCCAGGTGTCGGTACTGCGGCCTTCGGTGCAGCCCAGCACCTCGCCATAAAAATGGCGGGCCTGGTCGAGATCGGTGACGTTGAACGCAAAGTGAAACAGGCTTTTCATGGCTGAAGCTTATCAAAGCCGCGCAGGGGCCGGGTGTGCAGGGCGATCCCTGATTCCCCGAGGCGGTCGGACACGGCATGATGGTCCGCATGACACCTGACTACGCCGCTTACACCACGCTCTCCATCACCCGCCGCGGCCCTTTGATAGACGGCATCGCTTGCGTGCTCGACATCCAGATGAAAGCCCTCAACGGCAAGCTGCCCACCGCCGGCCATGCCGGCCACCGTGAGCTCGCGCAGATCTGGCGCGATGTGGGCAGCGACGACTCGGTGCGCTGCGCCGTGTTGCGCGGCGAGGGGCTGGGTTTTTCCGGTGGCGGCGACCTGTCGCTGGTGCAGGACATGGCCGACGACTTTGAAACCCGCACCCGTGTCTGGAAGGAAGCGCGTGACCTGGTCTATAACGTCATCAACTGCGACAAGCCGATTGTCAGCGCGCTGCATGGGCCGGCGGTCGGTGCCGGGTTGGTGGCGGGCTTGCTGGCCGATATCTCGATTGCCGCCAAAAGTGCAAAAATTGTGGATGGTCATACCCGCCTGGGGGTGGCGGCGGGTGACCACGCCGCGATTGTCTGGCCGCTGCTCTGCGGCATGGCCAAGGCCAAGTATTACCTGATGCTCTGCGAGCCGATCAGCGGCGAAGAGGCCGAACGCATTGGCCTGGTGTCGCTGGCTGTCGACGACGACGCGCTGTTGCCCAAAGCCTATGAGGTGGCCGACCGGCTGGCCAATGGTTCACAAACCGCGATCAGCTGGACCAAGTACGCGCTCAACAACTGGCTGCGCCAAGCCGGGCCGGCCTTCGACGCGTCGCTGGCGCTGGAATTCATGGGTTTTGCCGGCCCGGATGTGCGCGAAGGCGTGGCCAGCCTGCGCGAGCGGCGCCCACCTTCGTATGGCTCCAAAACCTGAATGCTATTAAATCAATAGCTGATTGTGCCCGTCCAGTATGGGCTGGAGCCCGATTTGGCTTGAAAGTTTACGGGTGATGCGATGAACCTGCAGGCTTATTAAAAAACGAGTTGACGCACTGCCGCTACCCTGCACAATGAGACCATGAGACACAGTGGCCGCTCCGGCCAAGACAGCTAACAACCACCAGGAGACAGCCATGAGCAATGCAGACAACCCTTCTTTTGCCGGCTTCGGCAAGTTGGTTCCGGGCTTTGATTTTTTGCAGAATCTGGCCAAGCAGGCGGCTGGCAGCGCGGCGCAAAACATCCCGCAATTGCCCAACCTGGGCAGTTGGGTTGCGCCCACGCTCAATGTTGAGGAACTTGACAAACGCATCGAGGAGCTCAAGGCGGTGCAGTTCTGGCTGGACCAGAACGCCATGGCGCTGAAGGCCACCATCCAGGCGCTGGAGGTGCAGAAAATGACACTGGCTACCCTCAAGGGCATGAACTTCAACATGGGTGATGTTGCCAATGCCTTCAAGCTCAAGGTGGCCGACACGGTGGCTGGCGGAGTCCACAAGGTTGCCGACAAGGCCAAAACTTTTTCGGGCCTGGAGGTGCCGCCCACCAGCTACGACAAGGGCGCGAAGTCCGCATCCAAAACCAGGGCGCCCAAAACGCCAGAGGCGGCGGCACCCGCCGGTGTGGTGGACCCGATGCAGTGGTGGGGCGCGCTGACGCAGCAGTTCCAGACCATCGCGACCACGGCCATGCAGGATGCTGCCAAAAAAACCGCGATGAGCGCCACCAAAAACATGGCAACCGGCTTGGCCAAGGATGCGATGAAAACGGCGACCGGCATGGCCACGGGGCTGGCCAGAGGCATGGCGGACTCGGCCGGCAAGACCGTGGCGCAGGGCGCCCGTTCGGCCATGAACACGGCGCTGCGCAGTGCCCAGGCCTGGCCCACGCCGGCCGCCGCCAAAGGCGTCTCGGGCACCAAGCCTGCACGCAAGGCGACGGCGCGCAAGACAGCAGCCGGCAAGACCGCCCGAAAACCGGCGCGTTGATGGGCGCACCGTGACACGGTGAGTGGCACCGCAAGCAGCAGCGTTGATCTTTCGATTTTTTCGTTCAGGACCCCATGAAGCTTTTTCCCTACGGCCACGCCACCCATCCGCAGTGGCGCATGGCGGCCGGGCTGGTGTTGGCCCAGTTGCGAGCCCACATGGCGCTGCCGGCCTATGCCAGCGCGCCGACGCTGGGGCTGCTTTACATCACCGACCATTACGCCGGTCAGGCGCAGGACATTCTGGATTTTCTGAGCGGTGAACTGCCCGAGATCGTCGACTGGGCCGGCACGGTGGGCGTAGGCATTGCGTCCAACAACGTCGAGTATTTCGACGAGCCCGCACTGGCCGTCATGTTGTGCGGCCTGCCAAGCGATCAGTACCGCGTGTTCTCCGGCATCTCGCCCTTGCCTCCGGTCAGCGCCACCCACTTCAAGGCGCACACCGCGCTGGTCCATGCCGACGCTGGCACGCCCGATGTGGCTGAGCTGATCGATGAGATGGCCCAGCGCACCGGCAGCGGTTATGTGTTCGGTGGGCTGGCTTCGAGCCGCAGCGAGGTGGTGCAGTTTGCGCTCAGCGGCAACGGCAATGTCAAGGGCCACGGCGCTGCGGGCGGCGTCTTCAGCGGCGGTTTGAGCGGCGTTGCTTTTGCGCAGGGCGCGGCGCTGATGTCGCGTATTACCCAGGGCTGCCAGCCGATCTCCGGCGAGCATGAAATCACCGCTTGCGATGGCAATGTGGTCACCGCGCTGGACGGGCAGAGCGCGCTTGATGTGATGCTGGCCGACCTGGGCGTGAGCTTGGAGCAGCCACGCGATGCGCTTGAAAAGGTGCGCACGACGCTGGTCGGCTTGCGCAGTGCCGACGCCGACCTGCAGGACGGGCGCATCCATAGGCCGGGCCAGTTCGGTGCCGATGTGGTGGTGCGCCACATCATTGGCCTGGACCCGGCGCGCAGCGGCATTGCGATTGCCGACATGCCGGCCGTCGGCATGAAGCTGGCCTTCTGCGAGCGCAACGCCGTGGCCGCGCGCGCCGACCTGGTGCGTGTCTGCGCCGAAATCCGCGAGGAGCTGGAGCCCGAAGAGCTCACGCTCGAACTTGCCAGTGCCTTGAGCGGCTTGCAGGCCGACGCTGCGCCGCACCCGGCACGCCGCATTGCCGGCGCGATTTATGTCAGTTGTTCGGGCCGTGGCGGCCCGCATTTCGGCGCCCCCAGCGCCGAGCTGCAGATTGTTCGGCGGGCGCTGGGTGACGTGCCGCTGGTCGGGTTTTTTGCCGGTGGCGAAATTGCACGTCGCCATCTGTATGGTTACACCGGGGTGTTGACGGTGTTCACGGCGGCGCCATAGCCGCCTTGACAAGAAATGGCTGCTGCCTGGCGGCTGAAAAAACAAGGGAGGAATCAAAATGAGCAAAGCGCTGCGGCTGTCCGAAAAATGGTTTCAACGCGGCCTGTGGCTGGTGGCGCTGGTGTTTGCCGCTTTCCTGATTGGCTTGGGCGGCACAGTGGTGGGTGATCTGCCGCAGGTGGAAAGAACTCTGGGTCTTGACGACTTCATCGAGCAGCCCGCTGCAACGCAGCTTCGCGAGCGGATCAAGGCGGACGAGCGTGCCGGCCGCGAGGCACAGGAAGCACTGGAGCAGACCCGGCTCAAGCACCGGGTGGCCCAGGCCAATTCACGCACCGCCAGCGAAACCTTCAGCAACTGGCTGGCCACGCGGCGCGCGACCGAGCGGGCCGAACAGGACCCGGAACTGATCGAGCGCACGCGTGCGCTGGACGCGCTGAAGGCAGCGGAGCGCCAGGCGCTGGCGGCGATGGAAGCCCAGCAGCAAAAGGCGCTGGACGCCAGCCAGGGTGCGGTGCGCACGCGTGACAGCCTGGCCGAACTCGAGCGGGTTGCTCAAGACAAATGGCAAAGCGCGCAACGCGCCCAGGAACTGCGGGTGTTTCTGTACCGGCTGGCCCTGACTTTGCCGCTGCTGGTGGCCGCAGGCTGGCTGTTCGTCAAAAAACGCAAAAGCACCTACTGGCCCTTTGTCTGGGGCTTCATCTTTTTTGCGCTGTTCGCTTTTTTTGTCGAACTTGTGCCCTACCTGCCCAGTTATGGCGGTTATGTGCGCTACATCGTCGGCATCGTCATCACGGTGCTGGTCGGGCGGCAGGCGATTGTTTCGCTGAACCGTTACCTTGAAAAGCAGAAACTCGCCGAGCAGCTTCCCGACGCGCAGCGCCGCGAAGAACTCAGTTACGACACCGCGTTGACGCGGCTGTCCAAAAGCGTGTGCCCTGGCTGCGAACGCCCAGTGGACCTGAAAAACGCGACGATTGATTTTTGCCCGCACTGCGGCATCGGCCTGTTTGACCACTGTGGCGTCTGCAATGCGCGCAAAAGCGCGTTCGCCAAGTTCTGCCATGCCTGCGGCGCCGATGCCAAACGGCCGAAACTCCTGCCGGAAGCTTCAGCCGGCTCGGTCTGACGGGCTTTCAGCCCAGCGGGCGCCCGAAAAACGGATAACTCGGGTCGTTGTAGCCGTGGCTGGAGGCGTGACCGGGAACCACCAGCGCATTGACGAACGCCTCATCTTCGCTGTCCAGCACCAGGTCCACCGCGCCGTAGACATTTTCCAGATGTGACAACAGGCGCGGTCCCGCAATCACCGCGCTGACCAGCGGATTGGCCAGCACCCAGGCGGCGGCAAACTGGCCGGGCACCCAGGCGGCGGCAAACTGGCCGGGCACCCAGCCCTTGGCTTCGCAGCGGGCCTTGATCTTTTGCGCAATCACCAGTGACTCTTCACGGAATTCGGTTTCCAGAATGCGTTTGTCACCGCTACCGGCGCGTGTGTCCTGCGCTGGTGGCTGGCCGGGCGGGTACTTGCCGGTGAGCACACCGCGCGCCAGCGGGCTGTAGGGCACAACACCTATGCCGTAGTGGCCACAGGCCGGCAATATCTCAACCTCGGGGCCACGATTGAGGAGGTTGTAATAGGGCTGGCAGACCAGCGGTTGCGGCACGCCGGTGGCGCTGCAGATGCGCATGATCTCGGCGATGCGCCACCCTCGGAAGTTGGACAGGCCGAAGCTGCGGATCTTGCCGGCGCGAATCAGGTCACCGATGGCACGCACCGCTTCCTCAAGGTTTTCGCCATGGAAGTCGCGGTGAAGGTAAAGGATGTCCAGGTAGTCGGTGCCGAGACGCGCCAGCATGGCATCGGTCTGCCGCATGATCCAACTGCGCGAGTAGTGGCCTTCATTGATGCCTTTGCCGGCCTTGTTGCCAAGTTTGCTGGCCAGCACCCAGTGGTCACGCTGACCGGCCAGCAATTGACCCAACAGGGTTTCGGACGCGCCTTCGTTGTAGACATCCGCGGTGTCGATGAAATTGATGCCATGGTCCCTGGCTGAAGCGACGATACGCGCCGCCTCGTCGTCTGGCGTCTGCTGCCCGAACATCATGGTGCCCAGGCACAGGACAGACACCTTCAGGTTGCTGCTTCCAAGTCGGCGGTAGTGCATGGTTGGTCCCGATGTTCAAAAGGTCTAGACGCCGCGTTGCCGGTCTTGCCTGAACTGCAGCACAAACGCGCCGAATTGACCGGCATCCAGCGCATCACGCACTTCCTGCATCAGGTTCAGGTAGTAGTGCAGGTTGTGGATGCTGCTGAGCATCGGACCCAACATTTCGCCGCAGCGGTCCAGGTGGTGCATATAGGCCCGGCTGAAATTCCGGCAGGTGTAGCAACTGCAGGTCGCGTCGACCGGTGCGTCTTCGGTCTTGTAACGTGCATTGCGTATCTTCAGGTCGCCAAAACGCGTGAACATGTGGCCGTTGCGTGCATTGCGGGTCGGCATCACGCAGTCGAACATGTCCACGCCCGCGCTCACACCTTCAACCAGGTCTTCCGGTGTGCCCACGCCCATCAAATAACGCGGCTTGTTGGCCGGCAGCCGGTGCGGCGTGTGCGCCATGATGCGCAACATTTCTTCCTTGGGTTCGCCGACGCTGACACCTCCGACGGCGTAACCGGGCAGGTCGAGTTCAACCAGCGCATCGAGTGATTCCTGACGCAGGTTTTCAAACATGCCGCCCTGCACGATGCCAAACAGCGCGTTCGGGTTCTGCAGTTCGGTGAATTCGTCAACGCAACGCTTCGCCCAGCGCAAACTCAGTTCCATCGAAGTCCGGGCTTCGGCTTCGGTGGTGATGTGGCCCTTGGTGTCGTAAGGCGTGCATTCGTCGAACTGCATCACGATGTCGCTGTTCAGAATGGTCTGGATCTGCATCGAGATCTCGGGCGTCAGGAACAGCTTGTCGCCGTTGACCGGCGACGCAAACTTCACGCCTTCTTCTGAGATCTTGCGCATCTCGCCAAGCGACCAGACCTGGAAGCCGCCGCTATCGGTCAGGATCGGCTTGTGCCAGCTTTCAAACTTGTGCAGGCCGCCGAACTGCTGCATCACGTCCAGCCCCGGTCGCATCCACAGGTGAAAGGTGTTGCCGAGGATGATTTGCGCCCCCATCTCGTGCAGCGACTGCGGCATCACGCCCTTGACCGTGCCGTAGGTGCCGACTGGCATGAAGATCGGTGTCTGCACCACGCCGTGGTTCAGGGTCAGGGTGCCGCGCCGGGCGTGGGTGGTCGGGTCGGTGTTGAGGACTTGAAATTGCAACATGCAGGTCTTTTAGGCTGGTCTGATTGTAAGATGCTTGGTATTGGGTTATGCTTTACATGCCGTGATGTAAAGAAAGATTTTGTTCTTTACTTTTTAGGAGGGTTGATATGCACGCCGAAGCGATTGTTTCAAGTAAAGGGCAAGTGACTCTGCCATCTGCCATGCGCGCCAAGCTGGGCATCAAGCCTGGCTCACACATTCAATTTGAAGTGCGTGGTGCAGAGCTGATCATTAAACCGGAGTTGCCGATGAGTGCCTACTACGGTATGTTGAAGGGCTACGACTTGGGCGATATCGAGCCTGAAAAAGAGCCTGATCGGACGTTTGAATGAATGTTGTTGACTCGTCCGGCTGGATTGAGTTTTTTCTTGCAGGCTCAAATGGACCTATTTTCAAGCCCGTCATTGAACAACGCGACCGACTACTGGTACCGACCATCGCAGTGTTTGAAGTTCACAAAATTTTGAGCCGTAGCTTGCCGCATGAACTGGTTGATCGTTGTCTGGACGTGATGCGTTTGGGTCGTGTGCTGGATTTCACCGATTCACGGGCCGTGGCAGCGTCCAAGGTGTCGCGGCAACACCGCCTGGCACTGGCCGATTCGGCCATGTACAGCATGGCGATGGAGTATGGGGCCACTTTCTGGACTCAAGACAGTGACTATGACGGTCTGGAGGGCGTCCGCTTCTTCACCAAGCCGCCGCGACCCCAGTGAACAGCCAGGTGGCGCAGACGACCCGCGTCAAAAGCGCTCAGCGTCGGACGGCACGCGTGCGTGAGACAGGCCGGTCAACAGACCGCAGTAATCCGTGGCAGATTTGGTGCCAATTGGATTGCACCTCAGAAGCATCGCGTCGCCGTAGCTAAAAAAGCGGTAGCGTTGATCGATGGCATGGCGGTACAGCGCCATGATGTGCTCATAGCCGGCAAAGGCGCTGACCAGCATCATCAGTGTGCTTTTGGGCAGATGGAAATTGGTCAGCAGCAGATCCACCACCTCAAACTCGAAGCCCGGCGTGATGAAGATGTTGGTGTCGCGGCAGGCGGGGCCGAATTTCGCCGCCGACTCCAGCGCGCGCACGCTGGTGGTGCCGATGGCGACCACCCGGCCGCCGCGCGCTTTGCAATCGCGGATCGCCTGCAGCGTGGCTTCCGGCACCTCGAAGCGTTCGAAATGCATGACGTGGTCGGCGATGTTCTCGGCTTTGACCGGCTGGAAAGTGCCTGCGCCGACGTGCAGCGTGACGCTGGCGGGCTGGATGCCGCGCGCTCCCAGTTGCGCCAGCACGGCCTCGTCGAAATGCAAGGCGGCCGTCGGTGCGGCGACGGCGCCGGGGTTCTTTGCAAACACGGTCTGGTAGCGGCGTTCATCGTCGGCCGAATCACTGTGGGTGATGTAGGGCGGCAGCGGCACATGGCCATGGCTTTCCATCAGCGCATACGGGTCGCTGCTCAGGGCAAAGCGGTACAGCGGCCCGTCCTCATTCGGCCAGCGGCCCAGCAGCGTGGCCGTGAAGCCGCCATCCATCTGCATCACCGCGCCCGGCAGCGGCTTCTTGCTGACCTTCATGTGGGCCGCGACTTCATGCCCGGCATCCGGCGAGAGCGACAACACCCGTTCGATCAGCAGCTCCAGCCGGCCGCCGCTGCTCTTCTGGCCGAACAGCCGCGCCTTGACGACCTTGGTGTCGTTGAGTACCAGCAGGTCGCCCGGCAGCAGCAGCTCGGGCAATTCTGTAAAACGCCGGTCCACGGGTGTGGCGCCGCGCCCGTCGAGCAGCCGCGAGGCACTGCGCTCGGCGGTCGGGTGCTGGGCGATCAAATCGTCGGGGAGTGTGAAATCAAAGTCACGGAGCGTGAAAGGCGTGTTCATGAAGGCACAATTGTCCCATGCCCACCCGGCCTGTCCCCGCTGCTTCCCCCCGCAAGGCGCCGCCTGGTGAGGCTGGCGCAAGCAGTGCGGTGGCGCCGCTCAAATCGCAGCCGCAGAAGGCGCTCGAAAAGCTGGGCCTGCGGCGCGACATCGACCTGGCACTGCATTTGCCGCTGCGTTACGAGGACGAAACCCGCATCACCCGGCTGGCCGATGCGCGTGATGGCGACATGGTGCAGATCGAGGGTCAGGTGACCCACAGCGAAGTGGCGTTCAGGCCGCGCCGGCAGTTGCGTGTGACGGTGGATGACGGCAGCGACACCTGTGTGCTGCGCTTCATCAATTTTTACCCCTCGCACCAGAAAACCCTGAGCGTGGGCGCACGCGTGCGGGTGCGCGGCGAAATACGCGGTGGTTTTGTCAGCCGGGAGATGGTGCATCCGGGTTTTCGGGTCGCCGGTGGCGAGCTGGCAACGGCGCTGACACCGGTTTACCCGACGGTCGCCGGTTTGCCGCAGGCCTATTTGCGCAAGGCGGTGCTCGGTGGTTTGGCGCGTGCCGACCTCACGGAAACCCTTCCGGAGGAATTCTTAAGAAAAAACCTGCCTCAGCCCTTGTCCAGTCTGCGTGAGGCGCTATCATTTTTGCATCAACCCAGGCCGGATGTATTGCTCGGCGCATTGGAAGACCGCAGCCACCCGGCCTGGCAGCGGCTCAAGGCCGAAGAGTTGCTGGCCCAACAACTGTCGCAATTCCAGGCACGCCGTGTGCGTGCCGCGATGCGCGCGCCGGCGCTGCGGGCGCCGGTGCATGGTCCGCAATGCACGCTGCAGGAACAGTTGCTCGAGCGTCTGCCTTTCCGGTTAACGGCGGCGCAGCAGCGCGTCGGCGACGAGATCGCCGCCGACCTGCAGAAAAACCTGCCCATGCATCGCCTGCTGCAGGGCGATGTCGGCTCCGGCAAAACCGTGGTGGCAGCGCTGGCGGCGGCGCGCTGCATGGACGCCGGCTGGCAATGCGCGCTGATGGCGCCGACCGAGATCTTGGCCGAGCAGCACTTTCGCAAGCTGATCGGTTGGCTGGAGCCGCTGGGCGTACAGACCGCCTGGCTGACCGGCAGCCAGAAGGCGAAGGAGCGGCGCGAGGCGCTGGCACTGATCGCAAGCGGCGCGGCCGGCCTGGTGGTCGGAACCCATGCGGTGATCCAGGACAAGGTGGTTTTCAAAAACCTGGCGCTGGCCATCATTGACGAGCAGCACCGTTTTGGCGTCGCGCAGCGGCTGGCGCTGAGAAGCAAAATGACCGAAGGGGGCGAAGAGCCTCACCTCCTGATGATGACCGCCACACCGATTCCGCGCACCCTGGCCATGAGTTATTACGCCGACCTCGATGTCTCCACCATCGACGAGTTGCCGCCGGGGCGCACGCCCATCGTGACCAAGGTGGTCGCCGAAGCGCGGCGCGACGAGGTGGTCGAACGCATACGCAGCCAGCTCGGCGAAGGCCGGCAGGTCTACTGGGTCTGTCCGCTGATCGAGGAAAGCGAGTCGGTGGACCTGATCAACGCGACACAGACGCATGAAGCCCTGAGCGCCGCCTTGCCCGGCACACAGGTCGGCCTGCTGCATTCACGCATGCCGGTGGCCGAGAAGAAGGCGGTGATGGCGCTGTTCACCAGTGGCCAGCTCGGCGTGCTGGTCAGCACCACCGTGATCGAGGTCGGTGTTGATGTGCCCAATGCCTCGCTGATGGTGATTGAACACGCCGAACGGTTTGGCCTGAGTCAGCTGCACCAGTTGCGCGGCCGGGTCGGGCGTGGCGCGGCGGCCTCGGCCTGTGTGCTGCTGTATTCGACGGGCGATGCCCCGCGCCTGGGTGAAACCGCCCGCGCCCGGCTCAAGGCCATGGTGGAGACGCAAGACGGCTTTGAGATCGCCCGGCGCGATCTGGAGATCCGCGGGCCGGGGGAGTTTTTGGGCGCACGCCAATCCGGCGCACCCTTGCTGCGTTTTGCCGACCTGGCGACCGACGCTGAGCTGCTGGCCTGGGCGCGGGCTTTGGCGCCGGTGATGCTGGACAAGTCCCCGGATCTGGCGCACCGGCATATCTTGCGGTGGCTGGGGGGGAAGGCAGAGTTCCTGAAGGCTTGAGGTGTGAGGGCTGCATTGGAGTCAGGTCCGCGATTTTGGGAACCAGTACGCGACACGCTTGCCTCCGGGAAAAAATGGATTTTGCTCGGTTGTTGCGAGATCGCGCCAGCCGTGAATCTGCGTGGCGAGCGCAAAGGCTGCATACGCGGCAAGGGCTGCGTCGCGTTCGTGCTCGGTGCACACTGAACGGACGATGCGGCTGGCGAAGTCTCGGGCCGCCAGTGATATAGCGAGGAGAGCCTTTGGATGGGCCTCCGTAATCACTGCATTTGGCCAAAGCTCGCCAGCGAGCCGAGTCACCATCACGCCCTGTACGAGACACGCTCCGCGCAAGGAATTTACGTGGTTCACAGTGCCGGACTTGCCGCTGGCATCGCAAACCATCTTGCGTACTATCTCATCCGCTTTCCGATCACCGGATTGCGCCCAGAAAAGCGGTGCGTCGGTACCGATGGCAACAGGAGCAATTGAACTCGCAGCCCGCGCAGCTAACAGAGCAGCCGGGGCGTCAGTGCAAGTGCCTGAAGCGACAACCGAAAGATCGCTGCCAGTTCGGAAGAGTACCGCCCATCCAAACGCATTTTTACCACCAGGGTCAAAGCCGACGAGGTACATGGTTGGACTTTCGCGAACCGACGTTTGAGTTGGTCACCACCTGCGGCGAGGCGAATTGAAGTGGGAGATAGAGCCTGGATAGAAATAGATTCCATCACCTGCGCTTCGCCTTCAAGCAACCAGTGACCAGAAGGTTCGAATCCGATTTCAAGGAGACGATTCGTGGCGAGCCAGCAAATGAAAAGAGCTTTTCCCTACCAAGTTTTCCGTGAGTCTCAAGACTTGATGAACCATCAACAAAACTCCACCGACAAATGCTCAAACGTAGCCTGGGGCGTAACGGTGCGGCCATTTTTTACGAACTTAACCAAACCATACTCCGCCATGGTGTGTAGGGAACGTGACACATTGGGCGCTTGTTTGCCGACCACTTGTGCCAAGGCATCCATAGAATCCGGGTGTTGTTCCCGAACGGCTTTGAGTAAAGCCATGTTCTCGTCAGACAAAACCCGAGCCATAGCCGCTACTGAGGGAAACCAGACATTGGGCTCGTTGTCGCCACGCTTGCGTGTTCCGGCTGCAATAGCCAAGGACCGCGCCCGCTGCTCTACCACTGTGGCGATACCTACTTTCAATACTTTGTTCATTGCGAAATCCCCTTCAAAATCCGATCAACTTCGGCATAAAAGTCACTGATCAATTGGTAGGCTGTATTGAACTCATAAAGCGTTCCAATATCTGTGGCGTTGCGGTGCATATGATCGTAGGGGTACTTCTTTCCGACGTGCAAGAAGTGTGAGCCAGCAGGCTTGATTCCCCCATGAGCATTGTCAATTCCCATCAGTCTCGCACCCTCTGGCGCATGTAAGGTCAAGCTGTACTTGATGCCATGCGGCCTTTCCGCCGTTACAGCTACACGGGAGACCTCCATCTTGACCCAATAGCCCTCGTCGTTTTGAAATTCAATATTGCCATCCAGGTCAAGCAGGTAATTCAAGCCTGTGTTTTTTGACTCGTGTGAATGCATGGCAAAGATTATCATGAATCGATATCCTTTGTAAACATCAGGCGATGGGGGTGACAGCGCCTCTAGTGCACCGATTAATCGAAGCCGAAAAGCAGCACAATAAGCCCATGACGCTCACCGAACTCAAATACATCGTGGCTGTGATCGTGGGAGGGACAGGGCGAGGGGCCCCGCTCGCGGGGATCGACCCCCGGATACGATCATTGGCGACGGCTGCAGTCGTTTGCGGAAATGGTGCATCAGGATGACTCTCACAGAGCTTAAATACATCGTTGCCGTCGCCCGAGAAAAACACTTCGGCAGGGGCGCAGAGGCCTGCCATGTGTCGCAACCGACCCTCAGCGTGGCGATCAAGAAGCTTGAGGAGGAGCTGCAGGTCAAGCTGTTTGAGCGCAACGCCAACGAGATCACGGTGACACCGCTGGGCGAAGAAATCGTGCGGCAGGCGCAAAGCGTGCTGGAGCAGGCCGACAGCATTCGCGAGATCGCCAAGCGCGGCAAGGACCCGCTGGCGGGCGCCTTGCGCCTGGGCGTGATCCACACCATCGGGCCTTATTTGTTGCCCGATCTGGTCCGCCAGGCGATTGCGCTCACACCGCAGATGCCGCTGATGCTTCAGGAAAACTTCACCGTCAAGCTGCTCGAAGAATTGCGCACCGGCGAGATCGACTGCGCGATCCTGGCCGAGCCGTTTCCGGATACCAACCTGGCGATTGCGCCGCTGTACGACGAGCCCTTCATGGCGGCCGTGCCGAGCAACCATCCGCTGGCGGCGCGCACCAGCATCACCGCCGCCGAGCTGAAAAAAGAGACCATGCTGCTGCTGGGCACCGGCCATTGTTTCCGCGACCATGTGCTGGAGGTCTGCCCCGAGTTTGCGCGTTTTTCCAGCAATGCCGAAGGCATACGCAAGAGTTTTGAAGGCTCGTCGCTGGAGACCATCAAACACATGGTGGCTGCCGGCATGGGGGTGACGCTGGTGCCGCGTTTGAGTGTGCCCAAAGACGCCTTGTTGCCTGCCACCGCGACAAAACCGCCGCCGAAGTCCAAAAGCAGGCAAGTCCCCGAGCTGCCCTCGTACATCAAGTACCTGCCCTTTGAAGGCCATGTGCCGACACGGCGCGTGGTGTTGGCCTGGCGCCGCAGCTTCACGCGTTATGAAGCTATCGCGGCCTTGCGCAACGCGATTTACGCCTGCGAGCTGCCGGGCGTGACGCGGCTGTCTTAAGCGCAGGGGATTTTTTACAAGGAGATCAAAGAGGTCAAGGAGAAAGTCAGAAACCAAGTAAAAATAAAAGATTATTCTTTCCTCCTTGACCTCCTGATCTCCGTGTGAAATTTTCTCGTTAACTTTTTTGAGTATCCATGGCAAAAACACCACCCCAACCAAGCATCAACATCGGCATCAGCGACAAAGACCGTGCGGCCATTGCCAAAGGCCTTGCCCAGCTGCTGGCTGACACCTACACCCTGTACCTGACCACGCACAGCTTTCACTGGAACGTGACCGGCCCGATGTTCAACACTCTGCACCAGATGTTCATGGTGCAGTACACCGAGCTATGGACAGCAGTCGACCCCATTGCCGAACGCATCCGCGCCCTCGGCCACCCCGCGCCGGGGTCGTACGCGCAGTTCAGCAAACTCGCCTCGGTGCCCGATGCCCCCGCCACGCCGCCAAAAGCGCTGGAGATGGTGCGTATTCTGGTGCAGGGCCATGAGGCAGTGGCACGCACCGCGCGTAGCCTGTTCCCGGTGGCAGACAAGGCGGGCGACGAGCCAACCGCCGACTTGCTGACGCAGCGCCTGACGGTGCATGAGCAGACGGCCTGGATGCTGCGCTCGCTGCTGGAAGAATAAATCCATTTTTCGGGCGAATTGCGTCGTTGCGCGGTGCTCGCAATCCTCATGCACGCAAGTGCATTCCGGTTGCTGTGCAACCCTCGCATGAGCTCGAAGAGCGATGCGACAAGCGCCTCGCACTTCATCCCGAAAATCTGAATTTATGGAAGCGCCAGGCAGCCGCTAATATGGCGGCTTGAAAAACAAACTCGCCCTCTACCTGCAACTGATACGCTGGGACCGCCCGGCCGGCTGGCTGCTGCTGTTGTGGCCCACGCTGTCGGCGCTTTGGGTGGCGTCGCATGGTTTTCCGGGCTGGCACCTGATAGCGGTGTTCACGCTGGGGACCATCCTGATGCGCAGTGCCGGATGCTGCCTCAACGATGTGGCCGACCGCGACTTCGACCGCCACGTCAAACGCACGGCGCAGCGGCCGGTGACGCGCGGCGCGGTGCCGGTCGGGGAGGCGCTGCTGCTCGGTGCCGTGCTGGCGCTGATGGCCTTCGGCCTGGTGCTCACGACCAACACCACCACCATCGCCTGGTCTTTCGCGGCGCTGGCTGTTGCCCTTGTCTACCCTTATGCCAAGCGTTTTGTGGCGATGCCGCAGGCGGTGCTTGGCGTGGCTTTCAGCTTTGGCATCCCGATGGCGTTTGCCGCCGTGCAGTCGCGGGTGCCGGCGCTGGCGGGGCTGCTGCTGCTGGGCAACCTGTTCTGGGTGATTGCCTACGACACCGAATACGCCATGGTGGACCGGGACGATGACATAAAGATCGGAATGAAAACCTCGGCCATCACGCTGGGCCGCTTCGATGTGGTGGCGGTGCTGGCCAGCTACCTGATTTACCTGTCTATTTGGGCTGTAGCCCTTATGAATATTGCGCAGCCAGCTATTTATTTCATAGCAATTACCATGGCGCTTGGTCAAGCTTTCTGGCATGTCTGGCTGATCCGAAAACGCAGCCGCGACGATTGTTTCAAGGCCTTTCGCCTGAACCACTGGCTGGGTTTCACCGTGTTTGTTGGTATTGCGCTGTCGTATGCGCTGGTCGGCAGCTAGATACAGATACGCGTCAAGCAGTTTTGCTATAAAAACTATAGCTGGTTGCGCCCACTGGCTATGGGCTGAGGCCACTTTTCATTCATAAATCTCAGTTGGCGCCGAACTCGTCGCCCAGCTCCGCAGCGCGCTGCCGGGCGGCGTGTAGGGCGTGCATGAACTGCTGCTTCACCCCGGCTTGTTCCATGGCAGTCAGCGCCGCGTAGGTGGTGCCACCTTTGGACGTCACGCGTTCACGCAGTGTCTCGGGCGGCTCGCTCGATGATTGTGCGAGCGCCGACGCACCGACAAAGGTTTCGACGGCCAGCTGGTGCGCCTGTGCGCGGCTCAGTCCCATCTCGGTGCCCGCCTGCACCATGGCCTCGATGAAATAAAACACATAGGCCGGGCCTGACCCCGACAGGGCGGTCACGGCGTCAAGCGCTTCTTCCTGTGCCAGCCACAGGTGTGCGCCGGTGGTCTGGATCACCTGCTCGACCGCCAACCGGTCCGCTGCTGTGACTGCGGGCCGGGCGAAGAGGGCGGTCATGCCCTTGCCAACCAGCGCCGGGGTATTGGGCATGGCGCGCACGATGCGTTCGGTGTTCAGCCAGACGGCGATGCTGTCCGAGCGGATGCCGGCCGCCACGCTCAGGTGCAGCGCCTGGCCGGTGTGGGGCCCAGCCTGCAGCGCGGCCTGCCGGAAGGTCTGGGGCTTGACGGCCCAGACCACTAAACCAGCCGACGCCAGTGTGGCGTCGGGTTCTGCCTGGGCCGCGATGCCGAATTCCGTCTCTAGTTTGGCGCGCTGCTCAGCCCACGGTTCGACGACCTGGATCTGGCTGGCCGGCATGCCTTGTTTGCGCAGGCCGCCAATGATGGCGCTGGCCATGTTGCCGCCGCCTATGAAGGCGATGGCGCTGCGTGCTGTATCTGTCTGCAGTGGTGAAGTCATGGTGCTCAGTCAAAAAATTCAAAGGCCAGCCATTGGGTGATTTGCCGCGAACTGAAATTGTCGTCGCTGATGAAGTGCAGGCTGCGGTTGCCGCTGGCAAGCCGGGGTCCCCAGCACATGCCTTCGGTATTGTCGAGGCGATCAAGCCGGGCGCCAGCGCGCGCGCCAGTGAACGCCGAAAAGTCGGCCAGCAGCACCTTGGCCACCGGCTGGTAGCCACCCGGCTGCAGTGCCGGCAGGCCCAGGGTGTCCGAGCCGGTGCGCGTGTCGATCAGGTACAGGCGCAGCGAATTGCCGGTGGCGGGGCTGTGCCCCGCCATATAGGCCCGCTCCAGCACCAGCATGTGCTCGGCATCAAGCATCAGAATCTCGGTCACGCCGTTGTCGGCCTGGGTGGCGGGCGGCACCGGCACGGCCGGAATGGCATCTGGGATATAGGAAATTTGCCGCAGGACGTGGCCGCTGGACAGATCGATCTCGGTAAAACGGCAGGGCCCGCCGGCAGTCAGCACCGTTGGGACCGCGCCGTCCTGGCGCAAGGCAGCTTCCATGGCCATCCAGGCACGCTTGCCGTCGGGACTCAGGGCCAGGCCTTCCAGCGTCCGGTTGATGCGCGACCCCTGGCTCAGATGAAAGTCAAACATCGGAGGCAGCGCAAATTCGCGCAGCAGCGTGCCATCGACACGGCTTTCACGCAGTGCCGGTGCGGCACCGGTCAAGGCATGGCCTTCGCTGGTCCACAGCAGGCTCTGGCTGGCCGCGCGCCAGCGGATGGCCTCTGGGTCTGGAACGTCGATGCCCCGCAGCGCGGCCGGGTAAGTGCTGCCATCGGCCTGACGCAAAAAAGTCACGCCCCTCAGTTCGGGTTCACCGAGACGGTGAGCTTCCATGGCGATGCTTGCGGTGTAAAAACGCGCCGGGTTGATGGCCGAGCCGTCATCGCTGAGCAGGTAATACAGGCCGCTGGCGTCGTCGTAATCGATGCCCGACAAGCCGCCAACGGTGCTTCCCTGAAATTGAAGCCGATGCGGGAGCCGCGCTTCGCCGATCAGCCGCAAGTGGGTGCGTGGTGGTGACGATGAAGCTGGAGCTGGCGCCGCCTGCAAGCGCGGCAAGCCGGCCAGACCCAATGTGGCTGCTGCGCCAAAGCGCAGCGCCCGGCGCCGGTTCCATCCGGATGCGGGCATGAGGAGATCGGCGTGGTGAGGCATGGCGCGAGTCTAGCGGCCCGGCAAGCGCGCCGTGTGACAGCTCTCGGGCCGTCAGATTTTGGCCAGGCGCCTAAGAACTTATCCGTAAATAATATTTATCTTGAGATGCACCTTGCGGAGCGCGATGATCCCTGCGGCGAGGTGGTTGAGCGCGAGAAAGCTACGCTCAAGTTTCTCGTATCGCACCAGCAACTTGCGAAAGCGGTTGAACCAGCTATGACAGACCTCAACAATCCAGCG
>Ga0308009_10000452_pt1 | contig 30575 bp, 29 predicted proteins | sample Neamet127_FD_203134 | JGI IMG/M metagenome (GOLD analysis project Ga0308009, IMG submission 203134) | Marine microbial communities from water near the shore, Antarctic Ocean - #127 | ecosystem: Environmental > Aquatic > Marine > Unclassified | place: Southern Ocean | collected 2014-07-24
CGCCATGATGAAGTTCCTCTCGTTGAAGGAACTCCATCGTCTGCCGCCGCTGCCGCAGGGCAAAACCTCAGCGCAAGCGCGCTACCTCACCGCCACCACCACTGCCGCGCAGCGGCTTCGTGCAATGGGTCAGCGAGGCCGCGTTTCCGAGGGAATATGCCTACCAGGTCACGCCGATCAAGGAGCTTCTGCATGGCTAGTATGCCGCCGATGTTTGATGTGACCTCGAACCCGGCGTTCCGGCCTGATCGTCGCAGCGTCTTGATCGGGGCCGTGGCTCTGGTCGCGACGTCGGCGCATGCGGGGATGCCGGGAGCGGGGGCTGCCCATGCAGGCGCGGGTCCGCGCATCGATCGCATGTCGGCGAAATTCGACCGGATGGTCGCACCCGGTGCGCAAATCGAGACGATCGCGACCGGCATCCGCTGGGCGGAGGGGCCGGTATGGGTTGAGGACGGGCAGTATCTGCTGTTCTCCGATCCGCCCGCGAACATCGTGCGGCGCTGGCGCAAGGGGGCCGTCGCGGTGCCGTTCCTCGATCCGTCGGGCGCAGGCGGGACCGATCCGAAGCAGATCCGCGAGCCTGGTGCTAACGGTATGGCGCTCGATCGGGCGGGGAAGCTGCTGATCGCGAACAGCGGCGGACGATCGATCGACCGCGTGGATCTGGTCACGCGTCGCCGCGAAGTGGTGGTCGATCACTATCAGGGAAAGCGATTCAACAGCCCCAACGACCTGCATGTCGCTCGTGATGGTACGATCTATTTCACCGATCCACCGTACGGGCTGACCGAGGGTGACGCCTCGTCGCTCAAGGAAATGTCGGTGAATGGCGTTTATCGGTTGCGGCCGGGTGGCGTGGTCGAACTGCTGGAGGGGAGCCTAACGCGACCCAATGGTATCGCGTTGTCGCCGGACGAGTCCCGCCTCTACGTCTCGGTGTCCGACGACACCGCGCCTCGGATCATGGTTTATGACGTCGATGCGGCGGGGCGGTTGCGGGGTGGCAAGGTGCTGCTCGATGCCACATCGATGAAGGCGCGTGGCGGCGCCGGCCTACCCGATGGCATGAAAGTCGCACGCGACGGCACGCTGGTGTGCTCGGTGCCGGGCGGCATGATGTTCATGACGCCCGATGCGGAGCCGCTCGCGCTGGTCGCGACCGGCTCGCCGATCGCGAACTGCGCCTTCGGGGAGCGCGGGCGGGCGGTGTACATGACTGCGAACGATCGGGTCCTGCGGTTGCCGCTAGTCGGCGCATCCAGTGACAGGATGCTGCCATGATCATTGTCGTCGAAGGAATCAGTGCAGGCGGCAAAAGCACTTGGGTGTGCTCGGCAGGCGGTCCGCATGTCGTTTCGAAGAACGGCAGGCTTGCCGAAGCCTGCGATCGCGCCGCCGATGTTGCAGGCGCAGCTGCGTTCTGGGCGGAGCGCAATTTCGATCGATCGCGGGCCGCCTTGGCGGTCGCGCATGCGATGGGCCACCCCCTATGCGACGCCGACCCGCTCAAACTGCATTATGGGGCCGGTTCATAGAAGGGACCGAGATATGCGCTAAGGGCCGACAGACCATTTAGGCGCGCAAAACACGTATTTGTCGTACATCTTTGGGAAGATGCGAGTTGGGAGTCTTCCTTCAAAGTGGACGTAGACGGCAGCACCTTGAAGCCCGGCTGCATCAGCTTCGGATCGTTCGAGCTTCGCGCGTAATGGCCGCCTTGCGGGTCGTAGTTGACGTCGATCTCGAATTGCCGCGCACCGGCATCGAGTTGCTCGACAAGGCTGCGATGCGAGTAATCGAGCGCTTCGGCCATCGCCGGATCGATCGTGCGGATTTTCGCCATCGGCGCGGCGGGCATCGGCTGCTTGTCGCTGTTGTGCGTACCGATCACCGCCACGTCATGGTTCAGCGGGGCAGCGTGCAGCCGGCGGGCGCGTTGACCGGATTGCAGCGCGCCGCACCGCCGCCGGGCAGGCGCACGACATAGGGCGTGCGATAGCCGTTGCCGGGCTTGTAGAAATCGGTCGACACGATCTGCGCGCCGCTCCGGAATGCCTGGTTGGCGCGGGCGGGATCGTTGATCCGCGCTTCGTACGTCTCGATATCGGCACGCGCGCGGACTAGATAGCCCTGCTTCACCAGCGCCGGGATCTCCTTGGCGCGCATCGTCGCGTTGTCCATCAGCAGGAACGCGGCATAGCTGTCGCCGGGGCTGGCCCTCAGGAAGGCGGCGCGACCCTCCAGATTGGGGTGGCCCTGATGATACGCCGCGAGCGCGATCGGATCGAGGGCGGTCAGCAGCAGGAAGACGAACTTGCCGCGCGCCGCCTGCAGGGTCGGCCAGTGATGCGCACGGACGCCGGCCTCCAGCGTCGCATAGTCGCCGCGGACGGCGTCGGGCGTCACGAGGTGATCGCGCCCGATCACGTCGTAGATCGACGCATCCATTTCCGCGAACGCCTTGGCATCGAACGGCAACGGCCTGGTCGAGCCGGGGAAGATCGGCAGCGGATCGCTCTTGGCTTCGACGAGGATGAAGATCGGTTCGTGGTTCGGATGCGCGTCGGACCAGCTGCGCAACTGGCCGAGGCAGGTGCGGAACAGGTTGCAGCTCGATCGCACGTCGAAATCGGCGATGTGGAAGACCTTCAGTCCCGGCTTGTCCATGTCGGTCGCGTCGAGCGGCAGCGGGTTGGTTATCCCCTTGGCCTTCAAGGCGGCATAGCCTGCGGGGTGCGCATAGCGACCGCCTTCGGGGTCGTTGTTGATGTCGATCTCGAGGCTGCGCATCCCGGCGTCGAGCTGGGACGCGAGCGAACCGTAGCGATAGTTGAGCGCCTGGCTGAGGCTGCCGGGGTTGGGATGATATTCGAGCGCTGCCGCTTTCGCAGCGCCGGTGAGCGAGGCGTTGCGCGCCATCAACCTGGGACCGACGATCGCTTCCGCCATCGCCATCAGGCGAGGATCGATGCCCTGCGAATAGCTGTTGTGCGTGCCGACGACCTGGATCTGGTTGAGCAGGAGTTCGGGCGCGCGGTCCTTGGCGGTGGCCAGCGCGGACAGCGCGCAGGTCAAGGCGAGGCCGAGGGCGAGTTTCTTCATGCGGATATCTCTCTTGACCGGCGTCATCGGAAACCGAATTTCACGTAAGCACCGAGCGTCCGGTACGCGACCGGCGTGCTGTAATGGAGCAGGCCGAGCGTCCCGTAGATCTGATAGCCGGTCGAGAAATAGGTGTTGAACAGGTTGCGCGCGTAAACGCCGACCTCGACCGAGTCGTTGATCTTGGCGACGCTCAGCCGGGTGTTGACCAGGCCGTAGGCGGGGATGAACGAGTAGCTCGCATTCGGTGTGGTGGTGCCGTCGGCGTTCTTGACCGGCGCGGCGAGCCAGTCGCCGAGCATGGCGCCGGTGACGGTCTGCGTGCTGCTGCGATACGCATAGTCGATATGCGCCTTAACCTTGAGATCCGACGAGATTTCGGTGCCGTAGTCGCCGTTGATCGTGAACGACCAGCGTGGCGCGTTGGTTAGGCGCGTGCCGGTGTAGTTCGCGGTCGGGCTGGCGACGTAATCGGTGAACTTGGAGTCGTTGAAGGTCACCGCGCCGCCGATCGAGAAATCGCGTGCCGGCTTGACCGCCAGCGAGGCCTCAAAGCCGCGCGAGCGAAGGCCGGGCGCGTTGCCGATCGCCGAAGCGAGGATGAAGCCGCCGATGCCGGTGGTCACCGGGGTCAGGATCGTCGCCTGGAAATCGGTGTATTTCGACGAGTAGACGTCGAAGTTCAGGCGGACGCGACGGTTGAGGAATTCGGACTTGATGCCCGCCTCCCAGCTCTTCACCGTCTCCGAATTGTACGGGTTGTACTTGTTGCCGACGAACGCGATTCCGCCCGGTTTGTAGCCGGTCGAATAGGTCGCATACAGCATCACGTCGGGGCTGATCGTGAACTGCGGCGCGATCCGGTAGGTGAACTTGCCGCCATTCTTCGACCCGTCGCGAAAGTCCGCGGTCGGCGCCGCGCTGGCCGCGGTGAAGGTCGGCGAATAGCCGGTGATCGGCAGCGGATCGGTGTCGAAATAGCCGATCGACTGGCCGTTCCAGTCGTAATTATAGCGCCCGCCGAGCGTCAGGCTCAGCTGCGGGGTGAAGGTGAACTTGGTCTGGCCGAACACCGCGGCGGTCTCGTTATACGACTTGAACCGCACCGTGTTGCCGAGGAGCTGCCCGGTGACGGGATCGTTGGCGCCGGTGTTTGCCGACAGCGTGGGGCGGCCGACACCGTTCGCATCGTACACCGGTGCGCCCAGCGGGCCCCATTGCAGCTGGGTCTGGGTGGCGTTCAGTCGGTTGTAGAACGCGCCGACCAGATATTCGAAGAAATGCCCGGTCGACGAGGCGACATGGACTTCCTCGCTGAACTTGTTGGAGCGCAGCCGACCCATGTTGAACGGCAGATATGCGTTGACGTTGGCCGGCAGCAGATCGGCGGGGGTGTCGTTGTCGTACACGGTTTCGCGGTAGGCGGTGATCGAGGTCAGCGTGACGTCGCCGAGATCGTAATTGGCGTGCAGCGAGCCACCCTTGTTGGTCATGCCGATCGACCCAAGATAGCTGTCCAGCGAGTCCGTGTTCTTTTCGCTGGCGACCACGCCGAGCGCCGCCATCTGCGCGGTGATCGCAGCGGAGGGGGCGAAGACGGAACCGGCGGGACCGCCGACGGGGGTGCGGACCGACGTGTCGTAATGGCGGGTATATTCACCCGCGAGGACGAATTCGAGGTTGTCGAGCGGCCGGTAGAGCAGCTTTGCGCGCACGCCGTATTCGTCGACGCGGTTGAGGTTGCGGTTGATCGTCACATAGCGCCCGACGCCGTCCTGGCCCTGCTCGAACGCCGATACGCGCAGGGCGGCGGTATCGCTGATCGGCACGTTGACGGTGCCGTTGACGATCCGGTCGTTCCGCTCGCCATAGCTGCCGTAGAAATTGCCGGAGGTCTGGCCGATCACCGGGTTGTTGGTGGTCAGCGAGATGACGCCCGAGGTGGAGTTCTTGCCGAACAGCGTGCCCTGCGGCCCCATCAGCACGTCGACACGGGCGACGTCGACAAGCCCGATCAGGCCGTTGTCGCGCTGGTTGTCCATGACGACGTCGTCGACGACGACGTTGACCGACTTGGCGTTGGAGAGATCGAACGACGAGCTGCCGACGCCGCGAATCTGGAAGGCGGCGCCCTGGGTGGGGTTATACTGCACGCCGGGAACGACATATTGCAGGTCGGTGAGGCCGATATACCCGGTCTTCGCGAACTGCTCGCCGCTGACCGAGGTGATCGAGATCGGCACCGACTGCGCCTTTTCCAGACGGCGCTGCGCGGTGACGACGATGTCGGTCAGGCCCTCGCTGTCCTTGGCCGCGTCAGCCGCCTGCGTGAGCGGTTCGCTTGTTTGGGGAGCGCTCTGCGCATACGCTTGTCCAGCTACTAGGCCACCAAGAAGCAGGGCCGTTCCCGTCATCAGACGTCCGAGTTTCTGGATGTTCACTGTCATTCTCCGATTGCCGTCGATCCGTCGGCAGGCATTGCGGTGCCGTAGGAGCAGTCCGTGACAGGAGAATTACAGTTGTTCAGCTTGCGTGAATATTGATCCGATCGGTGACGATTTGCCCGGGGGCGTGTTCGGTCCCTTTGCAGCGGGGCTCCAAAGCATCCGGATCGAGGTCGCCATCAGTAGCGCGGCACATGCGGCTGGCATGAGTTGCGCGGCCATGTACGAGTGTTCAGTGCCGTGAGGCGTCGCCGGATCGAGCCCGAGCAGCCGGTAGCCTGCGAACAACAGTCCCGTCGCCAAGGCGCCGCACAGATTGAAGGGCAGGTGGAAGCCGGCATAATGCGCCGCGGCGCGCGCGGTCATGCCGCCGGTGCGCGCCGCGAGATCGAGCCGCTCGCCGAGCAAAAGCCGCAACGCCATGAAGTCGACGGCGGATACCAGGCCGAACAGCGCCGTCCAGAGTATTAGCGCAGCCGGTCGGCCGGCGGGAAGCGCGGTCAGCGCGAGGGCGAGCAGCAGGTTGACCCAGAATACGGCTTGCAGTGTCCGCGCCGGCGGCACGCGTGCTCCACAGGCGATCGCCACGGCGATGCCGATCGCGGCGCAGGCCGACTGGACCAGGACGCCGATCGGTCCCCAAGCCGGGAGCGCGAGCGCATCGCCGACGAGATAGAGATAGGCGGTGCCGGTGACGGCGGTATGCGCGCCGTTGAGGGCGAACAGCGCAGCAAGCCGGCGGTTCTCGCGATTGGCGAACAGCAGGCGCACTGGTTCCAACAGCGTACCGCGATGCCGCGCCCTTGCCAGCGGAGCGCGGTCGGGAACGAGCAGGATCAGGCCGGCATGGGCCAGGGGCGCGCCGACCGATACCACCAGCAGGATCGCCGCGAACGGGGACCAGTGCCCGACGTGCAGCGCGCCGATCAAGGAAAACGCCACCGCGCCGAGGATCCCTGCGAGCGACCGCAGGCCGAACACGCGTGCGCGGCCGGCGCCGTCCCGCGTCGCCTCCAGCGCCCACGCGCCGTGCGTCACATTGCAGATCGCCCAGCCGACGACCAGCGCGACCAGCGCGAGCGCGACCGGCGGGCGGCTACTCGTCCGGTCGAGACACAGCATCATGACACCGCCGGCGACGAGCAACGCGGTGCCGCTCAGCATCCACGACACGCGCGGCCCGAACCGCCCCGGTCCGCGATCGCACAGCGCGCCGGCGATCATCTCTGCGGGAATCGCGGCGAGACCGGCGAGGATCACTAGCCAGCCGACCACCGCGATCGGCAAGCCCAGATCATAGGAGAGATAGGCCGCGAGGAAGGTGCGCCGCGCGAGATCGTAACCGGCAAAAACCCAGGTCGGCACCGACAGCGCCAGCAACTGGATGCCCGAGGGCGTACTCCGTTTGGTCATGCCGCGGTCCACGACGCCGCTTAGGCCGAAGATGTTCCCTTTCGATGACAGCGGGCCAAACGTCCGGCACTCAGCCCGCGCGGGCGTCGTTCCAGGCATCGAGCGCTGCGAACGCGCTGCGATAATACGCATATTCCGGTAGCTTGCGGCTCATCGCAACCATCCGCATGCCGAACAGGGCGATCGAGACGACCTGCGCGGTCGCGCGGTCGAACGCTGCATCGGAGCGCGACGCGAACCCGAGCGATGCGAGGTCGGCGGCGCGGATATTCTCGCCGCGCCGTCGCCGCATGTCGAGCGCATAGGGGCGCAGGCTCAGCTCACGCACACTGGCCAGCGCGATCATCGAGGTCGCCTTGACGAGATCGCGCGCCGCCGCATCGTCGCCCGGCGCGATCTTGTCGGCGCGCGCGCGGTCGCGTGTACCGTGGAAGCGGGCGATCACCGCGTGGAGCCCCGCCACCACCAGCGCCGCGCGGCCCCCGAAATGATACACCACGGTCGACGCCGGCACCCCCGCCGCCAGTGCCACCGAGCGGTGGGTGGCCGCGTCCATGCCTTGCGAAACGATGATCTGCGCGGCGCTGTCGGCGATGCGCTGGCGTTTCGGGTCGTCGGTCGCTGCGATTGGGAACGGGTCCGGCTCGAGCAGTGCGATCAGTCGTTCGATCGCCGAGCCGCTCGCGCCGCCGCGCGGCCGGAGTCCGTCGGCGAACCGTTGCAGGCACAGCACGCGCAACGACGCGTAAGCGGGGTCTTCGCCCCCGCCGAGCGCGAACCCTGCCTCGTCGAGCACATACCCCAGTGCGAGGTCGGCGAGCGCCGGGGAGCCGAACACCAGGGTCGACCAGAAGGAACCGGCTCGCGCGAGCCACCGATCGAGCATGCGCGACGGGGCCTGCTGCAACGCGTGATGGTGGACAAGCTCGATCAGGAAGATCGCCTGCTGCCGCCCTGCGGTCATCCAGTCCCGGAACGCCAGATCCGCGAGCGCGGCGCGCACGGCAGTGTCGCCCGGCGCTATCTGTGCAGCCAGGTCGGACCATCGGTCGAAGAAAAGCTGATCGCGTTGCGCGGCATCATCGACGATGCGGTCGATCAATTGGTCCTTGGTGCCCATCCGCGCCGAGATCGCAGCGACGCTGACCCCGAGGCTCGACGCGAGCGGGCGCAGCGTCAATCCGGCAAAACCGTCGCGAACGATTATGGCGATGGCCGCATCGACGATCGCGTCCCGACCAATGCCGTCCCGGCCAACAGAATCGTTTACGTCCACGCGGCTGGGGCTAGCGCACGTCGTGCGCAACGTCACGACCGATCGGGCCTCATCTAGTGATGACGACACCGCACCCTCCCCTTACCGCGTCGCTTGTCGATGTGCCCGTGATCAAGCCGGTCAAGTCGATGGACCCGTACAAGCCCTGCTGGTGCGGGTCGGATGCCAAGTGGTGCCATCACCGGCGCAGCGAGCAAGAGCCGATCATCATCTTCGAGATCGAGAAGAAGATGATGGACAGGCTGCGCACCGGCTACTGCTCGTATCCGGATCCGGCAGCAGACCCTTGTGATGGCGGCGTGGTCAAGTTGCACACCGTGCAGCGCCAGGAGGGCTGTGGGCGATCGCCGAAGGTGGTCACGTCTTTACGGTGAAGCCGACGATGAAGGGGCTGCTGGACGGGGACCGCAGCAGTTTCCGCTACCTAGCGGTGCGATTCGACGCTTTGCTGCCGATGGTGGCGTGCGGGGCATTCCACGTCGAATACGACCTGGAAGGAACGCCGCTTCAGCGGCTGGGTCATGGCGACGCACCGTTCGAGGTGATCACGCTCACCGTCACCCTCGCGAACATCTCCGTGATGGCCCGGTGATGTGATGAGCAGCATCACGGGCCCCGCAGTGGGGAAACCATAAGCCACTGAACTAACAGGAAAATGCCGCTGACCCTTACGAACTTCGCATGTGACCCGCTATTCTTCAATGGCTTAGAAACAACGGGGCTACTTAAGCGAATTTTGGCAGGGTGTACCCCTGTCACTTATGAGGTTCGTCCGCCCGCGGGGGAGTGCGTCTTGAAAATGCGAAACCGATCCTCTCGAAGATGGTCGGCTCAGCCATGTCGCTGCGGGCTATTGCCTGGAGCTCTCGCAAGGTGTTTTTACAAGCGTAAGAAGATGCGTCCAGCGAGTCCTCGGCAGACTGATAGTCTGCACGAAGTGCCGCTTCGAGCCGCATGACGCAGTCATGTGCCGCCTCAGGCAGGATCCAGCTATGCCGGAAAGTAGTTTTTCCTAACTGGTCCATGGCCGTACGATAGATAGTCACACGACGGTTCGTGTCCTCGTCATCCCGGTCGTGGCGGAAAATTGCATCTTGATACGCGAGCTCGAGGTAACGTCGCATCTCGTTCAGGGCGTCAAGAATGTCAGAATAGGCGGCAGCCTTGCGATCCCAAACCTGCTCACGAACACGTTTGACCTCGGCGAACCGCGAACCAAGCCATACGGCGACAAGTGATGCAATTGAGCCGGTCAATAGAGAGGCGAAATCAGCCATCATCCCGAGGGAAGCAGACCTCGCCAGCCGAGGCAAGCACCCAGCTACTAGGTGGCGATTCGCCGCGTCGAAGTGAAGCGGTGTGTCATCCGTTCAGGCGCCAATGTGAATTGCGCCAACCGCGGTCCATTTCCCTAGACCAGCGGCCCTCGCAATGTCGCCGCCCTTGCGACCTAGGACTACTGAGTGAAGGGATAGCGCCGTGCTGACAAGCGCAAGGACCGCGACGAGAGCTCCGGCATCGTGCCACATGAGGCTTGACTGATCCTCGTAGCATGCGGCGTATCGTCGGCCGTCCGCCAGCAATTGTATCGTCGTTCCGGTCGTGGCGCCGCACAGCTTACCCACGCTGTTGAGGTTTATCTCAAGTGCGGATTCCGGATTCGGCGGTGCCAGAAGACAATGTCTTGCATCATCGTAGATGCCTGTCGGCCCGCGACCGATCGGCAGAACGAGCAGGGTAACTGCATGCATTCCACCTGCAGACGGCGCGGTACGGCTCTCCCATTCGCCGAAGCGCCCATCGAAGCGTCGCGACCGAAGCATCGTGCCCAGGCGTAGAAGACTTGCAAGATCCTCTTCCCCGGATTCCTGATCGGTAGACGCGTGGTGCGCACATCGAAGTAACGGACCTGACCATGCAGGGGCCGGACGACCGGGCCACCCCGACGACGTTCGCAAGGCTCTGTGCGTCCCATCGCCAGCGGATTCATTCCGCGTGGCGCGGAAGGGTAGCCCTCGAGACGATGGTGGGTGACTGGCATTCGCATCCGTCCGGGCCGTGCAGTCCGTCGCCAACCGATCGATCCGCCTGGAGGTGTCTGGTTCGCGGCAACGGCCTGCCCATGCTCGGCATCATCGACGCGGGAACGGAGCTGCCGGGCGTGTTCCTGACGGCCGAAAGCCGCGCGGCGGCCGGCATAGAGCTTGCCCCTGCCGACAATGACGTCGACGCATTCTTCTTCACGTCCTCCGGAACGATCGGCTGATCTAGGCCGTCGAGGACAGGCAATGATGTATCGCGGGTCACTCGGAAACGCGGTCACTGGCCGGGACCCGGCGATCAGGGGGTGGCCGCCCATGATCGGGAAACCGAAGCGACGGTGACAGCGACGGGCAGAGGTGCAACGTCGGCCATTGCGCTCGCGACATGCTGCTGTCGAGCCGTCCCGTCCCACATCTTGTCGGATAGACGACGGCGTACGGGCTGATCGAGACCCGCCCACCAGGTAGGCGTCATCTGTACGTTTTCGGAAATCTCAAAGCAGAACGCCGCGATCCGCGCCGCTTTTTCATCGTCGTCAATGGCGAGAAAGGAGTCGATGAACCGTCTGGGCGCACCAGTCTCGGGACCACGCCACGCGAATATGACGGACGTCCTTCCGCCAAAGCTGGTGATCGTGAAGGAAAGGTCGGCGGGTCTGACACCGATATTTCCGACGTCCTGCAGCCGCCGGCCGGCGAAATCCAGCTTGGGATAGAACGCGCAGGCGGTGGTGACCGGAAGCAGGCCGTCAAACTCGATCCGGCAGAAACGCACGTCGCTCCAGTCCTGCCGAACGAGACGATCGTCGAGCTCGGCCTTCTCGAAGAGAAGCAAATCGTAGCTGCTCTGCACGCCGCGCCCGTAGCTCAGACAGCTCGACCGGCCGGAGCGTCCGGCATACCGCCAGTCCCTCCATCTCGACACTGCGGAGATGCACGTCGCCGGGTGACGCTGTGAGGGAGGGAAACTGCTGATTGCAGCCGCTCTTCTAGAGCAGCCTCGTTGCTCCTCGATGCGTGCTCGCTGCCCTGCTGAACCATTGGTATCTTGCCCCTGTTCGGCACCATGTCGTTGCTCCCGCACAAAGGAGCATCGTCATGGCCCGTAACGATCCACAGACTGGCCCCTCCCCGACCGACGCCTGGCTGGGCTGTCCGTCCGACGCCGCCCCGATCACCGTCGTGCGCGCCAGTCTGGTCATGATCGGCGGGACGCATCATGTCGCGATCCTGCGCGAGCTTCGCTCCGGCGACGTGGTCCTGGCCGGCGGCCCGGTGTGGTCGAGGTCGATCGAAGACGAGATCGAGGCAGCGGACGTGTTCGAGGGCCTGGGGCTCGTCGGCGACCATCTCGTCTATCTCGCGGAGACCGCTCTCGTCCTTGCAACGTCCAGCGTGGACGACGTCGTCGACGAGCACCTGAGAAACGTTGCCGCGGAGCGGGAGAAGGAGCGTGCGAAGGCCGCCGAGAAGGCGGCCAAGTCCGAGGCGAAGGCGCTCCGCGACCGCACCATCGCCGTCTACTTCACCGGATCGGACAAGAAGAAGCTGGGGGTGGAGCTGAGACGGGGGCCCCACGCTCCGCCGTTCCTCAAGCTGACCTTCGGGGCGGAATGGGAGCGGGAACGCTTCTGGGACTGGCTCAAGTGGCAGGAGCACCGCCACGAGGAGATGGCCATCAAGGTGGAGGAAGCGGGCGCGGACGAGGTGGGCCGCGAGCTTCTGTACGAGATGCTGACGACTGAGCAGGCGGTGAAGAAGCGCGGCCTGGGTGCAGGCGGCCGGCGCCCGCTGCTCTTCTGGAGGGGCGACCTGTGATCACCCCCCGCTCGGGCGCCGTCGCCACCGAGACCTTCGTGATCGGCGACGTCGAACCATCGATCCGCATCGCCTTTCCGACGACGGCGGACGCCCCGACGCTAGGCCTGGATCAGCCGACCCGGCTGTCCGGCGGCGCGGCGCTGACGCCGGACGCGCTGTCGTCGGCGACGGGACTCGATCACGTCCCGGGCCTGCGCTCCTTCCTCGCGGAGGCGTGCCGGAGCCAGGCCGCGGCCGGGCGTAGCTGGTTCCGGCACCCGCCACTCGTCCTCGTCGGCGCCGCCGGATTCGGCCGCGGGCATGTCGCCCGCCGCATCGCCCATCTCACCGGCGTGCCGCTGGTGGAAGCCTGCGGCTCGGAACTGAACGATGCCGGCGAACGAGAAGGCCGGTCCACGCGCGGCATCCCCATTCCGGTCCTCGCCATGGCGCTGACACGCTGCGCCAACCCGATCGTCCTCCTGGATCTGGGAGAGAAGCCACTGGACCCGCTCGCGTCCCGACGGCTCGTCGAGATGCTGGATCCGGTCCGCACGGGACGCTGGCTGGACGAGGGGCTGGGATGCGTCTTCGACCTCTCCAACGTCTCGTGGATCGTGCAGGCGTCCGAGACGTCCCATTCCATCGCAGCCATCGAGGCGCACGGCGGCAGGGCGATCGCCACCGTCAGATGCGCCGATACGCGCGAGGAGCTTCGGCGCCTCTCCATCGCGCAGCAGGTCGCATGCGACGGAGAGGGCGGCGCCTCCGATCCTCATATGGTCGGCAACATCGTATCCAGGCTTCGGCGCCACTTCATGGATGACGTCCCCACCGGCAGGGCGCTCTTCGATCACGCAGTCGCCCTGCGCGACCGGGCTGGATCCGGCGAGTGAGACGCCGGCCGACGCAGCGCGCGCCGCCGATCGTTGTGCGCCCGAACTCCCATGAAGCGATCAGCAAGGAACGACGACCATGAACGACATCGATACCAGAGACCCTGCCTTGGGCACGCCGCCCCCCTCCGGCGCGCTCGTGCGGACCTCGACCGTTCGCACCATCGTGGTGAACGGCCGCAGCCACCTCTTCGCCGGCGAGGACATCGGGCCGAGGGATCTCGCCCGGCTGGCCTTTCCCGAGCAGGAGGGGCGCAGCTACGCTGCGCTGACGGTCGCCTACGAAGGCGGACCGCTCGGCGCCGCTTCCGGGCTGATGACAGGCAGCGTCAAGACACCGGTGACCGAAGGGCAGAGCTTCAGTGTCTCGCTCACCGACAAGTCCTGACCCGCAGCTGAGGCGCCTGCTCGACGAGGGTTACGACGCGACCCTCGTCGGCGGCATGCTGGTCGTGCGCCATGTTCCGTACGTCGCCCCCGGCGGGGGCGACGTGAGGCTCGGCACGCTCGCCGTCATCGCCTACATCTCCGGCAATGTCCTCGTGCGCCCGCACGGTCACATGGCGTGGTGGGTTGGTCAGCCCCCCTGCGATGCGGACGGCCATCCGCTCAAGCATCTGATCGCGGGCGCGGAATCGCGGCAGATCATGCCTGGTGTCCAAGCCGATCTGCAGCTCTGCAACAAGCCGAAGGGGCGCGAATTCCATGATCACCACGAATACGTGACCACTTACGTCGCGATCATCTCCGCACACGCCCAGCGCCTCGATCCACTCGCGACAGCCCGGGTCGGGGCGCCTGCGTCCCAGGTCTGCACAAGCAGTCCCTTCCGCTACGCCGACACCGCGACTGCCCGCGCCGGCACCGGCGCGGCAGCGGAGCGAATTGCAGGTCAAACGGTCGGGATCGTCGGGCTGGGCGGGACCGGCTCCTATGTCCTCGACCTCGTCGCCAAGTGCCCAGTCTACGCCATCCACCTCTTCGACGCCGACCGGTTCGAGCAGCACAACGCCTTCCGTTGTCCCGGCGCTTTCGCGATCGAAAATCTCCGCGCCCCGATCGCGAAGGTCGAGCTGCTGACCCAAGTATACTCGCGCCTGCATCGTCGCGTTGTTCCCCACCCGATGCGCATCGACGCAACCACCGTCCCCATGCTCGATCTGCTCGACTTCGTGTTCGTCTGCGTCGACGACGGTGCCGCCCGACCGCCGATCCTCGAGCACCTCGCTTCGCGGGGCATTCCCTATGTCGATGTCGGAATGGGGCTGTCCATGAGCGACGATGGTGTCGTCGGCGCGGTCCGTACGACGCTTGGCACGCCCGCGACGCACGATTCGCTATCATCGCGGATCCCGTCGACCGGCGATCCCGCCGGGCTGTACGCCTCCAATGTCCAGATTGCCGAACTCAACGCGCTGAATGCCGCTCTAGCCGTCCTGGCGTGGAAACGCATGTTCGGCTTCTATGCCACCGGTCGAGACTTCGATCACGGCATCTTCGTCGTCGAGACCGGAGCGATGCACCGCGAGGGACGGGTCGACCGGAAAGAGCAGGCATGATTGCGGACGCGACTGGCGGTGGCAGGGACGGCCATCCGCGGCACGGCGAGTGCCTCGATCTCGATTGATCTACGCACGAGAGTCGGGCTGCTCCAACCGTCCCGATACCTTCGACATGCTCCACCTCCCTTACGGCGCCGATCCGCTTCTCGGTCGCGGCATCGTAGAGCAGGCGCCGGCTCCCCTTGGCTTGCTCCGTCGCCGGTCCTGGTCACGGCTGACAGAGCGTCCGGTATCAGGCGACGAGCACGCGGCGGGACCCGCGTTCATGAGCCAGCGGCTCGTCCCGCGGGCGGCATCGACACGCTTCGCCAGAGCGGGTCCGCGGCTCTTTCAAAGCGTTGTCTCGACCGAATTTGACGCAGATCGGGGAGTGCGACGACCGGCATCGGCGCGGAGAGGGGCGGCGACGCCCAGGCGCTTCGATGTTCAGGAGGCTGATGAAGGGGGCCAGTCGCACGATTGAGCCTCTTTTCTCATGACGGTCCGCGGTCCCAATGCCCCCCTGTTGCCGACGCGGGCTCCTTCCTAAACGATCCCGACGCAGCTTTGACATTCCTCGTCGAAGCCCCGTATGGCCGCTCTGCCGCCTCACGGGAGGTGAGAGCCGCAAAGCGTCTTGGGTCCTTCCGCGAACATGCCCTCCTGCATGCGCCGCTGGCTGCTCAGTCGCCTCCGGCCAGGCGCTGCTCGGCTGTCCCGTGCCGCCGACCGGGCGCAGGTTCCCAGTCCACGCGTCGCCTTGGACCGGTTCTGCACGCAAGCCGAAATGCCGCCTCAGCCGGATGATTATATCGAAGGGAAAAGAGATGAGGTCACTCGACATGTCGGGCGTCGATCCGCTGCGCTGGACGGAGGTGCGCGAACGCGTCGCCGTGGTCGTCGCCTACCTCGCCATCGAGCGTCCCACGGAGGACGACCGAATGGAGCACGCGGGATATCTCGGCCTCGGCCGCACGCAGTTCCTCAAGCTGGTGCGGGCCTGGAGGACGCACGGAACGGCAGTCGCGATCGCAGGCGCCAAGTCCGAGCGCGAGAAGCCACGGACGGGCTGGAGGGCGCTTCCGCCCGCTTCGGAAAGCGTGATGCGCAACACGCTCGAAAGGCTCGGTCCCGACGTGAGACCGTCGGTCGCCACCGCTGCCGTGACAGCGGCGCTGAGGGCGCAAGGGCTCCAGACCCCCGATCGATCGACGGTATGGCGCCGGCTGATGGCGATCAGGCGGGATAGGGGCCACGTCGCGGACGCGGGCGACGTGGTGGTCGCGGAGTGCCGGGTGCGACTGCCGGTACTCACGGACGGCACGATCTCGATGCCGAGCCTCCTGATCGCGGCATGTGCCGCGGACGGCCTGATCGTAGCCGCGCTGACCCTGACCGACGAACGGCCGGATTTTGGCGGATTTGCAAGAGCGGCGCTGGCGGCATCGCGATCCGGCTGCCTGACCGCCGACCGCGCCTTCGCCGCCGCCTTCGACGGCGCGGAGGGACTGCGTCGGGTTGGACCCGGCATCGCGCGCACCAGCCTGTCGCGCATCATCGGGCGCAGACTCGGACGTCTGGAACTTCAGTTCAATCGAAGCCGCCGTCCCGCCGATCGACTTCTGCGCACGGACGACGACCGGCCGCTGGATCCTGCGGACGCGAGGCTCGCGCTGGAGGCCGCGATCGTGCAGCACAACGCGGCCCGTGGCGGATCAGGCGGGTTCAGGCTGCTCTGAAGGCCGGTGATGTGGCCGGCGTGCAAAGAACTCTAGCGCGGCGATCAGCCCCGCCGAAGGGCCCGACGCAGGGTCGCCTTCGAGATCCGGCAGTATCGCCGCGTTGTGGATCTCGACCTCGACCTGAAGGCGAGCGGCGTCGTCTACGGCATCCTCCGCCTCCTGCGCATCGCCGCCCGTCGACTTCGCCAGCCGATCGGCCGAGAGGAAGAGCATCCGGCCCATGCGGTCGCCCGCCGCCCTCCGCAGATAGCGCCCTGGCTTTCCGGCAGGCTGCACCACCGGCAGCTCGGCCGACGCTGCCCCGACCCCGATCTTCAGAAGACCGTCGTCGAGGCCGGTGACCAGCTCGGTCTGTTCCAGCCGCTCAGCCCACGCGACTTCCTTCAGCGATCCCGTCCCGATGCGGCGCAGCGCGTCGCCCGCGGCCAGACCGTAGCCATGTCCGGCCCGCCGGGCGTCTCCCAGCGCGGCACCGAGTACGAGCTGCGTCCGGCGATCGACGATCGCGAACGCTGTGCGCTCGGGCCGATCCAGATTGGCCATCGTGAATGCGCAGCAGTCGAAGTTGAGGTGGACGCCCGGCCGGGTCCGCCTCTCGCGCCTGCGCTGTTCCTCCAGCACCTTTCGGCGCAGCGTAGCGAAGCTCGGGATCTGACCCAGGTCGGCGGCGGCGAGAACGGCCAGCCGTTCCACCACCTCGCTGATGACGATCCCCCCATTGGCGGACACCTCGTCGAACGCCGTCGTGACATGCGCGCCGACCGCATGATCGTAGTCGCTCACGCGGGCCCGCGGCGCGGCGGTGAGCACTTCCACCGACGCCAGCGACGGTGCCGCCCGCCACGCTTTGGCCATCTCGTAGGAGTGGTTCTTCTTCAGTCCGGCCGCCGCTGCCGCCGCCGCCGGCTCTCCGGATCCTTCTTCCGGCTTCCACCCGGCGAGCGCGTCCATGCGCCTCATGGCGACCTCGCGCGGACGCTTCGACATCGCGAGCCATAGCGCCAGCTCCCGCATCGGCAGCGGATCACTGAGGAGGCGGTTCAGCCGTCGATCGAACTCGATGTGCGAGAGTCGATCCACTCATCACGTTCACCTGCCGCATTCCCGCCTGTCATCTTCGAGGCCTAGCAGGTCGCAGCCACGACAGTCCAGAAAGTTCATCAGCATGTGACTTATTACTTACGCAGGAGGCTGGTCACGCCTAGATGAAAGTCACAGGATGATGAACGTTATGCCGGAGGTCGGCGGGGTTCGACGGAGGTCACGGGATGGATCGTCAATGGAAAGCGAGTGAAGTCTGCTTCAGGCCCTTTTCCCGCAAGGGTACGGGACCACCGGCCGGCATGGGCCACGGCTTAAAGTGGGCCGGCCCGCGATAGTCGACGATGGCAGCCTGAAGCCGACCGCACGACGACACACTGCCTGACAGTGACGAACATGACGAGCCGCCTGGCCAGGCGGACCCGACACCTGTCGGCGAGGGGGCTGTCGGCAGTCGACGATCTGCGCCCTCGGGAGAAGTAAGTATGCATGACATCTATGGCTCTGGCGACCGTCTCGAACTCGGCGCGGAAGCGCGTCGTCCCGGCGCCACGATCGTTCTCCGCAAGGGCCGCTCGGCTCCGCGGACGGCTATCGTCGCCGACGACGTCGGCGACGTCGATCGCCTGGAGCGGTTCGTCGCCTCCTGCCCGGACGTCAGCGGCTTCCGCTTCGATGCGCTGGCCATCCACATCGACGACTGGTCTCAAGTCCGCAAGATCGGCGTCCACGCCGTCGTGGAATGCCTGTTCAGGACGTGGCTGGTCAGCGTGCACGAGGACGGAGCGGACGCCTTCCGGGCGACGTGCTACCTAGATGCCGCCGCGCGACAGCTCGGCCTCCTCCACCAGGTCGTGACTCCCATGGCTGTCGCATGCTCGTCGGCTAGGTTCGCGACGCTGCCCGGTCTGACACAGGCTCTCAATCGCCTTGAGACCCTGTTCGGTACGATGCTGTTCGATCGGCGCACTACTGGCGTTCTGGTGACACCCAACGGAGCGCGCATTCTGCAGCGTACCCGGCGGGCTATGCACAGCTTCACACGTGGCTGCAGGGCCGTGACCGGGACCTATGGAGTAGAGAAGTTCGATCGCTACCTAACGACACCGCACGTCCGCGGTCTGATCGCGCTGGCGGAAGCTGGCGGCTTCTCGAGCGCGAGCGAGACCGCAGGCATCTCCGCGCCGTCTCTGCACCGTGCCGTTCGCGGATTGGAAACGCTGTCAGGCACTAGTCTCGTCGAGCAACGGGGCCGTGGCGTGGAACTCACACGCGCTGGATCGAGACTTGCGCGAAGTTTCATGATCGGGGTCGCAGAACTTGCTGCGGCGCTTCAGGAGACCGCAGACCGGGGCGGCCACCTCTCCGTTGGGGCAATGGCGTTGTCGCGGTCCCTGCTGCTGCCAGCGACGCTGGCGGATCTATTGAAAGAACAGCCAGATGTAACAGTCGACGTTCTAGAAGGGTCGTATCTCGAGCTGGTCGAACTGCTCCGCAGCGGCAAGATCGCCATTCTCATCGGCGCGCTCCGTGATAACCCCGGGACAGACCTTTTTCAGGAACCACTATTCGCGGATCGACTCACCATCATAGGACGGGCCGAGCATCCGCTTGCCGGCAGCGTTGCCGGGTTTGAGCAATTGGCGGCCTATCCTTGGATTGTCGCCCGTAGAGCGTCGGGCCTGCTTGATAGGTGGCAGAAGATGTTCGATCGGTCCGGGATGGTGCGTCCGGAGGCACCCATACAATGTGGATCCGTTGCACTCATCCGAGGCGTCTTAGTTCGCATCGACTTCCTGACTCTTCTTTCGAAGGACCAAGTTAGTGCCGAGATAGATTCCGGCGCGCTCGTGAAGATCGATTCCTACATACCTGATACCATGAGGACGATCGGCGCAATTACCCGTCGCGATCAGATACCGACGAAGCTACAAATATCGTTCATGATCTGCCTGAAAGAAGTTGCCGCGAATGTAGGAAGCGATCCTTCGGATCATGCGACACCGAGAGCGCGCACCTGAAATCGCGACGGCGGGCGTCGCCTCGTCGGATCGGCGATCGATGCATAGAAGTCGAGGAGGCCTGTCCGCGCGCCATTTTCGGCGCGGTCGCCCGATTCGGGATCGTCGAGAGACGCTCCGACGAACGATCATCAACTGTCCCGTCGAGCGGCGGCCCGGCCCACCGCTGGCGCCGCTTCCGCACCCCCCCGAGTCGACGGCTTGAACCGAAGGCATATGCCAAAGGAGGAGACATGAACTATCGTGATATTGGATTACCGAACTACCTCGAACTTGCCATGTCGGACGGCAGTTGGAGGGGCGTCCATTTCGTCGACGGCGACGCCAGGAGGAAAGCTCTGCGGTCGGGTCGCGGTGAACTCGACAGGATCGCGATCGGGGTGGGGCTGCTTCCGGTCGGAAGCAGCCTCGTATCTCGGCCAAGCGTGGATCTGGAACCCGGGCTGTCCCCCGGCGATGTTGCGGGCTCGCGACAGCTCATTTCCGGTACTCTGGTGGGCTTCCCCGATGAAGACGACTTCGATCCGAGCGACGACATCACGCCCGAGACGGATGCCACGGCGCGGGAGGTTCGACCTGCGTCCGCGGGACGCTAACACGGGCTGGTGGATGCGCTTCAGGCCGAGCGCGGCAGTGCTACCCATGCGGCATTCGCGCTGCTCGTCGATGCGCTCGACGGGGTTGCCGAGGGTGATCCCGACCGCGGCGCGATCCGATCCTGCTGCAGCCTGCATCCCGATCCGACGAGGGATCTCTACATCAACCGCGGCGGAACGCGCTTTCAGTGCTTTTCATGCGGAGCAGGTGGAACGGAGATCGACTGGCTTGTCGTACGTCGTGGCGTATCCCGCCTGGAAGCTGGCGGAATCGTCGCTGCGAGACGCTGAACGGGAATGCTCCTCTCGGACGGCGAAGTGATCGCACGGCAGGCGCGTACGTCGCGATCCGAGCCGCCGTCGGCGCGCTCCGGCGTCATGACGATCATCGCTCTATCGATCGTACGACTTTTCTCACACTAGGCCTGAGCGCCTGGATGATGGCGTCGAAGGCAAGTCGCCGCTCCGAGAAGGTCGCGGCGCCGAGCACCGGATGGACCTCGACATGACGCTCTTCGACGCGCTCGCTCGCATGAACGGACGCGTTGAACCTATCGGCCGATGAGCGATACGGTCTGGCCCGGCGATATTTGGTCGGGACGTCCGGGACGCGGCTTCGCAAGCACGCCTTTCGGGAGGCGTTCCCTTATTATGGCCGCTTTACATACACGGCATCATCGACGCCGCTCTACTGTGCCCGTACTCCATCCGACTCCGGCGGGGATGGAGGCACCGCCGACGTCGAACGTCGGGAACCCGCTCCCGAGCGAGCCGCCGGCGGAGTTATAGATGCGCGATCCCCGATACGATATCCTGTTTGAACCCGTGCAGATCGGTCCCGTCAGGACGAAGAACCGGTTCTATGTAGTGCCCCATGCAACGGCCATGGGGATGACGGCACTCGAGCAGATGATTGCCTTCCGTAGGGTGAGGGCGGAGGGCGGCTGGGGTGTCGTCTGCCTGGAAGAGACCATGATCCACGAGACGTCGGATCACGCGCCCCTACCGGATCCGCGGATGTACGACGACAAACACATCGAGCCGCTGTCGCGGGTCGTCGCGGCCATCAAGGAGCATGGCGCGCTGGCAGGCGTCGAGCTTGCCCATGCGGGTGCCTCGGGTCCTGCCATCTACCATCGCGAGCATCCGCTATCACCTACGGGCAAGTACCCGCATTACTTCATCAACCCCATCTCCGCGAGGACGATCGACCGGCAGGACATCGCCAATTTCCGCCGGTGGTACCGCGATGCCGCGCTGCGGGCCCGTGAAGCGGGTTTCGACATCATCTATGTGTACTGCGCGCACAACCTATCGCTGCTGCAGGACTTCCTGGACACCCGCGTGAACAAGCGTACCGACGAATACGGGGGCGTATTCAAGAACCGTGTCAGGCTGCTTCGCGAGACGCTGTCGGACGTCAAGGACGCCGTGGGCGACAAATGTGCGGTGGCGGTACGCTTCGCCGTCGAGGACCGGCGCCGTGCGTCCAACATAACGGCGCTTGAGGATGGTCGACGCGTCGTAGAGGCGCTGGCGGACGTCCCGGACCTGTGGGACGTGAACGTCAGCGACTGGGCGTGGGACAGCGGCAGCAGCCGCTTCTTCGAGGAGGGGCAGCAGGAGCCGTTCATCGATTTCGTCAAGAAGGTCACCAGCAAGCCTGTGGTAGGTGTGGGCCGTTTCACCTCGCCCGACGCCATGGTCAGTCAGATCAAGCGCGGCGTGCTCGACTTGATCGGTGCGGCGCGGCCATCGATCGCCGACCCGTTCCTGCCGAACAAGATCGATGCCGGCCGACAGGACGACATCCGGGAATGCATCGGCTGCAACGCCTGCACCGCGGAGGTCATGACCTCGTCCAGGATCCGCTGCACCCAGAACCCTTCCGCCGGCGAGGAACACGTCAGCGGCTGGCATCCGGAGGACGTGTCCGAGGCGCACGATCCGGACGCGTCCATCCTCATCGTGGGCGGCGGGCCCGCCGGTCTGGAAGCGGCTCATACGCTGGCGAAGCGCGGATACCAGGTCTCGATCGCAGACGCGGGCAGCGAGTGGGGGGGGCGGCTCGTGAGGGAGCGCCGGCTGCCGCGTCTGAGCGCCTGGGGCCGCGTCGTCGACTACCGGGTCGGTCAGTTGCAGACGATGCCGAACGTGAACATGTATCTCGACAGTCCGCTCGGCGCCGACGACGTCGCCGGGTTCGACGCGGACCACGTCATCGTTGCCACAGGTGCGAAGTGGCGTGGCGAGGGCGTCGGCCGCAATCACGATGAACCGATCCCCGGACACGACCTTCCCCATGTACTGACGGCCGAGGACATCCTCGACGACAGGCTGCCGGAGGGTGGGCGCGTCGTGGTCTACGATGAGGACTACTATTACATGGCCGCCGTAATCGCCGATCGTCTCGCCAAGGCCGGATGCAAGGTCACCTACGTAACGACCGCCAGCGATCCCTCACCGTGGACGCACAACACGCTCGAACTCGTCCATGTCATCAACTCGATGAACGAGGCGGGAATCGAGATGGTGGTCGGTACGTCGATCGTTTCAATCGCCGAAGGCAAGGTCACCGTCAGTCGGCAGCTCGACGGTCGGGAGTGCGAGATCGCCGCCGATACCGTGGTGCTCGTGACGGGTCAGGTCTCGAACGAGGCGCTCTATCATCAGCTCGTGGAGAAGCGAGACGCCGGCCTGATCCGCTCGGTGGAGCGGATCGGCGACTGTCTCGGTGCCGGACAAATTGCGCAGGCCACGTACGACGGCAGGAAGGCCGGCATGCGGTTCGGGACAATGGCCCGATGATCTGTCCGGACGGCCGGGCGTCCGACCCGGCCGTCCGGCTCACGGGCTGGGAGCCTGGATGCCAGCAGTGAGGAAGTTGACCATGTGCGCGAGCATCTCGTCCTTCGATAGTTGCTGTATCTTCCCCTCGGTCAGATCCTCGATACGACCCAGGTCGTTCAGCATGAACAGGTAGGTGCCTACCAAGAACGCCATGCGCAGGCCGATTGTCCTCTTGGGGATGTTCGGGAGAATGTCGGCTAGCGCATCGACGTACCGCCGGACCGATGCGTCGTAGACCTCGCGCCGCAGTCGCAACGCATGTTCTTCCGGCTCGGCGTGGAGGCGCGCCTGAAGGCGAACGAACGCCGCACCCGCCTCGCCGCTGTACTTGAGGTCCCATTGAGGCTGTAGATAGGCGCGGATGATCGACTGGACCGACAGGGGCTCGCCGCTTTCCAGCAACCGGTCGAGCAGTACGTGGCGATGTCCGGAGAGCAATCCGCCGCGGCGGCGGTAGACCTCGTCGAACAGTTGCTGCTTGGTGTCGAAATAGTACCGTATGAGGCCCTGGTTGACGCCGGCGCGCTCCGCGATGTCACGGATGCTGATTCCTGCGTATCCGCCTTCGGCAAACGCCACCTCGGCCTTGTTCAGGATCGACTCCCTGTGATTGGCATCCTTACGTGGACGCCCGGGCTTACGCGCCTTCGCCGTGAGGGCTTCCCGCTTCGCCTCCTCGGCACCGATCGCTTCGACTTCCATCCCAAGCGCTTCCGACATCATGGTTTCCCAGGCAGTAGCCCGGATCGGGCGGGCTAGGAAGTCACCTGTCCCATGTCCTTGTCGCGGCCGGCGGTCTCATCAAGCGTTCTAGCGAGCCACCGGATCATGAGGTCGGCGATCTCGTCGCTGTTGGTTTCGCTCATGAGCATGTGGCCGTTACCGGTGATGCCGTGCTCCTCAAGCAGGAAGTGCTCGAAAATCGGCGCTCTCGCTCGCACGAAGGCGGCAGCGCGGCTGTTCGCGTCCCGCATCCACGTCGCTTCACCAGTTACGATGGCGATGGGCCTTGCGAACGGATCGTGATGACCTCGGTAGGGTAACGCGGCCAAACCGTTGTCGAAGCACCCCAACGGATGGACCATGCCGGGGTATCCGAACGGCTCCGCCGCGACCACGGCCACCACGCTCGGGCCCCCAATCGCGGTCAGGGCCCAGCCGCAAGGCCCGCCCATCGAATGACTTACCACAATCGTAGGCCCGGTCAGTTCGAACAGTTGCTCGGCGACCACCTCGACGTGGCGTTGGCTGGCGCCGAGCGTGGCGGCCATCGGCCCCTGTCCAGCCATGAACCTATCGCCCGCTCGCGGATTGACGGGCCACCTGTCGTGCCTTGCGGCTTCCTTCCACAACGCGTTTTCCGCGACCTCCACGAAACGAGGGTAAAGCGCTTGGTAGTCGGCGGCCGGCTGCTGGGGACCTAGCACCCTGTCGTTCCAGGTCGAGCGCCCGTGCCCCGGACGGTCGATGACATATGTGGCGTATCCCGCACGTAGAAAGCGATGTATCCATCCAGGTCTACCGTCGGGTGTCCGCAGGAAGTCGGCGCCCTGACCCCCGCCGCCGTGCACCAGAAGCACGGAGACGGGTCGCCGGTTCATCGGGACGAACCACTGTACGTAGGCGTTGATCCCGGGCCAGTCGCGGTCTCCGTCATGAACGCGTCCAGTGGTCAGGAAAACGCCTCCGAAATCTGCCAGCTCGAAAGAGCGCGGATTACTCAGAACTGCGTCTCCATCTGCTTGGTGAAGCTGAGCTCGCGCTCGAGGAGCCGTTTATCCCCGGCGACCGTGCGCAGGAATTGGATGCGATCGTCCTTATCCTGTCCATCCTTCATGTGGTAAAGGCTGCGCAGGTTTCCGGACGCTCGAGGAGAAGTGATCTCCGCGAAAACACGCCGCCGGTCGCGCTCGTAGAACTCGAGCATTTCCTCTCCCGCGCTGTCGTGGATGACCCGGTTCAAGGCGCCGATCAGGGCGAAGGCGTCGAACATGCCACCGGTCAGGCCGAGACCACCGGTCGGATTCGTCACGTGTCCGGCATCGCCGACGAGCAGGATGCGGCCGACGCGCATGCGGTCGGCGATGCGCTGGTGCATGCGATAAGGGGAGTAAGCGAGGACTTCATACGGCAGATCCGGCAGGTGATCGGCGAACATCTCGCCGATGCGCGCCTCGATCCCCTCGATCGGCAGGTCGGGATCCTCGACGAAGGTCACGCGCCAGACTTCGGGGTCCTCGATCTTGCAGATGATCGACCCGTGCTTCTGATCGAGTTGCATGACGGACTTCGGGTAGTCGCGCGAGGACAGGTCGATTCTCGTGTTGGTTGCGACATAGCGCTCCGGCCAGGTCGTTCCGAGGAACTGCAGGTTAAGCACGTTCCTGCGCACGGTGCTGTTCGCGCCGTCCGCTCCGATGAGGTAGTCGCCTTCGATCACGGAAGGCCCGTCTGGGCCCTCCACCTCCACTATGACACCGGCATCGGTCTGGCGGCAGGAGGTGAGCCGGGTGCGGAGCAGTATCTCGACGTTCGGAAGCGCAGAGGCGCGCCGTGCCAGGATCTTGGAAAGAAGCCCTTGGTGAAGGTGCAGCGCGTGGCCGCCCATACCTTCCGGCGACCACTCCCACTCGATCATCTCGCCGGTGCTGTGAATGTGCCAGCCGAAACTCTGTCGAAGGAAGCCTTCGGCGAGGCAGTCCTGCAACAGTCCGAGACGTTCGAGATGAGGCAAGACGGGGTAGTGGTAGACGAGCGCGCGCGGCTTGTCGTTGAACCGATCCTCCGCCTCGAGGATGGTGACGCGCGTCCCCTCCTTCGCAAGTCCGAATGCCGTCAGCAGCCCTATAGGCCCTGCTCCTACGACGATCACATGCTGAGCCATTTCCGTCCCTCTCCTTTTTTCGTCTGAGTACTCAAGTACTCATGTTCTCGCATCTAGAGCCGTCCGAACCATTCGATGACGTCAGTCGCGTCGGTGACGTCTCCGTACTTCTGCGAAATGTCGTACAGGCTCGCCTCATGGGGATCCGAAGCCCGGTCGGCGCAGCAGTCCCGCGGCACGAGGACGGTGAACCCGGACTGGACCGCGTCGACCGCCGTGGCGCGAACGCAGCCCGACGTCGTCGCCCCGGTTATTACCGCGGTATCGACGTGAGCCGCCGTCAGAAGGGACGCCAGGTTCGTGCCGTGGAACGCCGACGCACCATGCTTGACGACGATGGGGTCACCTTCAACGATTCCCGTCGCCACATCGATCTCGACCAGCCGACTCCCCGCAAGAAGCGCTCTCATGCCAGTCGCCTTCCGTAGCCAGGGCAGCGTCTCTACCTCCCAAGGCTGGTAGGCGATCGTCGTATATATGACTGGGAAGCCGCGGCTTCGTGCCAGGTCGGTGATCTCACGGGTCTTGGCGATCTGCGCGCGCATGTCCGCCGCGGTCGGATAGCGCGTGTCCGTGAAACCGTAGCTGAAGTCCACGACCACGACTCCCGGTCGTGTTCCGCGGGGCACCTGCCGGCCGAAACCAGCCTTCTCATAGACATCAACCTGCGACATCGTACACCTTGCGACCGCTCGCGAGCAGCTCCTGTGCCGCGATCGCGCCGTTCAGCACGACGGGCTCTCCGTCGAGGAACAGCGAGCAACCTCGCAGCGGGATGTCCAGATGACAGTCCGTATCGTTCGCGCCGCCGAGTTCGTTGTTCGGACCGGTCGAGAAGAGTACGTTTCCTAGGAAGCTGCGCGGCTCCATGCCCATGCCACCGGGGAACTCGCCCGGCGTCATGCGATGCCATTTCGCATCCGGGTTCATGCCCCAGCCGATGTGGCTCATGGCGAAGCCCCGAGGATCGTCGAAGTCGGCCATGTAGGATTTCACGATGTCCGCCTCGAAGCCGCCCCGGATCGAAGTCACGATGCCCTTCTCGATCGTGTACGTGATGGGTTCGCGAACGTAGAGATTCTGTGGAAGCAGGACATCTCCTGGGGCGACGACGAACTGACCGTCCACGCCATCATCCGCGCCGCCGGTAAAGACGAAGCCGGAAGGCCAATGGTCCCAACGACCGGGCTCGTCCGTGCAGGCGTATTCAGTCACGGTCGGGTAGGTGCCGAGCTTGTAGGTGACGTCGGTACCGTGCGGCGAGGTGATGTGCATCGACTTCGCCCCTGCCAGCAGTTCCCCGGCGATCTCCACCTTCTCGCGCAACTCCCGGGACGGAAGCATGCGAGCCAGCAGTTCTGGCGGTTCGACGACCGTCAGCACCCGCGCCCCGGCGGCCTGGATGGCCATCTGCTCGGGCGAGAACAGGAGGAAGATGCAGTCGATCACCATGTCGACGCTCTTCAACGCCTCCACCGCTTCGGGCATGCGCGCGAGCGGCGTCTGACCGACGGCCCAGCTGCCCATCGGCGGTGGGGCGGGCAGGCGCATGTGATAGATGTTGGCCTTCAGCGCCCGACCTGCTGCAAGGAAGGCGTCGGCGTAGTCCAGACGCTCATCTCCCTGGGTGAGCACCACTAGCCGCTCGTCGGCCCGTACGCCCGACATCTTCAACTGATGGAGGCATATCTCTGCGAAACTAGCGTGATCCATGTGCGGCCTCGTCGATATTTGCTTTGAAGCCTGCGACCGCCTGCAGAAATCCGTTCAGATCGTCCCACGGGATCATGTGCCCGGCTCCTTCGACCGTCACCACGTCCATGGCTGGCGCAAGCGACCGGATCTCGGTGACGTCCTTCGCCTCGATCACGGGCGAGGCTCCAGCGACGATCAGTCGCATCGGTACGTCGATATGCGGCAGGTCGGCATGGACATCGTCGGCGTGGAAGCCGTCATAGGCGGCGTTGATGGCGTGCAGTTCGCATGTATGGAGCCACTCCGCGCGCAGCGCTCGTTGTTCGACCGTCCATGTGGGGCAGAACGCCTTCATGTCGTCTGCCGAGCACCCGCGCTGTGCGAGTAGGATCGAGTCCTCGTACCAGGCCCAGGCCGAAGGATAGACGCGCCGATCTGGTCCGCTGACCGGCGGATCGGCCAGGATCAGACCGCCGAACGCTTTCGGCGCCTTTCTCGCAGCGCGTATGGCCGTGCGCGCGCCCATCGAATGACCGAGGACGACCGGACGGTCGAAACCGAGCTTCGACACCAGATCCACGACATCGTCCGCCATCGCATCGAGCGAATAGTCGAGGTCGCCCGCTTGGCTAAGTCCGCGTCCGCGGACGTCAAGGACATGCACCTCGTATTCGTCGACCAGACCGGAGGCAACGAAGTCCCAGGTGACCGCAGGCGACGTGATTCCGGGAACGAGCAGCAGTGGGTGACGCCCGGATCCGACATGTCGCACCAGATGATGCCGGATGCCGTTCGCGTGAACGTTGTAACCGAATGGGACGACCATGGTCAGAACGCTCCCGACAGCAGCGTTCCGCCACCGGGGACCCGCGTATCGAGGTCGAGCGCCCGCAGCATGGCCCAGGTCGTCGCGATCGCGGCCGTCAGCACCGGCTTTCCGACCTGCGCCTCGACGATCGATACCGCCGGCAGGGACGGCATCTGAACGCATGCCGACAGCACGATTGCATCCACCTCCGACAGATGCTCCATCGAGGCGACGATGCCGGGGAGCTTCGCAGGGTCGTGCGCCGCGACGGCAAGGTTGTCGGAAATCTCGAGGGCGCGCCACTCGACCACGTCGATCCCCTCGGCGCGAATGTAATCCACGACGAGTTCGGTCAGCGGCTTCATGTACGGCGCAACGATCGCCACGCGCTTCGCGCCGATCGCCTTGATCGCATCGACGAGCGCACCTGCTGACGATACGACCGGCGCCGGGTTGCCGTTGTCTGCCGTCGCCTGATGCAGCCGCTTCTGCGACGCCCGGTGGTATCCCTTGCCCATCGACATGATGGCGACGAGGCACGCGTAGCCCATGACGTCGACCGCGGCATCGGAGAGTTCGATGGCGCATTCGTCACTTGCGGCGTCCATCCTGGACAGCTCCTCCTTGGTCACGTGCTTCATGCGCATACGTGCCGAGTGGAAGGTGAAGCGCTCGGGGGAGATGGACTCCCGCGAACGCAGGAGTGCCGGGATCTCGGTTTCCATCGTCACATTCGAACTGGGCACGATCTGCCCTACGCGATAGGCTTTCAACGCCCTCTCCTCTGCTGCGAATGGAACGTTAATTCGGCATATGTATAAATACAAGGCGTAATCGAAAGCCGTGTCATCCTATGCCGATCTGCACCCTCGATCGTTGGCTTAGGTGTCGTGTCGTCCGGCATACTACAGCCCGCCAGAGGTCTTGCCGTGATGCTATCCATCTTCAAACCTCTTGATTTATCCACATGTATAATTGATTGAGGAGTCTCACGGCGTTGCGTCTCAATGGATACATGTCCGTCGTCAGGTTGTGTCGCGCCGTCTGTCCGGCGGTCCGTCGAGCTGGCGTAGTACGGCGGCATCGGTTCGGACGACTTGGCGGTTCCGGTCTCGCCGATCAGGCGAGACCGCCGCGTCGTGACCGGGAGCGTGGAGAGGAGCGCGCGTAATGGCATCGCATTCAAGGATGGTGGATCGATCGAATCCGGCCGATCTTCGGAAAGGCGTGGTAGGAGACGTTCGCCTGCTCGATGATGGTACGCCCCCTTCGGATCCGTGGCGGATAGTCGACTCGCACTCGTCCACAGCCGCACTGGAGGCTCTTTGCGATGGAGTGGGCTGCTCGTCGCTCTTCGAGGACGCTGGAGAACGCGCGCTTTCCGAACGACGCCGCCGTACGGGGCGCATGCAGGATGATGCCCGAGGGGATGCCCTTAACGCAGCGGACCCAGCTCTCGGGTCGGACCCGCCGCTCGTGAGACGACTGAAGGAAGTTGTCCTGACGGGGCCGCGCTTCGACGCAGCGGAAGCCGACGTTGCACGGGAACTCGGGCTGTCGGGCAGGACGCTTCGCCGCAGGCTCCGTGAGTTGGGAACGACGTACGCATGGACGCTGGCTGAAATCCGGTTCGCATTTGCCAAGCGGTGTCTTGCGGATCCCGGCCTGACGATCGGCGAGGTCGCGGACCGCGCAGGCTACACCGAGGTCAGCAACTTCCGATGCGCCTTCAAGCGCTGGGCCAACTGTTCGCCTCAGACCTTCCGCAATTCTCTCGGAGTGCCGTTCGACAATTGACGGTACCCGTTTGACGAACCCGTCCGGTCACAGGCCACAAAAGAGGTCCGGCCCGGTCGGCTCTTTCCACAATACGACGAAAACCCCAGGAGCAAGCATGTCCGACCTTTCCGACAACACGACGGCATTCATGAATACGTTCAACGACAAGGACTACGACCGAATGGTCGAGTTGCTTTCCCCGGAAGCGGTCTACGTCGATCCGAACGGGATCGAGCATCGGGGCAGGGCGGCGATCGGCACCTCGTTGAGGTCCATCTTCGATGGCACGCTTGGCGACGTCAGCTACGACGTGACCTCGACTATCCTCGACGAGCCGAATGCTCGCGCGCTCGTGACCTGGACGATGATGATGACGGCGGCGGATGGATCCAGGTCGATGGTCGATGGGCTCGACATCCTTCGCTTCGAGGACGGCAGGCTGGTGTCGAAGAACGCCTTCTGCAAGGCCGAAAGCCTGGCGATCAGGTCGGTCGGCTAGGCGTTGCCTCCCCCCATGCCACGCGACAAACAGGATGAGAAGCCAGCGACAATCAAGGTGAGAATCGGCTGTTGGGGTGCTGGCGAAGAGCGAAGGGCGTAGCCCGCAGCTCGTAGCCGGCACCCCAACAGCCGATGGTCCTT
>Ga0308009_10000453_pt1 | contig 30561 bp, 29 predicted proteins | sample Neamet127_FD_203134 | JGI IMG/M metagenome (GOLD analysis project Ga0308009, IMG submission 203134) | Marine microbial communities from water near the shore, Antarctic Ocean - #127 | ecosystem: Environmental > Aquatic > Marine > Unclassified | place: Southern Ocean | collected 2014-07-24
CAGAGAACATTCAGAAAATTTATGGAAGCAGAAAGGTTGTAAGAGACATTTCTTTGGAAGTTCAGCAAGGAGAAATCATTGGATTATTAGGACCTAACGGTGCTGGTAAAACCACTTCTTTTTACATGATTGTGGGCATGGTAAAGCCAAATGCAGGTAAAATATTTTTAAATGATGAAGAAATAACACAAGATGCCATGTACAAAAGAGCGCAAAAGGGAATTGGTTACTTAGCGCAAGAAGCATCTGTTTTTAGAAAATTGTCTGTAGAAGATAATATTATGTCTGTTTTACAATTTACCGGACGCTCAAAAAAACAACAAAAAATAAAATTAGAATCTCTAATAGAAGAATTTAATATAGGTCATGTTCGGAAGAACCGAGGAGATTTGTTATCTGGTGGTGAAAGGAGAAGAACAGAAATAGCACGTTGTTTAGCTTCTGACCCTAATTTTATTTTACTAGATGAACCTTTTGCAGGCGTAGATCCTATAGCCGTGGAAGACATACAAAGTATTGTTGCGCAATTAAAAGAAAAAAACATTGGTATCTTAATAACAGATCATGATGTACAAGCAACTTTAGCTATTACAGACAAAACGTACTTAATGTACAATGGAAGCATCTTAAAAGAGGGAACACCCGAAGAATTAGCCGCCGATGAAATGGTACGTAAAGTCTACCTAGGTAAAGATTTTGAGTTAAAAAGAAAAAAAATATTTTAGAAATAATACAGTCAACAAATCATAAAAAAGCATCCATAAACTATTATTTATGGATGGTTTTTTATTGAACTATAAGTACAATACTCCGCTAAATAATTGCAAACTACGTTGTTCTTCTGCGATTAGATACTACCGATAAACAAACGTAAAATGCAATTATCAAGGGAATTGATACAAGTTGCAATGTCAACAGCATTACTAATGAAATTAATATAAACATATATTTAACTGCATTATTCTTTAAAGAGTACTCTTTAAATTTTAAAGAAAATAATGGCAATTCAGCATTCATTAAATAGGTTAATAATAGGGTTACCAAGATTAGAAAATAATGATTGGATATTAAGTTTTGAATAAATTCAATACTGGAGTATTCTTGAATTAAAGGTAAAGAGATTATAAACAAGCTCATTGCTGGAGTTGGGAGACCAATAAAAGATTCTGATTGTCTGGTATCTATATTAAATTTCGCAAGCCTGTAACAAGCTCCTAAAGTAAGTAATAAACCAAGAAGCTGAATTGGAGCAAAATTGAAGTTCATCCAATTAGTATCTATAGGTGCATTTTCTAAGGTATCTAAATTTGGACTTGTAGCCAACAATTTAAACATTATAATTCCTGGTACAACACCACTAGTAACCATGTCGGCCAAAGAATCTAACTGTTTTCCTAACTCTCCTGAGACATTTAAGATTCTTGCAGCAAATCCGTCAAAAAAATCAAAAAATATGCCTAAAATGACTAAAATTCCTGCAATTTCAAAATTTCCCTGAACCGCATAAATTGTTGCCACTGTTCCACAAAAAAGATTACCAAGCGTTAATATGTTAGGAATATGTTTTTTCATTTTTTAATATTAATTTAATAGCTAAAATAGCAAATCCTACTTGGGTAATTTTCTAAAACTATTAATTTTTTATGTATTTTTAAAAATTATAAAAATAAAATTTTTAGATGCCTATCATAAAATCAGACTTCTCTCCTACTTTACCATTTAAAAACGGTCATTTTAATACAATGTATCGGCCACTTTTTACAAAAGATATATGTAGCTATACTAGAAAAAGAATTACCACTTGGGATGCTGATTTTATTGACCTAGATTTTTCTTTTGTAGGCTCTAAAACATTGGTTCTGTTAATTCATGGTTTAGAGGGAAGTTCAAAATCTAGGTATATTGCCTCTACATCTAATCACTTAAATCAAAAAGGATTAGATACTGTTTGTTTTAATTTAAGAAGTTGCAGTGGTGAAGATAATTTGTTATTATCAACTTATCACAGCGGAAAAACTGAAGATATTGCCTTCGTTACAGAACATCTTTTAGAAAACTATAACTACAACAACATAGTACTTGTTGGTTTTAGTTTAGGAGGTAACTTAACTTTAAAGTACTTAGGTGAATATCAGGAAAAATTGTCTTCTAGAATAAAAGGAGGTGTAGCCATTTCTGTTCCTGTAGATATAACATCTGCAGAGCAAGAAATGGATAAAATAAAAAATAAACTATATGTTGAAATATTCTTTAAAACACTAAAAAATAAAATTTTAGAGAAAGCGCATAAATTTCCAGAATATCCTTTAAACAAAGATAAATTGTTTAAAGCAACAAAATTTAAACATTTAGAAAAACTATACACGGTTCCTGTATTTGGTTTTGAAAGTCCAGAAGATTATTGGAAAAAAGCAAGTTCTAAACCTTATTTATCAAAAATTGATAGACCTACCTTATTGGTAAATGCAAAAGATGATACATTTTTATCACCCGCATGCTATCCTACTAAAGCGGCATTGCAGTCTAAAAATTTTTATTTAGAGATTACAGATTATGGAGGGCATTGTGGTTTTATACAATCATTTAAGCCACAAGAAAATACGTGGTTAGAAAAAAGAATTAGTTCATTTATAAGCGAAAAGATTCAAATTCCACTTTATTAAACAATATTTAAACAAAACCAATGTTAGTTTAATAGTATTTAAGATATTTGTTGAAGAAATTATTATGCTTTTGAAACTTAGAATTTTATTTTTATTTTTATTTTTTTCATTATTTTTAAATGCGCAGGCTTTTAGAAATTATTCCAATGAATTTTTAAATATTGGTGTAGATGCTGCTGGTTTAGGAATGAGTAAAGCAATTGTGGCCACCTCTAATAACGTGAATTCTATATACTGGAATCCTGCTGGTCTAGTTGGTATAGAAGACTATCAGGGGTCTTTAATGCATGCTTCTTATTTCGCAGGTATTGCAAATTATAATCATGCCGCATTTGCAATGCCTATAGACAAACAAAGTGCACTAGGAATTTCTATTATCCGTTTTGGAGTTGATGATATTCTAAATACAACAGAACTAATCGACAGCGAAGGAAATATAGATTTTAATAGAATTAGTCTTTTTTCTGCTGCAGATTATGCTTTTAATATTGCGTATGCTAGAAATCTTATTTTTAAGGATTTAAAATTTGGTGTAAATGCTAAAATAGTAAGAAGAACCATTGGTGATTTTGCTTCCTCCTGGGGCTTCGGATTTGATGTTGGTATTCAATTTGAAAGAAATAATTGGAAATTCGGTATAATGGCGAGAGATATTACCACAACATTTAATACCTGGGCAATAAATGAAACGGAGTTTGATAAAATCAAAAATGCCATCTCAGGACAAAATCAGGAATTACCAGAAACCACAGAAATTACAAAACCAAAATTACAGATAGGTGCAGCCAGAGAATTTAGAATAGGCCGTTTCTTTAATTTACTTGCAGAAGTAGATTTAAATGTACGCTTTGCAAAGACCAATGATATTTTCTCCTCTGATTTAGGAAGTGTAGACCCAGCCATTGGTTTTCAATTAGATTACGATAAAATAGTATATTTAAGAGCTGGTGTTGGCAATTTTCAATATGTAACACAATTTAACAACGCCAAATCCTTGTCTTTACAACCTAACTTCGGAGTTGGTTTTAACTATAGAGGAATACAAATAGATTATGCATTAACAAATATTGGTAGTATTGGTAATGCTTTATTTTCTAATATATTTTCAATTACTTTTGATTATACTTTTATTAGACCTTAATTTTATGATTAAAAAATTATACATTTTTATTTTACTTTCTCTTTTTTCAATTACTCACAATAATGCACAAGTAAATCTTTCCGTGTATTCGGAAATTTCTATTGTTACTGCGGGTCCTGGTGAAGCATTATATGAAAAATTTGGTCATGCTGCAATTCGAATTAAAGATCCCGTTTTAAACTTAGATCTTATTTATAATTATGGTGTTTTCGATTTTAACCAACCTAATTTTTTACTAAATTTTGCAGACGGTAAAATGTATTATGTATTGGCTAGGTATGATTTTAAGTATTTTATATCGAGCTACAGGAAAGATAAGCGTTGGTTAAAACAACAAGTATTAAATTTAAATAAGACAGAAAAGCAACAACTCTTTTTATATTTAGAAAATAATGCGCTAATCGAAAATGCTACATATCCGTATGATCCTTTCTTTAACAACTGTGCTTCCAAACTTAAGGATATTACAACCGCTATTTTAAAAGAAAATGTAGTACTAAATTCTAAAAATATAAAGGATAAAAGTACCTTAAGAGAGCTTATGAATCAAGAAATTACCTGGAATACTTGGGGTAACTTTGGAATTAATCTTATTACCGGAAGAATCTTAGATCGAGAAAGGAATCAATTAGAATATACCTATTTGCCTGATTATCTTTTTAAAACCATTAAAAATGGTAAAATTAAAAGAGATCATAAAATTATTAACTTAGTAAAAAGAGAAGATGTATTGTTAGATTTTGAGGAAATACAAGACACTACTTCGTTATTTAATCCCTTATCGTTTTTTACTTTACTCTTATTTATTGTGCTATTGATTACATTCAAGGATATAAAAAAACAACAAAGAACAAAGTGGTTAGATTTTATAATTTTCTTCATTACTGGTATTGTTGGCATTGTTTTAACCTATTTCTGGTTCTTTTCATCGCACACTACAGCACCAAATAATTACAATGTATTATGGGCATTTTCACCAAACTTAATTGTCGCATTTATACTTAAGAAAGCCATTGATAAAAAATGGTTCCAAAAATATCTGGTTGTGCTTTTAGTTTGTTTATTATTAGTTCCAATATTATGGATTTTGAAACTACAAATATTCCCTATTACGGCAATACCAATTTTACTTTTACTTTTAATAAGATATTTATTTCTTTTTAAATATGCCATAAAACCTTAAAGTAAATCAGCTTATCAACTTAGCATGTTAAAATGACTCTAGAAATAATCCCCTTTAAAACTGACTATTCTCAAGATTTTTATAATCTAAATACAGAATGGTTGGAAAAGTATTTTTATGTAGAACCATATGATGAAAAAATTTTAAGCAATCCCCAAAAATATATTATAAACACTGGTGGTTTTATATTTTTTATAAAAAATGAAACAAAGGTAATTGGCACTATCGCTTTGATAGACCAACATAATTATTTTGAGTTGAGTAAAATGGCCATCTTACCAGAGTTTAGAGGATTAAAAATAGGACAACAATTAATTGAATATTGCATTCGTTTTGCAAAACAAAAAAAGTGGAAAAGCATTACCTTGTATAGCCACAAAAAATTAGTTCCGGCTATAAATTTATATAAAAAAGTTGGATTTGTAGAAGTTCCTTTAGAGAGAGACGTACACTATGAAAGAGCAAATATTAAAATGATGCTCCTATTTTAAATACCCAAAAAAGCAAACACAAGTTTTCTAAAACGGTTCTTTATAAAAAACTCTGAATTGCTAAATCATATCCTTTTAAACCAAAACCAAATAAAACGCCACTAGCATTTGGAGAAATATAACTGTGTTGCCTAAATTCTTCACGCGCATGAATGTTAGAAATATGGACTTCTACAACAGGAGTTGTAATTCCTTTTACAGCGTCACCAATACCAACAGAGGTATGTGTATAAGCGGCAGCGTTTAATATAATTCCATCGCAATCAAAACCAACCTCGTGTAACTTATCAATAATTTCTCCTTCGATATTCGATTGAAAATACAAAATTTCTAACTCTTTATATTTTAATTGAAGCTCTTTAAAGAAATCTTCAAAAGTTTTAGAACCATAAATTTCAGGTTCTCTTCTTCCTAGTAAGTTTAAATTGGGACCGTTGATAATAATTAATTTCATATCGCTAAAATACAATTCTTTTTATAAAAAAAATGGAAGCAAAATTGCTTCCATTTTAATTGTTTTATTTCATGACATATTAAAATCGATACCCCAATCCTATTTGAAAAGTGTTAAGTTTTAATGATATTTCAGAAGGAGCATCTTCAAGTCTATTAGATAAACCTAATGCATACCTTGTGCTAATAAAAATCTTTTCTGAAAAATCAAATCCAGCGCCAAAACCTAGTCCAAAACCAATAGCATTTAAGCCTTCAGAATCACCTAAAAGATAATCTAATTGCGGACCAGCTTGTAAATTAAATTTCTCTGTAACATGATACTTTAACATTATTGGTAGAATCAATTGTTCTATAGAATCTCCATCTTGAGAACTAGTTGCAAATTGTAACTGAGGTTGTAAACTAAATTTATCAGAAAGAGAAAAATCAGAAGTAACCCCAACAAAAAAGCCTTGACCACTTTCAGATTCTGTCATACTTAAATAATCCATTTTAAGAGATAGACTATGGAAACCTGCTGTGATTCCAAAATTAGAACCTTGCGCATTTAATTTTCCTAAACCATATATTCCTGGTTCTCTTGTACCTAAAATATTTAAGTTAGGGCCGTTTATAATTTTCATTTTATTGTTTTCTTTTAAATTTAGTAAATACCATATTTTTTTTTATATTCGCTTAGTAATTAATTTAAAAAAGTGAAAAAAATGAAAAAAATTTTAATTTTAGGAATGTTTTTATGTGTATTCAATATTACCAATGCACAAACTAGTGTTATAAAAGCAAACCCTTTAGGTTTAGCTTTTGGAGTAGCGAATGCAGGCTACGAATTTGCAACAACAGATGCACAAACTGCAACTATTTCTGGAATCTATTTTAATATATTAGATGTCACAGGAGTTGGTGCTGGTTTAGAATATAGGTTTTATTTTGGAGGGGAAGCCTTAAAAGGTTGGCATGCCGGTCCTAGTTTAGGGTATTTCTCATTAGAAGATAGTATTAAAAACTCTGCATCTGTATATAGTGTTGGTGGTGAGGCAGGGCATCAATGGATTTTTGGAGAGCATTTTGCCTTAGATGTTTTTGCTGGTTATGGAGCTATCTTTGGGGGTGATGAATTATCTAACTTTAATTCTGCTGCAAGTTCAGTAGGTGTTTCTATTGGTTATGCATGGTAATTATATTTAATCTTTATAAATTAAAAACCATCCTTATCGGATGGTTTTTTTATTTCGTAAATTTACTTTATGAATTGGCAAAATGCAATTAAAAAATATCAAATGTATTTAAAAATAGAAAGAGGACTTTCTAAAAATACAATCGATAGTTATACTAAAGATTTAGAAAAGCTATGCCTTTTTCTTAAAGAAAATAAAATTAGCATCTCTCCTATTATCATTGATGCTGATATTGTAAAACAATTTATTTATGAGGTTGCAAAAAAATTAAACCCAAGAAGTCAAGCACGAATAATCTCTGGTTTGCGAAGTTTTTTTGATTATTTAGTATTTGAAGAATATAGAAATACCAATCCTACAGATTTATTAGAAACTCCTAAAATTGGAACGAAATTACCAGATACGCTGAGTCAAAATGAGATTGATGCATTAATTAACGCGATCGATTTAAGTCATCCTCAAGGAGAACGAAATAGAACCATTTTTGAAACAATATATAGTTGTGGTTTACGTGTAAGTGAGGCCATAACAATAAAAAATTCTGATTTATTTTTTGATGAAGGCTTTATTAGGGTCTTAGGAAAAGGAAACAAGGAAAGATATGTTCCCATTCATGAAAATACACAAAGATATATTACAATGTATCAAAAAGCTATAAGAAGCCATATTTTGCCACAAAAGGGCTTTGAAGATACACTCTTTTTAAATAGAAGAGGAAAAGGTTTAAGCAGACAAATGATTTTTATGATTTTAAAAGATTTAGCGCTTAAAATAGACTTAAAAAAGAAAATAAGTCCACATACGTTAAGACACTCTTTTGCGACGCATTTATTACAAAATGGTGCAGATTTAAGAGCCATACAACAAATGCTAGGTCATGAAAGCATAACTACGACCGAAGTTTATGTGCATGTAGACAAGAGCTATTTAAAACAAGTAGTTGAAAATTTTCATCCTAGAAAATAAAGAATCTCGCAAAAGCGAGATTCTTTATTAATATAAAAATATCTCTATTTACTTTGCTACATTCACAGCTCTTGTTTCTCTAATTACGGTTACTTTAACCTGACCAGGATACGTCATATCATTTTGTATTTTCTGAGAAATGCTAAAAGATAATTCTGCAGCCTTCGCATCATTTACCTTTGTACTCTCTACCATTACACGTAATTCACGCCCAGCTTGTATAGCGTAAGCCTTTTGAACACCTGTAAAACCAAAAGCAATATCTTCTAAATCTTTTAAACGTTGTATGTAAGAATCTAAAACTTGTCTTCTTGCACCAGGTCTTGCTCCCGAAATGGCATCACAAACTTGAACAATTGGAGAGATTAAACTCTTCATTTCAATTTCATCATGATGGGCTCCAATAGCATTACAAACATCTGGTTTTTCACCATATTTTTCTGCCCATTGCATACCTAATAAAGCGTGTGGAAGTTCACTTTCTGCATCTGGCACCTTACCAATATCATGCAATAGTCCTGCACGTTTTGCTACTTTAGAATTTAAACCCATTTCTGCGGCCATAATTCCGCATAAATTTGCAACTTCTCTAGAGTGTTGTAACAAATTCTGCCCATAAGAAGACCTGTATTTCATCCTTCCTACTGCCTTTATTAATTCAGGATGCAATCCATGAATTCCTAAATCTATAACAGTTCTTTTACCAACCTCTATAATTTCTTGTGTAATTTGCTTTTCTGTTTTGCTTACAACTTCCTCAATTCTAGCAGGATGTATTCTACCATCTGTTACTAATTTATGAAGTGATAAACGTGCGATTTCTCTTCTAATAGGATCAAAACAAGAAAGAATAATAGCATCTGGAGTATCATCTACTATGATTTCTACACCGGTAGCAGCTTCGATTGCTCTAATATTACGTCCTTCTCTACCAATAATTCTACCTTTTACGTCATCAGACTCTAAATTAAAAACAGAAACACAATTCTCAACAGCTTGCTCTACACCAACTCTTTGTATCGTTCCTAAAACAACTTTTCTCGCTTCTTGTTCTGCCGTTAATTTCGCTTCTTCAACAGACGTTTGAATAAAAGCCATTGCTTCCGTTTTTGCTTCATCTTTTAAAGAAGTTACCAACTCTTTCTTCGCTTCATCAGCAGATAAGCCAGAAATCTGCTCTAACATATCTACATGACGCTTGTGCATTACCTCTAATTCATTTTCCTTTTTCTCAAGAAAATCTAGCTTTTGATTATAGCCTTCTTCTTTTTGTTCTGCAGCACGGTTCAATTTCTTATTTTTATCAACTTCTGAAGCAACTTGAGATTCTCTATCTCTTATACGTTTTTCAACGTCAGAAATTTTCTTTTCTCTACTTAAAACAACTTTTTCGTGCTCAGATTTTAATTCTATAAACTTTTCTTTCGCTTGTAAAATTTTATCTTTTTTTATTGCCTCAGCATCGATTTTAGCTTCTTTTATTATAGAAGAAGCTTCTTTTCTTGTTGAGTTTAATAAATTTTTTCCTTTAGATTTCTCTATAATTTTTGCAATGATAAAACCGATTGCAATTCCTATAATTCCCGCAATAATGGGAAGTAAATTTTCGTCCATAATTTTAATTTAATGTATAAAAAAAGCCTACGTTAGTTTGGTTTATATAAACTCCATTATTACAGGTTTAGGACTAACCAGAAGATCAAGGATCCACTTGAAATTAAATAAATTTAATTTCTATGGCTTGCTTTAGCAACTGAGACTCATCATTCATAATAGATACTCGTTGAGTTTATCAAACAATTTACTAACGTAGGCAGTGTTTTGTTAATGTATTTTAAAGAACTTATTTTAAATGAGTGTCTACCAAATTGGTTAACTCTTTTAACTTATTAATTGTTTCAGTACTATCTGAAGTTTTTTCTAATGTGGAAATCTCTAATTTAGAAGCAAATTGTAATGCACACATTGCTAAAACATCTTGTTTGTCGCTTACTGCATAATTTTGCTCATACATCGCAATTAACTTATTAATAGCAGTTGCAGCTTTTCGCATCCCCTCTTCTTCTTTCGTGTTATTTACACTTAAAGGATAGGTTCTACCCGCTATAACAATATTAATTTTTAATTTTTCCACAATCTAAAGAACTTTAATCTTGTAACTGAATAATACATTTATCAATTTCTCGAATTAATGTATTTATTTTGAGTTTTGTATCTCTTGTATTTGTACCACTGCCATCTATAGCTTTTGCAACTTTTAGCACATCAAATGCCCTCTTTTGACCCACTATAAACTGTTGTTGCTCTAATATTTTATGTTGGAAATTAGTAGTATTTTGAAGCAAAATTTCATTTTCTTTTTTTAAAAATTCATAATTGGAAAGTAAGGTTTGTAACTTATCTTCCAGAGAATGAATTGCTTCTAAGATATTACTCATAAACTTATTAGAATAAAACTATATTTACAAAGTTAACATTCTGTTTTAAATATACAACATTTAAATGACCTTTTAATAAAACACTGAATTTAAACAGTTTACAAAAGATGTTTTTTTAGTACTTTTACATAAAATTTCTATTTATTGAAACCACTATTTTTGCTTTTTCTATGGGTCTCTTTTTTGAGTTTTTCGCAAGAAAAATACCCTAAAAATTATTTTCAAAATCCTTTAGATATTCCGTTAGAACTCTCTGGAACATTTGGAGAATTAAGAAGTAATCATTTTCATGCAGGTTTAGATATTAAAACACAAGGAAAAGTGGGTTTTAAAGTTTTTGCAGTTGCTGATGGATATATTTCTAGAATAAAAGTACAACAATATGGTTATGGAAAAACTATCTATATAACACATCCAAATGGTTATACATCTGTTTACGGGCATCTAAGTAAGTTCAACACTAAAATTGATGCATATGTAAAAAGAATTCAATACAAAAAAGAAAATTATGAGACTGGAAATATATTTCCTAAAAAAGGAGCTTTTATTCTAAAAAAAGGACAAATAATTGCTTTTTCTGGAGATACAGGTGGTTCTGGTGGACCTCATTTACATTTTGAGATTAGAGACACGAAAACAGAACATGTTATTAATCCAATGCTTTTTGGTATCAACATTCCAGATTCAAAGTCACCAACAATTCAATCCTTAGTAGGGTATCCTTTAAGCGAAGATGCTAGAATGAATCAGCAAAACAATAGCCATAAAATTTCTATAAAGCACATGGGAAATGGAAAGTATATAGCTGATAGAATTACAGCAAGTGGAACCATTGGTTTTGGAATACATGTTTTTGACAGATTGGATAATGCTTGGAACAAAAACGGAATTTATAGTCTTGAAATGCTCGTAAATGGAAAACGACATTATTATCATGACGTATCAACATTCTCTTTTGCAGAAAGTAAATACCTCAACCTTTTAATTGATTATAGCTATTATAAGAAATATAAGAAACGAATTCAAAAGACTTTTAAAGAAAATAAAAACGAACTTTCTATTTATAAGGGTTTGATAAATAATGGGAAAATAAATATTAAAAGTGGTTTCAATTACAGTATTGAAATTATTGCAAAAGATATTGTAGGAAATACTAGCTCTGTAAAAATTCCTGTTATTGGTAAAAAAAGTAATACAGTATTCAAAAAACAAAAAGACACTACAGCTTATAAAATAATTGCTGATAATTTTCAAAAATTTAAAAAAGAAAACATCACAATAGCTTTTCCTAAAAATACATTTTATCAAGATATATATTTAGACTTTAAAGTTGATAGTGGGGTTGCTAAAGTGCATACACCTTCTATTCCTTTAAACAAAAGCTATACCTTAACTTTTAATGTAAGTAAATACACAGCGCAAGAGAAAGAACAACTATATATAGCAAATACTGAGTATGCTAAATACCCAAGGTATGTAAATACCCGAAAAAAAGACACTACCTTTTATACCACCACTAAAACTCTAGGAAAATATACCCTAAAAATAGATACTTTAAAGCCAGATGTAAAAATTCTTTACATATATGATAAGCAATGGATTACGAGCGCTAAAACTTTAAAAGTAAAAGTTTCTGATATTGACTCTGGTATAAAAAACTGGAGAGCAACGATAGATGATACTTGGGTTTTAATGCAATACAATCATAAAAAAGGTGTTTTAACCTATAATTTTAGTGATAAAATATTGGTTGGTAGCAAACATATTTTTAAAATTGTACTCTCAGACAATGTTGGTAATACTACAGAGCGTTCTATTACGTTCTTTAAGAAACAAACAAAATAATCTACGTGAAAAAAATATTTCTACTTATTCTATTTTTACCCTTTTTAATGTTTGCTCAAAAAACAACCATTTTAAAAGGAACAGTTAAAAACAAAGATAAAAAAGCTATAGAAAATGTTTCTGTTGAGTTTGGATCAACAGGAACTGTAACAGATAAAGATGGTAATTATTCACTGAGAATTCCATTTAAAAAAGAAATAGTGCTAAAGTTTAGTCATATTTCCTACAGAACTTATACTCATAAAACAAAGGCAAAAAGCAGAAATGCCATTCGCTTCTCTCCTATTCTAATTTTAAAGACAGAGAAACTAGCAGAAGTTGTCGTAAAAGATAGAAGAAAAGAAGCAGAAGGAATTATTAGCATCGATGTTGCAAAGGCTAAAGCTATTATTGGAGCAAATGCTGGTATAGAAAATATTTTAATGACATTACCAGGTGTAAATAATAACAATGAATTAAGCACCCAATATAATGTTAGAGGGGGTAATTTTGATGAAAACTTAGTATACGTAAATGGTATTGAAGTTTACAGACCATTTTTAGTTCGTTCTGGACAACAGGAGGGTCTTAGTTTTATAAATCCTAACATGGTGCAGAATATTAATTTTTCTGCAGGAGGTTTTCAAGCAAAATATGGAGACAAATTATCTTCTGTTTTAGACATTACTTATAGGAAACCAAAAGAAATAGCAACAACCCTTGAGGCTAGTTTATTAGGAGGTAGTATTACTTTTGAAAGTCTGTTTTTAGACAAAAAACTAAGTATAATTGCTAGTTTAAGATATAGAGACAATAGCTTGTTTGTAAATAGTAAACAAATAGAAACAAATTTTAGACCACGCTTTACAGATTTACAATCTTTTGCAACCTACCAGTTTACAAATAAATTAGGGCTAAGTTATTTGAGTAATTTTTCTTCAAATAATTATAATTACCAACCAACTTCAAGAAGAACACGTTTTGGAACTATAGCAGAACCTTTAGAACTAAATGTTTATTACGATGGTAAAGAAGAAAATAATTACTTGACACTTTTTAACGCACTTTCTTTAGATTATAAACTAAATAATGCATGGTCTTTTAAAGGAACCATGTCAAGCTATAATACACAAGAAGAGGAGTATTATGATATTTCAGCATCTTATAATTTAGGTGAAGTTGATGCAAATATTGGTTCAGATAATTTTGGTGAAGTTAATTTTTCTCAAGGAATTGGCTCTCAATTAAACCATGCAAGAAACGATTTAGATGCGTTAATTAATAATGTGCAAATTAGAGGAACTTATAAAAAGGAAAGACGTCAATTAGATTTTGGTTTAAAATATCAAAATGAAGATATAAGGGAACGTATTAGAGAATGGGAAATCATAGATTCTTTAGGCTTTTCTATTCGTCCGCCAAATAGTTTGGGTAACACGCAACCTTATGAACCTTTTACAGGTCCTATAAAACCTTTTCAAAATATTAGAGAGGACAATACAGTAAATATTAATCGTTTTTCAGGGTTTGCTCAATACAATGAACGTCTTTTTATAGGAGACCATGAAGTTTGGTATAATTTGGGAGTGAGAGCGCAAAGCTGGTCGGTTACTTCTGGAAGTAATTCCTCTCAAAATCAAATAATTATTTCTCCAAGAGCACAATTTTCTATCAAACCAAATTGGAAAAAAGATATGTTATTTCGCTTTTCCGGCGGCTGGTATTCGCAACCTCCATCTTATCGAGAATTAAAAGATTATTACGGAAAGATAAATGTGAATGTAAAGGCACAGAAGTCTATTCATGCAGTTGCTGGTATGGATTATAGCTTTAACATGTGGGACAGGCCTTTTAAACTTACCACAGAAATGTACTTCAAAGATTTAAATGATGTGAATGCTTATTCTATAGATAATGTAAGAATCCGTTATAGAGCAGATAATTTAACCACTGCATATTCATATGGTTTTGATGCTCGTTTAAACGGAGAGTTTGTTCCTGGAAGTGAAAGCTGGGTAAGCGTAGGTTATTTAAAAACAGAAGAAAATATAGATAACAGAGGAAGTATCTCTAGACCCTCAGATCAGCGTATAAAATTTGCAATACTCTTTCAAGATTACGTACCAAATTTACCCAATTTAAAGGCATACTTAAATCTCGTTTACAATACAGGTGTTCCAGGTGGTGCACCAGCTTATGCAGATGTATATAAGTTTCAAGAACGTTTAAGAGATTATAAAAGAGCTGATTTAGGAGTTTCTTATGTCTTTGCAGATGTAAATAAACAATACACCAAAGGCTGGTTATCTAAATTTAAAGAATTAACAGCAGGACTAGAATTATTTAATATGTTTGATATTCAAAATTCTATCACAAACACTTGGGTACGCGATGTATATTCAAAAAATCAATTTGGAATCCCTAATTACATGACTGGAAGAGTTTTAAACTTTAAAGTAAGTATGAAATTTTAAGTAGAACTAATTAAAGTTTAAAAAAGGGATTCGTTTTTTTAAAACGAATCCCTTTTTTAATGCTCTTATATATTTAAAATTTAATAAACTTAGTCCAAAATCTGAGCAGCATGTGCCTTTGTTTTTACTTTTACAATTACATCCTCAATCACACCATTCTCACCAATAATAAATGTAGTTCTGTGAATACCGTCATATTCTTTTCCCATAAACTTCTTTGGTCCCCAAACACCAAAAGCCTCGATTACAGCTTTGTCTTCGTCTGCCAATAGCGGAAAAGGTAACTCATGCTTATTGATCCAATTTTGTTGCCTTTTAGCCGAATCTGCACTTGCACCTAAAACATCATAACCTTTTGCTAAAAAAGATTGATAATTATCTCTTAAATCACAAGCCTCATTAGTACAACCAGGTGTACTTGCCTTAGGATAAAAAAATAAAACTAATTTTTTACCAGCGTAATCAGATAATTTAATTGTATTTCCAGCATTGTCCTTAGCTTCAAAATGTGGAGCATCATCTCCTATTTTTAATGTTGTCATTTTTATTAAATTTTATATTTACAAAAATGCAAGTTACAAAGTCTAAAAACAAATCCCTAAAAACTTAGTTAAATAATATCTTGCAACTTTGTATATTTGTTCCGATTAAAATGAAGAAATGAACAAAAAAGAAAAAGTACAATTTGTAATTGATGTATTGGAAAAAACGTATCCCGAAATACCAATTCCTTTAGATCACAAAGATCCTTATACTTTATTAATTGCAGTTTTATTATCGGCACAATGCACAGATGTTAGAGTAAATAAAATTACACCTCTATTATTCGCTAAAGCAGATAATCCTTTTGATATGGTAAAAATGTCTGTAGAAGAAATTAAAGCGATTATAAGACCTTGTGGCTTATCTCCAATGAAAAGTAAAGGTATTTTCGGATTGTCTAAAATTTTAATTGATAAATACAATGGGGCAGTTCCACAATCTTTTGAAGGGTTAGAAGAGCTACCAGCTGTTGGTCATAAAACTGCAGGTGTGGTTATGAGTCAGGCCTTTGGCGTCCCTGCATTCCCTATAGATACTCATATTTTACGTTTAATGTATCGTTGGAATTTATCTAACGGTAAAAGCGTTGTTCAAACAGAAAAAGATGCAAAAAGATTGTTTCCTGAAGAATTATGGAATGACTTACACTTGCAAATAATTTGGTATGGCAGGGAGTATTCACCGGCAAGAGGTTGGGATTTAGAAAACGATATTATTACAAAAACTGTTGGTAGAAAGTCTGTTATAAATGCGTATTATAAAAATAAAAAATAGATACAAGGAAAATTCCTACTTTAAACTAAATATAATTGATAATTTTTTAAAGTATTGATTAATTAAAAACCTGAACCTTTAGAAATTGCTTGAAATCAAAAAACCCTTATCTCTCGATAAGGATTTTTCTTTTTTAATTCAAATTCAATTCAATGAAACCTTTTGATTTTGTTTCTACAACTCTTAACGATTTGGAAAAATTAATCAAAAATTGAACTGTTTCTTTTTTAGGTTGCTTCTGTATACTAGAAGTCTCTTTTGGGTAAAGTTGCATCATATAGTTAATTTAATTATCTGATTATAAACTATAAACGATACTTTCTTAACTTTATTGCTAATTCACCAAAGTAATATTATGTTTTTCTATTAATTTACGCATATTTATTAGTGCATAACGCATTCTACCTAAGGCTGTATTTATACTAACTCCTGTATTCTCACTAATTTCTTTAAAACTCATATCCTTATACAAACGCATCACTAAAACATCTTTTTGTTCCTCAGGAAGCTCATTTATAAGCTCTCTAACATCATTATAAATCTGTTCTTGTATAATTTTATTTTCTGCATTTAAGCTACCATCGTGTAAAACAGAAAAAATATCAAACTCATCAGTATTTTTAAAAGATGGCATTCTATTATTTTTTCTAAAATAATCAATTACTAAATTATGGGCAATTCGCATTACCCAGGGTAAAAACTTTCCTTCCTCGTTATACTTTCCTTTTTTTAAAGTTCTAATTACTTTAATGAAAGTGTCTTGAAAAACGTCCTCGGTTAAATCTTTATCTTGAATTTTACTATAAATAAAGCTATACAAACGCTGTTTGTGCCTATTAATTAATATAGATAAAGAAGCCTCTTTACCTCCAATGTATTCGCTAACTAATATACTGTCTGATATTTTATTATTACGTACCATAATTACTTTTAGAAAAGCGATAGGGCTTTTCTTATTATTAATTGTTAATAATTTTAAAAGTAATTTTTTGCTATATACGTCTAATTTATTGAAGTTTATGAGTAACAAATATCAATAATATTTATTAATGCAACAAACTTTTTATAAAAAAAGATTTTACTAGCTATAAAATGAGGTTATTTTTTGGTAAATTTATAGCCTATATTATTGACACATGAAGAGAGATATTTCCGCAGTAAATCCTAAAGAAAATATTATTATAAAAGGAGCAAAACTGCACAATTTAAAGAACATAGATGTTGTTATTCCTAGAAATAAATTAGTTGTAATTACAGGGCTTTCGGGCTCTGGTAAGTCTTCTTTGGCTTTTGACACCTTGTATGCAGAAGGACAGAGACGCTATGTAGAAAGTTTAAGTTCTTACGCACGTCAGTTTTTAGGTAAATTACACAAACCTAAAGTAGATTACATAAAAGGGATTGCGCCCGCAATTGCAATAGAACAAAAAGTAAATTCTACGAATCCCCGTTCAACGGTTGGTACTTCTACAGAAATTTATGATTATATAAAATTATTGTTTGCTAGAGTTGGCAAAACCTACTCCCCTATTTCTGGAGGTGAGGTGAAAAAGGATACTGTTTCTGATGTTGTAAAGTTTATAAAAAAATTTAATAATAAAACAAAGCTTTTATTACTAGCACCAATTGTTATTAATGAAGATAGAGATTTAAAAACTGTTTTACAGGTTTTAGAGCAACAAGGTTATGCACGTTTAAAATGGAACGAAAAAATATATAAAATTTCAGATTTCCCACAAGTAGAATTTAAAAATGAATCTTTGTTTTTAGTGGTTGATAGAGTCATTACCAAAGAAGATGAAGATTTTTACAATAGATTAGCAGATGCAGTTCAAACTGCTTTTTTTGAAGGAAAAGGAATTTGCTTTATCGAAAATTTAACAGATAACAAAGTATCTGAGTTTAGTAATAAATTTACTTTAGACGGACTTACATTTTTAGAACCAAATACCCATTTATTTAGTTTTAATAATCCGTATGGCGCATGTCCAACTTGCGAAGGTTACGGAAATGTAATTGGTATTGATGAAGATTTAGTCATTCCAAATACAGGGTTATCTATCTTTGAAGATTGTATTTTTCCATTTAGAACACCTTCATACATTCATTATAAAGAAAATTTAATTGAAGTTGCATATCAATTTGATATTCCAATTCACAAACCTTGGTTTGAGTTATCACGAAAACAGAAAGAGTTGGTTTGGGAAGGGAATGCATCTTTTCGAGGTATTCATCATTTCTTTTCAATTTTAGAAGAAAAAAGTTACAAAATTCAAAATAGAGTAATGCTTTCTCGGTATCGAGGTAAGACCAAATGTACTACCTGTAATGGGAAACGTTTAAGAGATGAAACAAACTATATAAAAATAAATGATAAGAATATTTCTGATTTAGTTGCGCTTCCTTTAGATGAATTGGCAGTATTTTTTGTAGCGCTAAAGCTAGATGTTTACGAAGCAAAAATTGGGAAACGCTTATTAATGGAAATTAATAATAGATTACAGTTTTTAACAGATGTTGGATTAAATTACTTAACGATTAACAGAACTTCCAATACTCTCTCTGGTGGTGAGAGTCAGCGTATAAACTTAGCAACCTCTTTAGGCAGTTCTTTAGTAGGTTCTATGTATATATTAGATGAACCAAGTATTGGTTTACATCCTAAAGACACAGAACGGCTCATTGGAGTTTTAAAAGATTTACGTAATTTAGGTAATACTGTAATTGTTGTAGAGCACGATGAAGACATTATGAGAGAGGCAGATTACATTATAGATATCGGTCCCGAAGCGGGTACTTTTGGCGGTCACGTAGTTGCCGAAGGAAACTTTAAAGAAATTTTAAAGTCAGATTCTTTAACAGCCAAATACCTAAATGAAGATTTAAAAATTGAAGTCCCTAGAAAACGACGGACATCGATAAATAAAATTGAGATTATTGGAGCTAGAGAGCATAATTTACAAAATGTAAATGTTACCATTCCGCTAAACTGTCTGTCCGTAATTACAGGTGTTTCCGGTTCTGGTAAGAGTACATTGGTTAAAAAGATTCTATACCCTGTACTTCAGAAAAAATTAGTTGGTTATGGCGATAAGATTGGTCAACATACAGAAGTAAAAGGGAATTTTGAAACATTAAAACATGTCGAATTTATTGATCAAAATCCAATTGGACGTTCTTCTAGATCAAATCCGGTAACCTACATTAAGGCGTATGACGATATTAGGGCGTTGTACTCCAATCAAAAATTATCTAGTATACGGAACTACAAACCCAAGCATTTTTCTTTTAATGTCGAGGGCGGACGCTGTGAAGTTTGTAAAGGTGAAGGTGAAGTAACTATTGAAATGCAATTTATGGCAGATGTGCATTTAGAATGTGATGTTTGTAATGGTAAACGTTTCAAAAAAGAAGTTTTAGAAGTAAAGTTTGACGAAAAGTCTATTGATGATATACTCAATTTAACCATTGATGATGCTGTAGCTTTTTTCTCTGAAAATTTAGTTACTAAAATTGCACAAAAACTAAAACCTTTGCAGGATGTTGGTTTAGGCTATGTGAAATTAGGTCAATCCTCTTCTACACTTTCTGGTGGTGAAGCACAACGTATAAAATTGGCCTCATTTTTAGTAAAAGGAAATACAAAAGACAAAGCTTTGTTTATTTTTGATGAACCAACTACTGGTTTACATTTTCATGATATTAAAAAATTATTAGCAAGTTTTAACGCACTTATTGAACGTGGACACTCAATTCTTGTAATTGAACATAATATAGAACTTATAAAGTGTGCAGATTATATAATTGATTTAGGTCTAGAAGGCGGAAAAAATGGTGGGAACCTTATTTTTCAAGGGACTCCTGAAGAATTAGCTAAAAACAAAGATTCTTATACAGCTAAGTACTTGGCAGATAAATTAGACTCCTAGTTTATGAATAACATTACTTTAAATATATAAACGTTGTAAAATTTACTTAAAAAAGAGATTAATCCTAACTAAAAACATAAGAATTTCTAGTTTCACATCTTATCACCTTAAATTAAACGAATTCTAATTTATTCTCTACGAATTCTAAAACAGCCAAAATTTAAGTTAACTTCCCTGCTACTTTTACAGTGTATAAACACTTAAAAAAGTAGAAACCATGAAAACATTCTTAAAAAAATTAGCATTCGCATCCGTAGTACTTTTAGCAACAAGCACCTTCATAAGCTGTGATTCTTTTGCAACCAAAGACGAAATCGAAATTGTTGCGGATAACAACCTACCTCATTTAGAGGAAATTCAAGAAATAATATATCAAGACCCGCTTGTATTTATAGCTGGTTTCGATGGAGGAAATCAAACTTATTACGCCAAGGCAAGAACCTATTTTAAAGAAAAGGGATTGACCATAATAGATGGTAAATATTCTTTAGAGGAAATAATTATTTGGTTAAATGAAAACGGCAAGCAGCATCCATTTAGCGAAATTCATATTGTAAATAAGAGCAATCCTTATAAAGGAATGAACCTAGAAACAGTTGTTAAAGGCACCAAAATTACTGCAGAATCCCTAAAGAGAGTGCTTACTACCGGAACTTTACCAAGTTTAAAAAACGTAGTAACTAAAGACTCAAAAGTTATATTTCATGCAACAGGATTGTTAAAAAACACCAAACTTTTACAAACCTTAAAAGAGGCGTTTTGTGCAGCGGAAAATCCAATAGTACTAGCTTCACCTTATCATACAATATTTGGTGGAAAATTCTCAAAGCAACATTTAGCAAAGCCGTATTATATTTTTTACCCAACGGCACATTCTCCAGGGAAAATGGATTTATCAAAAGAAATTGCGAAGAAATACCCGGAAGAGAAAGACATCAATTGGTACGATGCTTTAAATAATGAAGAAGAAAGGTACATTGGTGAACCGTACATCACTCAATTTGCAGTACCTCTTAGATGGGAATTTGATTACTATAATTCTGATGATGAAATGCCATATTTTAATACAGAAAAAGACGTTATAAATTGGATACAACAGCAAAACGAGTTAAGTGAAGCGTTCGAAAAATACACTATTTCCATAGAAAAATTTAGATGGAATTGGTATGTAAAAGGAACTACACTAATAATTAAAGGAAGAACAACAGGTTTATGTGTTTTAAAGCCATTAATTAAACCTTACGGAGATTTGAAACACGTAACTCCAGATATCAGCAACAAACGTTTGTATGTAATAAAATAGTTTGGAATGGAAATTGTAGTTTGATTAACGTTATTGCACTCTACTAAAAATGTGCAATGACGTTTTAATTAGTAAGTTTGTTAAAATGAATTTGAATATGATTTTTTTCGTTGTGAAGTCTTCCTCATTATTTAAAATAAAAAAAAACTTAATTTTATGTTTTTCTTTCTTTTTGATACATACGACCTATTCTCAAGAGTTCAATTTTCAAGAAGTTGCCACTTACAAAGAATTTAGCACCTTTAAAGTTAAAGAAATTACCCAAGATAAATTCAACAATATCTATTTTTCAACAAGCAAAGGCTTGTTAAAATTTGATGGAATATCAATTACCCTTGTAAATTTTAATGGAAATAAACAATCACAAAAAGTAACTACCGTATTCTCTAACAACGATTCTCTTTTTATTGGAAAAAATAAGAGCTTACAGATACAGACACACAATAAAGTATTCACTTTTGAAGCAAATAGCATTAACAAAATATATCATTATAAGCAGGGATACTTCCTTGGCACAAATCAAGGTATCTTGTATTTCAACAACAAAGAATTACAACCTTTAGCAACCAATTATGATTTAGATTTTTCTATCATAAACGATATTATTAATTATGAAAATAAGTTTTTAGTTGCTTCTAATAGTGGGCTTTGGCTTCTATCTGACCTACTTCAACCTGAAAAAACAGTCTTGATTAGCAAAGGGAATTATTCCTCTTTTTTACAAATTGACAAGAAACTATATGTTGTGAAAAACAATTCTAAAATTGAAGAATTGACTGCGACAAACCAACTGATAGAAAAATATGCTAAACCTAACATAAACAATATTTCAAACATACATAATAAAATATATGTAACTTCTAAGAGTGAAGGTATTGATGTATTAAATCTCATAAATTTTATTTTTGATAAAAGAATTAACAAGTATAACAGTTTCTTAAAATCAAATGAAATAACCGCAATATTTGAAGATGCTGAAGAGAATGTTTTTATTGCAACAGAAGAAGTATTATATATTAAAAAGAAGAACAATGGTAAAGCAAAAGCTTCCTTAAAAATTGCAGCTTTAGAAGTTAATTATAAACTTGTAGACTCTATTAACGTAAACTCTTACAATAGTTCTTTACAACTAAAACCAAGTCAAAATAACCTGTCGTTTTTATTGCAAAATGTTTCTATTCGCAATCCTAAAAACATAGAATTCCGTTATAAGTTAAATGAGAATTTTTCTTTATGGAATGCCAATAAACAAATAAATTTTGCCAGTTTAAAACCAGGCCAATATGAATTTATTGTTGAATCTCGCTTTAAAGGGGAAAAAGAAATAAGTTCCAAAAAATTCTCTTTTTACATAGAAACCCCTTTCTATAAGAAAGGTTGGTTTCTTTTAGTATGTGCTGTTCTTTTTTCTCTATGCATCACTATAATTATTACAAGATATATCAAACAGTTACAAACTAGAAATAGACAAAAAATAGCTGCTTTAGAACTAGAAAGTCATTTGCTTTCTTTAGAACAGAAAGCATTGCAATTACAAATGAATCCGCATTTTATTTTTAATGTTTTAAACGGTATAAAGGCCTTAGGTAATGCAGACGATAAAGAAGCACTAAACAAAGCAATTACCGAGTTTTCTGTACTTTTAAGAAGCATCTTAAAAAACTCTAGGTTAGAAGAAGTTAGCTTAAAGGAAGAACTTGAAACATTGGAAAACTATTTGAGTTTAGAGCAAAAAATGAGCTCAAAAAAATTTGAATTTTCTTTTGAGAAAGCCCTGAATAATATGGATGCTGAAGAACTATTAATTCCGCCTATGTTACTACAACCTTTTATCGAAAATAGTATAAAACACGGAATTTCAAAAATAGCTTCTAAAGGAAAAATAAGTATCCACTTTAAAGTAAAAAACCAATTTTTAGAATGTACGATTCTAGACAACGGCATTGGAGTTTTTCAGTCTCAAAAAGGGAATACAGCTAAAAATCATACCTCTGTTGCTTTAAAAATAACAAAAGAAAGAATTGAGAACCTCTCTAAACTCAATGCATTTTATATTGAAGAAATTCATAAAGAAAACGTCATTTCAGGTACTAAAGTGTGGTTTAAAATCCCTTTAAAAACCGATTATTAAAGAATATGAAAAGAAGGAAATTTATAAAAAATACAGTTCTAACTTCTACGGGTGTCGGTTTCCTTGCAGGGCTATATAGTTGGCAAATAGAGCCTTTTTGGCTAGAGTTTGTAAACGTACAAATGCCTGTTCAACATTTACCTGAAAATTTAATTGGTAAAACCGTGATGCAAATCAGCGACATGCATGTTGGCAATCGATTTGATTATCAATACATCATAGATTCTTTTAAAAAAGCCCAATTATTAAGTCCGGATTTTGTCTTATATACAGGCGATTACGTTTCTTATGAAAATGAAACACAAGTAGAACAGTTAAAAGAAGTTATGAAGTTTGCCGTAAAAGGAAACTTAGGAACTGCAGGTATATTGGGAAATCACGATTACGGAAAAGATTGGGCAGCGCAAGAAGTGGCGGACAAAATCACCACAATTTTACAAACTGCTGGGGTTCCTATTTTAAGCAATGAACAGAAAGAAATGAATGGTTTAAATATTATCGGCTTGGATGATTATTGGGGAATGAATTTTAATCCAAATAAAATAATGTCTACATATGATTCTAAAAAGGCCAATATTGTTTTATGTCACAATCCTGATGTCTGCGATTTAAATGTTTGGAATGACTATAAAGGTTGGATTTTAGCTGGACATACGCATGGCGGACAAGTAAAGCCTCCTTTTTTGAAGCCACCGATGTTACCCGTAAAAAACAAAAAATATAGTGCTGGGAAAATAGATTTAAACGATGGCAGAACTTTATACATTAACAGAGCTCTCGGAAATTTACATCAAATTAGATTTAATGTGAGGCCAGAAATAACCATTTTCACCTTAATAAAATTATAGGTTTATGAAAAAAATAACCACAATTTTAGTAGAAGACAACTCTTTGGCTTTAGAAATGTTAACCAAAGACATCTCTAAAAACCATAAAGAAATTGAAGTGATCGGCACTGCAACGGCTGTTGTTGAAGCTGCCAAGTTATTGCGAAAAAACGTGCCCGATATACTATTCTTAGATATTATGCTGGGAGATGGGACAGGTTTTGATATTCTAGAAATTTTTCCAAATTTAAATTCTAAAATAATTTTTATAACTGCTAGCGACGCCCATGCTATTAAAGCTTTTAAATTTGCTGCAATAGATTATATATTAAAACCTTATTCTAACGAAGACCTGGCAAATGCCATAGAAAAGGCCAACAAACAATTACAGCCTGCTATTGGCCAATTAAACGTCTTAAAAGAAGTAATTACAAGACCAAATAATGAACTTGAAAAGATCTCTTTACATACTTTAGATAAAATAATTATTACCAATATAAGTGATATTATTCGCTGTAAATCAGATAACAACTACACAACATTCTATTTTAAAAATAAGGAAAAATTATTGGTTTCTAAAACACTGAAATTTTATGCAGACTTGTTAAAAGAAGTGGGATTTTTAAGAGTGCATCAAAGCCATTTAATAAATACCAAATACATAAAAGAATTTATAAAGTCTGATGGTGGTTATTTAATTTTAACGGACAATTGTAATGTACCGGTTTCAGTTAGAAAAAGAAATGAAGTATTAGAGGTTTTAAATTCTTTTTAATTTTTAAATCATTTTTGATTATTCTCAAAAAAAACTTGTTTTTAAGCTCATCTTAAGGTTATTAGCGTAAAATATTAGCTAAAAATTAATTTATTTTGTAAAAAAATCGTACATTCAGAGAGACCTTATTAATCATACACCTGAAAAGCTTCAGCTTTCCATTACAGCTCTGATTAAATACTATTGAACCAATAATGTCGTCCACTCCTGCACTTCTTGGTTTTGAACATCTTTGCAGTTATAAAATACTTAATAAATTTTATTATGAACAACTATCTCATATTTGCGATACTATTTGGCCTATTTTTCCTTTCTGGCATACGAATCGTTTTTGAATACAAAAGAGCACTTAAATTTAGATTTGGAAAATTTATTAAAACCTTACGACCAGGGTTTTGTTGGATTATTCCTTTTATTGAAACTATCCAAATTGTTGACATTAGAGTGATTACTTTTAATATTGATTCTCAAGAAGTTATGACAGCAGATAATGTTCCCTGTAGTATTGATGGTGTCGTTTTTTTTAAGATTAATAATCCTGAAAAAGCTGTTTTAGAAGTAGAAGAATTCAAATTTGCTATTACTCAATTATCACAAGCTGCACTGAGAGATGTTTGTGGAAAGGTCGAATTAGATACTATTCTTTCAAAACGAGAAGAAATGGGCAAAAATATTAAAGGAATTGTTGAAAAAGAAACCAAAGAATGGGGTATTCAAATTAACGATGTTAAAATAAAAGATATTCAATTACCAGAAAACATGCGTAGAATGATGGCAAACCAAGCCGAAGCTGAGCGTTCGCGGAGAGCACAAATTATTTTAGCGTTGGCAGAAGAACAAGCTGCTGGAAAATTATTACAAGCAGGAAAACTCATAGATCAATCTCCGTCGGCTATTAAACTACGTTTGTACCAAACCTTATCTAATATTGCCGCAGAAAAAAATTCAACAATTATTTTCCCTTTCCCAGAAGAAGCTTTACCTATTAAAAGAAAGAAAAAGTTAAAAACTAAATTTTAGTCTTCAATACTGTTTAAAAAAAAATAAGGGTACAAAAAAAGCCTCTTATTTCTAAGAAGCTTTATTTTCTGGGTGGAAGACGGGATTCGAACCCGCGACCCTCGGTACCACAAACCGATACTCTAACCAACTGAGCTACAACCACCATATAATTGCGGGTGCAAATATAATTATTTTTTCTATTCTAAAACAATAAAAATTTAAATTAATTTACTAAGATTTTCAGCAGCAACGTAACGCTCTGACGTAAAACCTTCTGCGTACTCTACCCCTATTAATCTACCTAAATCTCTAGATCTATAGTTTATACTCTCTATAAACGTTTTACTCGTTATAGGAGACTCTGGCTCTTTGCTATTAGGATCATAGAACTGAGAAGAATAAGCTAGAACTGCAGCTTGTTTTTTGTGTATAAAACCTGTTACGTCAATTACAAAATCGGGTACTATATTTTTCCATTGTATGTAGTGATATACATGTTTTGGACGCCATTTTTCTTGTTGTTTTCCTTCTAATTCAGTTTCAATTTTCACTAATCCACTTAAAAAGCAAGCATCAGAAACCAATTTACTACCTTTTCCGTGATCTATATGTCTATCATCTATTGCATTACACAGCACAATATCTGGCTGATATTTACGAATCATTTTTATAATTTCTAATTGATGCTTCTTATCGTTTGTAAAAAAACCATCAGCAAAACCTACGTTTTCTCGAACCGAAACACCCAAAATTTTTGCAGCATTACTTGCTTCAATCATTCTTAACTCTGCAGAACCGCGGGTTCCTAATTCCCCTCGGGTTAAATCTACGATCCCTACTTTTTTACCTAAAGAAACTTCTTTAGCAATGGTGGCGCCGCAACCCAACTCTATATCATCAGGATGTGCACCAAAAGCTAGTATATCTAATTTCATAATTGTTGTGTCTATTTTAATATGCAATTACTGCAAACTTTTTATAGCTTGCTCTATATCTTTAATTAAATCTTTCGGTTCTTCAATACCTACTGAAAAACGAATTAAACCGTCTTTTATTCCTCTATCCAAACGTTCTTGTTCGCTTAATAAAGCGTGTGTAGTTTGAGCTGGGCTAACCGTTGTGCTTTCTAAACCTGCTAAACTCATTGAAGGCTTTATTAATTTTAATGCATTTTGAAAATCCATCGCGTCTATACCCTCTTCTAGCTCAAAAGACAACATAGCACCAAAACCTTTCATTTGTCTTTTTGCTAGCTCATGTTGGGGATGACTATTTAGTCCCGGGTAATATACACGCTCTATATTTTTGTGTTTCTCTAAGTACTCTGCCATTCTTTGTGCATTCTTGGTTTGCTCTTTTACCCTAAGATTTAAGGTTTTTAAACTTCTTTCTAACAACCAAACAGTTTGGTCACTTAAATTTCCACCAAAATTAATTGCAGTTTTCCAAATTTGACCAATGTGTTCTTTGGATCCTGCAATTGCACCAGCAGAAATATCTGAATGCCCTCCCATATACTTTGTAGCAGAATGTAAAATAATATCAATTCCGAAATCTGCAGGGTTCTGATTTATTGGAGATGCAAACGTATTATCAATCATTGTTATAACTCCGCTTTCTTTACCCAAAGAAGCAATTGCATCTAAATCTGTAATTCCTAATAATGGATTAGAAGGAGTTTCTATATATAAAATCTTTGTATTTACTTTTAGTAACGATTTAAAATCAGCTGCTTTGTCAGATTCTGTAAACGAATATTCAATCCCGTATTTTTCAAATTCTGAAACGATTAAGTTAAAAGTACCACCATAAATTACTTGCTGAATAATTACGTGGTCTCCCGTTTTAAGAAAAGCAAACATAGCTGCAGAAATTGCTGCCATTCCAGAACTAAAAATTAAACCATCTTCTGAGTTCTCTAAAGCCGCAATCTTTTTACATAACATTTCTTGATTTGGAGTATTAAAATATCTTGGATATCTTTTTACATCTACTCCATCAAAAGCATATGAAGTTGACATAAACATAGGCGAAACTGCACCTTTAAACTGCTCATCTTTTACTTCTCCAGTATGCACACAAATTGTATTTATTCCTAGTTTATTAGAATCTTTCATTAAATCATATTTACATCAGCTAATTTACTAAAAGCAATTCTAAATTTCTATAAATTTTGAATATCTTCGCTAAAATGATATCAGTACTAATTATAGGAAATGGAAATGTAGCAGCGCATTTAGTAAAGGCTTTTTTAAAAGTTGATACTATTAGTCTTACACAAGTAAGTTCTAGAAAATTAGAAAATATACCAAAAGCAACTATTACAATTCTAGCAGTTTCAGATGACGCTATTGAAAATGTTTCTTTAAAAATTAAAAACTCTCTTGTGGTACATACTTCAGGTAGTTTTTCCATGAAAGATTTAAAAAACACAACTAATAAAGGCGTTTTTTACATGTTGCAAACCTTTTCTAAGGAGAAAGAAGTAGATCTCTCCAATGTTCCTTTTTGCTTGGAAGCTGAACGTCATGAAGATTATTTATTACTTGAAACATTGGCAAATGCAATTGGTAAAAAAATATATCCTATAAATTCTGAACAAAGAAAAGCCTTGCATGTTGCTGCTGTCTTTGTGAACAACTTCACAAATCATTTGTATAAAATTGGTAATGATATTTGTGAAGAATATAAGGTGCCTTTTGAAATTTTACAACCCCTAATCCAGGAAACATCAGAAAAAATTAAAACTCTTTCACCAGAAAAAGCGCAAACCGGCCCTGCAATTAGAAAAGATGAAGAAACAATAAAAAATCATTTAAACTTGTTGCATAAAGAACAACAAGTAATTTATAAACTTATAACTCAATCTATTGAAAATGGAAATTAGTTACAAACAATTATTACCAAAAATAAGTACTTTTATCTTTGATGTTGATGGCGTTTTAACAAACGGAATGCTAACCATAATGCCAGATGGCGAATTGGTAAGACACATGAATGTAAAAGATGGCTACGCAATGAAAAATGCCCTAAACAAGGGATATCGCGTTTGTATCATTTCTGGTGGAACCAATGAAGGTGTTAGAACGAGACTAGCTGCTTTGGGAATTGAAGATATCTATTTAGGTGCTCACAACAAAATAAAACAATACCAAACACTGATAGAAAAGTACAATTTACAACCAGAAAATGTATTATATATGGGAGATGACGTACCAGATTATCCTGTCATGAAAATAGTAGGTTTAGCTGCGTGTCCAAATGATGCCGTTAGAGAAATTCAAGAAGTTTCTAAATACATTTCTGATAAAAAAGGTGGAGAAGGCTGCGTTAGAGATGTTATTGAGCAAGTACTGCGTGTACAACAGAAATGGGATGAAAATTTTGATGCAAGTTTATAATTTTATTAACAAAGAGTTTCTTCCATTATTTATAGATTTCAATTTAAAACTAATTAGCATTCTATGAAAAAGAGACTTTTGACTTTCTTATTAATTGCATTCTCAATAGCAATAAACGCGCAAACTATTTTCGGTAAATGGTATTCTAAAGATGAAACAGGTAAAATTGACTCTGCTATTGAAGTTTACGAAAAAAATGGAAAAGCCTTTGCAAAAATAATTGAATTGTGGTACCGAGGGTCGCGGGTTACAGATCCTAAAGGACATAATGGAGTTTGCGATTTGTGCGAAGGTGAAAATAAAGGAAAGAAAATTTTAGGATTAAATATCTTAGAGGGTTTAAAAAAAGATGGCAACAAATGGTCTGGAGGCACTATTTTAGATCCGAGGAATGGTAAAGTTTATAAATGTTATATCGAGTTAATAAACCCTCATAAATTAAAAATAAGAGGTTATATAGGTATTTCTTTATTAGGTGTAACTGCTTATTGGGAAAGAGCTGGTGTTTAGTTGTAGATGTTAGTTGTTAGTTGTTAGTTGTTAGTTGTTAGTTGTTAGTTGTTAGTTGTTAGTTGTTAGTTGTTAGTTGTTAGTTGTTAGTTGTTAGTTGTTAGTTGTTAGTTGTTAGTTGTTAGAAAAATTGAAAAATAATCAATGCGTTTCCATCTATATGATGCTATTTAACAAATTACTCAATTGACTTTACATCTATTATTCTAAGCTTTTATTCCTTATTTTAGTTGTAATCTCGCGAAATAAACACACGAAAAGAAACTATCCGTCTAATTTTTTTGCTCCAACATAGGTACAAAGGCAAAATCACCTAATTCGTGTTTTTCGAATTCTTTTGCAGACTTCCGAATAAACAGCGTCATTATTTGTGTTTTATCACCAACAGGAATTAACAACTTTCCTCCTATCTTTAATTGTGCTAATAATGGATTTGGTACAAAGGGTGCGCCGGCAGTCACAATAATTTTATCGAAAGGTGCTTCTTCTTTTAAACCTTTATAGCCGTCACCAAAAATAAATTTTTTAGGTTTATAACCAATCTTAGGCAAGAAC